>Ga0070659_100001235_pt1 | contig 18545 bp, 13 predicted proteins | sample KBSC23metaG_FD_64666 | JGI IMG/M metagenome (GOLD analysis project Ga0070659, IMG submission 64666) | Corn rhizosphere microbial communities from Kellogg Biological Station, Michigan, USA - KBS C2-3 metaG | ecosystem: Host-associated > Plants > Roots > Rhizosphere > Soil ... | reverse complement strand
GAGGTGGCTGAAGAACCCCCCGGGCTTGGCCGGGTCGAACTGTCCGGAGAACGAGATCAGCCGCCGGCCGACGGCGTTGTTCAATCTCGTCGCGCCGACCTGCAACAAGATGGCGATGACGAAGACCGGGCATGACAGCACGAAGAACGCACCCTGCGTCAGCGCGATGTCGGTCGCCTTCTTGTGCCGGACGGCCGCCCACGCGCCGGCGGCCACACCGACCAGGCCGCCGAGGACGGTGCCGATGAGCAGCAGCTGTCCGCTGACCCACATCCGCCGGCTGAGGTTGGCGCCGACGTACCCGCCGTCGTAGTCGCGGCCGAGATCGCCGTGCACGATGCCGTTGAGCCAGTGGCCGTAGCGGTCGAGGACCGGTGTCTTGTCGTTGAGGTTGTAGTGGTCGAGGATGTCGTCCTGAGTCGTGATCGGGACCGGCGGGTTGCGGCCGAGGAAGTGCGATCGCGGGTTCAGGGTCGTCGCGGCGAGCAGGTACGCCATCGACGTAGCGATGAACACCAACACGACGTAGTTGAGCAGTCGGCGGATCAGGTACTTGCCCAATCTCCACCTCTCGCTGCTCTGTCGCCGCTCCCACCGAGCGGCGCAGACGGACATGCTCGGACAGACGCTGCCCCGGCGCCTGCGGCGTCGAGCCTGCCACTACTGGCCGGTTACGCCGCGCATTGTGACGCTTTCGTGATCGAAATGCGTCGGTGCGCTTCATCCGAGGCAGGAATTTTTCACCCGATCGGCACCCCGGAGCCGGCCGGGGCCTGCCGAGACTAATCCGGTGAAGCTCTACCGCGCGGCGCTCACGGCCACGATCGCGTCCGCCATGGCGCTCGGGCCGGCCACCCTGTCGGCCGCCACCGGCACGGCCCATCGGCTGCCCGGCACGACCTGTACGGCGTTCCCGGCCGACAACTACTGGCACGCCGACGTGAGCAAGCTGCCGCTCGACCCGCGCGGGCCCGCCTGGCTGTCGCACATGTCGCCGACGAGCAAGCTGCACCCCGACTTCGGGCCGTCGTACGGCGCCCAGCCGGTCCCCTACGGCATCCCGATCACGTACGTGAAGTCCTCGCACGTGAAGGCCGCGGTGTCGTTCACCTACTCGGACGAGTCGGACCACGTCGGCTACCCGCTCGGGACCGACACGAAGATCGAGGGCGGGACGGACTCGACCGGCGACCGGCACGCGGTGATCGTGGACACCGGCACCTGCCGCCTGTACGAGCTGTGGAAGGTGCACCGGACCGCGAGCGGCCGCTGGGCCGCCGGGTCGGGCGCGACGTGGTCGCTGACCAGCAACGTACTCCGGCCGAAGGGCTGGACGTCGGCCGACGCCGCCGGCCTGGCGATCCTGCCCGGGCTGCTGCGCTACGACGAGGTTCGCGCCGGCGTCGTCGACCACGCGATCCGGTTCACCACGAACGTCACGGCGAAGGCCTATCTCTGGCCTGCCCGGCACTCCGCCGGCTCGACGACCGACCTCACCCACTACCCGCCGATGGGCGCGCGGTTCCGGCTCAAGGCGAGCTTCCCGATCTCGTCGTACCGCGCCGACACGCGAGTCGTGCTGATCGCGATGAAGCGGTACGGGCTGGTGCTGGCCGACAACGGGTCGCCGTGGTTCTTCCAGGGGACGGCGGACAACGCATGGCCGAGCGGCCTGCTCGACGAGCTGAAGAAGATTCCGGCGAGCGCGTTCCAGGCCGTGAGCACCGCGCCGCTGCAGGTGAACTCCAACAGCGGCCAGGCGCGCTAGCCGCTACTCGAGGCGGGCGACCGCACGACCGCCGGCAGCGCGGGATGCGGGCCGTGCTGACGGCTGCGGCGGGATCACCGTGAGGGCCGCCGAGACGCTTGCTACGTGCACGGTTCGACCGGAGCAGACGAGGTTGGGTCCCGCGGTCTGGGTCGTGACGTAGGTGCCGTCCGCCTGCCGGTTGCCGGCCTGTGCCGGCCAGGTCGTGACCAGGTTGCCGCACTTGTCGATCGCGATGCCGAACACGTCGGCGGCGCGGCCGCAGGTGAACCCGTTGAGGGTCGCCTCCTGGCCCTGGTTGCACGCGCCCATGAGCTCGCTCGCGGACTGCGGGGGCTCGACGAGGACGTTGCTCAGCTGCTGGTTGACCCAGCGCGGCTTGGCCGACAGCGCGTCGAGGCTCTGCGCGGCGACGGCGTGCCACGAGGGGCGCGAGGGGTCACCGGAGCCGTGGTAATAGACGACGTCGACCCGGCCAGGCAGGCCGGCGATGATGTGCGGCAGCACGTTGCCGGCACCGCCGGCAGGCGCGACGACGGTCGGCTTGGACCAGTTGTCGAGGTTGCCCGCGCTGGCGTGCACGACCTTGATGGCCGCGCCGTCGTAGTCGGGGTAGTCCTTGACCGACTCGGGATAGGCGACGTAGACGTTGCCGGCCGAGTCGGACGCGCCGGGCGCGAGCTGCATGCCGACGATCTTCGACGGCGCACCGTTGACGCCGGTGTCGTTGACCGCGAGGTGCGGGGTCCACGAGGTCGGCAGCTCGGTCGCGGTTGCGGACGCGCCGACCACCCACACCCGGTTCGCGGCGACGACGTTGATCTCGACCGGTGTCGCGGCGCACCCGCCGGCCGGCGAGCTACGGGTGCCGAACACGACGAAGACGCGGTTGGTCTTCTTGTCGTAGAAGATGTTCGACGGGCCGCCGGAGTCGGCGCACTGCAGGTCGAGCCAGTCCTGCTGCGGCGGGGTCGCGACGGGGACCGGCGGCAGGAACGTCGCGCCGCCGTCGACGGAGGTGGCGACGAACATGTTGTGCGTCAGCGCGCCGGACAGCAGGTTGTGGAACAGCAGGTAGACCCGCGTCTCGTGCGTCGTCGGGTCCACCGGGCCGGTCGCGAACCACTGCCGGTCGGTGTCGGCGAACGTGTGCCCGACCGACGGCGTCCAGGTCTGGCCCTTGTCGTCGGAGTACGACGTGACGAAGTTGATCCCGGTGAAGTCGAGCTCGCTCGCGATCAACCGGCCGCCGCTGGTCGAGACGATGTCGACGTCGGTCGTGGGCTGGGTCTGGCCGGGCGGCGTCGTCGTACGGGTCCAGTGCGACGCGTCCGGGGAGCGGTAGACGACCTCGGTGCCGTCGCTGGCATTGGTGTCGACGTACCGGTTGCCGTCCGGAGCGACCGTGACGCGCGGCTCGGAGAACCCGCTCGAGCTGGCCAGCTTGACGGTCTTGTAGCTCGGCTTCGGGGCCGCCTTGGCAGCTTCCGACGCCGGTCCGAAGGCAGCGAAAGCGACAGCCGATGCGAGACCGAGCGCAAGCGGGACAAGTCGGGTACGGCGCATACCAAGACGGTAAGGCGTCTGGCGCCTCCTGACCACCTAGGTTCGGGCGCCCCGCAAACCCGCGCGTAAGCAAACCGCCGGAATCGGAGTACTGCACTTATCAACCCAGCCCAGGGAGGGGCAAGCATGCGTCGGAACACACTGATTGCGGGTGCGGCGTCGATCATCGCGATCGTCGTCGGCCAAGGAACGGCCGCGCAGGCGGACACGACTGACCATCTCTACGGTGGCTGCGGCCTCCACGTGACACTGGTCAGCACGCTCTCGCCGGATCGGTACAGCGGCGAGATCTTCGAGGCGTCGGCGAGCCTCGACGCGACCAACTCGCCGACCACCGCCAGCGTGTCCTGCTGGGTGGAGGTCAACGGCGTCGAGGCCGTCAACTCTCGCCTCAACACCGGTGGCTTCGCGTTCCAGGAGGGCGAGAAGTCGCTGGCGTACACCGCGGGTGCGACCGACGTCGTCGCGCTGTGCCAGCAGGTGACCTTCCTCGACGGTTCGACCTGGACCGCCGCGGACGGCAACGTGGGCACGGACTGCCGCACGCTTCCGTAACACAGCAACGCCGAGTTGGGCAGCTAACCGGTCGATCCGAGCATCGGCGGCCGGTTAGCTGCCCATTCGCTTGTCGGCTTCGGCTTGGAGGAGCCATGCGCACAACAGCCCGGAAGGCGTCATGGATCGCCGTCGCGACCGCGGTCATGGCGCTGCTGGCGCCGGTGACGTCGGCACACGCCGACTATGGCGACACTCTCAAGGGCGGCTGCGGCTTCGCCACCGTCGGCAATGCCACCCTCACGTCTGGGGCGAACACCGGCCTGATCTACGACGTGTCGCTCAGCCAGGAACAGAGTGGCTTGCCGAGCGGCGCGGACGTCCAATGCTGGATCGAGGTGAACGGCGCAATCCAGCCGGGAACCTGGTTGCTCGCCAGCGGCAGTGGCGTCCAGGAGAACCATCAGCAGATCTCGTTCAACGCGTTCGACGACGACATCGTCAGCTTGTGCCAGTCGGTGTCCTTCTGGGACCCGTCGACGTGGACCGCTCCGGACGGCAACGTCGGCACCGACTGTCAGGCCGCGACGTCATTGCAGTTCCCGCCCCAGGCGATCTACGACTTCGTCAACACGCTCGTGGACTCCATGCAGTCCATCAGCGACCCGGTGATCGACCCGATCGTCTGCCCGATCTTCTCCGAGCTGTACTCGACGACCGGAGGCGGTGTGCTCGGCGTCCTGCTGATCCAGCCGGACGGCGACCTCTACCTCGCCAAGCCGCTCGGAGTCGGCTACGACCAGGTGTACGACTGCCCGCCGTACGGCAACGGGACCGGCACCGAAGGATTCCAGGTCGGTCCGACGATCATCTACTTCCGCAACCCGCCAACGCTCTGATCACCCGACGGGGTGGGCGTCGACGCGTACGTGGAGCCGCCGGTCGAAATCGACGTCCTCGCCAGCGACTTCCGCGACGGTGTCATCGGTGACTCGCGTAAGCAAACGATGTTTGTCGCGGTAGTCCTGGCCCCACCGACACCGTCTTGGAGTGCGAGTCGGTGTCTTTCGCGGACGACGGGATCGTCACCACCAGCTGCGAGACCGCAGTCTGAGCCGGTCGGAAGACGGCAACCGTGCACGTGGAGCCGCCTGTCGGAATCGAACCGACGACCTATTCATTACGAGTGAATCGCTCTACCGACTGAGCTAAGGCGGCGAGTGCCGCCGAGGCGGCACGACCTCGAAAGTCTAACGGACTTTCACCGGGTAGGGATTGCTGGTCGAATCCGGCGACGGAGACCAGCAATCCCTACCCGCTAGACCGTCAGGTGCAGCGGGCGCCGGCGGCGGGCAGCCGCAGCGAGAGCACGTAGTTGTCGATGTACTGCGCGATGCACTCGTTGCCGCTGAAGAACGCCGTGTGCCCGGCGCCCTCCCGCGTGAGCAGCCGCCCGTGCAGCTGCGCGGCGAGCGCCTGCGACCACGAGTACGGCGTCGCCGGGTCGTGCGTCGTACCGACAACGAGGATCGGCGGCGCGCCCGGCGCGCTGACCGGATGGGCCTGCTCGACCGGCGGCACCGGCCACAGCGCACACACGTACGACGGGTAGATGATCGGCGCGGCGAAGTGCGGCGACTCCTTCGCGTGCTCGCGCACCGAATCCTGGTACGCCGACAGATCCTTCGGGCTCTGCCGGTCGATGCAACTGATCGCGTTGAACGCCTCTTGCAGGTTGCTGTACGTGCCGTCCTTGTGCCGTTCGACCAGCTCGTCGAAGAACGCGAGCACGCCCGACCCGTCGCCGTTCTCGGCCTTGCGCAGCGCGCTGCGAAGGTCGCCCCACGTGCTGGTGGCGTACATCGCCTGCGCGACCCCGCCGATGAACTCGGCCGGTCCGAGCCGCCGGCTGCCGACCTGCTCCGGATGCGCCGCGATCCGCGCCTGCAGGTCGTCGAACCCGCGCCGCGCCGCGGCACTGGTGTCGCCGAGCGGGCACGATCCGGTCGCCGCACAGTTCCGCAGGAAGTCGGCCAGGTCGGTCTCGAAGCCGCTCGCCTGCACCGCAGCACCGGTCAGGTTGTCCTGCGCCGGGTCGACCGCGCCGTCGAGCACGAGCGCACGGATGTGCGTCGGGAACAGCTGCGCGTACTTCGCACCGAGATAGGTGCCGTACGACGCGCCGTAATAGGTCAGCTTCGAGTCACCCAGCAGCGCCCGGAACACGTCCATGTCGCGGGCCGAGTCGATCGTGCCGATGTGCCGCAGGTACGAGCCGTTTCGGCGCAGGCAGCCCTGGACGAACTTCTTGTCGCCGGCGATCAGCTGTGCGCGCTGCGCCGCGGTGTCCGGGTACGGCGGCAGGTCGAAGAACTCGTCCAGCTCGGCGGGTGACAGGCAGCGCACCGCGCGGGTGCGCGCGACACCGCGGGGATCGAAGCTGGCCAGGTCGTAGTGGTTGGTGAACGCGCCGAAGCAGGCGTAGCAGTACTGCGCGAAGTCGACGCCGGACGCGCCCGGCCCACCCGGGTTGACGATGAGCGCACCGCGCCGGCTCCCCGTCGCCGGATGCATCGTCACCGCGACCCCGAGCGTCGGCCCGCTCGGGTGCGAATAGTCCAGCGGCACCGTCATCGTCGCGCAGCGGAAGCCGTGCCCGCACGACTGCCACGACAAGTGCTGCGCGTAGAACTTGGTCAGCCCGGCCGCCGCCGGGGTCGGCGTGGACGTGTCGGTCGTCGGCGAGGTCGACACCGATCCCGACGCGAGCGGCGACGGCAGCGGGGTCGGCGTACTGCCGCTGCTGGTACATGCCGCGGCCGCGAACGCAACCGCCGCGGCTACCACGGTTAGTCGTCGGATGGCGGTGTTCCTTCCTCGTCTGCAGTTGCGCGCGCACCGGCGGCGACGGCGTCGTCGCGGGCCCGGCGCGGCGCGCATACATCGGCGCGCGAACACCGGCAGGTCTGCCCGCTCGCGGCCAGCCGTACGACGACCGACTCGCCGGGCACGTTGTGTCCGATCACGCGACCGTCGCCCTCCGGCGTGCCGATCGTCTCGCCGACGCGCGGCGCGCTCGCCTTGAACTCCTGGTAGAGCGGGTGCTCGTACTTCAGGCAGCACAGCAACCGGCCGCAGGCGCCGGAGATCTTCAACGGGTTAACCGGCAGATCCTGATCCTTGGCCATGCGCACGCTGACCGGCTCGAAGTCCTTGAGGAACGTCGCGCAGCACAGGTCGCGACCGCACGGCCCGATGCCGCCTTGGACCCGAGCCTCGTCGCGCGCACCGAGTTGTCGCAGCTCGACCTTCGTGTCGAGGGTGCGGGACATGTCGCGAACGAGCTCGCGGAAGTCGACGCGGTGCGGCGCGGAGAAGTAGACGACGAACTTGCGTGGCTCACCGCGGTCGAGATAGTCGACGCCGACGACCTTCATCGGCAGCTCGTGGCTGCGGATCAGCTTCTTGGCCGCGACCTTGGCCTCGGCTCGACGTCGCCGGTTCGTCTCGTCCCGGCGTAGATCGTCATCGGTCGCCAGACCGGCCAGCGACGGCAGGCCGCCGATCTCCTCGTCTACCCACTGCGGCGCCCAGACGCACTCCGCGACCTCGGTGCCGCCATCAGTAGGGATCAGCACCTTGTCGCCGACCTTCGGCGTGAAGTCGCCGGCATCGAGGTAGTACAGCCGGCCGTACCGCTCGAAGCTCACCGCCGCGACCATGGGCACGAAGACGAGAGTACGGCGTACGGCGCGGCGCTATTCGGAGAAGCTCCCGTTCCCGGCCGCGTCCGCGCAGTCGACATGCATGGCGAAGTTGTGCGTTTCCTGTTCGACGCCGGCCGCGGGCGCCGGGGGCGGGCTCACGTCCGCTTCGACGACGGCATCGGCGAAGGTGAAGTCGAGGACCGAGTCGGACTGGGTTGTGTACGTGGCCGGCCCGGGAAGCCCTGTCTCGTCAGTCCCGGCGGGGTCGGAGGAAACCGGGCCGCGCGGGAAGACGAGAACTGTCCCGCTCGGGGCCGCGCAGTCGAGCGGTGGCACGAAATCGAAGTGGTAGACACCGGTGTCGTCGCCCGGTCCACCGTCGGTGGTGGCGACGCACGACAGGTCGGCACTCGTGAACAGGCCGTTGGGAGTCTGGGTGAGGGTGACGAAACATGGACCCGATGTCGGTGCGCTCGCGGATGCGCCGCCGGCGAGCCCGGCCACCAACAGTGTCACGGCGACGAGCGCCGACCACTTCCCCATTCGAGCCCCCTGCGTCGGCGCTCATTCTGCCCGGTAGTCGGATCCCGAGCAAAGATTCACCCGGCGTGCAGGGCGAGGGCCATCGCCTCGACCGCGAGCAGCGGGGCGACGTTCGTGTCGATCGCCTCGCGGCAGGCGAGCACCGCCTCGATCCGTCGCAGCGTCGACTCCGGCGAGCTCGACTCGGCCAGCGCGCGGATGGACCGAGTGAGGTCGACGTTGACGAGATCGACCCCGGCACCGACCTGCGCGGCGAGCACGTCGCGGTAGAACGCGGCGAGGTCGATCAGCGCCCGGTCGAGCGCGTCCCGCTGCGTCCTGGTCGCGCGGGACTTCTGCCGCCGCTCGAGGTCCGAGATCGCCCCCGCCGCACCGCGCGGTCGGGCCTTACCGCGGCCGCCGGTGTCGCCGAGCGCGTCGCGCAGCGCGGTCGTCTCCGCGACGTCGAGCTCGCCGGTGATGACCGAGGCCTCTTCCCGGGCCGCGTCCACCAGGCTCGCCGCGGCCGCGAAGCAACCGCCGACCGTTGCCACCTGCGTCGGCAGGTCGAGCACGTCGCGCCGGCGGCGCCGCGCTTCGTCGTCGCGGGCCAGCCGCCGAGCCCGGCCGACGTGCCCTTGCGCCGCGCGCGCCGCGAACTCCGCCGTCTCGCGATCGATCCCTTCGCTCACCAGGTAACCGGCCACCGCGTCGTACGGCGGGATGCGCAACGTGACCAACCGGCAGCGCGACCGGATCGTCGGCAACAGATCCTCCGGCGAGGGAGCGCAGAGCAGGAAGACGCCGCGCGGCGGTGGCTCTTCGAGCGCCTTGAGCAACGTGTTGCCGGTGCGCTCCTCCATCCGGTCCGCGTCTTCGATGACGGTGATCTGCCAACGGCCGAGCACCGGCGCGCGGGCACTGCTCGCGACGATCTCGCGCGCCTCGGCGATGAGCAGGTGCAGCCCCGCAGGGACGACGACGGTGACGTCGGGATGCGACCCGCCCATCGCCGTATGGCATTCATGGCACTCGCCGCAGCCGCCCTGCGCGCACTGCAATGCGGCGGCGAACGCGCGCGCGGCGACCGAACGACCCGACCCGGGCGGACCGGTGAACAACCACGCATGGGTCATGCCGGTCCCGGTCGTGGCGGCGGTTTGCAGGACTTCCACGACATGGTCCTGACCGATCAGCGCGTCGAACACGGTCATCGCGGCGCCTCTGCGAGCGGGATGGTCATCGTCGTACGTGCCGCTGGCAGATCCGGCAGCGCCTCCTCGTCGAGCCGCGCGAGGACGCGCTCGAGGATCGCGTCGGGATCGTCGGTCGCGTCGACGACGAGGTAGCGATGCCGGCCGCGCCGCGCCAGCGTCAGGAACTCCGACCGCACCCGGCGATGGAACTCCAGCGCCTCCGCCTCCAGCCGGTCGCTCGCGCCGACCTTGCTCGCTCGTCGCAACCCTTCGGTCGGATCGATGTCGAGCAACACCGTGAGGTCGGGGGCGAGGCCGCCGGTCGCCCATCGGGACAGGTGTGAGATCTCCCGGTCGTCGAGGGCGCGGCCGCCGCCTTGGTACGCGCGCGAGGAGTCGACGTAGCGGTCGCAGATGACGACGGCGTTGCGTTCCAACGCGGGCCGGATGACCTCGTTGACGTGTTGCGCGCGGTCGGCGGCGTAGAGCATCGCCTCGGTGCGCGGCGCCATGTCGTGACTGGACCGGTCGAGCAACACCTGACGGATGCGCGCACCGAGCGTCGTGTCGCCCGGCTCGAACGTCAACACGACGTCGAAGCCGCGACCGCGCAGCTCGGTCGCGAGCCGATCGGCGAGCGTCGACTTGCCCGCGCCCTCGCCGCCTTCGAGGGCGAGGAAGTAGCCGGCGCGAGTGCCCCGACCGAGCTCCGGATCGCGACGCAGCACCGCCGCGAGGATGTCGGTGCGCAGCGGGATGTCGCGGCGATCGTCCATCAGCCGCAGGCAGATGGCGCCGGCCACGACGGCGAGCACGCCGGCGGCGAACAGCGTCACCGTGACGCCGTCGACGCGCACGTCGATGTTCTGCACCGTGACCGTGTGCGGGCCGATTACGCCGGCGAGGAACGGCGCCGCGGCGACCGCGACGAGCAGCACGACGCGCATCAGGTTGTAGATGAACGCGAACGTCCGCCCGCGCAGCTCGTCGGCGACCTCCGAACCGACGAGAGTCAGCGCGACGACCCAGACGATGCCGGCGAAGAACCCGAGCAACCCGGTCATCAGGACGGCGAGGGCCAAGTTCGGTACGACGGCGTCGATCGCGAGTGCGATGCCGGCGCCGACGATCGCGACACCGACCGCGCGGCGGCGCGGGAAGTGACCGAGCACCCGTGGCCCGAGGAACATGCCGGCGGCGAGGCCCACGAACACGGTGCCGAACAGCACGCCGTACGCCGCGTTGCCACCCTGCAAGTCGTTAGCGAAGACGCGGGACAGACCGATGACCGCGGCGCCCGCGGCGGTGGCGCCGGAGACACCGAGCACGAGCCCGCGCAACCAACGTGCGCTGGCGAGGAATGACACCCCTTCGCGCAGCGAGGCGATCAGCCCCGGCTGCTGCGCACCGCGCGCTTCGAGCCCGCGCGGCCGGGCGGAGCTCAGCTGCGACAGCCCGAGGATCGTCAACCCGGAAACCAGGAACGTCAGCGCGTCGAGATAGAGCGCGAGGTTCACCGGGTTGGTGCGGAAGAACGAGAACTCGTGCGCGAGCACCCGGTTGACGAACGACAGCGCGGAGAACACGATCGCCGCGACCGCGCCGAAGCCGTACGTCGTGACCAACGCGAGTTGGTTGGCCGACTCGAGTCGGTTGCGCGGCACGAGGTTCGGGATCGACGCCTCTTTCGCCGGGATCCAGAACAGGCTCGCGCACTCGATCAGGAACGACGCGGCGAACAACCACCACAACGTCTGCAACAACGGGATCGAGATGAACAGCCCGCAGCGAATGGCGTCGGTGACGACCATCGTCGTCCGGCGGTTGAACCGGTCCGCCCACACGCCGGCGAGCGGGCCGATGACGAGCGCCGGCAGCAGCCGGACGAACAGCACGCCGCCGATCGCGTACAGCTTCGCCGAGTAGCTCCCGACGAGTTGTTGCGCGAGCGAGGTCGTGGCGAGGAAACCGAGCCAGTCGCCGAGGCTCGACAGCGACAGCGAGATCCAGAGTCGGCGAAACGGCTTGATCGCGAGGACGTGCCGGACCTCGGCCTCGCTCGGCGGCGCCGCCGCGACCTCGGTCAGCCGGCGAACGTGCGCGCCGTTGGCGAAGAAGCGGCGGGGGCGGTCGATGTCCTCACTCCAGGTACGGCGGTCGGCGTACCTGCCACTGTAACGAGCGTTCCGCCGTCACTCGGGTGACTTGCGCACAGCCTTCTTGACCGCTTTCTTGACCGCCTTCTTGGCGGTCTTCTTCGCGGTCTTCTTCGCCGGGGCGGTCCTCTTGGCGGCCCGCTTGCGCGGCTCGGCCGGGCCCTTCGCCCGGCGCTCGGCCAAGAGCTCCGCGGCCCGCTCGATCGTGACCTCTTCGACGCTGTCGCCCTTGCGCAGGCTCGCGTTGGTCTCGCCGTCGGTGACGTACGGGCCGAACCGACCCTCGCGGACGACGACCGGCTTGCCCGACGCCGGGTCGGCGCCGAGCTCGCGCAGCGGACCGGCGGCGGCCCGGCGCCCACGCGTCTTCGGCTGCGCGAGCAACGCCAGCGCCCCGTCGAGCGTCACGGTGAAGATCTCCTCTTCGGACCCGAGCGAACGCGACTCGGTGCCGCGCCGGACGTACGGTCCGTAGCGGCCGTTCTGCGCGGTGACGTCTTCGCCGTCGACGGCGCCGAGCACCCGTGGCAACGACAGCAGCCGCATCGCGTCGTCGAGCGTCACGGTCTCGGGCGACATCGAAGCGAACAGCGACGCGGTGCGCGCCTCGGCGCCGTCGAGCGGTTGCGTGGTCACATATGGCCCGTAGCGGCCGGCCCGCACCAGCACCGGCTCGCCGGTGGTCGGGTCCTGGCCGAGCAACCGTTCGTCGCTCTGCTTTTCCAGCAGTGCCAACGCTTTTTCGATCGTGAGCTCGTCCGGCGGCAGGTCGTCGGGGACGCTCGCGCGGTCGTCGCCGCGTTGCACGTACGGGCCGTAGCGACCGACTCGCACGACGATCGGCACGCCGTCGCCGTCGGCACCGATCGGGATCGAGTTGACCTCGCGCGCGTCGATCTCGCCGAGCCGGTGATGCACGAGCTCTTTCAGCCCGTCGGCCGAGTCGCCGTCCGGCCCGCCGAAGTAGAAGTTCGCCAACCACTGCACCCGCTCGCGCTGTCCGTTGGCGATGTCGTCGAGGTCGTCCTCCATCGACGCGGTGAAGCCGTAGTCGACCAGCCGGCCAAAGTGCTGTTCGAGCAACCCGACGACCGCGAACGCCGTGAACGACGGCACCAACGCCGTACCGCGCTTGAACACGTACCCGCGGTCCTGCACGGTCGAGATGATCGCCGCGTACGTCGACGGCCGGCCGATGCCGAGCTCTTCCAACGCCTTGACCAAGCTCGCCTCGGTGTAGCGCGCCGGCGGGTTCGTCGCGTGCGCCTGCGGCTCGATGCCGGCCGCAGTCAACGATTGGCCGCGGGTCAACACCGGCAGCCGCCGCTCGCGATCCTCGCGGTCGGTCGACTCGTCGTCGGTCTCTTCGACGTACGCGCGCAGGAAGCCCGGGAACGTGATCGTCTTGCCGCTCGCGGCGAACTCCGCGTCCTCGCCGGCACTGCTCGCGCCGCCGACCCGCACGCTCACCGACTGCCCGGTCGCGTCGGCCATCTGCGATGCGACCGTGCGCTGCCAGATCAACTCGTAGAGCCGGAACTCGTCGCCGGACAGATCCTGCCGCAGCTCGTTCGGCGTCCGGAACCGATCCCCGGCCGGGCGGATCGCCTCGTGCGCCTCCTGCGCATTTTTGACTTTCCGTTCGTACCGCCGCGGTTGATCCGGCACGTACGCGTCGCCGTACAGCTCGCGCGCCTGCGAACGCGCGGCGGTCAGCGCGGTGTCCGACAGCGTCGTCGAGTCGGTTCGCATATAGGTGATATAGCCGTTCTCGTACAGCCGTTGCGCGAGCCGCATCGTGACGCTCGCCGGGAAGCGCAGCTTGCGGCTGCCCTCTTGCTGCAACGTGCTGGTCATGAACGGCGGGTACGGCGAACGCCGGTACGGCCGCTCCTCGACGTTGCGAACGGAGAAGGAGCTGCCGGTCAGTCGCCCGGCGAGTGCGCCGGCGGCGTCGCCGTCGAGCCGGACGACGTCCGCAGTCAGCTCGCCGACCTCGGAGAAGTCGCGTCCCGTGGCAATGCGCTTGCCGTCGAGCGAGACGAGGGTCGCGGTGAACGCGTTCGGTTCCCCGTTTCCGGCAACAGAGTCCGCGCCGGTGTCGAACGTCGCCTCGAGATCCCAGTAGCCCGCGCTGCGGAAGCGCATCCGCGCACGCTCGCGCTCGACCAGCAACCGGGTCGCGACCGACTGCACCCGGCCGGCCGACAGCCGCGGCATGACCTTCTTCCAGAGCACCGGCGAGACCTCGTAGCCGTAAAGGCGGTCGAGGATGCGACGGGTCTCCTGCGCGTCGACGAGATGGCGGTTGATCTCGCGCGGCGACTCGACCGCTGCCTGGATCGCCTGCGGGGTGATCTCGTGGAACACCATCCGCCGTACCGGGATCCGCGGCTTGAGCACTTCGAGCAGGTGCCAGGCGATGGCCTCGCCCTCGCGGTCCTCATCGGTGGCGAGCAGGAGCTCGTCGGCGTCGCGCAGCGCGGCCTTGAGCTTCGCGACCTGTTGCTTCTTGTCCGGATTGACGACGTAGAGCGGCTCGAAGTCGTGGTCGACGTCGACACCGAGCCGGGCCCACGGCTCCTTCTTCTTGTCCGCCGGGATCTCCGCGCTGCTCTTCGGCAGGTCGCGAATGTGCCCGATAGAGGACTCGACGACGTAGTCCGGCCCGAGATAGCCGGCGATGGTCCGCGCCTTCGCCGGCGACTCGACGATCACAAGCCGTGCCACGTTGTCTCGCTCTCTCTGCTCTATCGGGTGACCAGTGTGGGCCACGCTGCATCCGGCGCGCCGGCGGGTGGATCGCCGACCAGTTCGCGCAGCCGGGCCAGCCGCCGCTGCCCCACGATCCGGTACGCCGGTCCGTCCGCGCGCGGCCCGACCAGCGCGCCCGGCACTCCGCTCGCTGCCAGCGCCGCGCCGATCGGCTGCCACGCCGGCTCGTCGCTCACGCCGAGCGCAAGGCTATACAGCCCCGGCTGGCCCGAGCCCGCCGCGAGGCACCACCAGCGCAACCGGGCGCCGTCGAGGGACCAATGCGCCGGCGGCCGCTTGACCGCGCCGGCGGTCCACGCGTCGGCAACCGGGCGCAGCTCGGCCAGCCACGGCGTGCGGACCGTCGTACTGCCCGGCTGCGCTGGCTGGGTGTCCTGGGCCGGCTCGTGTTCCGCCGCAACCCCGACGAGGGCCATCTCCGCAGTCAACGCCTCGACTCGCCACTCGTCGGCCACGACGACGGAGATGCGGGCGGTCGCGCCACGCCTGACCACCTGGCCGGGACCGGCGAGCAGGCCGTCGAGATCCGCCAGCCGCGGCTCGTGCGCGGCGGCCGAGAACAGCGACATTTGGCCCATCGCGGACCGACACTACGCGTCGTCCGAGGGTGATCGGACGCGTTGACGACTTCACCCTGCGTGGCGCCGCTCCCGCCCGCCCGCTCGTCGACCGCTGCCTGGTGCTAGCGCGGGCAGGTGCGATGCCACGTCTTCGCGAAGTCGACGGAGCAATAGACACCGTCGAGGTCAGCGAGCCCGGCTTTGGTGTATTCCTCCAACTGCGCCGGAACGAGCACGTGTCCGTCGCTTGTCAGTTCGATCGGCGCGGTGCCGGTCGGATAACCGAATGACATGACGTTGAACGGCAGATTTCCCGTGGGGCTGCCCTGCATGATTCCCCACTGGTACCCCATGCGCCGCCACGTCGCGCCGCCGTCGTCGGACCGGTATATCTGCTCAGCAGGCTGGTCGCCGGCGCGGCGCGCGCCCGCGGGGAACCCCTCGACCCGCATCAGAACGAGGCCCGGGTATCGGCGGTTCATCGCGAGGCCGATCTGCGGCGTGCCTGCCCGCTCGTGGAGCTTTCTGAACACGGTGTCGATCTGCGCGACGGACTTGAATGTCTTACCGCCATCCGTGGACCGAAGCAGGTGGCTGGACGAGTCGCTAGTGCTCTGGGCGAATACGAGCAGCGCCGAGCCGCCGCCGGACAGCGGCGCCGACCAGATGCGCCATGGCTTCAGGCCGGTGAATGTCGCAAGCGGCGTGGAGCATGTCAAGTTGTCGTCACACGCCCAGACACCCGATTGGCCGCTGGTCGACGACGCTTGGGTCAACGCATAGATCGTCGCCGGCGCGCCGCCCGAGTCCGACGTTGGACCGAGAATCTGGATCGGATACTGACTCGCCGAGCCGACAACGGGTGCGTCCAGCCCCGAGGCGACATCGAGTCTCCGGTCGACCGCGCCAAGGCCAACGGCGAACAGCCGTGACCCGGGCCACAACCCTGAAAAGGCCCCAGCTCCGCCGACGTACAGCATCGGCGTCACGGTCGACCCGGCCTGAATCGACGTGTCGGCGGCCGTGAACGTCTTCCCTAGATCGGTCGTGACGAATAGCCCGACATCGGTGGCGATGAACAAGCGGTGATCGGACGCGAACCGTGGTGAGAACATCGGCTGCGCGACAAAGTCGCTGGCCGCACCCCAGGTCAATCCGGTCGCCGCCGCTCGCGACCACGAACGCCCATGATCCGTGGTCACGTCGACGGTGAGCACCGAGGTGGGGTCGACTACGAGACGCGCGCATGCAGCCGTCCCGTCATGGACGAAATTCGGCGACGCCGCCACGGTGATGCACGTCGGCGGGCGGGAGGTCGAGGCGGGGGCCGGAAGCGCGCACAGAAGAGCGAGAGCACTGCCCACAGCAGCAAACCCACTCACCACGCGGAGTCTCATCCGGACCCCCGCCTTCCCCGGGACGCGAAGCTTGTCCCGAATTATCGCTACTGCGGGCCACCCGCGGCAACCGTCACGTTGCCGGCGCCGGTAGAGCTGAACCCTGAGGAATTCCGCGCACACTGCGTGCCCGCGATCGTGCCGCTGACGGAGTAGTTGTAGAAGGTGCCGTCGAAGATGTGGCCGTGGTAGGCGAGGTTTCCGGCGCCGTTGACGCCATCGGTATTCGCGCCGTGGATATCAGCAGTGCTGATCGGGATCGTGGCGTTCCAGAAGCCGGTTCCGCTTGTGTAGACCGCCTGGCCTGAAGCCGTCGTCGCGACGGATGTGCACCCCACGACCTTGCCTGCAGCGTTGAAGATCGGCGCAACCTGCGTCGTCACCGTGACCTCGATGTCGCAATTGACGCTCGCGGTGGCGCCACCGCCCGTGTTGGCGCCGGCCTCAGTGCACTTTTGCGACCACGTCGGAGCGCTGGTCGTGTACGTGCACGAGTACGGGCTTGAAATAGTCGCGCCGTGGCCACAGCTCCATGACGAGCTCGCTCCGCCCCAGGTTCCCTGGTCGACGGTCTCCAGCGCGGCCGACGCCGGCACCGCAGCGATGGCGCCGACGACCAGCACCGCCGCTCCCAGAGCGACACGTAGCGGCCGTCCTGGTCGTTTGAATGTTCGCAACATTCGGCCCCTCCGATGTTGAAGGGCGCCCCGTCCCGCTTGAAATCAACGTATGCAGTTCTGGGCGCCCACGTTGACAGTGACGGAAGTGGAACATGCTGAATACCACCCATCAACGGAGGTTGGGCGGTATTCGCACTAATGCGAAGATTTGGTCGCGACGCCCGGTGGGACCGCGCCCAAGGGCGAGCCAGTTACGGCGCGGAGGCGGTCTCCACGGCGGGCGCGGTGTAGCCCATGTCGACCGAGCGGCGCTTGCTGACGACGATCGCACCCACGATGAGACCGAGCGCGACGACGCCGACGACGACCCGTAGCGCGGTGTTCTCGTGCTGCCCGTGCACGCCGTACTTCACGACCGTCGGCGCGATCAGCAACGCGACGAGGTTCATCACCTTGATCAGCGGGTTGAGCGCCGGCCCGGCGGTGTCCTTGAACGGGTCGCCGACGGTGTCGCCGATGACAGTTGCGGCGTGCGCCTCGGAGCCCTTGCCGCCGTAGTTGCCGTCCTCGACGAGCTTCTTCGCGTTGTCCCAGGCGCCGCCGGAGTTGGCCAGGAAGATGGCCATGAGGACACCGGCCGCGATCGCACCGGCGAGGTAGGCACCGAGCGGCTCCCAGCCGAGCCAGAAGCCGGTCGCGATCGGCGCAAGCAGTGCAAGCAAGCCGGGGGTCGCGAGCTCACGCAGCGAGTCCTTCGTGCAGATGTCGACGACGCGCGCGTAGTCGGGCCGCACGGTGCCGTCCATGATCCCCGGGTTGTTGCGGAACTGGTCGCGGACTTCCAGCACGACCCGGCCGGCCGCGCGGGCAACCGCGTTGATGGCGAGGCCGGAGAACAGGAACACGACCGACGCACCGAGGATCAGACCGAACAACACGTTCGGCTTGTTGACCGACAGCGCGAAGACGAAGCCCGAGCTCTGCTTCAGCTTCTCCGCGCCGACGTCGGTCGCGAACGATCCGAACAGCGCGGTCGCGGCGAGTACGGCGGTTGCGATCGCGATGCCCTTCGTGATGGCCTTGGTCGTGTTGCCGACCGCGTCGAGTGCGGTCAGTACGAGGGCGCCTTCCGCATCGACCTCGCCGGACATCTCGGCGATGCCCTGCGCGTTGTCGGAGATCGGGCCGAACGTGTCCATCGCGACGATGACGCCGACGGTGGTGAGCAGGCCGGTGCCGGCGAGCGCGACCGCGAACAACGCGAGCACGGTGATGCCGTGGCCCAACAGGAACGCGATGTAGACGGCGCCGCCGATGAGCACCGCGGAGTAGACCGCGGACTCCAAGCCGACGGAGATGCCGCCGAGGATCACCGTCGCCGGGCCGGTCAGCGAAGCGCGACCGATCTCCTGCACGGGCTTGCGGTCGGTCTCGGTGAAGTAGCCGGTGAGCATCTGGATCGCGCTGGCGAGGATGAGTCCGATCAGCACGGCGAGGAACGCCGTAACGCGCGGGTTGCCGTCGATGTGGGTGACCTCAGCCGTCGCGCCGGTCAGCTTGGAGAACGACGACGGCAGGTAGGTGAACGCGACGATCAGCACGAGGATCGCGGAGACGATCGCGGAGATGAAGAAGCCGCGGTTGATCGCGGTCAGCCCGGAGCGGTCGCCCTCGCGCGGCGCGGTCACGATGACGCCGAGGATCGCGGTGATGACGCCGACGGCCGGGATGATGAGCGGGAAGACCAGGCCCTGCATGCCGAACGCGACCTTGCCCAGGATCA
>Ga0070659_100001233_pt1 | contig 18559 bp, 12 predicted proteins | sample KBSC23metaG_FD_64666 | JGI IMG/M metagenome (GOLD analysis project Ga0070659, IMG submission 64666) | Corn rhizosphere microbial communities from Kellogg Biological Station, Michigan, USA - KBS C2-3 metaG | ecosystem: Host-associated > Plants > Roots > Rhizosphere > Soil ... | reverse complement strand
TCAAGGCCATGAGCCTGGGCGCATACGAATACTGGGTCAAGCCCGTGGATCACGCACAGTTGATGGCCGGGTTGCGCCGGGCGCTCGGCGGTGGTTCCGCCGACCCGCGGCACCGTCTCCCGCGTCGCGAGGTGGGCAGCAGCAAGCCGTGAGTCATCGGCCCCCTGGAATCGGGGGGCTGCGGCGTGGCAAGTCGGCCCTGGGGCCCTAAAGTGCGGGATCCGTTGAACGCCCGCTGCCCTGTGCCCGGCCCATGCAGAGTCTTTTCCGAACCGTTTTTTTCCTGTCCGCATGCCTGTTGCTGAGTCCGGGTTCATGGGCTCAAGCCGAATCAGATCCGGTGCCTGTGCCCATTCAGAAGCCCGCGGTCGACAACTTCCTGGCCACCCTGATCCGCGAAGAGGCCGCCGCCTATGAAAACGGGGAGGGCGTGCCACGCGACGGTGCGCGGGCCGCGGCCCTGTATTGCAAGGCTGCCCGAATGGGCGATGCCCAGTCGCAGTACAACCTGGGATGGATGTACAGCCACGGCCGCGGGGTCGAGCGCAGCGATGCCACGGCGGCGTTCTTCTTCCACGCCGCGGCCGAACAGGGCTTGCCGCAGGCGATCCGCATGCTGAGCACCGTGGGTGGGCCCAGCGCCGACTTGCCGGCATGCATGCGGGCGCAGGCCGAAGCCGCCCCCGTTGCAGCCAAGGGGCAGCGGGGTGCGGGCCCCGTGCCGTTGTCGGTACCGCCCAATGCGCCGGCCCACATCGTCGAACTGGTCAAGGCCGCTGCCGCCGAAATGAAGGTGCAACCCCAGCTGGTGCTAGCCATCATCGAGGCGGAGTCCAACTTCAACGCCGCTGCCCTGTCGCCCAAGAATGCCCGGGGGCTGATGCAGCTGATTCCTGAGACGGCAGCCCGCTTCAACGTGACGCGGCCTTACGATCCGGCGCAGAACATTCGTGGCGGCGTGTCGTACCTTCGCTGGCTGCTGGCGTATTTCCAGGGCGATGTGGCGCTCGTCGCCGCCGCCTACAACGCTGGCGAAGGAGCGGTGAACCGGTATCGCGGCGTGCCGCCTTACGCAGAAACCCTGGCGTACGTCGCGCGCATCCTCCGTCGGGTGGGGGCCACGGAACTGCCGTTCGACGGCACGGCCACCGAGGCGTCGCCCCAGATGCAGGCCATCCGCGCCGCACGCCGGTAACTGCATGCACATTCCGGCAAGGCCCGTCACCTGTCAAGGTTGACAGGTTGTCGTGGGGGCCTGGCGCCGGCACACTGCAATCTGCTCAGGGAGAAGAGCGCCATGATCAGGTTCTGCCGCATGGCCGCGATCACCGTGGCGGCCCTGGTGGCCGCCACGGCGGTTAGTGCATCGCCATTGCCCCGGTTCCATATCGACCCGGCCCAAGTGAGCGTCTCCGGGCTGTCTTCCGGCGGTTTCATGGCGGTGCAAATGCACGTCATCCATTCCGCCACGTTCCGCGCTGGCGCCGGCATCGTCGCTGGCGGCCCCTATTTATGCGCCCAAGGCGCTGCCTATCTCGCCACCGGGCGCTGCATGGCGCACAGCGACACCATTCCAGTGGGGCGCCTGGCCGCTACCACCCGCAGTTGGGCGCGCGAAGGCCGGATCGATCCGGTAGAGAACCTGCAGGCTTCGCGCGTCTACCTCTTCAGCGGCACGAAGGATCCCACCGTGCGCCCGGCGGTGATGGACGATCTCCAGGCCTACTACCTGAACTTCGTCCCGTCCGGGCACATCGATTACAACCGCACGCTGCCCGCCGGGCATGCGATGGTGACCGAAGACAACGGCGCCGCTTGCGGCACCACCGACTCCCCCTACATCAACGATTGCGATTTCGATCTCGCCGGTGCCATCTTGCAGCAGCTGCATGGCCCGTTGCGGGCCCGCAATGACGGGCCGCTGCAGGGACGTTTTCTCCAATTCGACCAGACGGCCTTCGTGGCAGGGCACGGCATGGCGACCAGCGGCTGGTTGTTCGTGCCGCAGGACTGTGCAGCGGGCATGGCGTGTCGGCTCCATGTGGTGTTCCATGGATGCCACCAGAACACGGCCATGGTCGGCGATCGCTTCGTGCGCGGCGCTGGCTACGCCCGCTGGGCCGACACCAACCGCATCGTTTTGCTGTTTCCGCAGACGGACACGTCGGCCACCAACGGCTGCTGGGACTGGTGGGGCTACGACAGTGCGCTGTACGCGCAGAAGACGGGGCCGCAGGTGCGGGCCGTCAAGGCGATGGTCGATCGCCTGCAGGGCGGCGCGTTGCCCATTGCGTCAGCATGCATCACAGCACTGAACACTGCGCACGTGAGCGCCGGCCGGGCCACCTACTGGTGGGGGATGGTGATCGCTGCCGGCAGCCGCGAGCCGCTCGGATGGCCGTTCGGCACGACCACGCTCAAGGAGGTGGCGCCGGGGGTGTTCGAAAGCGGTGCCTGTCCCTGAACGCCCGCAGCCTCACTTGGCCAGGAAGCCGGCTTCTTTCATCAGTTGGCGATGCAGTTGCTCGTTCTTCTTGAGCCAGGCCACGTAGTCGGGGCCGGACATCGCGGTCTGCCTGAAGGCGCCCTTTTCCATGAAATCGGCCCATTCGGGCAGGGCGCGGATCTTCTCGAACAGTTCCAGGTAGTACGCGACCTGGTCAGGAGTCACGCCGGGCGGCATGAAGATGCCGCGCAGCATCAGGTAGTTGACGGGCAGGCCCGCGGATGCGCAAGTGGGCACGTCCTGCCACGATTGCGTGGCGGTCAGCATGGCGGGGTAGGGCATCCGCTCCTTGTCCATCACGCACAGCGGGCGGAGTGTGCCGGCACGCCAGCGTGATTCGGCTTCGATGGGATTGTTGACCGTGGAATCGATGTGCTTGCCCGCCAGGTGGTCGGCCACATCGCCGCCGCCCTTGAACGGCACGTAGGTGATCTTCCTGCCCGCGGCTTTCTGCAGCAGCACGGTGATGATCTGGTCTTCCTGTTTCGAGCCAGTGCCGCCCATCCTGAACGTGTTGTCGGGCCGTGCCTTCGCGGCGGCGAGGTAGGCCTTGGCTGTCTTGTACGGCGAATCCTCGTGGACCCACAGGACGAACTGGTCGAGTGCGAGCATGGTCACCGGGGTGAGGTCGCGCCAGTTGAACGGCACGCCCGTGGACAGCGGTGTGGTGAACAGGTTCGACAGCGTGATGATGATCTTGTGGGGGTTGCCTTTGTCGCCTTTGACGTCCAGAAGACCTTCCGCGCCCGCGCGTCCCGATTTGTTGAGGACCACGATGGGCTGTGAGGTCAGCCTGTGCTTGTCGGCCATCACCTGGATGAGGCGTGCCATCTGGTCGGCGCCGCCTCCGGTGCCGGCCGGCACGATGAATTCGATCGGCCTGCTGGGCTCCCAGGCCAATGCTGCGGTGGGCAGGGCGGCGGCGAGGCAGATGGCAGTGATGGCGCCCCGGGCGGTATGGCTTTTCATTGGTTTTCTCTCCTGAGTCCTGCGGCTGATGCAGGCCGGGCAGGCGCGGCGGGCATCGCATCGCGAGCCAGGCACCTCGGTCAGCATATCGGCCTCGCTGTGCGCGGCCAATCCCTTGCATTTCATCCATCTGTGTTGTGTCCAGGCCGACGAGCGGTTGAAACGGCGGGTGAATGGGCCGTGATCTGCCGGGTCGAAAGTCCGCTCCTAGAATCTGTGACTCCCTCTGCCCCAACGTTTCCCGCATGTCCTCCGGCCTCATCCGCATCCGCGGCGCTCGCCAGCACAACCTCAAGAATCTGGACCTCGACATCCGCACCGGAGACTTGACCGTCGTCACCGGCCCAAGCGGTTCGGGCAAGTCGAGCCTCGTGTTCGATACCTTGTACGCGGAGGGCCAGCGGCGCTATGTCGAGACGTTCAGCGCGTACGCCCGCCAGTTCCTCGACCGCATGGATCGCCCGGCGGTCGACCGCGTGGACGGCGTGCCGCCCGCCATCGCCATCGACCAGACGAACCCCGTTCGCACATCGCGCAGCACGGTCGGCACGATGACCGAGCTGAACGACCACCTGAAGCTGCTCTACGCGCGCGCAGCCGAGCTGTTCGACCGCGAGAATGGGCAACGGGTGCGGCACGACACGCCGGAGACCATCTACGAGGAGCTGATGGCTCGTACGGCGGAGGGCGATCCACGCCTCGTGGTGACGTTCCCGGTGGAACTGCCTGCCAACACGAGCGCCGAGGAGGTCATGCAGTGGCTGTCCGCGAGCGGGTTCACCCGGGTGCAAGCCGAGCGCGAGATCGCGTCACCCACCGGCCCGCGCAAGCTCCTCGATGTGGTGGCTGACCGATTCAGACTTCAAGGGGCGCCGAAGGTGCGGGCCATCGAGGCCATCGAAACGGCGCTCAAGCGTGGCAGCGGCCGCGTCAACATCCATGTGATGCCTGACGAGGGCGAGCCGCTGCTGTGGCGGTACTCCACGGGCCTGCATTGCCCGGAAAGCGATCTCCGCTACACCGATCCACAGCCTGCCCTGTTCTCGTTCAATTCCGCCATGGGCGCGTGCGACACCTGCCGCGGGTTCGGCCGCGTGATCGGGGTGGACTGGGGCCTCGTGATCCCGGACCCGAAGAAGACGCTGCGCGGCGGGGCCATCAAGACCTTGCAGACGCCCGCGTGGCAGGAGAACCAGGAGGACCTGATGCGCTATGCCGGCGAGGCCGGCATCCCCCGCGACACGCCCTGGTCGCAACTCACCGCCGCGCAGAAGGACTGGGTCATCCATGGCTCCCCGCAGTGGACCGGCAAATGGAACAAGCAGTGGTACGGCGTGGCACGCTTCTTCGAATACCTCGAATCGAAGGCGTACAAGATGCACATCCGCGTGCTGCTGTCGAAGTACCGCAGCTACACGACGTGCCCGGCCTGTGCAGGCGCCCGGCTGAAGACCGAATCGCTGCTGTGGCGCCTGGGCAGCAAGGCGGATGCCGATGCGGCGCTGGCGCCCGAGAAGCGCTTCATGCCCCAAGGCGTGGCCTGGGACCGCGCGCAACTGGAGGCCTTGCCCGGGCTGACGGTGCACGATCTCATGCTGGTGCCGATCCAGCGCATCCAGCGCTTTTTCGCGAACATCGTGCTGCCCAGCTCGATGCTCGACGATGCGCTCAAGTTGTTGCTCGACGAGATCCGCACCCGGTTGAAATACCTGAACGACGTGGGCATCGGCTACCTCACGCTCGACCGCCAGAGCCGCACGCTGAGCGGCGGCGAGGTGCAGCGCATCAACCTGACCACGGCGCTTGGCACCTCACTCGTCAACACCATGTTCGTGCTCGACGAGCCCAGCATCGGCCTGCATCCGCGCGACATGAACCGCATCGTCGAGGCGATGCACCGGCTGCGCGATGCCGGCAACACGCTGGTGGTGGTGGAACACGACCCGGCCGTGATGCTGGCGGCCGACCGCCTGATCGACATGGGCCCGGGCCCCGGGGCGCGGGGCGGCCAGGTGGTGTTCGACGGCACGCCGGAGGCCATCCGCCAGGCCGACACGCTGACCGGCGCCTACCTCGGTGCGCGCAGGCAGGTGGGCATGGGCATCCGGCGCCTGGTGGACGAGGCAAGCCCCAGGCTCATTCTGCAGGGCGCGCGCGATCACAACCTGAAGGATGTGACGGTCGAGTTTCCGCTTCAGCGCCTGGTGTGCGTGACCGGCGTGTCAGGCTCCGGCAAGAGCACGCTGATGCAGGACGTGCTGTTCCCGGCGCTCCAACGGCACTTCGGCAGGGCCACCGAGGCGCCGGGAGAGCATGATGCGCTGCTCGGGGCCGACTTCCTGTCCGACGCGGTCTTCGTCGACCAGTCCCCCATCGGCAAGACAGCGCGGTCCAACCCGGCGAGTTACGTCGGGGCCTTCGACGAGATCCGCAAGCTGTTCGCCCAGGCGCCCCTCGCGCAGCAGCGCGGGTACGGCGCGGGCATGTTCAGCTTCAACGCCGGCAACGGCCGTTGCCCCACCTGTGGCGGCTCGGGCTTCGAACATGTGGAGATGCAGTTCCTGAGCGATGTGTACCTTCGCTGCCCCGATTGCGATGGCAAGCGATTCCGCGCCGAACTGCTTGAAGTCCGGATCGACCGGCGCTTGCCCGGTGACGTGGCGCGCGAGTTGAACGTGGCCGACGTGCTGGAGCTGACCGTGACCGAGGCGGCTGCCCTGTTCGCGAACGACCGGGAAGTGCTGCGGGTGTTGCAGCCCATCATCGACGTGGGCCTCGAATATGTGAAGCTTGGCCAGCCGGTGCCCACGCTCAGCGGCGGCGAGGCGCAGCGCCTCAAGCTCGCCGGGTTCCTGGCCGAAGCCGCCCAGGCAGCGACCGCAAGCCGCCAGGCGGTGGCGAAGAAGGGAACGTTGTTCCTCTTCGATGAGCCTACCACCGGCCTGCACTTCGATGACATCGCCAAGCTCATGCGCGCCTTCCGCAAGCTGCTCGATGCCGGACATTCGCTCATCGTCATCGAGCACAACCTCGATGTGATCCGGGCGGCCGATTGGCTGATCGACCTCGGCCCGGAAGGCGGTGATGCGGGTGGACAGGTCGTGTGCACGGGGACGCCGGAGGATGTGAAGCAGCACGCCGGTTCGCACACCGGCCGCGCGCTGGCCGACTATGAGCGCCAGATGGGCCTGAACGGCCATGGGGTGGAAGAGGGACGGCCGCTGCAGCAGGTGATGCGCCAGGCCCGCGAGCATGGGGATGCGATCCGCATCGTCAATGCGCGGGAACACAACCTCAAGGCGCTCGATGTGGACATCCCGCGAGGCAAGTTCAGCGTGGTCACCGGCGTGTCCGGCTCGGGCAAATCCACCCTGGCGTTCGACATCCTGTTCAACGAAGGCCAGCGTCGCTACCTCGAATCGCTGAATGCGTATGCCCGCAGCATCGTGCAACCCGCCGGGCGCCCCGAGGTCGATGCCGTGTATGGCATCCCGCCCACCGTGGCGATCGAGCAGCGGTTGAGTCGCGGCGGCCGCAAGAGCACGGTGGCCACCACGACCGAGGTCTGGCATTTCCTTCGTCTGCTGTACGTCAAGCTCGGCGTCCAGCATTGCGTGAACGATGGCGCACCGGTGATGCCGCAAAGCGCCGAGCGCATCGCAGCGCAACTGATGCGCGATCACAAGGGGCAGCATGTCGGGCTGCTGGCACCGCTGGTGATCAACCGCAAGGGGCTGTACACCGACCTCGCCAAATGGGCCAAGGCCCGGGGCTACACCCACCTGCGTGTCGACGGAGATTTCGTGCCGGTCTCGCCTTGGCCCAAGCTCGATCGTTTCAAGGAACACACCGTCGAGCTGCCGGTGGGGGATCTGGTGATCGATGCGGGCACCGAAGCCGAACTGCGGACGCTGCTTGCGACGGCGCTTGAGCTCGGCAAGGGCGTCATGCACCTGCTCAGTCCGCTGAGCGGCCTCCGGGGTGCGATGCTTGCCGGCACGCCCACCCGCCTGGTCGGCGAGGTCAAGGTGTTTTCCACCAAGCGGGCGTGCCCTGTCTGTGCCACCAGTTACCCCGAGCTCGATCCGCGCATGTTCAGCTACAACAGCAAGCACGGCTGGTGCAGCACCTGCGTGGGCACCGGCCTGGCGCTCACCCGGGAGCAACGCAAGGCGTTCGATGACTCCATTCGGGACGACGACAACAAGGGCCGCGAGCAGAGCTTCCCGTCCGAGGAACCTGAAATCGAGGGTGTGACGGATGAGGCTTGCCCGGACTGCGGTGGCACCCGCCTCAACGCTGCATCGCGGGCGGTCAAGTTCGACCACCATTCCATCGCATGGATTGCGCAATGGTCGGTGGCGGATTGCCGGAAGTGGGTCGAATCACTGGTGCTGGCCGGCCGCGACGCGGAGATTGCGCGTGATGTGGTCAGCGAGATCCGCAGCCGGCTCGAGTTCCTCGAGGAAGTGGGCCTCGGTTACCTCACGCTGGACCGCGCCGCGCCCACGCTGAGCGGGGGCGAGGCGCAGCGCATTCGCCTGGCCGCGCAGCTGGGCAGCAACCTGCAAGGCGTCTGCTATGTGCTCGACGAACCGACGATCGGCCTGCATCCGCGCGACAACCAGATCCTCCTCGATGCGTTGCACAAACTCGGCGACAAGGGCAACACCCTCGTGGTCGTCGAACACGACGAAGACACCATTCGCCGCGCGGACCACATCATCGACATCGGCCCGGGCGCCGGCAAGCGCGGCGGCACGCTCGTCGCGCAGGGATCGGTCAGCGAACTGGCGAGCCACCCGGATTCGGTCACGGGCCGCTCCCTCGCGCGCCCCCTGGTGCATCCCATCCAGGTCCGGCGCGGCGTGGCCGACGGACTGGTGCTCACGGTGCGCAATGCCTCGCTGCACAACCTGCAGAACGTGACGGTCGACGTGCCGCTCAAGCGGCTGGTGGCCGTCACAGGTGTGAGCGGTTCGGGCAAATCGACGCTGGCCCGCGATGTGCTGCTCGCCAACCTCACCTTCATCAACCAGCGCGGCGCCAAGCCGGCCTGGCAGGGCTGTGACGGCATCGAGGGCTGGCAGCAGATCGACCGGGTGCTGGAGGTGGACCAGACGCCCATCGGCAAGACACCCCGGTCATGCCCGGCCACGTACATCGGTTTCTGGGACACCATCCGCAAGCTGTTCGCGGACACGCTCGAATCGAGGGCCCGCGGCTACGCGCCGAACCGCTTCAGCTTCAACACCGGCGAAGGCCGCTGCCCGGCCTGTGAAGGGCAGGGCATGCGCACCATCGAGATGAGCTTTCTGCCGGATGTGAAGGTGCCCTGCGACGTGTGCCACGGCCAGCGGTTCAATCCCGAGACGCTTGCCGTGACCTGGCGCGGCAAGAACATCGGCGACGTGCTGCGCATGGAGGTGGACGAGGCCGTGGAATTCTTCGCCAGCATGCCGTCCATTGCGCACCCGCTGCAATTGCTCAAGGACGTGGGCCTGGGCTACCTGACCCTTGGCCAGCCGTCGCCCACGTTGAGCGGGGGCGAGGCGCAGCGCATCAAACTGGTCAGCGAACTCACCAAGGTGCGCGACGACATCGGCCGGCGCGGGCAGAAGGCGCCGCACACCCTGTACGTGCTCGACGAGCCCACGGTGGGCCTGCACATGGCCGATGTGGAAAAGCTCATCCGCGTGCTGCACCGGCTGGTGGACGGCGGCCACAGCGTTGTCGTGATTGAACACGACCTCGACGTGGTGGCCGAAGCCGACTGGATCATCGACCTCGGGCCCGAGGGCGGGGTGCGCGGGGGCACGGTCGTGGCCGAGTGCGAGCCGGAGGCGCTGGCCGCCGATGTCCGCAGCCACACAGGCGCCGCCTTGAAACCGGTGCTGGCACGGGCATGAGAGGGGTGGGCCTCAATGACCATGCTTGGCGCGTGGTCGAGGCGCCAAGACTGCGGCGCGATGGGTAGATTTGCGACCCAAACCACAAGGCAGGGAGGGCCTGACATGAACTCGATCTTCCAACGCGTTGGCGCCGTGGCGCTGGCAAGCGCGGCGCTGTGCGCCGCTTCTGCCGCACACGCGGACGTCTATTCGTTCGACTGGGGCTATCGCTGGTCCGCCGGCCAGATCCGCCATGATGCAAGCGTGCCGGACTCGGACCCGTCGGCCGCCCGCGACGTCTACGCCAACAGCATCCTGGACTATTCATTCGGTGGCCTGAACGTCAACGACTTCACGTTCCCCCATCTTCGCGGCACCGGAGGCACCTTGGTGGTCGACCATGCGGCGCCAGGCAGCGGGGGGGTCGACACCTTCACATTCCGGTTCGGATCCGTCGTGCCCGGCGAAACCGCGCAGTACCGGCTGGTGGCTTCGTTCGACAGCGCGTTCCAGAACGAACCGCACGCGATCGATCGGCCGTGGGTCTCGGGCATGTCCGGCGTGGTCTATCGCGGTGAAAGCGAGCAGTTCATGCTGGCGATGAACCCTGCATACCCCACCTGGCATCAGCGCGTGGCATCTCCGGTGCCGGAGCCGGCCACCTGGGCCCTGTTCGGCTTGGGGTTCGTCGGCCTGGCCGCCCGACGCCGGCGCGGCTGAACGCTTGGTCCGTTCGCCAGTCTCTTCCAGCCTCCTCGCCCCATCGGCGGCGCTTGCGTCATTCGTTCGGGCGTATTACTGGCACGATGTTCCTTCGCTGGACGGGCTGCCACTCGCGCAGCAGATGACTTACGTGCCGCCTGGCCCCTATGCCGGATTGGTGTGGCTGGTGACGGGGCGGGTGATGCTGGTGTCATGCGGAGGGAGGGCGGTCGAGCGCGAGCTGCCTGGCGTGTTCGTCGCGGGCGCACACCGGCATCCCTACCGATCGCTGGCCATGTCGGCGTATCGCTCGTTTGGCATTGCGTTCCACCCGGGGGCATTGCCTGCACTTGCCGGTCTGGTCGGCGCCCCGCCCGTGGACGACGTGGTCGACGCCCGCGCCTTCTTGCCGCATGACTGGCATGGTTGGCTGGAGCGTGTGGCCGGGGCAAAAGATCATGAGCAGCGCGTCGCCCTCACCGAAGCCTTTCTCACTCCGCTTGGAGCGGACCTGGAGCGATCTGACCGCAACACCTGGCCGCACAAGGCGCTCACCTGGGCGCGGCCTGCCCGACAAGCGCTGCTGTCAGCGATGAATTGGACACAGCGCCACTTTCAGCGCCGTACCCGCGCGTTGGTCGGGCTGACTCCCGGCGAGGTGGATCGCCTCTTGCGATTGGAAGGGGCTTTGCTGGACGTGCGTGACGGGCGGGCCGGGCGCGCGGATGCAGCCGCGGCCTGGGGCTTTGCAGACCAGTCACATTTCACCCGAGAGACCCGTCACTGGTTCGGCCAAAGCCCCAGCGAACTCGACCGCCAGATCAAGGGGCCGGATGCAGATGGCGATTGGTTGATGCGCTTGTAGCAAGCGCCAGTGAACCGTTGCTCACGGCGCGTGCCCGGGCTCGACGCTTCTCACTTCGCGCGTAAGCGCGTTCGCCGAGTTTCTGCGTCATCACCCAGATGCCGGCCCACCAAGGCATCGGCGTCGTCCAGCGCCCCCAATCGTTGGGCCTGAGCTCGCGCCGCTTGCTCGCGCTGTTCAATGTGACGTTTCCGACGATCACTCCCTCTGTACCGCTGCGCAACTGGCCCAGTACCTTGCCGTTTCCATCAGCCACCGCGCTGAATCCCGGAAATTCGACGTTCTGCTTTGGAAAGCCCATCGGCAACGTCGTGACCAGGCGGCCGACCTTGTTGGCCATCAGGACGGGGATGCCCCATGCGCGCGCCGATTCCTCCGTTCCGTCTCGCAACGCGGCGTCGACAATCTCGACATCGCGCTGCCGGATCGGCCAGCGGGCTTCGAACGATGCACCGGAGAAAGGGCGCAGCAAGAGGTCGATGTCGGCGGCGTGGAGTTCCAGGTAGCGCTCATACAGCGCATTCTCGAAACAGATGCCCACACCGATTCGACCCAATGGTGTGTCGAACCAATGGGGGTCCGAGCCGGCGCGGAAGTACCACGCCTCGAACGAGGCCGGCGGGTTCTTGCGCACGCGCCCCACCACCTTGCCATCGGGCCCCATCAGCACGAAGCAGTTGTAGAAATCTTCTCCATCGGCTTCCAGGAATGTCGTGCCCACGTACATCTGCAACCGACTGCAGGTTTTGCGAAGCCATTGCGTGGTCGGCCCGTCGAAGGGTTCGGCCGTGTCCCACAGCGCTTCCGTCAGGGTGTAGCCTCCAGGGGCCAACTCCGGCAACAAGACCAACTGTGCTCCCTGGCCGCCGGCCTCTTCGAGCATGCCTTCGGCTCGCGCCAGGTTGGCTGGGCGATCACCGAGTTGACAGCTCATCTGCACGACGGCCACGCGCAGTTGGGACGGGGTCGCGGACGAATTGGGTGACGGGCATGTGTTCATGGCGCCATGCTCCATCGCGCCAGCCTCTGCTGTCTTGAACCAGCGCGACATGGCGCCGTTGTGATATGCCACCTTCCCGAGCGGTCTGGGCGGCGAGTGCCGATGCACGTGTGTCCGCGGCGGCCCTGGCGGAACGAGTCGAGGCCCGTGAGGGCCTCCCGTCAGCGTGGAAAGTCACCCCCATCATGGTCGCAGATCGGGTCCGGCCCGTAGCCGGTGTCGACCACCTGCCAGTTCGTGTTGAAGCTCACCTGGTACCAGATGCAGAACGGAGCGTCGTACCGGTAGGACCACAGCATGCGCTTCTGGAATCCGAGCCACTGCGCTGCGGAAGGGTGGCCGATGGCCTGCAGGACTTCGTCGCGCGATTGGCCCATCGTGATTCGGCCGAAGTGGTTTTCGGTCAGCACCTGCTCGGAGCGGAGCAGGCGGCCCCCCGCATCGAAGTCGAGCATGTAGGTGTGTTTGCCGAAGGGGCCCCGCGCAAACTCCAGGCGCTGCCCACTGCCCGGCAGGGCATAGGACGCGGTGCGGGGTCCCATGCTGGCCTCGACCTCGGCAAGTGTGGCCCCCGGCGCGAGGCCGCGAGGCGAATACGACTGGCAGCCGGCCAGCAGGCACACCACCGCCAACCGGGCGGCGCGGCGCATCAGGGCAGGGGTGATGGCCATGGTCAGGACCTTTGGGATGACGAAGAAGCGAGTGCCGTCGAGGATACCGTCCATGGAGCTGGCGCGCGATGGGCCCTTGGAAAGACAGCGCCGTGTTGATGGGTTGAACGGCGCGTGCGGCAGCCGACTCAGGTCGCCAGCACGGACAGGTGTGCCGACACGCGGGCCAGCACGTCCTGCGCCTCGAACGGTTTGTCGATCACGGGTACCTGGTTCGAACGCACGAATTCTCGTGCACTCGAACCCAGTGTGTCGCCGGTGATGGCGATCACGCGGTGCTGCAGATGCGGGTGCCGGCGGGCGAGTTCGGCATAAAGGGCGGGGCCGTCGAGGCCCGGCATCTTGAGGTCGGTCAGCACGAGATCGAACGGCTCGGCATCGAGGCGGCGCAGCGCATCCAAGCCGTTGTGGGTCAGCGCGACGTGGTGGCCGGCCGGGGCGAGGATGTCGCGCAGGATTTCGGCGATGTCCACCTCATCGTCGACGATCAGGATGCGTGCGCCATGGTGCCCGTCGCGGACCGCCCGCTTGCCGCCGCGGTCCTGCGGATGAACGGTGGCCGCTCGCAGTGCAGGCAGGGTCAGCTCGAAGCAGGCGCCGTCGCAGGCTTCGGGTTCGCACAGCAGCAGCGTGCCGTGGTGGGCCTGCACGATGCCCAGGCTCACCGAGAGGCCGACGCCCGTGCCTTCCCCGACCGCCTTGGTGGTGAAGAAGGGTTCGAAGATGCGGCTGCGCACTTCGGGCGGGACACCGGGCCCGTTGTCGGAGACGGTCACTTTCACCTGGCTGCGGTCTGCAGAGATGCGGCTCCTGATGCGCAGCATGCGCGGGGCGGGCTGGCTGGCCATCGCCTGGTGCGCGTTGGTGAACAGGTTCATGAACACCTGTCCCAACTGATCGGCGTCGGCCATGACCGGGGGCATGCCGGGCGCCAGGTCGAGGTCGAGCGTGACGCCGCCGCTTCTGAGCGTGTACGTCAGCACGTCGAGGGCGTCATTGATGATGCCGTTGATGTCTGACGGCTCGCGCACGGAGGCCTGCCGCCGGGCCATCGCCAGGAAGGTCTTGACGATGCGGGCGCAGCGCTCGGCCGCCTGGCGGATCTTCGCCGCGGTGTTGCGGTCGGCCATGCTTTCGGCATCGGTCTCCAGCTGGCTGGCGCGTCCCACCACGACCGCCAGCGGGTTGTTCAGTTCGTGGGCCACGCCGGCCAGCAGGCCACCGAGCGCCGACAGCTTTTCGCTCTGGTGGAGCGAATCACGCTGGCGGGCGAGTTCTTCTTCGGCGTGCGCGGTTTCGGTCACGTCACGCACGTTGAGCACGAGGCCGAGCACCGCGGGATGATGGCGCAGGTCCCGGCCGACAGCTTCGAGCACGCGCCAGCGGCCGTCCTTGTGGTGATACCGGAACTGCGATGGGACGCCGGTGGGCTTGGCCAGCCTCGGTCCGATGCGTTCGAGGTCGTCGGGATGCAGCAGCGACAAGGCCTGGCGGCCCACCATCTCCTCGGGGGTGTATCCGAGCATGCGCTCGACCGGCGGGCTCACGTACCTGAAGACCGCCTGCTCATTGACGACCGCGATGAAGTCGGATGCGTTGTCGGTCATGGCGCGCCAACGTTCCTCGGTCATGCGCAGCGACGTGAGCGCCACTTCGATCTGGCGCTTGTCTTCCCGCAATGCAGCGTCGCGCTCGGCCACATTGCCGGCCATGTGGTTGAATGCCGCGGCGAGGCGGCCGAGTTCATCGTCGCGCGTCTCGGGCAGGCGCACGCCAGTGTCGCCGCCGGCGAGCTGTTCGGCCGCCAGCGTGAGTTGGCCCAGCGGTGCTGCCACGTGACGCCGCAGCACCCATGCAAAGATCAGCAGCAGGCTCAAGAGCACGCCCAGCCCGAGGCCGAAGGCCCACACGGCCGGCATCCAGGCCTGCCGGCCCATCGCGGAAGCGGGCACGGCCGTGGCGATGTACCAGCCGGCCTGCTCGATGCGGGCCACGGCAAAATAGGTTTCCCTGCCCGCCGTGTGCCCGGTCTGCACGTCCGCGTACGCACGCGAGGCCGTGTCCATCAGCTTCTGGGGCAGGTCGCCGCCGAGACGGCTCAGCGGAAAGTTGCCGACGTTCTTCCAGACGGCCTCGCCGAGCGAACTGTCGGCGATCAGTTGTCCGTCGGCCATGAACAGCATGTGCCGGCCCTCCGCCGATGGCGGCGGCAGCATGCGGATCAGGAAGTCGGCGCTTTGGTACGGTGTCCATGAGACCGCGGGCGTGCTGCCGAGCGGATGCACGGTCTCCGCGGTGTGCTGCAGCACATGCTGCGCGAGGCGGGCCCGTTCCATCACCTGGTCGGCCAGACGCGCCGTGCCCTGCACCTCGGCCTGACGGTACAGCACATAGGTGCCGAACAGGCTCGTCAGCAGCAGCACGAACGCTCCGCCTGCCGCCAGGTGGCCCAGGGTCTTGCCGGTGAGGGTTCGGAAGAACGGGTGCGTCATGCAGGTGCCGAGAAGGGAGCCACAGACGATAGCAGCGAAACCCGTTCAAGGAGCCCATGCGCAAGGGGCCCCACCCCTTTCGGGGGAGTTCCGAACCTCGCGATTCAGTCAGTCTGCGTCGTCTGCATGGCTGGCCTATCGCTTCGCGGCTTTGCGATAAAGCCGCTAAGCACATGATTGCCTCCCATGTTTGATGGTCGGCCGAGTCGTGCCGACGATGCTGCTCAACCTACTGCTTCACCAGTTCCACGCGCCGGTTCTTCTCCCGTCCCGGTTCATCGTCGTTGGAGGCGACGGGCGCCAGTGAGGCCACGCCTTTCGGAAGCAGCCGCTTCGCATCGATCCTGTAGTTCGTTTCCAGGGTCTTGGCCACCATGTCTGCTCGCCGCTGGGAGAGATCGGTGTTGCTCGCCAGACTGCCTTGGCTGTCCGTATGTCCGACGATGTAGACCTTCAGTGCGGGCTGGCTGTTCAACAGCTTGGCCATCTCGTCCAACGCCGGTTTGGATTCCGGTTTGATCTCGGCCTTGCCGGTGTCGAAGTACACACCATAGATGGCGACCTTGCCATCGCTGGCAATGGTCTTGGCCATGGTTTCAGCGCTCAGGTCCGCGCTGACCTTGCCGGATTCCATCTTGCGGCTTTCCACCAGTTCGACGTACACGCCGCCGTTTTGCCGATCCACGGGATCGACGACGTACACGGCTGCATGCACCGTGGAGCCATTGGGCCGGGTGCCCTGCGCCAGCACGTATCGCTCGCTGTTGCGTCCGTAGTTGAACGGCGACCAGAATGAGGTGTCCGGGAAAAGTTTCGTGCCCACCCGTTCAAGCATGTATGCACCGAAATCGCGGCCGCATGCTTCTTTCACACATGAAAAAAGCACCGTCATGCCGGCCTGCTTCAATGCGGCTTCGTAGTTGCGCATGACCTCCAGAGACGAGCGTTCTTCCGGATAGTTGTAGGCCAGACGCGTGTAGCGGCCTTCCAATGGCAGCCACTTTTCAGGTGTGCGCTTGGCATTGTCGGGGACCTTGCCCGCAACGAGTTGCACATCGATGTATTCCTTTGCTTCATGGCCCACAAGCTTGGACCCGGCAAAGCGCGACAGCAGAGGATGGTCCTGTCCGCCCTTCACGGTGTCTTGGGTGGGCATGGCCGCGTGCGCGAGTCCGAGCGAGGCGAGCGCGAAGGCGCTGAGCAGCATGTGCTTCTTCATGGGGTTCCCTGATAATTGGCAGCAAATTCTAGAACTGGGCCGTCCGCGGTCGGTCACCCGGAAGGGTGGATGGGTTGTGTGCGATCCAGTGCCGGCCGGCGCGGCCGGCAAACGGCTCGAAAAAACGTGACGTCGCAGGCGGATTGCCGCACCATGGGGATGGCAACCGCAAGGAGGTTCACCATGACCCACGCCCTCTTTCGAGATCGCCGCGATGCAGGCCGCGACCTGGCCCAGCGGCTTGTGCGCTACGCCCGCCGTCCCGATGTGACTGTGCTCGCGTTGCCCCGTGGAGGCTTGCCGGTGGCCGCTGAACTGGCCGAGGCGCTCCATGCCCCGCTCGATGTCTTTGTCGTCCGAAAGCTCGGCGTGCCGGGCCAACCCGAGCTTGCCATGGGGGCCATTGCCACCGGTAGTGCCAGGGTGCTCAACGAGGACATCGTGTCCAGCCTGGAAATCCATGAGGACACGATCGAGGCCATCACCGCCGAGGAGCACCAGGAACTCATGCGCCGGGAGGCCATGTACCGCGAAGGGCGGCCACCACTCGATGTGCACGGCCGCACGGTACTGCTCGTGGACGATGGCGCCGCCACCGGGGCATCGATGCGGGTGGCCGTCACGGCCTTGCGCCAGCTTCACCCGGCCCGGATCATCGCGGTTCTCCCGGTGGCCTCGCAGTCGGCCTGCGCACTTGTGAGCTGCATTGCCGATGCAGTCGTCTGCGCGCAAATGCCCGAACCGTTCCGGGCCGTGGCCCTTTGGTATGACAGCTTCGATCAGGTCGAGGACGATGAGGTCCACGCCATCCTGGCGCGGGCCGAGGCGGGCCTGTCGGACGTGTGAGCGCTGCCCGAGTGCGCGTTCAGTGGCGTGATGTTGCGCGCTAGACGGTGATGTTGGCTTCTTGCACCGTCTTCCTGAATTGCGCGAGCCATTGCGCGATCAGGGACTGGAATTGCTCGGGCGAGCAGGGCGTGCACCTGGCCGCCACCGCCTCGGCCTTGTGGACGAAGGCGGGCGTGCCCAAAGCCTGCACCGACGCTTCATGCAGGCGTGCCACCACGTCGTGCGGCGTGCCCCCGGGCGCCACGAGCCCGTACCACAAGGGAAAGCTGAGGCTTTCGAAACCAAGTTCCTTGAACGTCGGCACGTCGGGCAGTTGAGGCAGTCGTTGGGTGTCCCGCACCACGAGGGCGCGCAAGCGGCCGCTCTTGATGTGCGGCAGCAGGGAGGGGATGTTGTCGCTCGCCACATCGAACTGCCCGCCGAAGAGGTCATTCAAGATGGGGCCGCTGCCGCGGTAGGGCACGTGCAGGAACTTCACGCCCACGAGGTGGGAGAACTGTTCCATCAGCACGTGTCCCGCCGTTCCGATGCCGGGGGTGGCGTACGACACCGATTCGGGTTTGACTCGGGCGGCCTTCAACAGGTCGTCCATCGTCTTGATCGGCGAGCTGGCGAGCACCACCGTGGCGCTCGGGAGTGTCACGAGCGTGGTGATCGGCGTGAAGTCCTTCAACGGGTCGTACCGCAGCGCCTTGTTCACGGCCGGGTTGGCCACCAGCGTGCTGACCGTTCCGAGCCCCAGCACATGCCCGTCCGGCTTGGCGCGGGCCACCGCTTCGGCGCCGATGGCACCGCCTGCGCCCGAGCGGTTGTCGACGATCACGGGCTGGCCCAGCAGCCGCGCCATTTCGTCACCGATGGCCCGCGAGAAGTAGTCGGTGTTGTTGCCCGGAGGGAATGGGTCGATCAGGGTGATGGGGCGGTTGGGAAAACGCGCGGGCTCTGCCAATGCGCGGCCCGCCAGCGTCAGTGCGCCCAGGGCCGTCGAAGAAAGAAGAAGACGCCGGCGGTGGATGGTCATTGCAGAGGTCGCTTTCCGGAAGGAGGGTGAGGCGACCTCCACTTTGCCCGTCACGCCCTGGGGCGTCCATCACTGAACTCTCACGAGATTGCCCTAGGCTCGCGCAGATTTCGCAGGCGCCGGCATCAGCCGCTTGATGGCCTGGCCGAGCGCCTGGCGTGTGTCCGCATAGTCCGCCCAGGGATCGTCCTTGCGGAATGACAAATGCTCGCGCGCATTGGCGATGGTCCAGTGGTTTCCCGACTGCAACGACGGCAGTTCTTCCCAATGCAGGGGCATCGACACGGGCAGGCCGGGACGGGCGCGGGCGCTGAAGGCTGCTGCCGTGGTGGCGCCGTGGGTGTTGCGCAGGTAGTCGATGAAGATCTTGCCGA
>Ga0070659_100001229_pt1 | contig 18589 bp, 10 predicted proteins | sample KBSC23metaG_FD_64666 | JGI IMG/M metagenome (GOLD analysis project Ga0070659, IMG submission 64666) | Corn rhizosphere microbial communities from Kellogg Biological Station, Michigan, USA - KBS C2-3 metaG | ecosystem: Host-associated > Plants > Roots > Rhizosphere > Soil ... | reverse complement strand
CGCCGTGCGTCCCTGATGCGCAAGGCGTACAAGTCAAATCTGAATTTGATGATCGCCCTGCATGGTTTGAAAGGCACTAACTATTTTTGCGATCTGTACGATATCGTCGCCATGGGAAAGCAATGCGAGGCAGACAACGTGGTGGTGGAACTCATGGTGCATCCTGTGTTTTCCGATGATGGCGATGTGATCGATGCCGATATAAAAAAGCCGTTATCGTCCCTGATATCCAAGATACCGCATCTGCACAAACTGATTTCGTATGGCGAAGTAAAGGAATATTTTTCGTAACGAAAGCCAAGGCAATCAATCCTGTCATCAGCTCATATTGACGATCCTGATATGAGCTCATGACAGACTCTGAAATGCAGTTATTCATAAAATTGTTTTCGCACAAATTTCAAGCAACAATATTTCTAAGAAGCTTCGAATTTTGTTCATCGTCAATCAGCCTCTTATCTCTTTCAGATAACTTGATAACTGAACTCTCTCCCTCTTTCACAGGAAATGAAGTTCATTGCAGGTTAGCTTCCCTGGAGCGGTTTTCTCTTCGATAAAAGGTAGGGTGCGCTTTGCGCACCAGTGCTCTTGCGACGGAATTGGTGCGCAGAGCGCACCCTACCCTGATTCGCAAGAAGCTCTAACAAGTTAAACACCTTTAGCTGCGGCCGAAACTCAACGCCACCTTGATCAACTACTTCTGCGAGATACCATGACGTTGTGCAACCAATATCAAAAGCCTCTTTCACTCCTGTTGCTTGCCGCCCTGACCGCTTGCGGTGGAGGCGGAAGCAGCTCGCCGACTACTTCAGGCAATACGGCAACTCAGCCGGATTCCGCATCTTCGACGAGCGCTTCGGTTACGCCACCATCTGCACCTAATGCACCGATGACCATGTCATGCGTGGATGGATCGACATTTCAATGCAGCGGCTCCAGCATCGTTCGCGTCGAGAATGGCGTTACGTTGACCAGCTCCGGCGTTCAGGTCTACGGCAAATCGACCAATGATCTTGCCCAGCACATTGAAGACCCGACATCGGCATACGGCTTGGCGCTGGCCTCAGGCGGCTTTGCCGACATTCGCGTCGACAAGGATGGCAATGGCACGATTTCCAAAGCGGCGATGGTCCTCCGGAATCTGGGCGTTTCCTTTGACAGCGTCCATGAACGCCCCCCTATCATCGAAGCATTTAACCCGACGGCCGGACGCACGGTGATGATATCGAGCGGTGCTATCGGCTTTGCCGCTCTTCCGGACAGCTCCGACCTCAGCTATTACGACTACGCCACCAAAGGTTCGTCAGGAACACAGGCGAATTATGCGAACAACCGGTATTTCCCGCGCGGCACACCGATACGCTGCCCCGCCAACATGACGTCCTGCCCCGATACCGAAACCACGGGGATTCACTACTCAACAGGGGATTGGCGTACCGGCGGCAACATGCCCGATCTGACAAAAGCGACTCGCGAACATGGCGATGGCGACATTCATGCCGGCAACGGCTTGCCGGATGCCAATGGCAAGCCCACCTATCTGAATAATGCGGTCGGCCCGGGCGTTCCTTATGCGGGCACCAAGGGAGTGCGAGACCTGACCAACTGGAGCTTCCAACACGCCAATCTGGGCGCATGGAAAAGCAAGGATACGGTTTCCATCGCTGAATGGGGATCGGCAATCGAGGAGCACAACCAGAATCGCCGTGGCTTGTCGGCATTCGGCAACGTCACCGACCCATCGGCCATTCCGACCGCAAACAAGGCAAGCTATTCCGGTTTTGTTTATGGCTGGTATGCACGCAACGCCACTGAAGAGGCCGTCTTCTTCCGAGGCGAAGCGCAAATCACGGCGGATTTCGCCACCCGTCAGGTGAGCGTCAAAATCCTGAACACCATGGGTGATTTCGACTCTACCGAACAATTCGCGACTTCCGTTCCTATCGCATTCACGGCATCGACCGCCATGGGTGCCGCAGGAACCAGCGCCGCCAATTATCTGACCGGCCAGGCCGGCAACACTGTATTGAATGGCGGTATCAGCGGCCGTTACTTCGGGCCGGTCGTCAACACCGGAACAAGCGGCGCAGGTCCTGCTGAAATCGGCGGCGCATTCTCCTTATCCAATGCGACAAGCGGCCAGGCTGTCGTCGGCGGCTTCATAGGCCGCAAGCTCTAACTCACTCAGGAACAATCGTTCTTTCAGGAACCGCTCCTCAGGAGCGGTTTTCTTTTTGAAGAGGATTTCCGATGCCCTTCTTCTCCCAATTGAGCAGCTCCCCTGTCAAGGTTCGACGTCTGCGTTGGACATTATGCGTACTGTCTGCATCATCGCTCCTCACAGCCTCATCATTCTCTTCGGAATCGCTGCGGAAAGCGCCTGAGAACACAGGCCCCTACATGCAGGATGCATCCCTTTATGCATTGACCTTCCAAGACGAATTTGATGGCAGCTCGCTGGATAAATCCAAGTGGAACGATCACATCTGGTATGACCTGCCATCGAGCACCAAGGATTACGGCGTAAGCGATGGCGCACTCAAAATCTGGCCGCAACCGGACGCCTTGGGCGAGTTCAAGGAACGCATCATCACAACCGCCAAAAATTTTGAACAGACCTATGGCTATTTTGAAATGGAAGCGAAGCTGCCCGTTGGCGCCGGCTGCTGGCCTGCGTTCTGGCTGCTGAATTCGGATAGCCCTCCGGGCGAGCCGGAGATCGACATCATGGAAGCCTATCCTGGCGACAAGACAGGATACTGGGCCGATTCAAAACGGCATCCGGTCCGTTACAGCATGAGCTACTACCAGCATGGTGCAAACCAACCCGGCCTGGAGGGGAAAACATCCTTATACACGGGAGACCTGTCGGCTGCATTTCATAAGTATGGAGTGAAATGGGAGCCAGACAGGATCTCGTTTTATTTCGACGGTAAATTGACGCACTCCGCCACGGTGACAATGACAAGGAAGATGTACATCCTGCTCGACATGCAATACGGCAGCTCCAGCGGCCCGGTGGATGAAACCACGCCTCTCGGTCCTGGAAACTCATTTGAAATTAACTACGTGCGCGCATGGCAGTTCAAATAGCTTCATAAGATCGATGGATTTTGCGATTTAATAAATTAGAAAATTTCTCGATGTCCTATAGTCGCATCAGGCATGTTGTCGCATAAGTGACTTCTGAATCTGTTCAGCTTCAGAAGGCTCTGCGCTACCGACAAACGATTCAAACGGAGCATGAATGACTGTTGAATTGACGCATGTTAAACCGATGGGATTGGACAGGTCGCAGTCTTTGCATGATGCACCGAAGGGGACATCCTGGTCCGACAGCCGCAATGTAGCTCCCCTGGACCTCGGCGGTCCGGCGGATGTCCCGTTTGAGCGATTCGCGGACGAATGGATCGAAATGCCATTGATGAAGCGTTTCGAGCAAGTCGCATTACGGTACGCGGATCGAATCGCCGTTGACGATGGCAAAATCCGCCTGACATACCGCGCCTTGCGCTATGCCGTTTACCGGCTTGCGAAACGGCTCGAAGCCATCCCCTCGAACGGCAAGCCGATAGGCATTTTCCTTCCACACGACGCTCGCTTTCCGCTGGCCGCCCTGACTTGCTTCGCCCTTGGCCGCATCTTTGTACCGATCGATGTGAAGCACCCTGCCGCACGCATCCTTGAAATCATGGCGGAAGCAGGCATGGATACGGTGATTCTGGATGCCTCGGCTGAAAATGCAGTCATGCTTCCCCAGGTGCTGACCAGAATCGATATTGGCGCCGCATTCAATGCCGGCAGCGAGGCATCGAAACCAAACAAACCGAAGATATCGGTGATTGCTCCCGCTACCGTTCTTTACACTTCCGGCAGCACCGGCAAACCGAAAGGCATATGCAACAGCCAGCGCGGGATTCTGCAGCGGGTGGCCGCCACGGTGAACACCTACCATCTGCATGCCGAGGACCGCGTCATTCTTCTCAGTTCTCTGGGCACTGTCGCCGGAATGCGCGAAGCGTTTTCCACGTTGTTGAGCGGCGCTGCGTTATATGTCGCCGATCCGCGCCGACATGGCATAGGAGGCGTGCTGAACCTACTGCACGAGGCGCGTATCACTATTTGTTATACGGTGCCGCCGCTGCTGCGCACCTTGCTGCAGGCAAACGAAGCGCAGCAGGCGTTTTCTCACTTGCGCATCATGCGTATTTCCGGCGACGTGGCCCTGGATGGCGATCTTGAGTTGTGCCGCCGCATCCTTCCCTCCTCCTGTCATATCCTCATCAGCTTCAGCTCCACCGAAATGCCTAATGCGTTTCAATGGTTTGTGCCACGGGACTGGAAAGGAAACGGAACGCGGGTGCCGATCGGTTATCCGCAGCCTGGCGTCAATTTCATGATCGTGGATGAGAATGACGAGCCGGTCGCGCCCGGCGAGATCGGTGAACTGATTGTGCGAAGCCGTTATACCGCGATCGGCCAATGGCAGTACGGCGATTTGCAGCCTGGCCCTTTCCTGCCGGACCCATACGATCCGTCGCTGCTGGTGCAACGTACTGGCGATTTGATGAAGCAGCGGGAAGACGGCCTGTGGGAATTGGTCGGCCGCAAGGATCGACAAATCAAAATCCGCGGCCAGCGTGTCGATCCTGGCGAGGTAGAAGCTGTGCTGCGCGATTGCGATGTGAGCGACGCGGCAGTTATTGCTCGCCGCAACGATGCTGAAATCATTGCGTTGGTTGCTTATGTCGTGCCGCGCACCCCGGCAAAACCGGATCTGATCGATGATATCCGCCAGACGTTGGCAAGGCGCCTTCCGCAACATATGCGTCCGACAGAGATTCGCCTACTTGAGGCGATTCCCCTGCTGCCCGGCTTCAAGCCTGACATTATTGCGCTTGAGAAGATAGATCGCGCGGAACTGGAGGGAACTGTTGCAGTCGAGCCTGCCGACTCAGGCATTCGTAGCGAGCTCATCCGTGAAGCGGTGAAACACGCATGGACCAGCGTGCTCGGCGCGAAGTCGTATCAAGCCGGCACGCGCTGGGATGAAACCGGCGGCGACTCGCTCAAGGCAATGCAAATGTGGTTTCGCATCGAGCAGAAGCTAGGCTGCAAGATCTCTATCGATGTGCTGCAAGACGATACGACGCCACGCAAATTGACAGCCGATATCGAGCGTTATCTGCACAAGCCGGCGAAGGATACCGCCAACGATTCCCATACCGATGCAACGCCGGTGCTGTTTCTGATGCCAGGCATTCTCGGCGACGAACCTTTGCTCTCGCATTTCCGCGCGGCCTTCAACTGGAACATGCGATTCAAGGTCATCGAGTACCCGGAATGGCGCGGCGCGAAGGACGCGCATGCCGGTTTCGACGCGATTGTCGATGCCGCTTTCAGGCAGATTTGCGCCGAGCCTGATTGCACATCGTATGCACTGGCCGGTTATTCATTCGGCGGCTATGTCGCCTTTGAAACAGCCCGCCGACTCGCCGCTTCCGGGCGCCGTGTCGATTTCCTCGGTTTGATCGATAGCCGTATGCATGGAATGACATCGGCGATGGGATACAGTTGCTCTCAGTCCCGGCGCGCACAGCTCAAGCGGTATGCAAGCATGCTCATCGATCCGGCGGCTGTGATCCGCATCCTGTTCAAGCGTAGCGTGGCCTTGGGACGTTATGCGGCATGGGCCATCACATCGCGGCCATCCACCGCGATTTCGTTTACGTTTTACCGTGATCGTAATTATGAGCAACGGGTGAATGCCTTGCGGCGCTGGAAATTCACTCCTCTCGATCTGCCGATAACACTGTTCCTGTCGGATCAGGGCTTGTCGGATCTTCCTGCCGATTATGGATGGGGAAAGCTATGCAAGCGGCTTTCTGCCGTGCACGTCGGGGGAACGCATACATCGATACTGGAATCGCCGCGGCGCGAAATTCTGTGCCGGCATTTTCTCGAAGTTCTCGGCCCGGCTGCAAAGTCCGTTGTGTCATGAATACGCTCGCGCAGGCGTCAGGAATGACGCCATCAACAAGCTCTGCAACTCTCCCAGCTGCCGATGGAGAAAGCGCGCGCTGCCAGCTCGCCATTGGTAAGGCGGTCGTATTCCCTCACTCTGGAGGCCACGTAGCCGAAGAATGCATCAAGCTCCTGCCATGCCCTCAATTGCTCGATCTGCTTGGAATGTCCCCAGAGATGGAAGACGCCGCTTCGTTCGCAGGCGTAGTCGAACAGCGCATACAGCCGCTTGATCCAGTTCTCGTGCTGCAGCACATTCCAGAGCGGTCCCGCGCGTCTCATCCAATGTCCGGCACGGACGAAGTTGCGCAGATAAACGCCTCTTGCGTGCGGGTAAAACTGCAAGGTCGTTGGCATCTGGAAGGGCATGCGTCCGGCATCGAGGACTAGGTTTTCCGTGGTGCGTGCATAACGGAAGCCGCAGGCCCTGACCAGTTCGAGATCCTTGCGCCGGTACTTCCCGCCGGGATAACAGAAGCCGGTGACTTCCAGGCCGAGGAAGTCTTCCAGTTGATTCTTGCCTTCTGCAATCTGATAGTAAGCGCGCCGCACGTCCAGATTGCGCAGATAACAATGATCGTATGTGTGAGAGCCGATTTCGAACCGCCTTGACAACTGACGCAACTCATTCTTCGACATGACCTGCAAGCCTTCACGATTCTTGATCGGCACGAAGAAGGTCGCCTTTATCCCATGCTTTTCCAACAGATCGGCAACCTTGAAATCGAGCGGATGTCCATCGTCGATGGAACAGGTAAATACAATTCCTTCTTTCAAATTCATGAGGCATCCCCCGCCAGCAAATGATAATAATTCGCTCTTCCCGTCGCCATCAAACCGGCATCCTTACTTTGATGGGTTCCGCATCACGGAGAGAAAACCTGCATGCCTCAACGATTCCCTCTGCGGCATTGTCGTAGTTGTATTCACCGACAAGCCGCAGACTGCGCCGCGAGAAATCTTCATACAATGTTGCGCGAGAGAGCAGCATGGCGGCACGGTATGCCCAGATTTCGGGATCGAGCGCACACACAAAACCATTTTCGCCATCGCGCACCAGCTCCCCGGCGACACCCGCCGCACTCGATACCAAAACCGGCAAGCCTGCTGCACAAGCTTCGTTCGCCACCACGCCCCACGGGTCCCACAAGGTAGGAAACAACAGGATGCGTGCACTGCGATACAGACCGGGAAGTTCCCGTTGAGCGGCAAAGCCATGGAAAGCGATGTCAACATGCTGCGCATACATCGCCGCAGCGTTCTTCATGTCCTCTTCCAGACTCCCTGCACCAACGAAAAGAATGCTGACCTTGCGGCCTATCCGTTTAGCTGTCTCGACGGCCACATGCATCGCAAACAGAGGATTCTTTACTGCCTCAAAGCGACCGGAAAAGATGAAATCATATTGCTTCTCCTGGCGCCCTTTCGGCGTAAAGGCCTCATTGTCGATGCACAGGCAGGAAATGAAACAGCGGCTTGCCGGCACACCATAACTTTGATAATGCCGTCTCCCGCCGTCGCTTGCCGGAACGAAGGCCCCGGAACGTGCATAGACAAAACGGCGCACCGCCTTGTGCAATAAGCCCAGCCCTTGCTCGGATACATCGGTGCCGTCTGTCATCGCCACATGCACCAAGCCTCTCCCCCATGCATACAGGAAGGCGTACAAATGCGTCGGGTTGAAGCCATCCGTAATCACCATCTCCGGCGCAAAGCGATGCAGTGCCCCAATCACATCCGGATTGTTGTGAATATAGCGGCCGTTTACCGTATGAAAACGTTCGCGCAGAAATACATGATCGAACTCCAGCGGCGGCAAGTCCCATAAACGATTAGGCTCGCGGCGCGCACAAAAAATCGCCTGGAAATCAATGCCAGGCATGCGGCCTAAGCGCTGGAACACCGGAACACGATAAGGCGGCGGGTTATTGGTGACAATCGCGATTCTCAACATGAAGGTAGTCTGAAACAGTCGCTATTGGATGATGCGAAAATGGCACAGCCAGTGTAAAAGACTGCGCCGGGCAGCGGATGACACACGTCATAGAGGAGTGATAAAGGACTAAGGGTGTGTGCAGGGAATAAATTGCACACTTTATTCCCTGCACAGACCCTGACGGCAAGTTTATTGCACTAATCGCTTGTGCAATTTTTCAGGACGACATGTCCAAGCTGCGTTCAAGCTCTGATCAGCGGCATCTCATCGGCTTTTCGCCATACACAAGATCGATATGGTCAAGCACCGGGAGATACTCGCCTTCATACATGCGCCGGAACATCATTTCATTGACATCCTCGCTGAAATGAGCAAGGTCCCGATAGTTGCTGCCGTTGGTGATGATTTTTTCGTCAGACATGAAATCGAATACTTGCAGATTGGGGCGCTGCACGGTTGCAAGATAGCGGCGAAAACCGAGATAGTCGTTGAGCGCGAAAACATTGTAGGAACCCAGGGAACGAAGCCACTGCGCTGAATACGGCGGAATCAGCGCATAGAACGTGATGTTCGGATACGCATCCACCAGGGACATGAAATTCGTTTCCAGATTGCTCGCGTACACACCGGTCTTGTGATGCTGGAAGATGTCACCGATACGGCGAAAACGTTGCTCCTCCACTTCAATCTCTTCGCAGCCGAAACGGTAGGCATCGTTCCAGTTATGCAAACGCCCAAGTTCCCGCTCGTGTACAAGGTCGATGCCCGCCATTCGTTTGAGCGAGGCGCGCAATACGGAAATATTGAAAATATATTTCACGTAATCGGCAGGGTCGTCGTCTTCGTACAAGTAATCCGGCACGCCGGGGCCGGGACTGCTCTCGTAGGGCGGATGTGAAAACGATCCCCAATCCATCCCCCATATCACACGCTTGACCTGGCCTGTCCGCAAAGCCACTTCCAGATTACGCCGCTGTTCATAGGCGGTACTGCCCTCCACCGCAAGATTGACTGTCTTCCAGCCCGCAAGCTTTTCCACGTAATCCGGGTCGAGATTCTCCATCATCGAAGAACCGATGATGACAGTATCGTATTTCAGACTGCGCGCGATCCCCGGATTCATTTCGCGCTCCTGCGCCTTCAGATAAATCCCGGAAGTATTAGGCCGTATGCGATTCAATGGATCGACCGCGTAGTTGATGCCTGCCAGAAGCGCAAGCGAAATCAGGGCCGTAAGAAGAATACTTAGCAGATAATTTCGCATCAGAACTGATAGTACAGAAAGGTGGAATGACGATTGATCGCAAAGATTGCACAGCCTAAAAGAAAGCCCACCGCCAGCCGCGAGTGCAGCGACGTTGCGTTCCACAGATTGATGAAGCGCGGCGAAGGCGGCGCCACAGCATCAAGTGTCGGCTGGGATTTGCCAAGAAGCTGCTGGCTATTCGGCATGAACCATGCAATCGATGCAGCCAACACTAACAGCAAGCCCGTTTCCAGCACGCTCAATCCCGATGCGCCAGTTGCCAACGGCATGAAGCCGAGCAATTCAAGCGGCATGGACAAGGACTTGGCCAGCGCCTGTATGAAAGCGACGCTTCCAAGAGACATTCCGATGGACAAGCCGCGCATGCCGGCCATGCCCTGCAGAAGCACGGCGGCATCGCCGAAGGTTTGCGCCCGGAAAAACACCCAGGCGACTAAGGTACAAAGAAAGGTCAGGGCCCATGCCATTCCCTGCCGCAGCCATGTTGGTCCGCTTGTACGCAAGCCAATATTTTTAGTAAAGGCGCGCCAGCAATGATTGCTGACGAGGAAGACGCCATGCAATCCGCCCCATGCGACGAAAGTCCAGTTCGCGCCATGCCATAATCCGCCGAGCAGCATGGTGATCATCAGGTTGATATAACGCCGCATCTTGCCGAGACGGTTCCCGCCTAGGGGCACATACAGATAGTCGCGCAGAAAAGCCGATAGCGTCATGTGCCAGCTTCGCCAGAAGTCGATGATGCTGGTGCTACGATAAGGCGAGTTGAAATTCAGCGGCAGTCGCACGTTGAACATGAACGAGAGTCCGCTCGCCATATCGGAATAGCCGGAAAAATCGAAATACAACTCAAAGGCATATGCCAGCGCACCGGCCCACGCATCGAACAGCATCACATTCTCGCCGCGATGAACGGCATCGAAAACACCGGAAGCAACCGGTTCCAGGCTGTCGGCGATTAATACCTTCTTGCCCAGGCCAAAGGCGAACAGCGTCAGGCCGATGGCGACGTTATCCCAGTTGATGCGATAGGTATGGCGAGCAGCGAATTGCGGCATCATCTGCTCATGGTGCAGTACCGGACCTGCGATCAGGTGCGGAAAATAAGTCACAAACAGCAAGTAATGCAGGAACCGGAATTCCTTTGCAATGCCGCGATAGACATCCACCAGAAAAGCGATCTGCGTGAAGGTGAAAAAGGAAATACCCAGCGGCAGGACAATGTCCTGAAGCGGCATACTCTTTTCGGAAACGGTGTTAACGCTCTCGATGAAGAAATTGGCGTACTTGAAATAGCCTAGCAGAACAAGATTCGCTGTAATGGCGGCGACAAGAAAAAACCTGGATGACTGCGCATGCCTTCTGCGCCAGGCTCCAATCAAACACCCCATCCCGAAGTTGAAGAGTATCGATACGAAGAGCAGCGAGACGCATGCCGGATTCCACCAACCATAAAAGAACAGCGATGCGCACGCCATCCATAATGCGGCAAGCTGTTGCGAAAGGCGCGCGGCAAGGAAGAACCCTGCGAATGCCAGCGGCAGGTATACGAAAATGAACTCGTAGGAGTTGTAAAGCATCGCAAGGCCGTCTTAAGAAACGACCTATAGTGTTACTGAAGACTTCCTTGCATCTTGAGTTGACACAAGCTTTTAAAACTCTGGAATGATGTTGATAGGGGAAGGCTCTTCATAAAACGGTTTCGAGATTCCAACACCGAATCATGTTGGAACCAAATGGTGAGCAAAGCCACTTACTTTAGAGAAAGCATACATTGCTCGATTAATCACGTCTGAAATAGACATTCTCTTGGAACGGAATTGCACTTTAGTTAAGAGCATCCGCAAGGAACGGTTTGATCATTGGAAATGGCTGACGATGAATACTAAATTTTTCCTCACTTCCATAAAAACACTCCCTTCCCTCACTCCGACTCCGGCTGGTTCTGACAAGGATTCCGTTAACTCATCCACAACACCGCCTAAAAACAGCGGCAGCGCATCTGCTCTTAGTTTGTACGGCACGAAAAAGAAGCATTCTACTCTGTCGACAATTTCACACAAAAATCACAAGCACATTGACGATCGCGCACAGGCCGAAATCCAAACCATCGATCGAGAAATCCTGGCGGCGCTCAATCATCCGGATAAAGAAAGCCATATCGCAGCGGCATTGACGAAACTGCTGGATAAGCCATTTTTCCAGCCCCCTCGACATATACCTAGCGAAAAGATAGCCAATCTTTTTACCGAACTCGATGTATGCCATGTTGATCCTGATGACAATACAGCCGCGCGATATGCGAAAGGCTTCATTGCAGGCTACACCGCCCTTCAAAAGGCATATGTGCCTGAGATCAATGACGCAGTTAGCAAAAATGCGCTTGAGAGTGCGGTCATGCGCTATCTCAAATCAAACAGAGCAGACAAAGCGCCCCTTAAAAACAAACTTGTTGTCAGATTTGCGGACAGTGCAAACCGAAGCTCTGCACAAAAAATGGCCCTGGAAACATTAACAAAAGCATTTCCCCTCACCATATCGGACGATAAGACACATGTGAAGGTATTGAAGAAGCTTATCGATGCCTTGCCGAATCTGGAACATCACACGCAACCTGAGCGAAATGCGCAACGACGCGGATTAACTGTGCTTGAGAAAACACTCGGCAGTTTGCAGTCTTCTGATGACACTGCTGAAGCTTTAACACATCTCATGAATATTACTGGCGATTTAAGCCAGGTGCCGATCAAATACGAGGCTACTGCCGCAAAGAGAGTAATGCTACGGAGTTCAGCGGACTATCAAAAGCAACCGCAAGGAACAGCGCTGCGTCTTCTGCAAGATCAGTTGGCAAAATTGCGGGGAGATTGGGGTAACGTCACGTCAGATAAGCAGCAACAATTAATTGATGCCTTCAACGGTCTGAAAAATAATTTTTCCAAGCTTGCAGGAACAAAGGATGCGACTTTGAAGCGGTTTTTTAATGACAGTTTTATTGACCCTTCAAAATTCCATACCAAGCACAACTCGGTTAAAGAACTAGGAAAGCGGCTTCATCACAGTCTCTTCGCACCGTCCGCTTCCAAGATGACAAATGTCCCGGGGATACCGAATCACGCGACAGCCAAGCAAAAAAAGCTGGCTCTTCTTCTTATGCCTTATTTCGCTGAAGCAAAAAAAGCCGGCGTATCGGACGCAAAGTTTCCTGCCGGTTTTTTGGAAAATTTTATTGAAAAAACAAAATCCCCGGAATTCGATGATGCAGCGAGTGTGGTACATGACTATTTTTCTCGCATCAAGGAAATGCCGGAATATAAAAACCCGATTTCCAAGCCTCGGATGCTAAACAAAATCATGGAAATGACAAACAGACTGGCAGTAGGCGATGAAGCCTTTGTTTGTCAGTTCGTTTCAACATGCCGGCTCGCAGATTCACTGCGGTTTTCCGATTCACAGTACAGTAATCCACGTTGGACTCTCAAGGAATTGGAAAAATCGGTCATCCTAGACAAAGCATTGAAAGGCGAAGATGGGCTGAATGACCATGGAAATTTACTTGTGTTAGGAAAACGGTTCTTCCATGAACAGGAATTAAAGGCCGCCACCGATGACTTAATCATCGACAAAAAAGCAAAGGACATCGACAAAAAATCAAATGAACTTATTCCTACCTTAGTCTCTATCGATTATAAAATCGAAATCGATAACGCCGTCGAAATTGCGCTGGGAGGAAGATTCAATATACCCGCTCCAGTTCAAGGCGTTGGCTATCAAGACCTGGTAAAGTCCACAATTACACCGGAGATCCTAAAGGCAATTCAAGAGGAGACAGAAAAAAGAATCGACAATAAGGAAGCTTTCATCAACTTCCTGATGAGTTGGGAACCTTTGACGAGAAAAATCATGGAAAGTCCGGATTTCAAGAAAAATGAACCGCCCACCGCCCTTCTACGTAAAACGATTGAAAAGCTTGTAAACGCGAATGAAAACATGAACCGGCAAAAGTCGCTGCAACAACTTTTCGAGGAAGATGACCTTAGATCTCGTTAAGCGTCTGCGCAGAAATAGACTAACGAAATACAAGACCATCACCCCACTATCCCATCCTTTCAAGGCTGAACGATTCGGCAAAACACGCTTGATTGAGATAATTAAGCGTGCTCCGCAAAATCACGCCATAGTTCATGGAATCCGGATGCGGAAAATAATTTTCCTGAATCGAGACGATGTGCTTGAATCCTTTCTTGAAGTAATACTGTAGCTGTGGGTCCAATGGTTGGTCCGCATGGGGATTTCTCTTCGCATGAACATACTGCCATACGAAGAGATTAGGATTTTTTTTACGCGCATTCCTGAAGCCTGGAATTGGCGAGCCCAGATATACATCGTTCCATCCTGCCTTCAGTGCATGTGGAATTAAAAACCTGAAAATCTCGTTCACCGCTTCGGCGTTGTTGCTGCTTAAACTGATACCGAATAAAGAACGGCTATTACCATGCATGGTCGGGCCCATGGAATCGATGTTCGCAGCTGTTTCCCATCGGGTTGGCGCGGTAAACATGGCCGGATTGATCGGTCTCATGAAAAGCGACGCCAGCGCCTTCCCTGTGCGAGGGCAAAACGTGCCGACGCATAAATCAGGATAAACCTCAATGCGCCTTTGCAGGGTTGCATTATCGGCCGCCTGGGTAGTATCCCATTTCGAACATTCCAGCTCCATGAGTGCAGGAGTGTCTTCGACCTGGAGAAAACGCGTGTGTAACGTGGACATAGTCATGATCATGCTTTCTACAATAAAACATCAATCCTTTCACTGCTTTTTCATACGAAGACGGCGTCTCCCGGAACCGCACTGACTTCATCAATCAAACCGGACAGATATCCATGCGTAATCACGGCGTTGTCACGGTAGTAGCTGTTCTTCAGCAAAACATCATGCAACTGCTTCAGCCTGAAAAATGGCACGGCAGGGCAAATGTGATGTTCCGTATGAAAATTGACGCCATGCGGGCAAATGAAGATGCGTTCGATCCACCCGGCAACAACCGTCCTGGCGTTGTAAATGCCAGGCGCTGGCATACCGAAGTGTTCCCCCATATCGCGCAGATAAAGAATCGCCGCCAAAAATGTTGCGAGCGGCACGACCCAGTACAGCAGCACGATCAGCCATAATTTGAAATAGATAATCGCGGCCGCAATGATGATCGTGAAGATGGTGGCATTGATACGAACGGCACGCGGCAGATTGACTGACATGCCTGCATCGACCGTATATCCCTTCAAATCATCCATTGTGTACCGGCCAAGACAGTGCTTTAGTATTTCAATGAAAATCTGTTTCCGTGTCTTAGGAAACTGGTATCTGTCTTTTTTCAGAGAGGCGAGCCAATTGTGATCCTGATCGGTCGCCCCATGGCGATGATGCAGCATGTGGTTTCTGCGAAAGCCATGCACTGTGATAAAAAAAGGCAAGGCAGTGAAGATATCGCCGATCAGATCGTTCAGCCAGGCATGTTTGCGACTGAGCTGATAGTGTGAATACTCGTGCATCAATGCCAGAAGAGCATGCTGGCGCGTGGCGATCAGGAGCATGCAAACAAGGCTGACCGCAATGTTGGAGCACCAGACCGCTGCGATGATCAGTGCAATGATCCATAGCCATTCGATAGCGGTTTGCAGCAGCAGACGGAACGGTGCCGGTGTGGCCATGGCTTTCAAGAGGCTTTGATCAATATGACTGCGCATGTCGATATCCTGCTTATGAACAATGGTTTTATGCATACGAATAAACACCTCTTCCAGAAAAAGCCGCTGGGATGAATTCCCTCTGTCCGGCAGGCTTTTATTGATTTTTCATCGCTGCTGTTCTTTGCAATCCAGGAAGGCATGCTAAACAAGAATTGTTTCAGCAAAATGAAACGCGCTGATGGAACTGCCGGCCCTCACATGCCACTCATCCATATCTAGCTGAAAAGCATTTGAGTTTTTATAGGATTTCGGGGGGGCAATGTTCAGGGCAGCAGGTAAACACAATGCCGGGATTAATTTTTCGACAACAAAAATAAAGCCTGCCAGGCAGCTTGAGGAGGCCGCTGCATCGCATCATTCGAGCCAGGAAGAAAGGCGGCCGGACAGTGCCGCAAAAGAAATCCCGCCAAGCCCTCCTCTTCCAAAAAACAATGGCCTGCGCTCAAAGCTGGCGCAATTATTCGACACCAAGAAAGTGCCTCACCCGCCTGCCGAACGCTTTGAAGGAAATTGGGAACAGAATGTGGCGGAGGAAATCTGCAAGCGCTGGGTAGAAACCAAAAAAGAGCACAATGCGTCCACCGTTTCTCTCGTTGCATTGTCGAAGATAAAGGCGCTCGAATACGAGCGCAAGAATCGGGAAAGCATCCCTGACGATCAACTTATCTTCCCAGGATTATCAAAAAAGCATGATTATTACGAAGCTGAGATAAAGGCCTTTTTAGAAGCAGTGGGGGAAGCCGATCCGGATTCGGTTTTGGAAAGCTTCAAGCGAACCGGCATGGGCGGATTGCATCGTCAGCATATCGTTGCCTCAGCGACGATCAGCGGTGCAGTAGGAGCGGCAGCATCATTAGTGCCTGACCCTACAGCAAAAGCGGCTCTATCCGGAGTGCGCCTTGTTTTGCAGGCGATCACTGCAGAAAGAATACTGGATGCAGGACAGCGTCGCCTGCGCAATGCAGGGACGGAAGATATGTTGCCGCTTGGCCGTGCCGATGCCGCTCCCAGCGCAAAGCAGGCGCCGAACGTATTTCAGGCTTCCCATGCCGCCATCTGGGAGTTGATGGGAGTGGAAAAAAACCTGAGAAGAATGGAGTCTGCTTTAGGCGACTTGAATAAAGCCCACAATGCGCATGAAGGGAATCCCAGCGTTGAAAACAAGCAGGCATTGGACAATGCAAGGAAAAAACTGGAAATGGCATATGCCAAGGCCTGTTATCAAACCTCAGTGAAAGCGGCCTATAAGGCCGCTTCGGAAAGCGCAAAAATCGAGTTCCGAGGCAACAAGTTTCATCTCTTGAGCAGCTTTACAGGAAGCGGACTTAATGTTGGTACTTCCCTGTTTTCCATTGCGACGCCGACTTTGTCCACGCTTGTCGGCGCATCTGCCGCCACAGCCATCACTGGCGGCGCGGCAGCCGGCGCAGTTGCAGCCGCCCTCCTTCTCTACGTAGGCTATCAACTAAGTCCTGGACCTAGGAAAGATGGTGAAGCGAAAGCGAAAAGAGCAATTGTCGCTTTATGCAAATCCCTCGATGTTCTGAACGCAGACAATATCGCCAGCCAGAAAAAAAGAGCCGATGCCTACCGCGTATATATAGAGGAAAGAAAAGCCGTCCGCTTCTCGCTACCGGCAACAAAATCCAAGGTAAAAAAAGAAGCGGCGGAAAAGCTGCTGAAGCGCTTGGAAGAAATCACGCAAGAAGAAAATGGCAAACAAGAGCCCATGGCTCTGAAAGAAAACTGGGAAGCTTATCGCGCGCATGAAAACGCGGTGTCGGAGATTAAATTATCGGCAGAGGAAGTAAAAGCAGCGTTAGCGGAATTCAAAACAGCGCAAGATGCAGAGAATGATTTATCAGAGGGGAAATTCGAAGAACTGGAAGGCCAGATAGAGGCCCAGACGAAAGCCCAAATAGAAGCCTTGGAAGACGCCTTCCAGAAAAAACACAAAGCGGACTTTGACGTCAAAACGCTAGTAGATGGATGGAAGACCCCGATGCGCATGCGCATGGATTCCGCCGGCCGCTTATTGAAGGGAAAGGTTGCGCAATCACACGAGCGCCTCATCAAGCTCATTGAATCGCATCGCCGCCTCACTGAAGATGATCCATTGAGCGTAAAGAAGAAGATCGAAAAGGAATCGGAGATTGCAAAACTCAAGCAGGAGCTTGCGAAAAACCTGCTTGACATGTTTAACCTGGAGCTTTCGCTGAAGTACATGCAACCGGTAATAGATGGGAAAGACACTGACGCTGATGCGATGAAACACGCTGCGGCAGCCATGGGTGCCATTCAAGACGAGCATGTGCGCAGTCTGTTTATCGGCGATGCCAGAGCGCAGGTTGAAGCCGTCAACTTGTCGAAAAAAATGACCTTTGGAGAAGCGGAACGTTACACCTACATCAATGCCGGTTCCAATGCAATCGGCATGGGACTTAATCTTTCCCTCCCTGCGGTAGACTTTGGCTTAAACATGGGAAAAGCAACACATTCGGTCCATGTTGGCCTCTATGATCCGAATCCGGAAGGAAAAATCAGAATACCCAAGTTCAATGACTATAAATTTGCTGCTCTCCCGCAAGCAAGCGCTCCACCTGCTGCGCATCTTGCCGCAGGTGATCGAGCCGCGTTTCAGAAGCGCGAGATGCAAAAGCTTTTCAAGGTCACCGAAAACAAAGGCGATGCCGTCGAAGCAAAGTATGAGCTGGAAAACAGCTCCTGTTCTTATTTCCGCAAGGATGACAAGAAGGTAGAAGCAGGCATTGAGGCGCTTGTTGATCAACTGGAGAATCTGGACTCTGTTCCCGAAAAAATGACCATCTCGATGAAGAAGCCCAAAGCGCCTGCGCCTGATGAGCATGCTGTCTCCTTGCCGGTTTCTGAAAAGTACGAACATATCTCGGTCTCGGCTGATATGAAAACAGCCGCGGCTTATCACCGCGTCCGGCGTAAAAATGCGCCGTTGGACAAGAGAATCAAATCCACCGCAACGCAAATTGGTATTGGAGCAAGGCAGGCACTAATGTCCGCCGCCGGCCTCCCAACACAAGCGATTGCGCAAATTCCGCTGAAGAGAACACGAGCGCCGCTGAAGCAGACAGTCGAACTTGGCTCGAAGATACGTCAAGCGCTAGCCAAGACCCCACCGCTTGACAAGCATCCCGAAACAACAGAAGCCGAGCAAAACTTCCTCGACAAGCTGCAGCAGGATCAGGCCCATGGAGTAACCGGGATCGAACTTCGAGAGGCGATGGGTAAACGTGGCATATCGCAAAAAAGCAGTTCCTCTTTCCTCAACACCATGCGTTCGGCATTCGCCGACAAAATGCGGCCTGAACGCAAGGATTTGCGGAAAATGGACGATGCCGTCTTGAAAGAGCAAATCGAGATCGGGATGGAACTTCGTTCAGGAAAAACACAGTATTGGCGAGAGGCTGTTAAAGAGCAGAAAAAACGCGACGTCATGAAGGATCGCTTGAATGAAGCAGTAACAGAGCGCCCGATAGAGAAGAAGACAAGGAAAGAGTTGCGGAACGAGTTGAAAGAAAAGCGCAAGGCCAATCATTCAACCGTTGAAACGCTGCAGCAGATGATGCCCCGGCTCAAGC
>Ga0070659_100001228_pt1 | contig 18614 bp, 20 predicted proteins | sample KBSC23metaG_FD_64666 | JGI IMG/M metagenome (GOLD analysis project Ga0070659, IMG submission 64666) | Corn rhizosphere microbial communities from Kellogg Biological Station, Michigan, USA - KBS C2-3 metaG | ecosystem: Host-associated > Plants > Roots > Rhizosphere > Soil ... | reverse complement strand
CGCGGCGCGCCTGCTCGACGTTTATCGCCACGCCCACCCCCGCGCCTGAGCAGAGGCCCAGACAACCGCAACTACGCTGCGGATTTCGTGAGGAACGAGAACTCCTTGCCGCGGCTCGGCGGGTAGTGGGGAACCGCCTTGCCGCGACAGGGCTCTGGGTAAATCGCATCGGTAAAGCGAATGCTAAATAACCATTTTGGAACCAATATTTGCACGAGCTTCGGAGACAGCCGGGCTCTGTTTTGGCGCTAATTCGCTAGCTTGCGCTCAATCGCATCCCAGATAAAACCCGGCGTGTCCGTGCCGTTGAATTTGTCGACGGCGACGATTCCCGTTGGCGAAGTAATGTTGATCTCGGTGAGCCAGCGGCCGCCGATCACGTCGATGCCGACGAAAAGCAGGTCACGACGCTTCAGCTCGGGGCCCAGCGCCGCGCAGATCTCGCGCTCGGTGTCGGTCAGGTCAGCCGCTTCGGCCGTTCCACCGGCGGCGAGGTTGGATCGGATGTCACCTTGCGCGGGCCTCCGGTTAATCGCTCCGGCAAACTCGCCGTCAACGAGGATTATCCGCTTGTCGCCTTCGGTCACCTCCGGGAGGAACGCCTGGAGCACGTGTGGCTCGCGATAGGTGGCGTTGAACATTTCCATGAGCGCCGAAAGGTTGGCGCCGTCACTGCTGATCTTGAACACTGCTTTGCCCGCGTTCCCATGGAGGGGCTTCAGGACGATTTCGCCATGCTGCGAGAGGAACTCGCGTGCCGCGCCGAGCGAACGCGTTACCATCGTTGGTGGCATGTACTCGGCAAAGTCGAGTACCCAGACCTTTTCGGGTGCATTGCGCACCCCCGCGGGGTCGTTGACCACGAGCGTCTCGCCCTGGATTCGCTCCAGCAGGTGTGTGGCGGTGATGTAGCCGAGGTCGAAGGGAGGATCCTGGCGCATCAGCACGACGTCGACATCCCCGCCGAGGTCGAGAATTGCGAACTCGCCGAGCGTGAAATGACTGCCGACAACAATCTGGACGCTGACTTCGTGGGCGCCGGCATAAAGGCGCCCGTCCTGATAGGTCAGGTCGTCGGCGAGATAGTGATAGAGCTTATGGCCGCGGCTTTGTGCCGAGAGCATCAGCGCGAAGGTCGAATCGCCCGAAATGTTGATCTTATCGAGCGGGTCCATCTGGACGGCGACGCGGAGCGGCATGCGTCGCGCCTACGGCCTCACTGCCGTTTTGTCACCCTTGCCAGACATTGACGAGGTGGCGCGGCCAGCGGCGCGGAACGATGAACAAGGCATCGATGCGCACATCATCTCCTTCGCGCATGTAGCGTGGCGCGAGACGCTCGGCGGCGACAGCAACGCGGCGCAGACGCCAGTCATCGAGCGCGAATGCTGCGGCTTCTTCGCTGGCGCGCGCCTTGACCTCGACGAAGGCCAGGGTGTTTCCGCGCCGCGCAACAATGTCGACTTCTCCGCCGGGCACTCGCGCGCGGCGGGCAAGGATTCGCCAGCCACGGAGCCGCAAGTACCAGCAGGCGAGGGTCTCGGCACCGCGACCGCGCTTCTCGGCCTGCTGGCGGTTCATTTGCTGCGCTCCAGCGCGCGAGCATAGGCGCGCTTGCGCGGAACGCCGAGCCGGACTGCAACCTCGGCCGCAGCGCGCGATGGCGACTGCCGCGACAATGCCTGGTCGAGCGCGGCGTCGAGATCCTCATCGCTTGCTTCCGCTGCCTCCGGGGGCGGGGCGACTACGACCACGATTTCGCCTTTGGGTGGCGCGTCTGCGTACCGTTGCGCCAGCTCGGTCAGCGTGCCGGTGACGCATTCCTCATGGAACTTGCTGATCTCACGCGCGACAGCTGCCTCGCGCGGGCCAAGCAGTTCCGCCAAGGCGGCGAGCGTGTCGCCGAGACGCGGGCCGCTTTCGTAGAGTGCGAGTGAGGCGCGGACGGTGGCAACTTCCGAGATTGCGTCACTTCGTGCCTTCGCTTTGGTGGGAAGAAATCCGAGGAACAAAAAGCGGTCCGTAGGCACGCCGGCAAGCGTCAGAGCCGCGATGACGGCGGACGGCCCGGGGACCGTATGCACCGCATGACCGGCGGCGCGCGCCCCGCGGACGAGCTTGTAACCCGGATCGGAAATGAGCGGGGTTCCAGCGTCACTGACCAGCGCAACGGCTTCTTCGCCGAGCCGCGCGACGATCCGCTCGCGCTCCGCCTCGCTCGTATGATCGTCGTAGCGCGTCATCGGCACTTTCGCACCGATGTGCGCGAGCAGCTTGCCGGTAACTCGCGTGTCTTCAGCGAGAATGCGGTCGGCATTGCGCAGCGTATCGGAGGCACGCGGGCTGAGGTCCCCGAGATTTCCGATCGGAGTGGCGACGATATGCAATCCGGGCGGTAGGCGATTGTGCATCAGCCTTGGATTAACCTCTTCCAATTCAAGCAAAAAAGAGTCATCGTGCACTGTTCATGGCCTGGGGAGAGGGCGATGATTATATTGTTGGCCGCATCGGCGATCACGCTGACGGCCCTTCAAGCTTCGATCGCGGGTCCGACGGACTCGTTCCGCAGCTGCCTGCGCGAAGCGGCCACTAAAGCGAAGAGCGAAAAGATCCCCGGCGACGCGATCGAAACTTACCTCAAAACCGCGTGCAGCGGACAGATGTCGACGCTCAAGAATGCCGTCATTGCTTTCCGAATGAAGAATGGAATGTCGCGCAAGGCTGCGGCTGACGACGCCGACATGACAGTCGGCGATTATGTCGCCACTCCGGCGGATAACTATAGGTTCATGGCCGACATGGATGCCAAATCCGGTACCGCATCGGCCAAGCCGGTCCCAACGCCGGCCTCGGCTCCAGCTACGCCGCCTGCTCAACCGCCAAAGCCTTAGGTTCCACTGCCGCGATTTGACCGAGAATGTGATCAAGCAGCAGGCGGCCGCTGCTCGTTAGGGCGATGCGCGTGCCGTCGCGTGCAAGGTGGCCCGAGTCGACAAGCCGATCCACACGCTCCCAATCGACGACGGAGTGCAAATCGAAACGGCCGGCGATCGCCGCAGCGTCGATTCCTTTGCTAAGCCGCAACCCCATCACCAATGCCTCGTCCGCCGCCTCGACGGGCGAGAGCGGCGCCTCCTCGGCAATGCCATGGCCGTTGCGGGAGACAGCGGTGAGGAAGTTCTCAGGCTTCTTGTGACGAACCGTGCGCATGCCGAGGCGCCGGCCGTGTCCGCCCGGCCCAACGCCGGCATAATCGCCGTAACACCAGTAGGTGAGGTTGTGCCGACTCTCCTGGCCGGACCGTGCGTAATTGCTGATCTCGTAGGCAGGCATTCGGGAATCCGCCGTCATGGCGTCGGTCAGCTCGTAGAGTGTAGCCGCGGCATCGGCATCGAGCGGTTCGAACGCATGCTTTGCGACCATGCTCGCAAAGCGCGTGCCCGGCTCAATCGTCAGCTGGTAGAGCGACAGATGCGAGGTGCCCAAACTGAGCGCCTGCGCCAACGTCGCGGACCATTTGTCCTCGGTGTCGCCGGGCAGCGCGTAGATCAGATCGAAGCTGACGCGCCGGAAATTCTTCTGAGCAATCTCCAGCGCTTTAAAACCTTCCCGCGAGCTGTGGGCCCGGCCGAGGAACTGCAGGGCCGTGTCGTCGAAGCTCTGCAGCCCGAGCGACAGCCGATTCACGCCGGCTGCGGCGAGATCGGCGAAGCGCTCCGATTCGACCGAGTTCGGATTCGCCTCCAGCGTGATCTCGATATTTTCAGCCGGATTCCAATGCGACGTCGCCGCTGTGATGACCGCTCCGACGGTCGCCGCCTCCATCAAAGAAGGCGTCCCGCCGCCAAAGAAGATAGAGGTGAGGCGCCGGTCGGGCAGCAGCCGCGCCTCGTGCGCCAGATCGGCGAGTAAGGCCTCACGCCACTCCTGCTGGCCGATGGTCTCACGAACGTGGCTGTTGAAGTCGCAATAGGGACATTTGCTGACGCAGAACGGCCAGTGGACGTACAGCGCCAGCGGTTCGCCGCTCATTCGTTCAGTGCCGCCACGAGCTTGCGGAACGCATCCGCTCGATGGCTCATTTTGTGCTTCGACAACGGTTCCATCTCGCCAAACGTCTGGTCGTAACCGACGGGAACGAACATCGGGTCGTAGCCGAAGCCCTTGTCGCCGTGCGGTGGCCAGACGAGCGTGCCGTCGACGCGTCCTTCGAAGGTCTCAACTTGCCCGTCGTTCGGCCAGGCGATCGCCAGCGCGCAGATAAAGTGCGCGGCAGGGGCCGCGTCCGGCTCGGTTGCCTCTACCTCGCGCCAGACTTTCTCCATCGCACGCGTCCAGTCGCGATTGCCCGCTTCGTCCTCGGCCCAGCGCGCAGAGAAAATTCCCGGTCGGCCGTGGAGCGCATCGACGCAGAGACCACTGTCGTCGGCGAGGGCAGGGAGGCCGCTCAAGTCGGCAGCTTCGCGCGCTTTGAGGTCGGCGTTGTCAGCGAACGTGTTACCGATCTCGTCCGGCTCGGGAAGGCCAAGCTCTTCGGCGCCCACGCAGGAAATACCGAGCGGCTCGACCAGCGCCGCGATTTCGCGGAGCTTGCCCGGATTGTGGGTCGCGATGACCAGCCGTTCGCCGATCGGTCTCATCGTCCGCTCGCCTTGAGCTGTGCCGCGAAAATCTCCGAACAGCCGATGCGGGCGAGGCGCAGCAGCCGCAGCAGGCCCTCCTCGTCGTAGCATTCGCCCTCGGCGGTCACCTGAGCCTCGACGATCGCGCCGTCCGCCGTCAGGACGAAATTGCCGTCGCAACCCGCCTGGCTGTCCTCCTCATAATCGAGGTCGAGCACCGCGGTGCCCTGGTGGATTCCGCAGCTCACCGCCCCGACCTGCGTGCGGATCGGATCGACGGGAATGGCCTTGGCCTCCAGCAGCTTGTCCACGGCAACGCGCAGCGCGACCCAGCCGCCCGAGATCGCCGCCGTGCGCGTGCCGCCGTCCGCCTGGATTACGTCGCAGTCGACGATGATCTGGCGCTCGCCTAGCTTCGGCAGATCGACGACGGCGCGCAGCGAACGGCCGATCAGCCGCTGGATCTCCTGCGTGCGGCCAGACTGCTTGCCCTTCGCGGCCTCGCGGTTGCCGCGCGTGTGCGTCGCGCGCGGTAGCATTCCGTATTCGGCGGTAACCCAGCCTTGCGCCTTGCCACGCAAGAAGGGCGGAACCTTCTCCTCGACGCTCGCAGTGCAAAGCACGCGCGTGTCGCCGAAGCTGACAAGGCAGGAGCCTTCCGCGTGCCGGGTAAAGCCGGGCTCGAACCTGAGTTCACGCATCTGGTCGGGGGCGCGTCCGGAAGGGCGCATTCGGGCATTCTCCTGATACTGGTTGGACGCGTCCCTAGACCGGGCTTGGGCGCAATCCTAGATGGATGCGTATGACGCAACCGATCGGAGAACTGACCGACCGCATGCGCGAGATCTTCGGCCTCGTGGTCGAAGCCTATCTCGAGCGTGGTCTGCCCGTGGGGTCGAGGGCGCTGACCAGCGCAATCAGCCTTTCGCCGGCGTCGATTCGAGGCGTCATGCAGGAGCTGGAGGAGCGAGGGCTGCTCACGCATCCGCATACATCCGCGGGCCGAATCCCGACCGACAGTGGCCTAAGGCTTTTCGTCGACGGGATCATGCAAGCTGCAGCGCCGAATCCGCAGGAACGGCGCGAGATCGAGCGGCAGATCGTGCGCGACCAGCCCATTGAGGATGCACTCGCGGCGGCTTCGGCTGCGCTCTCGGGACTCAGCCAGGCCGCCGGCGTCGTCCTCGCGCCGAAGCGCGAATTGACACTCAAGCAACTCAATTTCGTTCAGTTGAGCAACACTCGAGCACTGGCTGTGCTGGTCGGCGCTGACGGCAGCGTCGAAAATCGCATCGTCTCGCTCGATGGAGCCACGAGCGCGGCCGCACTCAACGAGGTCAGCAATTTCATCAACGCGCGGCTCTCCGGCCTGACGCTTGCCGAGGCCGAGGCGCGGCTCCGTGCCGAGATTCGCGAGCGCAAGGAAGCGATCGACGCGGCTGCCGCCGAGCTGGTTGCCTCGGGCCTGGCTGCCTGGAGCCAGGATCATGCGCGGCGGCCGGTTCTGATCGTCCGCGGCCATGCGAATCTCATCGATGATGCGGCCGCCGAGGACCTCGACCGGGTCCGTCGCCTTCTCGACGAGCTTGAGGAAGCGCAGGAGATCGCGCATCTTCTCGAAAGCGCTCGTGATGCGCCCGGCTGCCGGATTTTCATCGGTGCGGAAAACCGCATGTTCGCGCTCAGTGGCTCGTCCGTGATCGCCGCGCCCTATCGCGGGAGCCAGGGCGAGGTCGTCGGCGTTGTCGGGGTAATCGGGCCGACGCGGTTGAACTATGCGCGCGTGGTGCCCATGGTGGATTTCACAGCCAAAGCACTAACGAGATTGATGGCATGACAGACGCCACGAAAGACGAAGAACAACTGCACGAACAGGCGGAAGAGATCCGCAAGGAGACCGCCGAGGGTGCACCCGAGGTCGCGGAGCATGACCGCGTCGCCGAGCTGGAAAAGCAGCTCGAGGAAGCGAAATCGAAGGCGCTCTATGCGGCCGCCGAGACACAAAACGTCAGGCGCCGCCTCGAAGCGGAGAAGGACCAGGCGTCGAGCTATGCCGCCGCCGGCTTCGCGCGCGACATGCTGGCTATTAAGGATCACCTCGACCGGGCGCTTGCGGCGGTTGGGGAAGATCTGCGCGCCGACAAGACCGCCGCTCAGTTCCTCGCCGGGATCGAAGCGACCTCGCGCGAGCTAGAAGCGGTGTTTCAGCGCAACGGCGTGACCCGCATCAAGTCGGTCGGCGAGCCCCTCGATCCGCACCGCCATCAGGCGATGATCGAGATGCCGAGCGATGAGGAGCCCGGCACGATCGTCGAGGAGATGCAGGCCGGCTACATGATGAAGGATCGGCTGCTGCGGCCCGCGCTTGTGGCGGTGGCGAAGAAGGCGGACTAATGCACTTCCCGGTGGTGGGTCTCGCCCTTGCTCGCGAGGCTGAACCGCGGCTCGGTCTTTCCTGATCCGAATAGCCGCGCTGCGGAATAGCGGCCGACCTCGGGTCCGTGCTTGAAGCCGTGGCCGGAGCCGCCGCCGACTAGCAGGACGTTCGGCCACCCCGGGTGCAGGTCGATCAGGAAGTCGCCGTTCGAGCTGTTTTCGTACTGGCAGACGCGCGCCTCGGTCAGCGGCGAGCCCTTGAGCAGTGGGAAACGGCGGTCGCGATAGGCGATGATCTCAGTAAGCGCGGCTTCGGTCGGACGGCGGTCCTGGGTGTCCGGATCGACGACCACACCATGCCGATCATGGGCAAACTTGACCCCGCGGCTCTCGAGGTCGGGGAAACCGTAGAAAATATCGCCGCCGTTGAAGTCGGCCCAGCCGGGCATTACGCCAGGCTGGAAGCGCGGATCGCCGGCTGGTGGGGCGAAGAAGAAGACCTCCTGCCGCGTCGGCTCAATCCTCGGGCCGATCACGTCGGGGAAGAGCTTCGGAAGCCACGGGCCCGCGGCGAAGACAAAACGATCCGCATGGAGACTCTCGCCGGAGGACAACCGAATTTCCTCGAGCCGAGCCCGACCCGTGAGCCTCTGTACGAAGCCCTTCCTGTACGTGCCGCCAGCCTTCACGAAACGTTCGACGAGCGTCAGCACTGATCGCCGCGCCATCAATGCGCCGAAGCCGGGCTCGTGAAGACCCACGCTAATTCCGTTGAAGTCGATCATCGAAAAGCGCCGCGCCATCTCTGTCTGCGTCAGAACGTCGGTCGGGAGGCCGAACTTCTTATGCGCGGCGATGCTGTCGCGGACGTAGGGTTCCTCGGTCGGGAAGAAGAACAGGATTCCGCAGGGCACGAAGATGGGCAGTCCGCTGATCGCGCTCAGAGCCTTCCACTGCGGCAGGGAATCCATCGCCATCCGCGTGTAGATCCCGTCCTTGCCGTAGGCGGCGCGGGTGAGGCGGGATTCGCCCCCCGAGGAGGCGCGGCTGTGGGCGGGTCCCCAGGCGTCGATCAAGGTAACGCGGTGGCCGGCCTGCTGCAGATGATGCGCGGTCCAGGCGCCGAATACACCGGCGCCGACGACTGCGACATGCTCTCCGCCCTTCTTGCGCATCGGCCTGGCTATTAGCTCAGAAACGGCAGCGCCGCCCGCTCCAATGAAGAGCGAGCGGCGCGTGACGTTCAAAGCCTTCACTGCGCTCGGTCAGCCCCGCTCGGGCGCGGTGGCCGGAGGCGAAGGTGGCGGAGGCGGCGGCGGAGCCGGTTGCTCGACCGCAGGCGGCGGCGGAGGAGGTGCCGCGACTGGCGGTGGCGGTGTCGCGACACGACCGCCGAAGCTCTGGCGAACGGTCAGACCGATTATCCGCGGCTGACCGATGTTGTAGCCGATCCTCGCGCGGCCACCCCGCTCACGATCAAGCGACAGCTTCGGATCCTTGTCGAAGAGGTTCTTCACATATGCGACGATCTCCAGACCGCTATCCCACTTCACTCCGGCCGAGAGATTCACCAAGTTGTATGCGGGCAGCCGCAAAGAACCGTAATGCGTACCTGGTGGAAGCGCCGTGCCGGGTCCGAAATTTCCGGTCGCCGGATCGAAGAAGATGAAGTCGAACGTTTCGTTCGCTGTCTCCTGATCGCCCGGTTGTGTGTAACGGTTGCCTATATGCTGGACGCTGGCCGTGACATACCAATCGCTGTCGGACGTAAAGCGGGTCCCGTAAGTGGCTGTCGCAGCCGCCTGGAACTTCGGCACAGTCGGGAGGCGATTGCCTTCACGGATGCCGGTCCTTGTCGCGAGCGGCTCAGGCACCGATGAATCGAACTTTGCCGAGACGTAGCTTCCTGCCAGGGACAGATCGAGGCCGGGAATCGGACGAGCCGAGAATTCGGCCTCGACGCCCGTGGTATGAGCCTTGGGCACGTTGAGCACGATACGTGACGAGCAGCTGCCTGCGTCGACCGTGACCTGCAGGTTTCTGATGCTCGTATGGAAAGCGGCAGCGTTAAACGTGATCCCACGCCGCTGGTACTTCACTCCCGCTTCGTAGTTCCACAGCTTCTCGTCCTTGTAAAAATTCGACTGAAACGGCCCGTAAATGTCACGGTCCTGGGCGGTGCAGAGTCCGAGATTAAGCGGATCGTTTATGCCGCCGAGGCGGAAGCCTTTGGCCGCCTGAATGTTCACGCTGAGATTGCGGTTCGGCTCCCACGTTCCGATCACGCGCGGATTGAGTCCGTTGGACTTCGTCTTGTCGCCGAGGCGAGTGTCGGCGTTGGAGAACAACCCGCCAGACACGAAGTCGCGCGTTTCTTTGAAATCGTACCACCGACCACCTGCGGTCAGTTTGAACTGACTGAAGCGGTAGCTGGCTTCTCCGAACAACGCCTTCTGTTTGATAATGTAAGGCAGATCCGCGTTGTACGGAGAATCTGCCGGGAACCCGTTCGCAACAGCGGGCAGTTGGCTGAAGCCAGGCAGGCCTATAGCAGCATCGATGAAGGAATCGTACCCGGGGGTCGGCAACCGCTGAGAGTATTTGCGGTTAACTCGCGAATAGAAGCCGCCGAACACCCACTGCAGCGGCCCTGAGTCGGTCGAAGCAAGCCGAAGCTCCTGAGTGAACTGCTTCAGCTTGGTTTTGTCTCGCAGATTGGACGGCAGAAGCATGATATCCGGGTCAATGTTGGGGATCGGACCAGGAATGATCGCGCCCGTCGTCCGATCGCGGGCCAGAATCAGACCTACGGCTGCGACCGAGCCTGTCAGAGCCGATGCGTCTCGGCTGACGAGAATGTTGCGCCACATCCTGCTGCTGACCGAGGTCAATTCCACCCCACCGAAATCATAGCTGACCGTGAGATCCGCGAGCGCGGTTTTGTCGCGGAACTTCTCGCGCAACTTCAAATACTGCGTCCGCTCGCCGAGATCGGTGCCTGATGGCGAACTGGTGAACTGATTGTCGTAGAAGTTGTAGAATTCCTCGCGGTTGAACCCGTTGGCGTTCGCTTCTTGATAGACCAGGCGCGGCGTGATTTTCAGTTCCGGCAGAGGCTGCCACAGCAGTGCGGCGCGGAAACCGGTGCGGTTGCCGTCGTTGATATTTTTTCCGGCAGCCGGGCCGACCGCATCGATGAAGCCGCCGAAGTGAGTGTGATAACCGACGAAGCGTAGTGCGGCCGTATCTGACATCGGCATGTTAAGCGCAGCTTTGGCATCATATCCGATGTCGCCGCCCTTCAGCACGTTCACGCCGGCCTCGACTTGGCCTTCAATCCTATCGGTTCTCGGCTGGTTAGTGATGTTGCGGATGGTGCCGCCGACCGAGCCTGACCCGAACAGAGTGCCTTGGGGGCCCCGCAGCGTTTCGACGCGATTCAGATCGAAGAGATCGAAATCGGGCGTAAACAGCGAGAGCGACACGACGCTTTCGTCAAGGTACACGCCGACTTGCTCCTTCACGCCCGGCTGGTCCCGGACGATCTGGCCGGCGGATACGCCGCGGATCGATACCTGGCTTTGTCCGGGGCCCAGGTTTTGGACTGCGAGGCCCGCGACGTTGCGGCTGATATCCTCGATCGTTTGTGCGTTCGCGCGTTGAATGTCGGCCTGCGTTTGCGCGTTGATCGAGAAGGGAACGTCCTGGACCCTCGAGGCGCGCTTGGTCGCAGTCACGATGATCTCGCCCTCCTCCTGGACTGGAACGGGCTGTGGATTGGTCTGCGGCTGCACGGCCTGCGTTTGTTGTTCCGGAGTCGTCTGTGCAGCTGCGGCTGGCGAGGCGACGGCGATGATCGACGTGCCGATGAGCAATGTGGTTGCGGCGCGCATGAGCTCTCCCCTGTTTTTTAGTGCCCAGCCGATTATGCCCGAAACGATCATCGGGGCGGAAGAGGAGGGTGGCTTCTCGGCAACTTTCCCGCGAGATCTGTTGCAGGATTGTTACAGCGCGTTAATCCACACTGCTTAAGCGAAGGGAAGCAATTCTCGCGGGGGCAAGGCAGGCACCTGAGCTCCGCGATCTGCCAGAAAGCGGTGCGTTACGATCTCGGCCTGCTGCTCGATCCCGTAGCGAGCAAAGGGTTTTCCAGGTTCGAGCCGGTAGTCATAGCGGCAGAACGGATGGCGCATCATGGGGAGATAGAAGCGCCCGCCACGTTGCGCCTGCCAGACATGCGTCATCTCATGGATGAAGAAGCCCTGTCGGCTAAGCGGCTCTTTCGAAAAATCCTCGGACCAGCCGCCTCCGACAGGGTGAAACCAGATGTTGCCCATCGGCGCCATCGCCGCGTTGCGCGGGTGAAAAGGCCACCATTTGCCCCGGATCAGCCGTACCCTTGAATAATCGACTGCCTCGCCAAAGATCGAGCGCGCGAGTTCGATCTCACCGGCTGTCAGGGATCGGCGTTCCATCGGCGCACGCTAACCGGACCGTGGGCGGTGCGCCACTTGCAGCACAACAAGCGCACCGCTAGGGCAGCGCAAAAGCAAAACGGAGGAAGCTTTCCATGAGCGAGACTGCCGATCGAGTGAAGAAGATCGTCGTCGAACATCTCGGCGTCGAAGCCGACAAAGTGACCGAAGACGCGAGCTTCATCGACGATCTCGGTGCCGACAGCCTCGACATTGTCGAGCTGGTGATGGCTTTTGAGGAAGAATTCGGGGTCGAGATCCCGGACGACGCCGCCGAGAAGATCACGACCGTTCGCGATGCGATCGAATATATCGACCAGAACAAGGGCTGATCGGGTCCGCTGACTGCCGCTGATCAGCGCCGAAAGGCGGCACGAACGGCTTCCCGAACCGATCGGGAGGCCGTTTGTTTTGGAGGGACTGACGGAGAGGAATGATGCGCCGTGTCGTGGTGACAGGTCTCGGACTCGTGACGCCGCTTGGCGGGGACGTCGAGACCAGCTGGAAGAATATTGTTGCATCGAAGAGCGGCGCTGGGCCGATCACAAGGTTCGATGCCAGCGACCAGAAATGCCGCATCGCCTGCGAAGTGAAGCCGGCCGATCATGAGTACGGCTTCGACGCCAACAAGCGGGTCGATTACAAGGTCCAGCGCCAGGTCGATCCGTTCATCGTCTACGGCCTCGATGCCGCCGGCCAGGCGATCGAGGACGCTGGTCTCACCGACATGGACGAAGCGACGCGGCTGCGCGCCGGAGTCACAATCGGTTCGGGCATCGGCGGCCTTCCCGGGATCGAGAGCGAGAGCATAGTGCTCCATGAGAAGGGGCCCGGGCGGGTCAGCCCGCACTTCGTTCATGGGCGCCTGATCAATCTCATTTCCGGCCAGGTTTCGATCAAATATGGATTGATGGGCCCCAATCATGCGGTGGTGACTGCCTGCTCGACCGGCGCGCACTCGATCGGCGACGCCGCGCGGATGATCCGCGACGACGATGCCGACATCATGCTCGCCGGCGGTGCCGAAGCGACGATTTGCCCGCTCGGCGTCGCCGGCTTCGCCCAGGCGCGCGCGCTCAGCACCGCCTTCAACGATCAGCCCGAAAAAGCGAGCAGGCCATGGGACAAGGGTCGCGACGGTTTCGTGATGGGCGAGGGCTCGGGCGTCGTCGTGCTCGAGGAATATGAGCATGCCAAGGCGCGCGGCGCGAAAATCTATGCCGAGGTGATCGGTTACGGCCTGTCGGGCGATGCTTATCACGTCACTGCTCCGCATCCGGAGGGCTCGGGCGGCTACCGCGCGATGGAAATGGCGTTGAGAAAGTCTGGACTGCAACCCTCGGACATCGATTATATCAACGCGCACGGCACCTCGACGCCGCTCGGGGACGAACTCGAGCTCGGTGCGGTTCGTCGCCTCTTCGGCAATGCCATCGCCAATGTATCGATGAGCTCGACGAAGTCCGCGATCGGGCACCTGCTCGGCGGTGCCGGCGCTGTGGAGAGCATCTTCTGCATCCTCGCCATGCGCGATCAGATCGTCCCGCCGACGCTCAATCTCGACGATCCGGAGGAGAGCTGCGAAGGCGTCGACCTCGTGCCGCACAAGGCGAAGGAACGGCCAGTGCGCGCCGTGCTCAACAACAGCTTCGGCTTCGGCGGCACGAACGCATCGCTGATCATGAAGGCGGTGTGAGGCGGCTCCTGCTGATCGGCGGCGGTCTCGTCGTCGCCGCGCTCATTGGCATTTACGTCCTCTGGTGGGGACCGGGTCCGAAGCCTGGGCCACATACGGTTATGATCCCGGAAGGGGCGAGCATTGGCTCGGTCGCACGCAGGCTCGAGAAAGCGGGCGCCATCCCGGGAACCGCCGGGACCTATTATGTGATGGCGCGGCTGTTCGGCTCGCACGACCCGATCCAGGCGGGCGAGTTCCAGATCCCGAAGGGCTTGGGGGGCGCTGCGATCCTCGATCTGCTGCAGCACGGGCGCCCCGTGCAGCGGCTGATCACAGTCACCGAAGGGATGCCCGCGATCATCGTCCAGGAGAAACTCTCGGCTAACCCCTACCTCGCCGGACCGACGCCCTCGATTGAGGAGGGGTCGGTGCTCCCGGATAGCTATGGCTATCAACGCGGCGAGACGCGCTCTGCGCTCGTGAGCCGCATGCAAAAGGCGATGCAGAAGACCATCGCCGAACTATGGCCGAAACGCAGCACCGACTGTCCGATCGCAATGCCTGAGCAGGCGGTGATCCTCGCCTCGATCGTCGAAAAGGAGACCGGCAAGGCGAGCGAGCGGCCGATCATCGCCGGAGTTTATTGCAACCGCTTGAGGATTGGCATGCCGCTGCAGGCGGATCCGACGGTGATCTACCCAGTGACCAAGGGGAAGCCGCTTGGACGGCGCATCCTCAAATCGGAGCTTCAGGCGCAAAACGACTATAACACCTATCGCCGCCGTGGCCTGCCCGAAGGACCGATCGCTAACCCGGGCAAGGCGAGCATAGCGGCGGTGCTGCATCCTGCGCCGACCAAGGCCCTTTATTTCGTCGCCGACGGCACCGGCGGGCACGTCTTTGCAAACACTCTGGCCGAGCAGAATGCCAACGTCGCCAAATGGTATGCCATCCGTCGGCAGCGGGGGCAGATGTGAGCAATCGGGGGATCGGCCGCGCCCGCATGTTCATGGGCGGGCTGATCCTGTTCTCGGCGATCATTCTATGGGGAATGGCGCTGTGGATGAGTCCGCACAGCCGGGCGACCGATACCGGGCTGGAGCATGTGCGCACCACGGTGGCGCTGTTCATTCGGAATAGTGCGGTCGGCAATCTGGTGCTTTGCGCGCTGGCCGCCTGGCTATTGTTCCCGACAAGGCGGCCTCGCGCGCCACGGCGGGATTGGGCGATCATCGCGACAATCGCAGTAATGGTCCTGACCAGCCTGTATCAGCTGTTCTGGCTACGCGCGGTCCTTCACTGAGCCGCGAGTGCGTGACTCCGCACAAAGCCAACGCGCCGATCTTCACCCGCATAGCCCCAGGCCCACCCAAGACTGTCGTCGAGCATCGCGAACGGCTCTCCAGCCGTGAGCTCGCCGATCACTTCCGCATCGAGCGAGGGGCCGCTGCGGAGCTCGGTCGGGGTGCCAATCGCGCTGGGCAAAGGCTCGGCATAGTGCGATGCGATGACTCGTCCGGCGAGCGCAACGTCCGCGAGATCCTTGCGGTAGGCGTTGAACTCGGGGTCCGGCGGGTTGGATGGGCCGCCGAGCGCAAACTCTTCAGCGCTGGTGGGCGTAGGCCGGCGCTTGGCCGATGATCGGTCGGTGGGCCGCGGAGCCGTTGTCGCTCTCGCGGAGGTTGCGCTTGAAACCTTCAAGAAATTCTGCCCCGCTGCTGGTGCGGACGACGAACACGTTCCGCCGGTCGTCCTGGTCTCTTTCGCGGCGCAGATAGCCGAGCGCTCCCAACGTATTCAAGGCGCGAGTGACCACCGGTTTGGAAACGCCGAGGACGCGCGCGAGGCCGCGGACCGTGTGCGGACCGGGGGTCAGATAGACCAGCATCAGCAAAGCCATCTGCCGGTTGGTCAAATCGGGCTCGCCCGAACGGACATAGGCGATGAGCGCCTTCATCCAGCCAGTAAGCGAAACTTCGCTCATAGCTGCTAACTCCATCTCGTGCCGCGTAGCTTGGGAAAGTAAACCGGTAAGGACGCGAAATGTTGCAGGGGCGTGACTTTAAGAGCCCGGATTTTCGGCCAATTGTTGTTTCAGCGCTGTAAGTAACGCCGCTGCAACATCTCGAAGATGGCGCGCAGCCCCAGCGCATCGCCGCCTTTCGGCCGCCCTGGCTTGCCCGGATCTCGCCAGGCCCAGGTATCGAGATGCGCCCAGTGAATCTTCTCGCCGACAAAGCGGCGCAGGAAGAGCGCACCATAGATGCAACCTGCCATGGGATTGTTCGCCATATTTGCCAGGTCGGCGATGCTGCTCTTGAGATTATCGTCGTACGGATCCCACAGGGGCATGCGCCACAAGGGATCTTCGACCCCGCGCGCTGCGCCCTCAATTGCTGCGGCGAGATCGTCGTCGTTGGCGAACATCGCTGGCAGGTCGGGTCCGAGCGCGACCCGGGCCGCTCCGGTCAGCGTGGCAAAGTCGACGATCAGCTCAGGCTTATCCTCGCTCGCCCGCGTGAGTGCGTCGGCAAGCACCAGCCGTCCCTCGGCATCGGTATTGTCCACCTCGACGAATAGTCCACTTCGCGATTTGATGACGTCACCGGGCCGGTACGCGGCGCCGGACACAGAGTTCTCCACCGCCGCAATGAGCAAGTGCAGGCGGACCGGCAGGCGTTCGACGATCACCAGCCGCGCCAGCGCAAGCGCGTGGGCCGCGCCGCCCATGTCCTTCTTCATGATCCGCATGCCGGAGGCGGGCTTGAGGTCCAGCCCGCCGGTGTCGAAGCATACTCCCTTGCCGACAATCGCCACTCGGGGATCATCGGGCTTGCCCCACTCGAGCTCGATCAGCCGCGGTGCGCGGCTGTCTGTCGCCCCGGCTCCAACGGCATTGACGAGCGGATAGCCGCTGGCGAGTTCATCCCCGCTCGTAACGCGGATTTGTGCTCCCAGCTCATTGGCGGCGTCGCGCGCCGCCTGCTCGAGCTCCGCAGGCCCAAGGTCGCCTGCCGGTGTATTTACGAGATCGCGAACCAGCGCGCTCGCCTGCGCAAGGCGCACGTCAGAGTCGATCTTTGCCGCCTCGCCAGTCACCAGCACTCTCGGGCCGCGCTCCGGCTGTTCCTTTTTCGACCGATAAGTGTCGAAGCGATATTGCCCTAGCAGCCAGCCGAGAGTCGCTTTGCCGGGTTCGCCGCCCGCGAGCTTATAACAGCCCTCCGGCAGGCTCTCGGCGAGCTTGGCGAGGCACCAGGGCGACAGGTTGCTGGTGTTCTTTACAGCGCTCACCACCTCGAACTCGCCGCCGCGCGGCAGGAGCGCGAAGGCGAAGGCGGTCTTGCCGTCGAACCGGTGCGCCTCAAGCAGAGCACGATCTTCGGCGGGCCGCTTCTTCACCCAGCTGGCAAAGCTTTGCTTGTCGACGAGGTGGATCGGGCGAGCCTTCTGCCCGCGGTCAGCGGCGAGGAGCGATGCGAAATCGGTCATGGCCCGCCCTTAGCCAAGGCGGGGGGCGGACGACAATGAGATCAGCCTTGTTTGCCGCGGCTCAGCTGGCCGCGGATCGCCCCGCCCGGAAACGCCGTCGTATGGACGTTCACGTAATAGTTTTCGGGATGCTCGCTGAGGTCGATGAGCCGAGCCCGATCAAACGGGAAGGCCGTCGTACCCGGAACCTCGGTGCAGCCCTCGAGATCGATAGGCTCACCGAAATTGAAGAAGCTGATCTTGATCGGGCCCTGTGCGTTCGCTGGCGCCTGGTGGATGTGCGAGGCGACCAACGTATCGAGGTTGGCGAGGTCCTGAAGATCCCAGCAGACACGGCCCTGTCCGACGTTGACGGTGACATGGGCGATTCCGCGGCCGTCCATGTCGGCGGTCAGACGGCCGCCGTCTAGCTCGGCCTGACCGGTCAGTTCCTTGACGAACTTGCGGCCACCTTCGGCAACCGGTTGCGCCACTAGCATGGTGCCGATCAGCGCTCCCGCACCGGCGAGCGAAATCAAGAGCTTGGATTTGGACGTCATGTCACGTCTCCCCTGTCATTTCCCGCCCGCCGAGCGCGACAAAGCAAGGGCGCCTCGCGGCGCGGGGGTCTCGACGCCGGTTTGTGCAGGGGACTGCTGTTTTGGTTCAATGCGCTGGCATCAAGACGGTAGCGTACCCGACGCGCCGGCTATTTCGGCATCAACCGCGTCGATGAGCGCGTAGCTGTGGCTTTGAACCTCGCCGCGGCCAACGACCACTGACCGCGAGCGGGGGGCGCCGCTGCACAGGGGTCGCCCATGAAAACTCTCAAGATTGCAATCGCTCTTCTGCCGTTGATCGCCGGCTCGCCGGCGGTCGCCGCGACGGTGTCAGACCCTGTCGGGGACTTCATTCCGAGCTTCACTGGGACGGCAAGTCCCGACCTCGACGTGACCAGCTTCTCGGTCAGCCTCGATGCGAGCGCCACCATGTTCGCGCTCGGCGCGGTGCTTGCCGGGGACATCGATCCGTCGCTCGCCGGCTTCTACGTCATCGGTGTGAACACAGGGTCGGGGGCCATCCACCCCTTCGGCGCCATCGGCGAGCCTAATGTCACCTTCAACCAGGTAATCGTCGTTCAGAAGGACGGCACGGCGACGCTCGGGGCCAACACGCTGACGGCGCTGCTTTCAGGCAACCAGTTCATCGTGAGTGTGCCGGTGTCGCTGCTGCCCTCGACCGGGACGACGCCCGCGAATTACGGGTTCAACATCTGGCCTCGGTTCGGAGCGACGGTGACCGGTAACGCCCAGATTAGCGACTTTGCGCCCGACAATGCGTTACTCGGTGCCAACGGGCTTCTGCCCGTCCCGGAGCCGGCCACGTGGCTGATGATGTTGCTCGGCTTCGGGTTGATCGGCGGGGTGATGCGCTTTCAGCGGGACCGGACGAAGGGGCCGATCGCGCAGGTCGCGTGAGGGATCAGGCGGGCACGCCGTAAAGGTCGTGCTCGTCGGCGTCTTCCACCATCACCGAGATAATGTGGCCAGGCTTGAGTCCGCCGGCATCGCGCAGGTGGACCTCGCCGTCGATCTCCGGCGCATCGGCTTTCGAGCGGCCGGTGGCGCCACCAGTGTCGGCGTCGACAGCGTCGATGAGGACGTCGACGTATGAGCCGACCTTCGCCGCCAGCTTCTCGGCCGAAATCCGAGCGGAGAGCGCCATGACTGCCTCGTAACGCTCCTGCTTCACGTCCTCGGGGACTTGATCCTCCATGGACGTAGCGGGAGCGCCCTCGACCGCTTCGAACTTGAATGCACCAACGCGGTCGAGCTGTGCCTCCTCGAGCCACGACAGCAGGTAAGCCACGTCCTCGTCGGTTTCGCCGGGGAAGCCGACTACGAAGGAAGAGCGGATCGCGAGGTTGGGAACCTGCTCGCGCCATGAGCGGATGCGCTGCAGCACCTTGGCGTCGTTGGCCGGGCGCCGCAT
>Ga0070659_100001227_pt1 | contig 18625 bp, 16 predicted proteins | sample KBSC23metaG_FD_64666 | JGI IMG/M metagenome (GOLD analysis project Ga0070659, IMG submission 64666) | Corn rhizosphere microbial communities from Kellogg Biological Station, Michigan, USA - KBS C2-3 metaG | ecosystem: Host-associated > Plants > Roots > Rhizosphere > Soil ... | reverse complement strand
GCTGACGCTGCATTTGTTTTTGTTGTAAAATTTCCTGTTGACGATTAGCCTGTCTTTGTCTTTCCATTTCTTGCTGACGTTGCATCTCCTGTTGTCTTTGCATTTGTTGTTGGCGCTGCATTTCCTGCTGCTTCTGTAGCTGCTGTTGGCGTTGTACCTCCTGTCGGCTTTGCCTTTCTATATCCTGTTGTCTTTGGTCAATATTGTCATCAAAATTTGGCTTTCGATCGCTGTTCCTATCCGGCACCTGTTGATTATTCCTTTGTATGGGTTGGTTATCCCTTTGCACCGGCTGATTATTCCTTTGTATAGGTTGGTTATCTCTTTGCACCGGCTGATTATTCCTTTGTATAGGTTGATTATTTCTTTGCACCGGCTGATTGTTCCGCTGGATCGGCTCACGATTTTGCGGCTGATTATTCCTGTTTCCGTTTTGCATAATCATGTTACGATTTTGCATCCTTTCCTCTACCTTTTGTCTTACTTCCTGTACTCTTTCCGGTGTAAGTTTGTCGTTCTTTTTTATTTCCGGTCTATACATCTGAATTGTATTTTTATTTACAATTTTTGTATTCTGTGGCCGGTTAATATTTGTTATCCTTATTGCATTTATCCTGTTACCTGTAAATCTTTCTACTTCTCTTCTGTCAGGACCTACTATATATTTTGTGTTACGATAAATAGTGGTGTTGTTAATATAAGTTGTATTGCGAATGATAGTTACATTCTGATTTCTGTTAACCATATACCTTCCAAAGTAAGGGCTGGCAATGTAACGTCTCGGAACGAAGTTCCATCTTTCAGCAGGCATATAATAACTGCCAAAGCCAATACTTATGTTGAAGCCCGGTGTTAACGGCGCCCAACCATAGTAGTCGCCACCTGTACGCCAGCTAACCCATGCCGGTCCCCATTCATAACCGGGAACCCACATCCATCCGTACGCTGCATCAAATGCCCAGCGACCGTAGTGAAAAGGAGCCCAACCCCACCTGTAATCAGAAGCCCATGTCCACCCATGCGTTGTATAAACCCAATGTCCTCCTGTGTTATAAGGAATAAAACCGGGATCATTACATATCCATACAGAACCATAAGAAGGATAAGTCATCCATCTGCCATAAGGACTCAATGCACCGACAAAAACATCCATACTTACATTTGATGTGCCATAATTGCCATAGTCATCATCATTGTAATTGTTTGAATTATCGTAATTGTTGTTGTTGTAATTATCGTTATTATACTGATCGTTCTGACTGTAATATCCGTCATCGTTAGCGTCGTACTGTGCGGTAGCATAATGCCCGGCGCTGCACGACATCAACGCCGCTACAATAATCGCACTTAATGTAATGTTTAATTTAGTTTTCATACTTTCGCATTTAATTGTTGAATGATGCTTTTCCAATTGCAATCTTAATACCTAATTCTGTTTGCAATTTGTTTTTACGAATATTTTGACTTAAATCAAATACAAAAGTTTGTTAAGATGTGGCCAAAGAATTCTGTAGCAATTTTGAGTTTTTCTACCACCCTGAAAGCCTTGCCTGGCCTGAAATGCAGAAGATAGCAATAATAATAATTTTTTTATAAACGAAGTGAAGATTGTATTTATTATGAACCCAACTTTATGCGGTTATTGACCTTCTGTTGCGTCGCATGCACATCACATCTTTAGTGTGACTCTTTTACACTTAAATCTTTATTCAGCAATTCGAGTGAACAATTTATGAGGTAACAGAAGAGTTGTTTGAAGGACTATTTTATCTCGTCAAAGAATAAATTATCATTTCAGTGTATTCAGTTTTATCCATTTTATTTTCCGCTTCAAGATCTCTTTTGAAATTATTTTTCTCAAGAATTTTTATCGATCTCAAATTATTTACATTAAGCCATGCTTCAATTGTCTTCAGTTGCAATTTTTCAAATCCGTATTCAATCACTTTTACAAATGCTTCCTGCATCAATCCTTTTCCATTGAATTGCGGAAGTAATTCATATCCTATTTCTGCATGATCTTTTTCTTTCACAATATTCCATAAACAAATTGTGCCGATAAGTTTCGGATCATTTTTCATGGAGATAGCCCATAGAATAGATTCATCATTCTCTATATTGTTGTTTATCTTTTCAATATGTTGCAACGCATCATCAATTGTTTTCGCTCTTGGTCTTTCTATAAACTCATTCACGCTTTCATCTGAGCGAAGAATAAATATTTCATTTGCATCTTCAGTTTTCAATGGTCTTAAGTATAAACGCTCCGTTTCCAAATACGGAAATGGAGTGAAGTTGATATTGAGCATATGTAAATAATTTTATTCAAGATAAAAATTATTGAAGACAAAACCGGCGGCAATAAAAGTTCGAACAGCCATAAAAGTGTGAAAACCGGAATGAAGACATTAAAATAGGGAAAGGAATATTAGCAGTTACAACAATGACTTTGTTTTGAATTTTTATTATATTACTTTCCAATGCTATAAAAAAGGGTGGATATAGATCCACCCGATTTTTTTATCATGATTATTGTTTGGCCTCTTTGATGCGCTCTCCGTCTGCATCAAACATTCCCATCAAACTTCCGCTTACATGATCATCATCTTTTTTGTTCATTACCACATTTACATCATATCCTTGTGCATTAAAATAAACAGTTACCGACGTGTCATTTAATTCCGCATTTGAAATTTTGGAAATCTCTGCTCCGGTTGTATCCTGTACCACACCAACAATTGAATCGTTTTTATTCTCGAGTACAAAGATCATTTTAGCATCGCCGTTTGGTGTGCCTTTAATCAACACGTTCCATTTACCCTTGAATAATCAGCACCTGTTTTTGACTGTGCATGCACATTCGTTGACAATAGCAGCAAGAACGAACCTGCCAAGAAGAGACTTGCTTTTTTCATTTTGATTGTTTTTATTTATGTTTTTATAAATGTATGCACCTTTGGCTGCAGCGATAATTGTTCCTTACCGGACCAGGTGATGCTATATGGTTCGACAAGCTCACCACAAAAGTTTGAAATCTTAAACTTTATACAAACAACAAACTAAAGAAAAATTACTTCCCCATCCATTTTTTAAAATCAGTTACTTTCTCTCTGCTAACTATAGATTCCTTATCCACAGGAGGTTTCAGGTGAAGGAGTAAACGATTGCCAAAGTAATCGTGTATCTGATCAATGCTGTTTACAGAAACATAGAAGGAGCGGCTTATACGAAAATATCTTTGAGAATCGAGCATATCTTCAAGTTCATCCATTGTATAATCAACAACAAATTTTCGATTGTCGTATGTTTTGAAAAAATTCAAACGTCCATCGCTGAAAAAATATGCTATTTCATCAATTTCTATCGAAACAAGTTTTTGACCATGCTTCACCAGAAATCTTTTTCTGAATTCTTTAGGCTGCAACTTGTGCTGTAATTCTTTTACCAGTGCATCCATATTTAATTCGTTGTGCCCGTTGCCTGCGTACATTGTTTTCATTTGCTTGTATTTGTTTAACGCAGCTTCAAGATCTTCTTTTTGAATCGGCTTTAATAAATAATCAATGCTGTTTACTTTAAACGCTTTCAATGCATATTCATCATAAGAAGTTGTAAACACTACTGCGCTCTTTACCGGAATGCGGCTGAATATTTCAAAACTCTGTCCATCCGATAATTCAATATCCATCAATATAAGATCGGGTGAAGGATTATTTTGCAGCCAATCTACAGTAGCAAAAATGCTGTCTGTAACGCCCACTACATCTGCATTTGCGTCAACATCACTCAAAGTCTTCCGGATCTTTTTTACGGCAAGATCTTCGTCTTCAACAATTAATATTCTCATGTGATTATGATTTGTAGTTATTAATAAAATTCGTTTTGGTGTTACCTTTTTGGATAAACGAAAAGTGTTTATCAGCAGGATTATTCCAGATCAAAGGAAGCACCACTGTAAAATTTTTTGTGTCCTGCAACACTTCGAATCCTTCCTGCTTTAGCAGTTCATACTTTAGCCTGATATTTGATAACCCGATCTTATTCGACGGCGCTTTGATCACTTTTAGCTGTAAATTGTTGTTCACTGCTAATCTGTTTCCCGCCATGCTGAAAATATCAATTATCAATGGTTGATCTTTTGATGTTACATTATGCTTCCCCGCATTTTCAACCAATAACTGTAAACTTAGCGATGGCAATAAATAATTGTAATATTTTTTATCAACTTCAATTTGTAATTGTATCGCGTCACCATGTCTTGTTTTCAGCAGTCGATAAAATGATTTTATAAAATTTAATTCTTCCTGTAACGTTGATAATCCATCTTCATTATTGCGCAACAAATAGCGATACACTTTACTTAATTCATTTAAAAATACTTCCGCCTGTTCTTTATCTTCACTTATAAGTGACGACAAAGTATTGAAACAGTTAAAAAGAAAATGCGGGTTCACCTGGCTTTTCAAACTTTCAAATTCATGCTGAATGCTTAACTGCTGCATTGTTTCTTTTTCTATAATACTGTCTTTATACTTTTTGTAAATGAACTCCGATTCCCATAAAGTTGCAGTAAGCATTACCATTCCGATTACTACCCATACTGATAATTTGAACTGACCCATATTTGCTTTAAAACCAAACAATCCAAATGCATCATAAGCCCAGAACACAATGCCAAATGCAGTTGTAGCGATCATTATATGCGAGATCACAATAAGCGTTACTCTTTTTGGTGTTTGTCTTAACTCAGGCATCAACTGTTGATACCTGTGCATAATGATCACATTAAGATAAAATGTTGCAAGCCCTGCAACATAACCGATCCAGAAAGAATACAACCATAACTGTATATCCGTCCATATCCTGTCGCCAAACATTATATAAAGAGCTATTATATCAATGACAGGCATCAATACAAAAAATGTTATCCATTCCGTTCTTGTAGGTTTTAACCAATTTCTCATACACTTATCTCCGTCTCATTATTTATTAAGGGCAATTGTATCATCCGTTCATTCTTTGAATCTTTTATGATCACTTGCCTTTGATCTAATAACCGGTATTTACTCACGAGATTATCAAGCCCTGCTTCATAATCAAAAGCATCTGTTACTGTTTTAGGTTGAATATTGTTGCGTATAACAATGCAATCATTATTATCAGAATAGATTGAAATTTTCAAAGGAGCAGATTTGTGCATTGTATTTTGACTAAATGCATTTTCAATAATCGTTTGCAAACTTAACGGCGGCAACAATAAATCAAGATCGTTCTTGCTTACATCAATTTCCAATTGTATGCCTTCAGAGTATCTCGCTTTAAGCAGCGCATAGTAAGCATTGATGAACTGTAGCTCTGTTGCCAGCGTTACAAAAACTTCCTCATCATTACGCAACATATAGCGGTACACCCTGCTCATCTTATCCAAAAATTTTTCTCCTTCATCAGGACATTCATCAATAAGACTTGAAAGTGAATTAAGACAATTAAAAAGGAAGTGCGGATTCACCTGGCTTTTCAAACCAAGCAACTGGCTTTGCATTACCGTTTTCTTCAATTGTTCCGTTTCCTGCAAATTTGCTTTCCATCGTTCAAACCTTGATACACCCTCATGCAGGAACGTTAAAAAAATGTTCAGCACACCAAGACTTATATAAGCCCATCCAAATCCACGCTCATTAAAAGTGTAGCCATAAAAATCGATCAACTCATAAAAGGAAAATAAAAAGTAAAGAAACAAACCCGAGATAATAAGAAATATACCGATCATAAACGTAAGCCGCTTTGCCACCTGGTTATCTGCCGGCAAACGTTTTTTCATTTCCACTGCAACCGTGCCACACAAAATAAAATCAATACATGCGGCCAAACCTGTGATAATCGTAGCTAATAAAAACAAACTCCATCCGCTAAAATATTTTTTTCCAAAAATGAATGCATTAATTATCATGCTGAACGGTATCATCGTCCAAACCATAATAACATAATCTTTACTGGTATAATGTGGAAGCTTTGCTTTCATCAATTACAAATTACCATCTTTTATTTATTCACTCCTTAAAATGGATTGTGAGTTGACAGGTAACCTGCATGAATTGAGAAAAAAAAGGTATGAATTGTAATTAAGAAATTAATACTATTTAGCTTGAAGTCAATTTTTCTTCACTTAATATAGTAATGTCTTTCGCAGAATTTTTCCACGCGACATTTTCAAAATTATTTTTATTGAACCATTTGTACTGTTACTATTAAACTTCCGTTGTGTCACTCACTTGTACATTCTGAACTTTATTCAGCAATGTGAAACTTACAACTGCAACTTGAACTTGTGACTTGTAACTTCAACCTTCTATCTCACCTGCCCATCTCCTCTTATTATCCATTTTTCTGTAACAAGTTTTTCCAATGCAAACGGTCCTCTTGCATGAAGTTTTTGAGTAGAGATTCCTATTTCAGCACCAAGTCCAAATTCTTCGCCATCAGTAAATCTTGTTGATGCATTTGAATAAACCGCTGCAGCATCTACCTCCTGTAAAAATCTTTCACACTGATCTTTATTTTCCGAAACAATAGCTTCAGAATGTTTGGTTGAGTATTGTTGAATGTGTGATAATGCCTCATCAATATTATCAACAACTTTTACTGCACACTTTAAACTCAAAAACTCTCTTCCAAAATCTTCAGCTGTTGCTCTTTTTAAATAAGGATAATCTTTTAAAAATTTATGCGCTTCTTCATCCGCAAAAATTTCTACATGGTATTTATCAAACAATAGCTGCAGTTCTTTTAAAAAATTTTCAGCAATAGGTTTATCGACAATAATTGTATCAACGGAATTGCAAACAGAAGGTCTTGAAACTTTTGCATTCACTGCAATATTTACGGCTTTATCAAGGTCGGCATCTTTCTCTACATACACATGACAAACACCTGCGCCGGTTTCAATAACAGGTACAAGACTGTTTTCGCGTACATATTGAATAAGACTATCGGAACCTCGGGGAATTAGCACATCTACATATTTTGTTGCAGTAAATAATTCCTGCACTGTTTCTCTTTCAGATGGCAAAAGAGTTATACAATCCGAATCAATATTATTTTCTTTCAAAGCATTTTTGATGATGTTAACTGCAACTGTGTTCGATTCTTCCGCTTCACTGCTGCCCTTTAGTAAACATGCATTCTGACTGCGCAAACACAACGCTGCAATATCAAACGTAACGTTTGGTCTCGATTCGTAAATCGCACCAACCACTCCTAGAGGAACAGAAATTTTTTCAAGCAACAATCCATTGTTCAGCACTTTTTTATCCAATGCTTTTCTGCCCGGATTTGGAAGTTTGCTGATGTTGCGAAGACTTTCAGCAATATTGAATATCCTTTGCTCATTCAGCATCAGTCTGTCATTGCGAGGATTATTTGGATCTTGTTTTGCAAGATCCTTTTTATTTGCTTCAAGAAGCAATTGCATATTTTTTTCAATTGCATCGGCAAGCGAAAGCAAAGTTTTTTTTACTTGTTCATCACTTGTGCGCCGCAAGTTCATCGCAGCTTTGTATGTTTTGATTATAAGAGATTCGATAGATGTCATTGAATATTTTTTATTAAACAATTTGTCATACAATACGGTTTTGTAACATTCATATTTCGATTATTACTTACGAAGTTTGAGCCTAACATCAAGGTTCAACAGTTGAGGATACAGTAGCACTTTAGCCCAATCAAGGCGAGTGCACGGATGTGTTGTATCCTGATGCGTGCTTGAACTTTTTGGTACTTTTTCTTTCAAGAGAAAAAGTACATGAAATCAAAATATTACTATATCATCAGCATGCGCAGCCAACACATTTTTCTGAGAAACATTTTCACTGATCGACTTTGCATCTAACCTGACTTTTGCAACACCAATAATGTTTTCTTCATCATCCATTAACTGCACCACTTCACCTGGAGAAAATCTTCCTTCCACTTTTTTCACTCCAACAGTAAGCAGGCTTCTTCTTTGATGCAATGCCTTCGCCGCACCTTTATCAACTGAAATACTTCCCAGTGTTATCGAGCCGCTTGCAAGCCATTTTTGTCTTGCTTTCAAATTTGAGCTTTGCGCTTTAAAAATTGTTCCGTTCTCTCCATTTAATGCTGCTTCAAAAGGAGCATCACCATTCAACCCGCAAACGATAGCTTGTATTCCCAAAGAATTTGCAAGTCTTGTAAAAGTAAGTTTCGAGATCATTCCACCCAAACCCACATTTGTTTTATCTGGTTTTACAAAATTCAAAATCGTGGTATCAATTTTCTCAACAACGGGAATTATTTTTTTTTCATCATTCATAAGGCCGCCAACCGAAGTGCAAATGATCAGTGACTCTGCATCAAATCCAACTGCTATTAAAGTTGCCAGTTCATCATTATCAGAAAATTTTAATTCAACATTACTCACGAGGTCGTTCTCATTTATTATCGGTAAAATTCCGTTTTGCCAGAATGCATCAAACGTATCTTTTAGTTGCAAAAATTGTGTACGGTTAGAGAAATGATGCCGTTCACACAATGCCTGCGCAACAGGAATGTTGTATGCTTCAAAATATTTTTGATACAACATGATCAATATCGGGTTGCCCACAGCCGCAGCAGCTTTACGTTCCGTTAATGTGCCTTTGTATTGATCAATAAATTTTTTTCCGCTGCCTACTGCTCCGCTGGAAACCAACGCCACTCTATATTTCAGCGAAAGATGCGAAACTTCTGATGCCACTTTTTTTATTATGGAATGATCAATATTTCCGTCATTATCCGAAATTACTGCTGTACCCAATTTAATAACCAATACCGGTTTTTGCATGCGGCAAAAGTATTGAGTAAGAAGGAAAGTTGAAAAGCCTATGAAGTTAAAAGAAGACTACTGAAATATTCGTTTTCAGCAAATTTCATTCTTGCCTGATTTCTCTGCTAACTCGGTAAACGTATCTTTCTTGTCTTCGTCCGAATCATTTTCGCAGGGGAAATCTTTTTCGATAGCAATCTCAAGTGTCTGATCATTGTTCAAATGAATTACATGATAAATACCCACCTCATCTGTATTTATCCATTCCGTTGCTATGCCTAAAGGTATGTTGGTGATGAGCGTATTGTCAACCAGTGTTGTAATCGGATCCAATACATCAGAAACATGCAATTCGTATGAGAAAATTGTAGCAGGAAAAGCGATAGAATCCTTTACAAAACCTTTGTGCGTTAATTGTTCAATTTCTGATTTACGAAGACGATAACGCAAAGAATTTTTTTCGAAACGCAATTTCATTGAAGAATTTTTTACAAGTTATGAATGAATAATTCTCTCTGCCCCACAATAAATGTTGAAGCTTTTATTTTTTAAAAATCCGACAACGGTGATATTATTCTCTTCTGCCAATTCTATTGCAAGCGTTGTTGGCGCACCAATGGCACAAGCCATTGGAATGCCCGCCGCCGCTGCCTTTTGCACTAATTCATAACTCAATCTTCCGCTGAAAAGAACAATATTATTTTTGAGCGGCAAAGCATTTTGCGTGAGCATTGCTCCTACCATTTTATCCATTGCATTATGGCGTCCAACATCTTCACTTATATTAATGATTTCTCCTTTTGCATTTACCAAAGCCACTGCATGCGCTCCACCTGTTTCACTAAATAATCCTTGTGAAGACTTTAAAGATGCAGGCAAATCATAAAGAACAGAAGCATAAATTTTTATATCGCTGTTGATGGATGAAATTGTTTGAGATTCAATATCGTTTATACTTTTCCCGCAAAAACCACACGCAGAACTTGCAATGAAATTTCTTTTCTTATCATTTGCGTTGAATAAAATTTCCGGTGATAATTCAACAAGCACTGTGTCTTCATCTAAAATATTTGCAGGAGTGACGTGTTTTATTGAAACAATATCTGATGATTTTTTTATGATGCCCTCACAAAACAGAAATCCTCTTACCAAATTATAATCATCTCCTTGTGTGCGCATGGTTACGGAAAGATCTTCCGTTTGCCTGTTGTTTACATTTCCATATTCAACAATGATCTGCAAAGGAGATTCATTCACAATTTTGTCTTGCGTTACAGAAGAAACTGAATCATCATTGACTTTCGTTATTGTAATGCTTTTTGTTTTCATGTTTCAAAGTTCTCAAATTTACTATAGCCACTTTCCCAATTTTCTTAAACTATCGGCATTATGAACCGCAGCAAAAATATTTATGTATGGAAGTGCGGCTTTCATTCCGGCAACATGAGGTTTGTAATCAGAAAAGCCTGCAAGCGGGTTTAACCAAATCACTTTCTTTGAACGGTTGTGAATCACTTCCATACTATGTTTCAACAAATCAATATCACCAGTGTCCCATCCATCGCTCATGATGACGACAATTGTTTTTTTATCCAATACTTTTAATGCATGATCATTCACAAAACTGTTCAAACTTTTTCCAATTCTTGTTCCGCCGCTCCATTTTTCATTTTGCTCACTTAATAAATTCATCGCCTGGTGAAAATCATTTTGTTTTAAAAGTAAAGTTATTTGCTGCAGAGATGTACTGAATGCAAAAGTTTCTAAGCGACTATACACTTGTTGAAATGCATACATGAATTGTAACAAAAATGCTGCATACAATTCCATTGAGCGACTTACATCACAAATCACAACAAGTTTTGTTCTGTTTCTTTTTGGTTTACGAAATGCTATTTCGAGCAACTCTCCGCCACGCCGCATGTTCTTTCGCAATGTTCTTCGCAGATCAGGCAAGTTTATTCGATTGTCTTTTTCATAACGACGATTGATATGCGCAGCCAATCTTCTCGACAATGCTTTTATTGTTTGCATTAATTCTTCTACCTCATCATCCGGAACGTTTGCGAAATTTTTTTGAGATAAATTTTCATAAATGCTGTACGAGGCGATCTCTTCAATCTCTTTGTTTCGATTTCCGTGCAGCCATGATTTCAATGATCTGAATTGTTCATCTTTAATCGTTGACTTTAAAGAGGTTTCTGATTTCGATTTTATTTTTGAATCGACTGCTTTTTCAACTTGTTTCCAATATTCGTTAAAGAGTTCATCAAATTCATTCAACTGAGTTTTACTTCTGCAGCAAACTGCTTTTAATGCGAGACGAAAATTTTTTCTATCGCTGTAATCGATAAATTTCAACGAATTCAATGCTGTTGATTCTTCTTCCACTGATAATGCAAAACCTTTCTGCCGGAGAAAGCGACAAAACTGTACAATGTTTTTTGAGAGAGATGTTTGACGGAAGATCATTGTTAAAGTATAGATTCCTCCTGTCGTCGGAATGACAAGCGCGGAAAGAAATGTGATGCTTAGAATTAATAATTCTGCTGAAAAAAATCAGCTTGTCATGCCGAAGAATGAGGCATCTGTTTTTCGACTTTTATATGTCAAGTTTAGAAATTACTCCTGTTTTTTCAAGCAGTTCACTCAATGATGTTTGAACTTGTCTTGTATCACGCCAGTCTTTCAACACAACGCCAAGTGTTTGCTCAATCATATTTTTATTGAGGTGATCAACATGTAATGCAGATAATGCCCACGCCCAATCAAGTGTTTCTGCAATGCCGGGAGTTTTCTCCAATTTCATATTGCGCAACTGTTGTATGAATTGCGTTATTTGTTCCGCCAATTTTTTATCAATACCATTCACCTTACTTTTTACAATTGAATATTCTTTTTCAAAATCAGGATAATCTATGTACAGATATAAACAACGTCTGCGCAGCGCTTCAGATAATTCTCTTGTGCGGTTGCCGGTTAATATTACTTGAGGAATGTATGTTGCTTTTATCGTGCCAATTTCAGGAATAGTTATTTGCCAATCACTCAATACTTCCAGTAAAAAACTTTCAAATTCTTCATCGCTTCTATCAACTTCATCAATCAATAAAACAGGTTTTTTATCGTGAGTGATAGCTTGCAGCAAAGGACGCTTCATTAAAAATGTATCACTGAAAATTGTTTTTTCTTTTTCATCAATTGATTGTTCATTGTGTTCAACAATTTTCAAATGCAGCAATTGACGTTGATAATTCCATTCATACAATGCATGTGTTGCATCAAGACCTTCATAACATTGGAGCCTTATCAAATCTGTTTGCAATGCTTTCGCCATCACTTTCGCGATCTCTGTTTTGCCAACTCCTGCAGGTCCTTCCACAAGCAATGGTTTATTCAATTGCAGAGAAAGAAAAACAGACATAGCAACAGATTCATCAGTAATATAGCCTTGTTCGTGCAACATTTTTTTGATGTCGTTTAGTTGTATTTTATTTTCTTCTGTATAGGTCATTTTATTTTTTATGTTACCGGCTTTAGTAATTCTATTTAACTGTCGTTGCGTCGCACTCTTCGACTGTCACCTATTTCTGAGCACATAAAATTATAGAAACAAAATAAGGCGGCACACACCGCCTTTATTTTCATGTAAGCTATCAATAATTATTATGCAATTGCTTTCAAAGCTCTTTTCAAATACACCTTTGCTAAATGTTTTCTATATTCTTCAGATGCATAATGATCGCTTAAAATATCTGCTTCTTCTGCAGCAACATTTGAAGCTGCATTGATCGTTGCTTCGTCCAATGTTTTTCCTGAAACAATATTTTCCGCTGCTGTATCTCTGAATGGTGTACTGCTTACTCCTGTAAAGGCAATATTTGTTTTTCCATCCGGCGTACGAAATACTGCACAACCAACAATTGCAAAACGTGAAGCCGGTTGAAAGAATTTTACATACACGGTTTTTGTTCCGGCAGGCGGCTCGGGAATGCGAATGGCTGTGAGGATCTCATCATCTTGCAGAGCAGTAGAAAATAATCCTGTAAAAAAATCTGTTGCTTTAATTCTTCGTTTGCCGCCGTTTCCTTGTGCTTCAATGGCTGCATCTGCAGCAAGAACCATTGCCGTCCAATCTGAAGCAGGATCTGCATGAGCCAGACTTCCGCCAATAGTGCCATAATTACGTACCTGCACATCGCCGATCATTGCCGCACCTTTTGAGAAAAATGAAAGCTTACTTTTTATCAAACTATTGTTCATTATTTCAGCATGCGTTGTTGCTGCGCCAATAACAATTTCTCCGTCTTCTTCTTTTATTCCTTTGAGTTCGGAAATTCCTGTAATGTTTATAAGTTTCTCAGGTTGATTTAACCGAAGTTTTATTGCGGGCAGCAAACTATGTCCGCCGGCTAATAATTTTCCACCACCGGATAAAGCTGATATTGCTTCATCTACTGTTGTTGCTTTTTGATAATCGAATGCAACTGGTATCATGATCTTTAATTTGAAGATTTGAAGATTTGAAAATTTGAAAATAAAGCCACGAAGGCACGAAGACGCAAAGCATTAAAACTGATCTTAGTGCCTTTGTGCTTCGTAGCTATCTATTGATGAATAAAGTACCGAACGTACAAGAGTGCGACGCAACGAAAGTTTAATCTTTGCGTTGCAGTTCGGTCCATAATATTCACCCTTATTCAAAGAACAATTTTAATTCTGCATCGCACGCCAAACTCTCTCTGGTGTTAGCGGCATGCGAATATCTTTTACTTTGTGACCGCCGCTCCACAACGCATCTATCACTGCATTTACAACGGCAGGTGCTGAACCGATGGTCCCTGCTTCACCGGCGCCTTTTACACCAAGCGGATTGTGCGGACAAGGTGTAACCTGGGAAGCCGTTTCAATCATCGGCACATCATCGGCACGTGGCATGCAGTAATCCATATAAGAGCCATTTGTTAACTGACCATTCTGATCATACTCTGCACCTTCAAATAATGCCTGGCCAATGCCCTGCACAACACCGCCATGAATTTGCCCGTCAACAATCATTGGATTGATAATATTGCCAACATCATCCACAGCAATAAAGCGATTTAGTTTTACTGCGCCTGTTTCTTTATCAACCTCGACAACTGCAATGTGACATCCGAACGGATAAGTGAAATTTACGGGATCGTAAAAACTGCTGAAATCAAGACCGGGTTCAAGTCCATCAGGATAATGATGTGGTATATAAGCTCTCAAGGCAATATCACTAAAAGTGGCAGAATGATGAGAATGAGGAGAACCTTTAACGATGAACTTTCCATCGCTAAACTCAATGTCATCAAGATTAGCTTCGAACTTGTGAGCAGCAATTTTTTTGCCTTTTTCTATAACTTTTTCAATGCTTTTAATGATCGCAGATCCGCCAACGGCAAGGCTTCTTGAGCCATAAGTTCCCATCCCAAAAGCAACCGCTTCGCTGTCACCGTGGATGATCTCTACATCTTCCATTGGTATTCCAAGTTTGTCGGCAACAACTTGCGCGAATGTAGTTTCATGACCTTGCCCGTGCGAATGCGAACCGGTGTAAACGCTGATTTTCCCACTTGGTTGTACACGTACGTGACCTACTTCATACAATGCTGCTCTTGCGCCCAATGCACCAACAACAGCAGACGGTGCAATACCACATGCTTCTATGTAAGTTGAAAATCCAACGCCCAATAATTTTCCATTATTCGCAGCTTCTTTCTGAGCCTTTCGAAAATCTTCATAGCCTAACATTTCAAGACCCTTCTTCAGCACACCTTCATAATTGCCGCTATCGTACTGCAATGCAACTTGTGTTTGATAACCAGGTTGATTTACTCCGTCAAAAGGTGGAATAAAATTTTTAAACCGAAGTTCAGCGGGGTCCATATTCATTTCATGTGCACCAAGATCTATCAAACGTTCCAGTAAATAAGTTGCTTCTGGTCTGCCCGCTCCGCGATATGCATCAACGGGAGTTGTGTTTGTGAACACTGCGGTTAAATCGATATTTATTTTTGGCGTAGTATATAAACCTTGCAATAATGTTCCATGCAAATAACTTGGAACGCAGGGTGCAAAAGTTGATAAATAAGCACCCATGTTAGCCAATGTTTTTACTCTTAATGCAGTGATCTTTCCATTTGCATCAAAACCCATGTCAGCTTTTGTTATATGATCGCGACCGTGTGCATCAAGCAGAAAGCTTTCGCTTCTTGTGGAAGTCCATTTGACCGGGCGTTTGATTTGTCTTGTCGCCCATGTGAGCAATGCTTCTTCTGTATAATGAAATATCTTACTGCCAAAGCCGCCGCCCACATCAGGTCCAATCACACGCACTTTATGTTCAGGCAAACCGAGTACAAAAGCGCACATCAGCAACCTGATCACATGAGGATTCTGTGTGCTTGTATATAAAGTGTATTTATCGTTGTGGTAATCATAGCTTGCATTATAAGCTCGTGGTTCGATTGCATTCGGAATGAGACGCTGGTTTACAAATTCAAGCGTGGTAACATGCACAGAAGCTGCAAGGGCCGAATCAACTTCTTCAATTGGATTACCCAAAGTCCAGTCATAACAAATATTATTTGGGGCACTTTCGTGTACCTGCGGCGCTCCTTCTGTCATAGCTTTGGCTGCATCCACAACAGCAGGCAATTCTTCATATTCCACGACTACTGCCTGAGCAGCATCGAAAGCTTGAGCCGATGATTCAGCAATTACAACTGCAACAGGGTCTCCGACATGCTTTGCTCTATCTTCAACTAATAATGGATGCTTGGGCTCTTTCATGTGATTGCCATTTTTGAAATTTACCTGCCAACCGCAAGGAACACCGTTTACGTTTTCAACATGGGCGCCCGTGTAAATTGCAACAACGCCGGGCATTGCTTTAGCCGCGCTGGTATCTACACTCAATATTTTTGCATGACCATAGGGACTGCGCACAAAGCTTGCATATGTTTGTCGTGGCAATACAATATCGTCCACATAATTTCCGTAGCCTGTGATGAAGCGTTTGTCTTCAACCCGTTTAACAGATTTTCCGATGAATTCATGTGTACTCATACAACTGCCTCCTCTGTTTTTATTTTTTCAGCCTGCACTTTTTTCTCAGCAGCATACCGAACTGATCTGACAATGTTGTGATAACCCGTACAGCGGCAGATATTTCCTTCTAATGCACGCCGGATATCTTCTTCGGATGGATTAGAATTTTCTTTTAGAAGTTCAGCTGACACCATGATCATTCCCGGCGTACAAAAACCGCATTGCAATCCATGGCATTCTCTGAAACTTTCCTGCAGAGGGTGTAGTTCTTCATTGTTCGCAAGACCTTCTATCGTTGTTATTTCACAACCATCGGCTTGCACTGCAAGCATTGTGCAGCTTTTAGTCGCTTTTTCATTCACATGAATAGTGCATGCGCCGCAACTGCTGGTATCGCAGCCAATGTGCGTGCCTGTTAGTCGCAGCACATCACGCAAATAGTGCACCAGCAACAATCGCGGTTCCACTTCGTTTGTGTAATTCACACCGTTTACTTTTACCTGGATTTTCATACTCATAGAGTGGTTTTATAAAGATTATGAAGAATGTTTTTTGTTTGTCAGCTTTGGTTTTTTTATGGCATCGTCTGTTGTGTCACTCACTTCGGCGTTCGGAATTTTTATTTGTCTGAACCACGATTTATACGATTTTTCTGATTATCCTGAAATGTTTTTATAATCAGCGTTTTCAGATCAATAAGGTTACAATCGCGGTTCAGATATTTGTTACAGCACAAGTGTGCGACGCAACGAAAGCCTCATTGAAATACAAATGCCCGGCTCATAATTATTATCACACAAAACATTTTGATGTCACTGCACAGATTGTGCAGCCAGTTCCTTTTCAAGATTAGTAAAGAATTGTTTTGTCAAGGTATTGGAAACACCTCCAATGACACGATTTCCCATAGTCGCAAGCAGTCCTGATAATTTTGCATCGCCATCAAACGCAACCTCTGTTTGATTTTCAGCAACAGGAAGAAGAGAAATTTTTATAGCGGCATTCGCATTTCCTATCTTACTGTTTTGCTGAATTTTTAAAGTAAATCCCTTTGGCTCTTCAATATCTTCCATCTGAAGATTGCCGTTAAAAGCGCCGCTTACCGGTCCCATTTTTATTTCAACAATTGCTTTAAAAGAATTTTCGCCAATGCGTTCAAGTTTTGAAATTCCCGGAACAACTTTAGCAAGAATCTCGGTATCCATCAGCATATTCCACAAAACGGAAGGTGGCGCATTGAAAATATGTTTTCCTGTGAGTTGCATTCGAAAGAGGTTATAGCTTTGGAAATGAGAGACTGTTAATTTTAGCAATCGTTCAAAAAATCTGAAGTAAGGTATAAAAAAACTTTTATCAAAAAAGATAACTTTCCTTCTTTTTTTAAAAAAACAAAAAACGGTTTAACTTGTTCAATAAATATGCAGATGGCATATCCTCATGAAAGAAATTAAATCGATCATACACGCATATAATACAATCGACTTTTCCCATACAAAAGCTGCATTGGCAACTGTTGCAAGAGTAGAAGGTTCTTCGTATCGCAGAACAGGGGCAAGAATGCTGGTGCTTGATAACGGAACTTATCTTGGTGGCATCAGTGGTGGTTGTTTGGAAGGTGATGCTTTGAGAAGAGCGCAAAAAGCAATCATACAGGATAAACCATCAATCATTACTTATGATACAACGCAAGATGATGGTGCGCAAATTGGTGTTGGTTTAGGATGCAACGGTATTATTGATGTTTTGTTCACACCATTGCATGCCGATGAAAATAATCCGGTAAAAATTTTATCAAGGCTTACTGAAACACGCGAACCAAGAGTTGTAGTTGCTATAACAAACTGCAGCGATTCAATAAATGCATTGGGCAAAACAACACTGTATGAGAATGATGAACAGTTTTTGAAATCATTTCCGGTATCGGACATTGCAACAAAAGTTTTAAACGATATAAAACATTCTTTAGATAATCAATCCTCAGCAACATTGAATTATTGTACGCAGCAGAATGAAGAAATAAAAATTTTTATTGAAGTGATATTGCCCGTGATGCATTTGGTGTTGTACGGCGGCGGTTATGATGTGTATCCATTGGTGCGCATTGCAAGAGAACTTGGATGGAACGTTACCGTTGTTACCAATATTAATAAGGCGGATAAATCACTTTTTGCAATCGCTACAGAAGTATTGCACAACAAAGGAGAGCAGCAACCAGTGATTGATAATTATTCTGCAATTGTGTTAATGGCGCATGATTACAAAACAGATTTCAATAACTTGCAACGTTTGCTTGAAACACAAACAAGATATATTGGTTTATTAGGTCCAAAAAAACGCACAAAAAAAATGTTTGATGCAATGATGAAAGAAGGTAACGCAGTATCTGAAGAAAATATGGAGAGGATCTATTCACCTGCCGGTTTGGATATTGGCGCAGCAACGCCTGAAGAAATTGCGTTATCAATTTGTGCCGAAATAAAAAGTGTTTTTGCAAACAGGAATGGAATGTCGCTGAGGTTGAGAGAAGGAACGATTTATGGAAATTAAAAGTTAGCCCACAGAGATACACAGAGAAAAGGAGAGCCAGAAGTTTTCTCTATGCTTCTCAAAAACTCCGTGGTTCTCTGTGGCAAAAAAATAAAATAGAAAAAGTGGTGAAAGATAATCATGGAAGAACGATCAATTACCTGCGGCTTGCAGTAACGGACAGGTGTAACCTGCGCT
>Ga0070659_100001221_pt1 | contig 18651 bp, 28 predicted proteins | sample KBSC23metaG_FD_64666 | JGI IMG/M metagenome (GOLD analysis project Ga0070659, IMG submission 64666) | Corn rhizosphere microbial communities from Kellogg Biological Station, Michigan, USA - KBS C2-3 metaG | ecosystem: Host-associated > Plants > Roots > Rhizosphere > Soil ... | reverse complement strand
CCTGGACACGTTGCCGCCGCCATGAAATACTTGTGGCGTCACCAGAGTAAAGGTCGTCCCATAGAGGATTTACGTAAGGCTATTGAATTCATTGGGTTTGAAATCGAGAGATTGAGTAGAGAAGAGAAGAGAGATGGCTCCTCCGACTCCGATGGATAGCAAGGAGAAGGCTAGAGTTCGCACTGCTGCCTATCGAGTGACACGGCTCTATCCTGGTCCCGTAGGAGAGCTTCTAGGGCGAGAGCTTATAGCGTGGGAAGAGTTCGGCTATCGGTTCGGTGGTAGTAGTTTGGTCCTTAAATTGGTGGACTATGTGTTGAAAGAGCCCATCGAGAATTCAGAGAGCCGTAAGGAGTCGTATGATCGGTTCAGGAGTGCGGTAGGGTATTGAGGGAAGAGGGAAGAGGGAAGGTAGGGGGATGGGTGGCCGCAAGAACAACCGTGGAGTCTGTCGGTGTGGATGTCTGAATTGTGTAGTGAAAGGAAGACATCATCCCGGTAAGGGAGCTTGCGGCACACCCCCTAAGAGATAGAGACTCGCTGTCGATAAGTTAGCCCGTATGTCCAACGGGATTGTCCACATCGCCAGCAGTTGTGATAGCCGCGAGCCGAAGACATTACCGTAAATCTATGACCTTTAGGGGACTTACATGGTCCCTGTTGGTCCATAGATGGGTAATAGCGTGGCGGCTTCCTCATTGGATAGGATACTCTACCCACTTGTTGTTGGGGAACCTCGCTCTAGCTTCTTCCATAATTTGTGGAGAGTCTGGGCGGAGATGGAAAGTACCTACCTTTACCATGATGATATCGTCTCCACTTATTCCACGGAGATTAGTGGGAGATGCCACATAGAGAGCTTCTCCTGGTGGGATGTTGCACTCTGTTGCCCAGAGATTGAACTGACGATAGTTCCCGGCAAAGACGAGGTACTTTAGTCGGTTACGGTTGATACCATGACTGGGGGATTCATGGCCGAATGCTCGTTCTGGATTGCGACGGACCATAGCTAGTGCTTTTCTCCATTCTTGATGGTGAGTTTGTCGAGCTGAGTGCGTGGTGCTGGTGGTGGAATAGGAATCGTTCCTCTCCGTGAGATGTCGTGTGTGTTCTCGACTAGGGGAGCGTGGAACTTCTCGAACAGTCCAGATGCATCGGTCCATACATAGCCCTCGCCCGGATTAGTGATGCGGTGGCAAGTGGCTCCGTCAACGGTGGCATTGGTTCCCAGAACCGTATCCGTAACATCAGAGGATCGTGTTCGTAGGCAGATCCTTTGTGGGAAGAGGTCTCGGATCTGACCAATCACTAGCTTTTCACCGAGTTGGCTACATCCAATGACAATGTGCAGAGCTTTCCGTCCCGACGCGAGGACTTCACCCAGTGGGGAGTCTGCGTCTCCTCCCTTGAGCTGAGACTTGCAGAGAATCAACTCATCGATAATGAGGATCTCCAACGGTTCAGCGATAGTCGGGAAATGCCGTCGCTGGCGTCTCTTCTTCATCCTAGCGAGTCTGGTGTCCATACTCTCGCGGAATTTACTGACGATTGCCGGTATATCTCCGACACGGTCGACGTACTGACGAGTCAGTGGGGAGTCTTCCAGATCGGCTAGCTCGACACCCCCCGCAGGGTCAATGACCCACACCCTGTAGGGGATTCCATAAGTGTTGAGCTGATTCAGGATATACCAGGTCAGATTAGACTTGCCGGACTCCGAGGCCCCACCGATCAGAATACTGGTGGTAAGGGAGATAGTAGGAGCGTCGTCCGTTGGGTCAAGATGAATTGGGAAATTCTCTAGATCTAGATCGGTGGTCGAAGTATTGGTAGGCTGCCGTCGGAAATCTGGACGGTGGAAGTAAACGGTAATCTTTGAATTAGCGGGATCTATCTTCTCGACTCGAATCTGATAGGCACCCAAGACACTAGTTATTGTTTCAATCTTGGTAGAAAGAGTGCGAGTGGTGTTACCGGTGATGGAGACATCTACATCTGCCGTGATGACGTAGCCCGTTGGATCTGCTATCTGTATGTTACGGAGACGCGGAACCAGTATCTTCCGATTGGTCTTCTCAGCGTGCAGGTTTGCTGCTGCAATAGCTGCTGGCCATTTCTTTTTTAAGGTGGAGACATTCCGTGTGCCGGTGAGTAGGGGAGAGTAGAACGGAAAGTGTAGACCAAACATTCAGGATGGTTTCCGTGAGATGAGGGGAATGGTGGGGTTACGGAACCACAGATACAAGGAGGTCGAGAAGATACGAAGAAGGAGGAGTAGGAAGGGGTATAGGAGGAAAGCTTGCCACCAACTCCAGTCACGCGCTATCCATAGATAGATAGCGGGAATGAGGAGAGCGAAAGTGAAGAGGTAATGGCGGAATAGCCACTGGATGAAGCGAATGAGGATGAAAAGGAAGGGGGGAAGGGGGAAGAGATCTCTGAGTTGTCCTTCACCGCCTGGTATCCACGGATTGACTACCGTTACTCGTCCTCGGTTAGTTGCCATACCTTAACATCTCCATCTGACGTTCTCAGGAATGCATAAATTGTCTTGTTGTTGACTCCTCCAATGACAGTTGCAGCATGTTCGTCATGCTTATCAGGAGGGAGAGTGCAGATGATACTTCCCTCCTTCTGGATAATCCGACCGCAGATACGTACCTGCACACCACCGAACCTAGAGGGTTTTCGGACTGGGGGTGTCATCCTCTGACTCCTCATTAGTCGGTTCACGGAACTCGTTGTCGGTATACCGTGTGTTAGATGATGGAGGAGTTGGTTGGATAGTGTGAGGTCGCTTGTCTTTCGTTTCGACGCTGAGTACTGCACCGGCAATCATTGAGGAAATGAAGACTGCTATGCCACCAGCTACCCACTGCCAATTAGTCGTATAGATCCAGGAGAGAGTTCCCACGAGCATCGCGAGAACCCCGCCGAGGATGACAACCTTACCGAGTTGAGTCATGATTGATGGGTGATTAGTTTCTCTTTGGGCGTCGAGTGTAGCCGGGGGCTGTAGACATACCTTCGCATTTCTGTCTGGTGTTTGGTCGGTTGTGCTCTTCTACACCCCTTCCGTCTCCGTTAGACTTTACCTTGTCGAGTCCTTTAGCTTTACACCAACCACAAGTTGCCGTTGCCGTTGCCATTACTGTAATTCCTGTTCTATAATTTCAAATTCATGCCTTAGCAAAGCTGCTGCCTCTGCATTGGGGTAAATTGATGTATAAATCCAACACAGTATTTCTCGAAGAGATGGCTCATCCATGAGTTCCTTGATGGAACCTAACCAGGCTTTGAGTTCATCTCTTTGGAGTTGTGGATTTCCTGCTTCTAGTGCTGCGCGATACTTAGGTAAATGCTCACGTGTTCTGTTGATGTGCCGCTTGGCTCTCATCTCTGATCAGCCTACCGGATATCCGAGCCGACCGCCAGGAGCGTTTCTTACGTATTCTATTACAGTCTCCAGGCTCCACACCTGAGACTTGCTATTGAGTTCTCCATCCTTTGGCGGGAATAGACCCTTAGATACCCATCCTCGGAGTGTAGCTGCTGAAATGTCTAGCAGGTCGGAGATTTGCGCTCCGGTAAGGACAATGGACTTTGGTGGGATACCGTTGGCGATAATGAAATACGTATCTGCTGGGAGGATTCGCTGTTGTCGTTGGTAGGTTTGCTCTTCCGTTTCGCTCACAACACACATCTTAATGGCTGGCACGGTAGAGCGCAATAGCCTGTCCACAGTGGATTGATCTTCGGTAGACTTGACACATAGGGGAGAGAGGCGTAGTTACGCGGTTGCTCGCGAGGCAGAGCGAGATGTGGATCAGTTTGTGATCTTTGGGTGGAGAGAGTAGGCTCCTGACCAGGGAAAACACGCCAGGATTACTCTTGGTATCCGTTGATCTACGGAGTGTGAAAAGTGTGGATCAACTTCTCCGATTTGCTACCCAAATTGTGGCGCTGACCTGCACAAACATGCTTAGTAAGCAAACTTAGCAAACTTCTCGCGCGCGCGTTATTTATTAAATAAACTAATAAAAGAGTTATTGCTATATCTAGTTAGACATAGCTCACTTCTATTTTATTAATTTATAAGTATGAGGGTACATGATCAACATGCAGGGTGTCAAGGGCGAGCGGTGAACTTTACCGGTATAGCGTCCGATCGGGTGAAATTTACCCATCTTTACCGCTAAAGTTCGTTCCTACTATTGACAATAGTAGATACCTGTGTTAGTTGAATAGTGACCCCCTTACGAGAACTTTGCTAAGTTTGCTCACTAACACTGTTTCTCCTGGTCAGAATGCTTATCTGAGTTGCGACCACCGTGTGTTGGGTGCGCGCTTTGGCTCTCCGTAACCGTAGAGTGACCCCCTGTAGCCGGATCTGCGGCCTCTTCAGCACGCGCATGAGACCACACAGGTCAGGGATAGGGATTCCTGGGGCTGTGAGGGGTCGCTGAGCGCCTGATGGGGTGTCCCTGGTGTGAACGGCTAGGGGGCCTAAAGATCTTGAGGCACAGACGCTCTCAGGGATTGTCTGGTTAGCCATTTAAGCTTGGGTTGGAGTGTATGCTTAGCGGATGGGCGTTGGTAGCCGTGTGTTTCAGACCTTCCTCTGTGACGCTTGCGGTCGAGAGGTCATCGCTGAAGAAGGTCAATCCGTAGATGGATATTACATAGAAGTTCTGCAAGTCTTAGGAGGACAACAGAACAACTCTGAGAACGTCTATGCGTGTTCCGATCTCTGTGTAGAGCGTGCCATTCGAGATGCACTGAAGCGCGAGTCCCTTCCACCAGAACAGAAAATCACTGAGACTCAAGAGCTGTGGCTCAGAGGACAAGCATTCCGTACAAATCCTTCTCTACCTGTATTAGATGCAAGCGATGACACCAGAGTCATAGGTACAGCTCAAGTTCTGAGCAATCCATCGCCTAGTCGTAGGGAGATCCCTTGATTACTCCGGGTAGACACCAAGAACAAGTAGTCGAGAAGTTCATCGGGCAGCCGTGGTGCTTTATCGGCGACAGCATGGGCGTGGGCAAGACCCTATCTGGAGTTTTGTTGGACATTGCAGAGAGAAAGTATGCCCTGGAGGAAGGTCAGGAGAGGTTTAAGACCCTTATTGTCTGCACTAAAGCTGGACTGGAGGTCTGGCGGTGGCATCTTGTCGACCAAGGGATTGATCCTGGGCGCATTTTTGTCATTGATCCTATGGATAGGGCTCCTTTTGCTCTGGAATTGGAGCATGGAGCTAACAATTACGATTATTACCTTATGCATTATCAGGTGCTTGAACTGGTCCCGTATTTTGAGAAGCCTCAGATTGGGCGCAATGCCTTGGTGTGGGACCACATCATCCTCGATGAAGCACAGCACATCAAGAATCGCAACGGAAAACGAACCAAGACTATCAAACGACAGAAAGCCAAGAAGAAAACCCTCATCACTGGAACTCCAGCAGATGACAAGCCTCAGGATATCTGGTCCCTCTTGAACTTTGGAGACCGAAAGAAGTACTCATCGTACTGGCGCTTTGTCGATGAGTATGTAGCTCAGGATAGAGGATACAATGCAAGCGCTGACAAGGAGTACCGGAGGCTTCTCGGACCTAAAAACGTAGAGAAATTCCACTCTGAGATTCATCCATACTACATTCGACGTACATTGCCTGAGGTTCGAGGTTCTATGCCGCCCAAGACGCACTCTCGTCAGTGGGTGGACATGACTGAACGTCAGATGCGTGACTATCAGGACATGGAGAAGTTCCAGCTAGCACGTATCGGTGAGGAAGAGGAAGAATACGTTGTAGAGTGGTCCATTGTTGCTCAGATGCGGCTCCAGCAGATGACTGTAGGTACCGCTATCGAGCTGGACTGGTCATTCTATGAGCGTTTCTGGGAGAAGCACAAGAATACACCAGAAGAGGAGCTACCTGAGGGTGCTCCCTCTGGCCCTAGAGTCATCATTGGTGAGCCTTCTCCCAAAGTTGACCTGGTAATGGAACTAGTGGAGACTGCACTCGATTCGGGCGAGTCCATTGTAGTAATGTCTCGTCTTCGTGATGTTGTGAAGATGGTGGAGGCACGATGCAAGAAACTAAAGATCTCTCTGTCGACACTACATGGAGGGATGACCAACATAAAGGACAGGAATGCACAGATTGCGGCCTTCCAGTCCCGGAAGACGAGAGTTTTTGCTGGTACTATTGGGGCAGCGGGGACATCCATCACCTTGACTGCTGCATCCATGCTTGTTTTCACGGACCGCCATTGGAATCCGAGCGTCAACCGACAAGCTGAAGACCGGATTTGGCGCTACGATACACAGGATCCTGTTCAGATCATCGATATCTGTGCACGCGACACAATCGACTCCAGTAAATTGGATGCCATTACGGTTAAAGGGCGTCGTGTCGATGCCTTGGTGGAGATCCCCGAGAAGTTCAAGAGGATGGGAGTCCTACTGTGACACATTGGCTGACTCGTTATGACCCGGATGACGGTGAGCCATACGGTACGACGTGCGACTGCGAGATTGACGAGAACCACGATGGTAACGGAGATCCGACTCCCTCATGACAGAGAAGAACGAGCGTCATAGCTACATCGTTAAGGGAATCTCCCGAGAAGCCTTTCAGGACGTAGCCGTTAGGCATACAACTGAGGATCAGGACCTGTCGTGGTACCTGCACGCACATCCACACAACGAAGCTGTGTGCAACGAACGGTGCCAGCTTGTTCATAAGGGTGTCGTCACGACGAATGTCACCCAAATGGACGTTGCAAACACTCCTGGTGTCACCTAATCTGGTTCTTGTCAGCACGAAAACCCACTAAACGGGGTTCGGGTTGGCGGAGCAGGTGGGTAGACCAGCCTTAATTGGTTCGATCAGTCAGTAACTTAATGGGAACGCTTGCTTAGTGTCAGAGGCTCAGGGATCGTATAACGTGAGTTATCCGAGTACGTCTCCTGAGATACAAACGAAGCAGACTCCTGGTAAAGTGGCTAATCGATTAGCATTCAGCGAAAGAACAGCCTTTGCAGGTTCGAATCCTGACTGACTGACTATGGTCCGAAGTGCGATGACGTACCAGTGTTTACACTAAACTGTGATGGGGCGCACCGTGTTGGCTAGGGGATGAGGCCAACGTATTACCTCACAATACTTTGGGGAAATAATGGCAGCCGTTGAGCTGGAACTGACCTTTACCGATACGTATGTGGAAGGTGAGAGTGAGCCTTTTAAGTTCGTGCATACCCTGACTGCCCCCGAGGGCCTGGAGATCACTGGTGGTCAGATCTTCGTGGAGAACAAACACGGTACCTTTGAACGGTTCTCTTTTAGAATTGACCGTGAAGATGGTGATAAGCCCAAGCTCGTCATCCTAGAGAATGTGGGCGACTAATGTTTGTCGTGACTACGGTCTTCGATCGAGAGGACGGTAAGCGTATCGTTCACTCATGGGGCCCATTTGAGACTAGAAGTCTCGCTTCTAGTGCAGTTCAATCTATGAAGCGTAGTGATCAAAGGGCTATTGACAGTGGAGAGATTACTGCTAAAGGTAAGATTACTTATCACACTGGTGAGGTCATGAGTGCCGAACCTGGCCCACTGGTTGAGGCTTAGTCAACACCCCCGAGCCGCCCGATACCACTGACGCACTGCGAGTGCAGTAAGGCAAGGAGCTGCCCTTAGGGGCAGTGCGGTGAGGTAGCTCAAATGGTAGAGTGCTCCTAGCAATGGCTATGATGGAGTGTTGGGGGTTCGAATCCCTCTCTCACCACTCCGTGCTCCGTCCCTCACTAGGTGAGTAGTGGAGTTCACGGAAGTAAATCCTTCATATGGTAGGGTCCTGTGGAAACTCGGGGACAGCGGTACTCAGGACAGCCTCTCACCAGGCGCCTACTATATGGAGGTAACTAAGCTTCGTGAGTGGAACGATAACCAAAGCTCCACCGCTATCTCACCGAGAGATTCTGTCAAGTGCGTTAAGCTTGACACCGGAGTGTGGCGCAGTTTGGCAGCGCACCTGCTTTGGGAGCAGGGGGTCGGAGGTTCAAATCCTCTCACTCCGACGGGTACCAGGAGATGTCAGTTCGAGTCTGACTCAGGGAGTAACCTTACGGTGTCCGTGTACCATTTCGACGGAGTCGACTAGTGGTCGGGTTAGCAACGTAAGTAATGCATCCGTGGTGGTCATAACGGTAAGGCGCCTGGTACCTTCTCAACTTAAGGGGAATTGAATATGGCCCACAGTCTTCTGGATGAGTTTCACTTCAGAGCCTATGAAGCGGGACCTCGTCGGGATACCGCTCAGCGGTTTGCGATGATGGCTGGCGATTTGGATACGCTTCTGCCGGACGGTGACGATAAGGACGGAATGCTTCGCCTCCTGCTGGAAGCTCGTGCCTGCGGTATGCGAGCGGCCGAGACTCAGCTCCGGCCGGGGCAAGTAGAGGTGGTAGACTGACAGTGCCCAGCTATACGGCTAGGCAATACACCGAGAAAAATGTGCTGTAAGGGCGCGATCGGTGTGGCAACAAGGGATGCAAGAAAAAGAAATACCCCTCCTGCTACGAGTTGTGGGAACTCTGGAGGGGTATTTCTTTGTGTGCGTGTGTGCGCTTAGAGTTGTCAGCTCGGTTGCACTGTCTGATAAGCAGCCGCAGTCACCGTTGCTGGACCATTGATCTGAAGAGACGGACCGTAGACATCACTGTCAAACGGTCCGAACCTTCGCACACTACCAATAGTGCTCAACGATGCGGTGTCATCACTGATAGCTCTGCCCTGAACGTCTCCGGGAGTCACAAAAGTAACAGTAACCGGACCGGCAACAGTACAGGTCAGCTCCAACCACATTGTTGGACTGTAGTTACTGATGACATTGTTGTTCACGGCGTCCAGAGCTACTGGAGTAGTATTCGGAACGCCGGCCACTGCTCCATTGAGAGTGGTAACTGGAATCTCGGTACGTGCCATTAGTTCTCCCGATCCAGACCCTTGTCGGCTCCGCTGTCCTCGCTAGGGTGAGCTGCACCAGTAGTGGGATCGAAATCTCCCGCACGAGAGCGGTTGCCCTGGGCGTCCTCCGTCTCGGGGAGGGGCTGAATCTCCTCATCGGGAGTGGGAGTCTGAGCGACGGTACGGGTGTCTGTGAGCGGGTCGGGGCTGGTCTCTGGGTCCAGCTCGTTGTCTTCGTTCAGCTCGTTCAGATTGTTAGCCATTTCTTCTCCTTATTGAGTTGTGCAGCCGTTGAGGGGCTGTGGAGTTGGAACGAGTGGCCCTGGGTCCTGAGTGTAGATCTTCATGTCATCATGCCACACGACCATCGGCCCGTTGTTAATGCTCTTACGATACATACCAATCTTCAGGTAGGCCAGAGGGCTACTCATATTGGCATGTTTGGGAGACATCTTCGGAATAACCAACTTGTCGTCCCGATAAACCTCCTCAAAAGCATCCTTGGGGTTAGTCGAGAACTTCACGTGCATTCGGAACGTGTGCCACACACCTCTATCCAGAGGTCCAAGCTTGAAACGTTCCTTATCTCCCACTTCCAGATAGAGGTTATCAGGATCATTATGGTTGCCACACTGGAAGTTCATCATGGGAGCACCGTCAGCAGCAGAGTGATCCTTGTTTGCCGGATGCCACTGGATAGGGATACACCACCCATCCTTGGGCACAGGAAACTTCTTGTCAAACATGAGAGAGAATGAGTACCAACGCTCTTCTCCATTCTTGACGTCAATCTTGTTCGGTACCTTAGCCTCTGACCGTTCTCCAGAGTCTACCGGGTGGTCACCGTCACGAACCTCGAATCGTCCTGCGGTTGGGTGATTGGGTCCTCCATTCTTGACCTGAAGTGAATACTTATGTGCGGTCTCCAGCTCCCACTGTGATGTGTCTCCGGTATTGAAATCCCCAGTGAACTGAAGTGCGGGAGGATTGGTACCTCCGCCCTTGGGTGTGGGGGTCGCTGAAGCTGGAACGGGAAAGAGCCCCAACACCAATAGTGTTGAGGCTCCTGCCACGAGAACCTTGCGGTTCATATTCTGTTGTCCTATTCTCGCCAGCGAAATGATGAATCGCTGCCCGTTATCTTGCAGGTGAGTTTTATTCCTGTAGCACTCTGTCCTGTCTTACCGGCATCTCCCTTTGCGCAGAAGGAACCAGCTGTTCTAGCGCTCGTCTCCACTCCCGTGAAGCTTTCCGCGCTCTTTCCGGGAGTTGAGCTTACGGATGTTGTCGGCTGCGACGCTTCCGAGTGTTGCGCCGAGTTCCGTGGCGAGCTGACTGGTGTACCAGAGGACGTCCCCGAGTTCTTTGAAGATGTCTTCTCGGAGTTTTGCGTAGAAGTCGTAGTATTCTGCTGGGTGGGTTGCGAAGTTGGGTGCGTCTCGGTAGAGCTTTTTGAACTTATTGGCGATCTCACCGGCTTCTCCGATGAGACCGAGGATGCAGTAGTTTGCTGCGTCTTCGTTTCCGCTTCCCGAGTGGGGGTAGATGGCCGTGAGTCCGGTGTCTTGCTGGTAGTTGTCGAGCGTATAAGCGCTGGCACTACCTTTGGACCCTGAACCAGTCTCGGTTCCGATTTTGCAGGTGTGTTGTTCGGCTTCGTAGTGGTTTGGGTTATTGGTAAGTTCTTCGAGGGCGCAGGCGAGGCAGCCGCTGGCGGTGTCCATATAGGTAAGTTCCCTTGAGGCGTAGGGGTTGTGACGATTCCAATCGTACCACCGATAGCCACAGCAGGTACAGCCGCTAGCCCTACGATCTTAAGGAACAAAAAGCGTTCTGCCTTTGTCCATCTCAGGAGGGATAGGCCACGCTGGAATAGGCTGCTTTCCTTTACCGTCCCAAGGGAGTGCGTACCCACTTTCAATCATCAACTCCGATACTAGACGGGCATTAAACATAAGGATGTCACCGTCTACACGGGGTGCGTACTTGTCCCACTTGTAGCTGTAGACAACACATGTTGGTTCTAGAGGATAAGAACGCGGAGGAAGAAGGCCAGAGAGGAAATCTCTAGCCTCCTTCCCACCAGGTTGGGAGAGTTCCCTGGTTGCGATACCCCGAATACGAACCTTGGTGAAACGCCAATTATCGAATCCTTGATCACACCACACGTTGACAGTATCTCCATCGTAAACTTCAGAGATCACTGCCGGGAACTCTCTTTGTCCCATTACTACCTCACGTCAATCGCAAGTGATTACCCGTATAAATAAGATTCGGGTTCTTCACTGTATCACGATTGGCATTGTAGAGAGAACGCCAGGTAGTATTGTTAGCACGGGCAATCTTGAGGAGCGTATCTCCCCTCTTGATTGTGTAGCTCTTAGCAGCATTCCGAGAGATAGACTGAGTGGAGACAGGCTTCTTAATAGTCTTAGGTGCAGACTTCGCCTTCTTGACTGGAGTTGGAGCTGGAGTTGTCGCTACCTTCTTCTTGGGTGTGGGTGCAGCATTGGTTACGGTTGTTGCCTTACCGATCTTTCCACCCCAACATCCTCTGGATGGATTCCAGGCATTGATTCCCTGACCAGCAAGGATTCTCTGTCCTACAATAAATTGCTCTTCACGACTTGCATTGATTGCCCGTGAAGCGAACTGTGTACCACCGAACGCGCGCCAGGTTGAGTCGAGGATCTGGAGGAATCCACTTGCGGTAGATCCACCTCTGGTGTTGACGTTCGAGTTGCCACTCTCACAGTGCGCAATGATTTCCAGCACTGGACTAGTAGACTCAGTAGCCTCAGCACTCCCGACACTAACGAGAGGAATACTAGAAGCAACCAGACCCGTGGTCCCGACCTTAATGATCCGCGGAACGAATTGACTTCGTGCACGATGCTTACCTGCCATTACAATGGCACCCTTCCATACCCTATGAAATTTTGTGTGTAGATTTTAACAAAGAAAGCCCCTCCCGGCTTTCCGTGATGAACCATCATTCCATTGCCTGCATAGATACCAACATGGCCTCTATACAGGACAAGATCTCCAGGTTGAGGATCAGTTGTGCGCTCTGCCCATGCTGCAAGAGCGTCACTGCTCCTATATTGGACGTTGAGTCCAGCCTCAGTGAGTACTCTGTAGACGAAATGTGAACAGTCAATGCCGGTAGTTGGTGAATCCCCGCCCATCTTGTAGGGCATGTTCCTGCCAACGTATGTTTTGGCTACTGCAACTATCCTCTCACCAACACTAGAAGAAGGTTTCGGTGTTGGTATACTCTTAGTTGTAGTAGTCTGTGTAGTCTGTGTAGTCTGTGTAGTCTGTGTAGTTGTAGACTTGAGAGCTTTGGTAGGTATTGGAGTGGGTGTGGGTGCCTTCGTTGTTTTAGTGGTTGGTGTAGCTCTGTCTTTAGTGATACTTGGATTGGTAGTAGTCTTGGCTATCTGTCGCTGAACAACAGTAGGACGTTGGGTAGTCTTTGTGGTAACAGTGGGAGTTGGCTTAGATGTTGGAGTCTTGATTAGCTTAGAGGTTGGAGAGGGAGAGGGTGATGGTGATGGTGATGGTGAGGATTTCTTCTTGGCTTTGGTAGATACCGCCTTAATCTGAGGCAGAACTGCATTGTTCAGAGTGGGCTTTCCTTGGGGCAGAGCTAGCCATGAGTCGTCGAGAGAGTCTATAGATGGATCTTCGGATGCCTCAGCTTGCTTGGGGATAGGCTGAGGGGCATCGACAGCCATGAGAAGGCCTACTGGAGAACCCACCGACAGAATGCTCAAAGAGAGCAGAGCGCTATGAGAGAAGCGGTGACTCTGTGGGTGGTGATGTTTTCCCATATGAAGTTATTCCAATCGGGGCAGTTCTCCCGCGTGATACTCTGGTACGAGTGGATGGGAGGTGATTCCCTATGAGTGGTTCCGAGATAATCCTTGCACCTGGTTCAGGTAAGCCGTTGACTCGTTCGTTATTGGACAAGGATGGGCAACCTGTCGACTTCGCTACTGGAACGTGGCGTGCTGACCTGTTCATTATAGAGTACCCTGACCCGAATGCACCGGTCTTCGCTCAGCTCTCGACAGTGCAGGGCACTGGTCTTCTCCAGTGGCTCTCGCTGAACGACAGCGCTGTAATTATCACTCCCGATCCGACAGTGACTAGTGAGTGGGATTTCTACAAGTACCACTATGAACTCTATGTGACTGGTCCCAATGTCAATAGTAAGACTGAACGAGTAGATCACGGCCCCTTTAGATTGGATAGGTAATGGCAGAGATTACTGAGACTTACGACTCTCGTCCTGAGCGTCCATGCATGGGATGTGGAAAGCGTGACAAGGCTCCTCGGGATGTCGTCACTCTTCCTGATGGCAACCAGGCTTTCTACCATTGGGACTGCCATGTTCTGATTGCTGATTGCGATGTTTGCAAGAAGGTTCTTGAGGCACTGAACACTGACCACTCTAATGACGGTCTGAAGGATGAGCAGCTTCACGAGGTACTGATCCGGGAGATGAACAAGCCGGAACGCGAGCGTGCTGAGATTTTCACTACTGAAGCTGCCGTTCCTCAGCAGCTCCCCAACAACTAAGACGTACAACTCCATAAGGAAGAATGAATAATGGCTGTCTTCGATACTGCTGAAGCTAACAGGCTGCTAGACGCTGCGTTTTCGACTGCTGATTACGTTGGTGCCACGACCGGATCTCAGCTCCGACTCGCTACCGCCACTGGTACTGACGCTGCTGCTGGCACTCTGGTCACTGGTGGTTCGTATGCTCACCAGTCGATGGCAATGGCCGCTGCTGCTTCTCGGTCTTGCTCGAATACTGGTACAGTTTCTTTCACTGGTATGCCTGCCACTACTGTTAACGGAGTTGAGATTTACAACTCTGGCGGCACTGTGCGTAAGGCATATGGAGCGCTTACCACTCCGCGTACTACCGCTTCTGGTGATACTCTCTCCTTTGCCGCTGGCTCTGTCGTGGCTAGCTTCAGCTAATGGCAGAAGACTTTGTCCAGATAGCCCCCGATAGTACCGGTGCAAAGATTCGAACTCGGGCGCGTACTATTGGGGCTAACGCGGTCGAGGAACAATACGTCATTATTCAGGAAGAGAAGGTAGTCTCTGCTCAGGTACGAGCTTGCTCTTTCATTGTTCCTGGTAGAGGTGGTACTACTCAGAAGCTTGCCACACTGTTCAATGCTTCCGGTTCGACTGTTCTGGTTCGACTTAACCGAGTCATTGTTGACGTACTGATTACCGCTGCCGCTGGTATTGCACCTACTGTCTTCGTACCTTTGGTACGTGTGCAGAGAATTAGCGCCGCGCCTACTGGCGGTGGCTCTATCACCAAGAGCCTCCGTGATACTGGGGGTTCCTCCAATGCGTCGGTGACGGCTCTCTGTGATGCAACTGCTGACGGTACTGTTGCTGCCACTCAGTTAGCAGCTACCTCAGTGGGCACACTGCATCAGGTGTACTCTCCACGTGTTCTTATCGTAGGAACTACACCGGCGACCACACTTTACGAACCAGTTGACACTGTTCCATTCTTTGTTGGTGAGCCTGACATTACCCTTAGGGCTTCTGAAGGTGTTGCCGTCACTCTCGATGCATCGGTTGCTGCTGGTAACCCAACTACGAACCGTTGGACATGTATGTTCGACTGGGACGAATTCACACTTCCGTAGGGAAAATACTTATGTATGAGTGGTACACACTTGAAGGTCTTACAGCCACTGAAATTGGTCAAGAGTTGACTACTCGCTATAACAATGACGGTAGTGGATTCCAAAGTATGGTCTACACTGGAACCGATGCTAATGGCGATTCTCTTTACACCCTAGTTCTTGTTCACTACGTTACTCAGGGGGTCTAAGTGACTGAGTACAAGGTTGTTGGCGGTCCTGACCAGGAGATTACAGTCCAGCTTGCCGAGTTGGATAAAGACTGGGAAGTTATTGGCTTCTCTACAGGCTCTACGGTCCCTCTCAGCTATTCAGTACTTCTTCGACGTAAGACTAACACTTCTCAGACTGAAAAGCACTAACCAGTAATACAATTTCATATGAGCGTCGGAGGTAGGTACCAGTGACGCTACTTGCCTTCCGGTCTGCTATGGGGATGGACGGCAGTCCAAACCCTAAACCTGTACTTACTGCTTCCTACACTCTTACCGCAGCTACTAATCTCAACTCCCTAGTTACTCCTTCTTTTACTCCATTCGATAACGAAGTTATTGTTGTCAAGATATCCACTGAGAATCAGGGACAGCCCACAATTGGGACCCCGACAGGCGGAAGTCTCACTTATACTCAGCGCGCACTGACAAATAACGCAAGCAGCTGTGCTGGAGCAATTTACACTGCTGTAGTGGGAACTTCGCCCGGCTCTATGACGGTCACAGTTCCATTTACCGGATCTACTGGATTCCACTCTGCTACAGTAGAGCGTTGGTCTAATGCTGCTCTCGCAGCTACTCCAGCGACGACAGCAGTCAACCTTGCTACCGGTACAGCTCCATCAACGACGATAACCACTGTTGATAACAACTCAGTTGTTTCGTGGTTGTCTGGTGACTGGTCAGCTTCCTCTCCTACTACTCGCGCTTACCGTTCTGGTGCTGTTGAGGAGGGATTTCATGATGGCTCTCCGAACAACTATGTAGCCTACTACGCATATCAGGCAGCAGACACAGCAGGGTCGCAAACTGTCGGTATGACATCGCCTACACAGAAGGCGACGATAGTTGCGATTGAAATTAAAGGCGTTCCGGTAGCTGCTACAGGTTCTGTCTCTCTGACAGCTACTCCTACACTTACTGCTGATGGAGTCACTCTAGCTACTAGATTCTATCTTCCGGCTAGTGGTACTGCTGGAGCTACACCGGCACCGTCAGCCTCATGGGGTAGTATTGCTGGTACGTCTCGGATGCGATTGCCGACGACGAAAACCAACACACCGTTTGACTCTTCTGGTGTCTATTCAGAGACCAGTGCTACTGCGCTCAACGTACTCGGTCGACAGTTTGTCTCTGACCCTATTGATGCGCAGACGATCTCAGGAACTTTCTCTCTCGTAGTTGCCTGTTTGGAGAATGCGACTACTGCTGACGCGAGTCTGCAAGCCATCATTCGAGTGGTCTCTAGCGACGGCTCTACGGTTCGAGGAACGCTATACGGAGGCCATTCAGCAGCTAACAATGCGACAGTCGGTGCTCTCGGTGAGGAAATGTCCACCAGTGGCGCTACAAGAATCATGTCTGGAGTTGCTCTCACTCCAGTAGTTGCTCAGGCTGGAGATCGGATTGTTCTAGAGGTTGGTGGTAGATTTGCAAACACCACCTCCACCTCACAGAACATGGTGTTCCAGTGGGGTGATCCCACTAGTGCCTCTGATTACGCTCTTACCTCTGGCCTGACAAGCCTTGCTCCTGCTGCATGGTTCGAGCTGTCACAAAATATTGCTTTCCAGACTGGTACTACCTATCAAGGAGCTACCAGTCTTAGTGCTACTGCCACTCTGACTGCTGACGGTATACGTATTCAGTCGGGAGCAGTCAGTCTTGCCGCCACCTCTACTCTGACTTCTGCTCCAACTGCCAATATGGTCGGTGCGGTAAGCCTGACCAGTACGTCATCTCTTTCTGCTAACGGAATTCGGCAGACTGCCGCAGCAACCACAATGGTTGCGTCTCCTACTCTGAGCGTTAATGGCATTGCAGTACTCTTCAGTAGTGTATCTCTTACTGCTACTGGGTTGCTGACTTCCGCTGGTGTCACTTCTACTCCCGCTCAGACCACACTTACTGCTACAGCTACACTGTCTGCGGGCGCTCAGCTTACTGCTGTAGCTACTACCAGCCTTAGTACTACTGCCACGCTGTCGGTTGCTGGCCTCCGAACGACCTCAGGGTCAGTGGCCCTGGCTGCTGCTGGCTCCCTGTCGACCGCTGCCAGGCTGGAGGCCTTTGCCGGTGTCTCCCTACCCGCTTCCGGTCTGCTGTCTGTAGATGGTGTTCGTATAACCAGCGGTCTGGTGACCCTCTCTGCGGCTGGGTCACTCTCCGTCCAGCCCTTTGTGGTTATGGGCGCAGCGGCCAATCTGGCAAGCGCTGTAACGCTCTCTGTGACTCTAGTTGCTCCGGGTGCAGGGATCACCCTTACCGCAATCGGTGTGTTGGCTGTAAATGGTATCCGTACAACTACAGGCGCGGTCAGTCTGTCGGCTGCGGCTAACCTTGCATCCGCAGCTTTTGTAGTTAACTTTAGTACAGTAACGTTGAATGCCGCCAGCACACTCAGTGCTAACGGCATTCGAACTACGTTCGGCGTTGTCTCTCTGACAACTAGTCAAGCCCTTTTTGCTGCTCCGGGCGGTATTACTGGGAACGTATCTCTGGTAGCTGTAGGGTCTTTGTCCGTCACTGCGACACAGACATTCTCTGCCGCAATCAGTCTTTCCAATGTTGCGACACTATCGGTGTCTGCCGTTCGTACTACCTTTGGTGTTACCAGTCTGACAGCTAGCGCTACACTCAGCGTTAATCCCACGTTAATAATGGTGGGATCAGTGTCGGCGAGTGCCGTCGGGGTTCTGACAATCTCTGGCATTCTGAGTGCTCGTGGAGTAGTTAACCTCTCCGTACTCAGCAACCTTACTGTTATTGCTGGAGGAGTTCCCGGCGCTTGTGTACTGAACGTCAGTTATGGGCTGGTAGTTGACGGCGTTCGGGTCAAGATAGATGCTCTGAATCTGGCTACCACTTACAGCCTGTCGGTTGGTGGGTTCCTTGGTGGGTTCAGTGCTACTCAACTTACTGTCCTTCCTTCCCTGAATTTGGCTGGTCGTGTTGGTGTATTTGCCAGTGTGGGACTTGACTCTGCGGGACAACTTACTGTTGGTCCTAGCGTCATCTCCAAGCTTGGCACTATTGCCCTACTGGCTAGTGTGGGATTCAATGTCTCTATTGTTGGAGGAGCAGCAGCTTCCGTCGCTCTTTTGGTCTCTGGCGTCCTAGGATTCATTGATCTCTTCCCACAGATACACTTGGGAGCGGGTGGAGAGTGGGACTTCTCCGGTATTCATCCTGATGTCGTCCGTAAGGTTCGTTTCACTAGAACTGACTGGTCAGAGAGCGGTATCCATAAGGATACTAGGACTGGTGTACCTCGACGTCCTATTGATCGAGAATGGACTACGGCCGGAATCCATTCTGGATCAACGCGCGCATAGTAGCAGGTCCAACAATAGTCCCATTGGCATCTGGACCGGTAATTCCCACATTGCTCTGGAATGCTTTGACTCCCAGAGTAGTACCGTCTCCGTAGTAGCCGTTAGGAACATAGGGGTTATAGCGTGGGTAGACTCTAGTGAGAAACTTCTGAAGGTTCCAGACTCGGTCCCCTCGATCACCTTTCTGGCAGTACGTACCACTAGACCAAGTGTTTGTATTCTCCTCGGTGCTACGCTGGAGCGCTGCTAGAGCATTGACACAGTCCGCATATGTTCGTCCGTTATTGATCTCAAAATGCATGGGGTCTTTGCGGCCATCATAGTCGCCTCCCCACCTCACCACTCCACCAGTAGAGCTCAAGATTTGACGGAGTCTCTGTATCTGTGCGGATGAGAGATTAACTAAAGGGTTAGAGCCTAGCGGCCACCGTGTTGCATTGAGATC
>Ga0070659_100001220_pt1 | contig 18662 bp, 10 predicted proteins | sample KBSC23metaG_FD_64666 | JGI IMG/M metagenome (GOLD analysis project Ga0070659, IMG submission 64666) | Corn rhizosphere microbial communities from Kellogg Biological Station, Michigan, USA - KBS C2-3 metaG | ecosystem: Host-associated > Plants > Roots > Rhizosphere > Soil ... | reverse complement strand
ACCGAGCCCTGCACGTCGCCCTTGACCAGGATGTTGAGCGTCTGCTGCTCCTCGCCCTGGCCCATCTTGGCGATGATGTCCTCAAGGCGATTGCTCTTGCTGACCATCCGCGTCTCGCGGCGCTTGAGCTCGCGCTCCTGCGCCACCTCGCGGGCCAGCCGCTCGTCCTCGACGCAGACGAAGTCGTCGCCGGTTTCCGGTACGCCGGACAGGCCCAGCACCTGCACCGGGATCGACGGACCGGCTTCGTCCACCTGCTTGCCGGACTGGTCGATCAGCGCCCGCATGCGGCCGTACTCGACGCCGCAGACCACGAAGTCGCCCTTGCGCAGCGTGCCCTGCTGCACCAGCACCGTCGCCACCGGGCCGCGACCGCGATCCAGGCTGGACTCGATCACCACGCCGGAGGCGCGGCCGTCGGCCACCGCCTTCAACTCCATCACCTCGGCCTGGATCGAGATCGCGTCGAGCAGATCCTCGATGCCCATGCCGGTCTTGGCCGACACCGGCACGAACTGCACGTCGCCGCCCCAGTCTTCCGGCACCACTTCCTGTGCCACCAGGCCCTGCTTGACGTTGTCGGGATTGGCGCCGTCCTTGTCCATCTTGTTGACCGCCACGATCAGCGGCACGTTGGCCGCGCGGGCATGCTTGACCGCCTCGATCGTCTGCGGCTTCACGCCGTCGTCCGCGGCCACCACCAGGATCACGATGTCGGTCGACTGCGCGCCGCGGGCGCGCATCGAGGTGAACGCCGCGTGGCCCGGGGTATCCAGGAACGTGATCGCGCCGCGGGAGGTTTTGACGTGGTATGCACCGATGTGCTGGGTGATGCCGCCGGCTTCGCCGGAGGCCACCTTGGTGCGCCGGATGTAGTCCAGCAGCGAGGTCTTGCCGTGGTCGACGTGACCCATGATCGTCACCACCGGCGGGCGGGTTACCTTCTCGCCCTCCAGCTCGGCGTTCTGGGTGTGCGCGGCCAGGGTTTCCTCGGCGTTGTTCTGGTTGTCGGCCACCGGCGTATGGCCGAGTTCCTCGACCACCAGCACGGCGGTGTCGTGGTCGACGGTCTGATTGATGGTCGCCATCACGCCCATCTTGAACAGTGCCTTGACCACTTCCGAACCCTTCACCGCCATCTTCTGCGCGAGATCGGCGACCACGTTGGTATCGCCCACCACGACTTCGCGCACCACGGGAGCCGTGGGTCGCGAGAATCCGTGCGAACCGCCGGACGCGCCGCTGCCGCGCGCCAGCAGGTCGCGACCGCCGCTGCGTCCGCCCTTGCCCCGTTTGCCGCTCGACGAGCGGCGTGCGCGATCCGCTTCGCTGAGGTGCATCTGGCCACCGGCGAAGCGCTTGCTGCCATCGCGCTCCTGCTTGCTGCCGGCCTCCTCGCTGCGGTCGCGGGCATGCTTGGCCTTGCCGCGCGGGGATTCGGCACTGCCCGGGGTCGGGCTCGGGGCAACCACGGCCTCCGGCGCGGCGGCGGGCTTGACCAGCTTCTCGCGCTTGCGCGGCTCGTGGATGCGCGGCAGGATCATGCCCAGCTCGCGCTGGTCGATGCGCTTGACGCCAGCCGATTCGTCGTCGCCCGCCTCGGCGGAATGTGCCTGTTCGCCCACGGGTACCTCGGCCACCGGCGCTGCGGTATCCGCTCCGCCCTTGTCCTCGGCCGCCACTTCGACCCGCTGCAGATCCTCCTGGCGCTGCTGCTCGTCGAGCACCCGCTGCCTGGCTTCCTGCTCACGGCGATGCTCGGCATCCTGCCGCTCGCGATCTTCCCGTTCGCGCTGCTGTTGAGATTCCTGCAGCTTGCGTACGGCCTCCTCGCGCTCGGGCTCGGCGCTGGCTTCCTCGGCGATCACGCTGCGCTTGACATAGGTGCGCCGGGCGCGCACTTCCACGTTCACCGTCTTGGCGGTGCCGGCGGAGCCGCGGCCACCGGAACCGGCCACCTTCAGCTCGCCCACCGTGCGCCGCCTGAGCGTGATCTGGCGCGGCGCCGCATCGGCGGACTCGGCGGCAGCTTCGCTGCCCCTGCCGTGCGTCCGGCGCAGGAATCCCAGCAGCTTCACCTTCTCGGTGCTGCTGATGACCTGCTCCTGGTCGGAGAATTTCATGCCTGCCTCGCCAAGCTGCGTCAGCAGCTTGTCGACCGGCATGCCCAGTACCTGGGCGAGTTGTTTGATCGTGACGTCCGACATTCTGTTCTCTGCTCCGCCGTTCCCGCGCTTGTCATCTCGTGCGGCATCATGCTCGCCGCCACCCTCATCCCTGGTGAAGAGCCCTCGGGCCCTTCCCGGCGCACCCGTCCGGGGTGCCACCGTATATGCGCCTAGCCGCCCTGCTCCAGCCGCGCGATCATCGGCGCACGGGCTGCCATGATCAACGCCGCGGCACGCTCCTCATCCATGCCTTCGATGTCGATCAAGTCGTCCACTGCCAGGTCGGCCAGATCGTCCACCGTGCTCACTTCGCGTGCGGCCAGCGCATAGGCAGTGGCTTCGTCCATGCCTTCCAGCGCCAGCAGCTCGTCAGACGGCTGATGCTCGTCGACGCCTTCCTCCACCGCCAGCGCCTCGGTCAACAAGGCATCGCGTGCACGCGCGCGCAGCTCCTCGACGATGTCTTCGTCGAAACCCTCCACGGCGAGCAACTCGGCGCTGGGCACATAGGCGATTTCCTCGATGCTGGAGAAGCCCTCCTGCACCAGGATCACCGCGATCTCCTGATCGACCTCGAGCTTGTCCATGAACAGGACGCGCGCGGCTTCCTGCTCGGCCTCGCTCTTGGCGGTGACCTGATCCTGGGTCATCACGTTGAGCTGCCAGCCGGTCAGCTTGCTGGCGAGGCGAACGTTCTGGCCACCGCGGCCGATCGCCTGGGACAGCTTGTCCTCGGCAACGGCGATGTCCATCGAGTGCTTTTCCTCATCCATGATGATCGACTGCACCTCGGCCGGTGCCATCGCGTTGATCACGAACTGGGCCGGATTGTCGTGCCACAGGATGATGTCGACGCGCTCGCCGTTGAGGTCGTTGGACACCGCCTGCACGCGCGAACCGCGCATGCCGATGCAGGCGCCGATCGGATCGGTGCGGCTGTCGTGCGCCAGCACGGCGATCTTGGCGCGGTCGCCCGGGTCGCGGGCGCAGCCCTTGATCTCGACCAGGCCCTGGCCGACTTCGGGAACTTCCAGCTTGAACAGCTCGATCATGAACTCCGGCGCGGCACGCGACACGAACAGCTGCGGCCCGCGCACCTCGGATTTCACTTCGTAAAGGTAGCCGCGCACGCGGTCGCCGACGCGCGCGGACTCGCGCGGGATCGTCTTGTCGCGGGGGATGAATGCCTCGGCATTGCTGCCCAGGTCGAGATAGATGTTGCCGCGCTCCACCCGCTTGACGATGCCGGTCACCAGCTCGCCGACGCGATCGGCGAACGCGTCCACCACCTGCTGGCGCTCGGCCTCGCGGACGCGCTGCACGATCACCTGCTTGGCGGCCTGCGCGGCGATGCGGCCGAACTCGGCATTCTCGACCTGCTCCTCGATGTACTCGCCGACCTGGGCGTCCGCGCGCTCGTCCAGCGCGTCCATCAGGCGCAGCTGGTAGGCCGGCGACTCCATCTCGCCGTCGTCGGCAATGATCTCCCAGCGGCGGAAGGTCTCGTACTCGCCGGTATCGTGATCGATCGACACGCGGATATCCGGCTCTTCGTCCGGATAGCGCTTCTTCGCGGCCGACGCCAGCGCGGCCTCCATCGCATCGAATATCACGTCCTCCGATACGCCTTTTTCGTTGGCGACCGCATCGACGACCAGCAAAAGTTCTTTGCTCATTGCTGCAACTCCGTAGGCATCCCGTCCGGATGCCGATGGTTGAATTGTTGCGTTCATCCAGGAACGCAAAACCTTGGAACGCGGCCATGGATGGCCGCACTGATTATTTCCGCTTGCCGCCGGGCTTGGGTTGCGGCGCATAGCCGAGCGCGACCCAATCCGGCACCACGCGTGCACTTTCCACCAGCGCATGTTCGAACTCGATCGTCTTGCCTTCCGCTTCGAGCGAGATGCGCCCGCCTTCCACCGACGTCAACTTGCCGCGCAGGCGGCGGCGCCCATCCAGCGGTGCCTTCAGCAACACCTTCACTTCCAGCCCCGCGGCCTTGCGGAACTGCGCGGCGGTGAACAGCGGCCGATCGATGCCCGGCGAAGAAACTTCCAGCACGTAGTGACCCGGGATCGGATCCTCCACGTCGAGCAGCGCCGACAACTCGCGACTCGCCTTCTCGCAATCCTCGATGCCGACCTCGCGGCGCTCATCGCCCGCAAGGTCACCCGCGCCGGACAGGTCGAGGTAAACGCGCAGCGTACTCTGCCCCTGCGATGGAGAGAACTCCACGCCAAGGCATTCCAGGCCGAGATCGGCCAGTACCTCGCTGAATCGTTGTGCCAGCGCCTGGGTATCCATCAACTGCTCGCCTGAACTTCGGTCGCGGAAACAAAAAATGGGCTCCAACGGCCCATTTCCCTACTCGCCGATGATCGTCCTCTTGCCGCCTTTCCCGTCCCGTGCTCATCGTGCAACACGGTGCCGCGCATCCTTGCGGCCAACAAAAAAGCCTCACAAGGAGGCTTTCTTGCATCAAGAAAGATCTGGTAGCGGGGGCAGGATTCGAACCTGCGACCTTCGGGTTATGAGCCCGACGAGCTGCCAGACTGCTCCACCCCGCATCAGAGAACGCGCAGTATATGGGTTAGTGCGAAGACGTGCAATACACGCTTGCAACCCCTCCCGGTTCTCGCGCCGTTCCGCAAACCGTCGATTCAGTCCGATCCCGTCACGGCGTGCCCACGATACGAACCTGCATCGGCGCCAGGCTTGCGTCCAGCGGATCCGCCGTACCTCCGTGCAGCAGGTCGACCCAGGCCGTTGCGCCGGACAGGGCGGGATCGAGCCGCGGGCGCGCCTCGGCCTTGCCCAGGTTGACCAGCAGCAGCGTGCGCCGCGTCCCCTCCCGGCGCAGGATGCACAGCACGAGAGAAGCATCGTCACACAGGATGCGCTGGTCGCCTTCGCGCAGTTCCGGGCGTGCATGGCGCAGCGCCAGCAGCTGGCTGTACCAATGGTAAAGCGAGTCCGGCCTGGCTTGTTCCTCCTGCAAGGACACGCCATCGCCGGAACGGTTGAAGCGATCGCGCCACCACCAGTCGTCGCCCTCGTACCAGATCGCCGATCCCGCGGCCTGGAGGTCGGCCTTCCAGCGGAACGCCTCGCGCACCGGGATACCGACCGCGTCGGTGAGCGGGATGCCGCCGGACTTGCCGATGTTTTTGGGCTGGGCGCCGCGCATGCCCAATTCCTGCCCGTAGTAGATCAGCGGATCGCCCTTGAGCATCAGCGCGATCGCGGCGCCGGCGCGCGTCCTGGCCATGTCGCCGTGCATCTCGGACACGTAGCGGTCGACATCGTGATTCTCCAGGAAGATCACCTGCCGCTTGCCCGCCGGGGTGGCGGCATCGGTGGCGCGGATGGCGTCGACGATCTGGCGCTTGTCCAGCGAGATCAGCGCCCCGCGCAGGGCGAACGCGAACACCATGTCCGCGTTGCCGCGGGTAAGCCAATCCGTGCCGTAGCCCCAGTCCGCCTGTTCGGCGAGGATGCGCAGCTCGGGCCGGCGCGCCTTGAGCGCCTTGAACAACGGTGTCCAGAAATCCGCGAAGAGATTCTTGTCCAGGCCCTTGTGATCGAGGTCGTCCATCATGTGGTCGATGCGGAACCCGTCCACGCCATCGCGGCCGCTGCCATCGCCGTGCGGATCGGCCCAGTACAGCAGCAGCTCCGTGAAGTATCGCTTCACTGCCGGGTCGTTGAGGTTGACCATGGCGATGCCGTAGGCCTTGCCGGTGTAGCCGAGCCACTTGGCGCGGTCGAGAAAGGGCTCGGCCACGCAATGCCTTGCATCCTTCCACAGCAGGTAGTCGGCATACTTCGCCTGCGGCTTGCAGATGGAGGTGCGCCACCACGGATGGCCTTCCGCGACGTACTGGAATTCCTGATCCAGGTACACCTTGAGGCCTGTCGCGTGGGCGGCACGGATGAAGGCGAAATAGTCGTCCAGCGTGCCATAGGCCGGGTCGATGGCCTTGAACGCGGTGGCGAAATAGTTGTGGTAGTACGGCGAGGGCTGCAGCGGCGTCAGCAGGATCGTGGTGGCTCCGAGTTGCCTGATGTAGTCGAGCCTGGAGGTCAGCCCCTTGAGATCCCCGATGCGATCGCCGTTGGAGTCGCGAAAGCTGCGAAAGAAGATCTGGTAGAAGACCTGGCTGTCGGCGTGGACTGGCGGCGAAGATTCCGCGCGTGCCGGTGACGCGGCGGCCATGGCGAGCAGGCCGGCAACCAGCCAGGCCAGAAAGGGGCGAGCGGCATTCATGGGTCGTTCTCCGTGGTGTTCAGTACCTGGCCGAAAAAGCGCAGCGTGTCATCCAGCGTGGCCGACCAGTAGCTCCAGTCGTGGCCGCCGGGAGCTTCGGCGTAGTGGTGGGCGATGCCGGCGCGCTGCAGCGCCTGGTGCAACGCTCGATTGGCGTCGAGCAGGGAATCGTCGAGGCCGCAGTCGATGCGCAAGGGCGGCAGCGTGCCGGCGGCGCCCGCGAGCGCGGCCAGCACGCTGTGGTCGGCGGGAGCATCGCTCCAGCCGTCGCGGCTCTCCTCGATCAGTGCGTCGAGCTGCGCGGCCTCGGTCACCGCCGAAAGCGCGGCCGCGGCCGCCAGGCGCTGCGGATGCTTGCCCGCCAGCCGCAAGGCGCCGAACCCGCCCATGCTGAGGCCGGCCAGCAGCAGCGGCGAACGCGCGCTGCACTGTTCGACGAGTTCGCAGGCCAGTGCCGGCACCTCGTCGATGATCCAGCGCTCGGCATCATCATCGGTGTGGGCCACGTAGCCCGAGCCGTCGCCCCACAGCCCGTCCGAAGGCATCAGCAAGGCCACCGGCGGCAGCGCGCCCGCGTCGATCAGCCTGGCCGCGGTCAGGTGCGCCCTGCCCTTCAGGGCCCACGCCCAGTGCGAACCGTAGACGCCATGCAGCAGCACGACGATCGGCAGGTCGACCGCATCCTGCGCGGCGGGCGGCACGTACAGCGCGACGTCGGCGCGTCGGCCCAGCGCACGGCTCTTCACCGTCGCGAACGCCAGGCCGTCCATCGCGATGGCGGGGTTCGAACGCTCGATCGTACGGAATCGTGCGTCGTTCATGCGATCTCCAGTACGCCCTTGATGCTGCGCCCGGCCAGCATGTCGTCGAACGCGCGCCCCAGGGCATCCATCGGATAGCGATGGCTGATGAGCGAAGCGAGTTGCAGCCGCCCCTGCGCGACCCAGTCGAACAGGCGCGGAAAGTCGCGCGAGGGCACGCAACCGCCGTACAGCGGTGCGAGGTAGCGCTTGTTCCAGAACAGGTCGGTGAGTTCCAGCGTCGCCGCGCCGTGTGCGCCGCTCACCTGCAGCGCGTCGCCGCCGTTGCGCGCGAGCCGCAGCGGCAGGAAGGCGAGTTCCGGCACGCCGGTGGCCTCGAACGCATGATCCACGCCGCGCCCGTCGTTGTGCGCCAGCACGGCGCCGACGAGTTGTTCATGGTCCGCATCGTCCTCACGCGTCTGCACGGCGTGCGTGGCGCCGAGTTCCAGTGCGCGCTGCAGCCGCACTGGCACCCGATCGATGGCAATGATGGTTCGTGCGCCCGCGATGCGCGCGCCCTGGATCACGTTGAGGCCGACGCCGCCGCAACCCAGCACGGCCACGGACTCGCCAGCCGCGACGGCCGCCACGTTGACGGCAGAACCCACGCCCGTCATCACCGCGCAGCCGAGGGTGCAGGCCACAGCCGGCGGCAGGTCGGGCGGAAGCGGCGTCACCGCTTCGGCGCGCACGACCGTGTGGCTGGCGAAGGTGCCGAGGTGAAAGGATCGCTCCACCGGGCGCCCGCGCCAGCGCGTGGCGCCGGGGTGTGCCCGGCTGGTGCCCAGCCGCGGCACGTCGCCTTCATGGGTGCGCTCGCACAGCGCGGCGTTGTCTTGTTCGCACTGGAAGCAATGGCCGCAGGGTATGGCCCAGTTCAACAGCACCGGCTGGCCGGCCTGCAGACCTTGCACGCCCTCGCCGACGGACTCGACATGGCCGGCACCTTCGTGGCCGAGCACCAGCGGCCCGGGCCAGCGCAGCGAGGCGTGATCGGTGTGGCACACGCCCGCGGCGCTGATCGCGACACGCACCTCGCCGGCACCGGGCGGGTCGACCTCCACTTCGTCCAGCGCGAAGCTGCCGTGGCCGTCGGCGACGATCGCGGTGCCGCGCAGCGTGCCGGCCATCACGTGGCGGATCCGAACAGCACGGGATTCTTCGGCGTGTCCACCACTTCGCCGACCTTGGCACCCGGGCACCAGCGCTCCCAGTCGGCCTGTTGCATGCTGTTGTCCGGCGCCCGCAGGCGCATGTCGCGATCCATGTAGATCACCGTCATCACCGAACGCGGCTGCGCGGAGCGGTTGGGCCCGGCGCGATGAAAGGTCCAACCCGAATGGAAGCTCACTTCGCCCAGTGCGAACGGCTCGTCGATCACGCGAAAGCCATGCGCTTCCATGTTCGCGGTGATCGCCCGTTCGCTTTCGTCCGAGATTCCCAGCTCGCGGCCGAAGGCCACGTGCTGGCTGCCGGCGAAGAAGGCCAGCGGGCCGAGTTCCTGCGGCACCGCCTGCAGCGGCACCCAGGCAGTGATGGTGCGATCGCTGGCCAGCGGCCAGTAATACTGATCCGCATGGGCCGGCGTGATGCCGCCGCCCGGCTCCTTGTACAGCGACTGGTCGTGGTACAGCCGCACGCCGTCGACTTCCATCAGCGCGGCGGCGAGACCGGCGAGCCGCTTGCCGAACACGAACTCGCGCACCGTGGCGCTCTCCTCCCACAGGTTCATCACCTGCAGGAAGGCGCGGTCGTAGGTGCTGCGCTGTTCCAGCGGCAGCGTCTGGGTATTGAGCGCGATCGTCAGCCGGGTGATCTCCCTGCCGTAATGCGCAAGCTCGTCCGCGCTGAACACCTCCTTGAGCTTGATGAATCCATCGCGGCGGTAATCGGCGACCTGCTGCGGGGACAGCGAATGGGGCCGGTCAAGATCTATGCTCATGTCGACGTTCCTGCTGGGTATCAAAAGGGTTGCGCGATGTGGCCGCGATGCCATCACCGCGAGCGTTCGGCCGCGATCGGCACGTCAGCGACGGACAGGCGGACGCGCAGGGTGCACAGCCCTGCCACGAAGAGGCTGGCGCCGCCGACCACCAGCGCCCATACCGGCTCGCCGTGGAAGCAGCGCTTCAACAACTCGCCCAGCACGCTGGCGGCCACCAGCTGCGGGATCACGATGAAGAAATTGAAGATGCCCATGTACACGCCCATCTTCGCCGCGGGCAGGTTGTCCGACAGCATGGCGTAGGGCAGCGAAAGGATCGACGCCCAGGCAAACCCCACGCCCACCATCGGCAACAGCAGCCAGTCGGGGTCGCGAATGAACAGGAACGCCAGCAAGCCGATGCCGCCCAGCCACAGGTTGAGCAGGTGGCTGAGTCTGAGACCCCAGCGGCGCACCATCAGCGGAATCAGCAGGGCCGCCAGCGCGGCGCAGCCGTTGTAGACCGCGAACAGCACGCCGACCCAGTTCGCGGCCTCGTTGTACCGCGCCGAGTGGACATCGGTGACGCCGAACTGCAGCTGCGCCACCGTCGCGGTCGCGTAGATCCACATCGAGAACAGCGCGAACCACGAGAACAACTGCACCCAGGCCAGCTGGCGCATGGCCGCGGGCATCGTGTGCAGGTCGCCCAGCACATGGCCCAGCAAGCCTCGCTTGCGGGCCAGCACGGGGCGCCACTTCAGCGCCAGCTCGTAACCCGTCAGCAGCAGCCCGTACGCGGCCAGCCCGCCGGCGAGCAGGTACACCTCCTGGCGCAGATGGAAGGACTCGATCAGCACCGCCACCACGATGCCGGCCAGCAGCCAGATGGCGCCGTTGCGCCAGATGCCGCGCAAGTCGGGCAGCACACCACTATCGGGCGCGGGATCGAAAGCCCGCAACTGCGCGGGCGGATACTCGCGCGTGCTCACCACGGTCCACAGCACCGTGCACAGCATCACCGCGCCACCGGCATAGAACGCATATCTCACCGTGTCGGGGATCACGCCCGGCGGCGCCACGTTGCTGACACCGAGATGCGTCAGCAGCCACGGCAGCATCGAGGCCACCACGGCGCCCGTGCCGATGAAGAAGCTCTGCAGCAGATAGCCGAGCGGCCGCTGGCGCACCGGCAACTGGTCGGCCACGAAGGCGCGGAACGGCTCCATCGCCACGTTGAAGGTCGCATCCATCAACCACAGCAGGATCGCCGCCATCCACAAGGTGCCGGCATGCGGCATCCACAACAGCGAAAGTGTGGCCAGTATCGCGCCGACCAGGAAATACGGCCGCCGCCGCCCGAGGCGCGTCCAGGTGCGATCGGAGTAATGCCCGATGATCGGCTGCACGATCAGCCCGGTGATCGGCGCGGCCACCCACAGCACCGGGATCTGCTCCAGCGATGCGCCCAGGGTCTGGAAGATGCGGCTGACATCGGCGGTCTGCAGGGCGAAGCCGAACTGGATGCCGAGGAAGCCGAAGCACATGTTCCAGACCGTCCAGAACGACACCTCGGGCTTGCGCTGCACGGCCCCTGCCCCGCTCGCGACGCCCGATATCGCATCGCGTGTGGCCGCTGCACTCGTGTTCACGGCTGCGTGCTCCCCGCGCCCGACACCCGCACGGTGGCATGCATGGGCAGGTGATCCGAGGCGTCGCCGAGCATGATGCGGTAGACGCCGTCGGCCACCTGCCAGGCATGCGCCTGCTCGCTCCAGGTGGCGAATGCGCTGGCCGGCAGATCGAACGTCACCCGTTGCGCTGCGCCGGGCGCGAGGCTGACCTTGCGGAAACCCTTGAGCTGCCGCGGCGGTTCACCCACGTCGGCCGGGTGGCCGACGTAGAGCTGCACCACGTCGGCACCCTGCCGCGCGCCGGTGTTGGTGAGGGTCACCGCGACCCGCACGTTGCCGGTCGGCGCGATTTCCCGCGCGCCGACTTCGAGGTCACTGAACGCGAAGCGGGTGTAGGACAGGCCCGACCCGAATGCGAACAGCGGCGCGATGCCCCTCGCGTCGTACCCGCGGTAGCCGACACCGAGGCCTTCGGAGTACTCGACGCGTCCGTCCACGCCGGGCCATTGTGCCGGCGTCGAGGCCGGCACGTCGGCGAGCCGCTGCGGAAACGTGACCGGCAGCTTGCCAGACGGATCGACGTCGCCGAACAGCAGGGCCGCGATGGCGTGGCCCGCCTCCTGGCCGGGATACCACGCCTCGATCACGGCCTTCACCGAATCCAGCCAGGGCATAGTCACCGCGGAACCCGTATTCAGCACCACCACCGTGTGGGGATTGGCCGCGGCCACGGCGGCGATCAAGGCGTTCTGGTTGCCGGGCAAGTCGATGTCCGGCAGGTCGCTGCCCTCGGTCTGCAGGCTGTCGGCAAACACCACCGCCACATCCGAGGCCTTCGCCAGTTCCACCGCCTCGCGCAGCCGCGCGCGCTGTTCCGGCGTAGGGCCGCCGGGGACGCGCCAGCCCAGCCGCAGCGAGGCTTCGCCCGCCTTCTCGTAATAGTCGACCCGGATCGCGACCGGGCGCCCGGCGCGCAGGGCCACGGTCGCGGCCTTGCTGGAACTGGCGTGGTCGCCCCAGTGGTCGATGACGAGCCGGCCATCCACGTACAGCCGGCTGCCGTCATCGCTGCTCAGCACGAGGAGATAGTCGCCGGTCGCGGGCGGTGTCAGCGTGCCGCGCCATGTCGCCGACCATCCGTCGGCCGGCAGGCTCGGGGCGGGCGTCGCCCGGCCCCAGTCGAAGTCGATTCGCGGCGCATCCCGTGCCAGCGCAGGCGAACCGGACAAGGTCTGGTTGCGGTAAAACCGCCCGCTCAAACCATGTCCCGTGCCGGTGGCCGGCGTCAGGTATTTCGCCGGCAGCACGGGCGGCTCCCCGACCGGTGTGTTGCCCTGCGCATGACGTACCCGAATTTGAGTGCCGGCGCGCGCCGCGATGCCCTGGAACGGGGTGACCACCGCAGCGCCCAGCACGTGGGCGGAACCGCCGCCGACGGTTGCCGCGCTGGCGCCAGCGCCGGTTCCGATCACCGCGATCGAGCGCACCGTCGCGTCGGACAGCGGCAGCATGCCGCCGGCGTTCTTGAGCAGGACGGCGCCCTGCTCGGCCACGGCCCGGGCCAGGGCCACGTGCTCCGGCGTCGTGACCACGGCGTCCGGCGACCCTGCCGGAGCCCGCGCAAACAGCCGGAAGCGGAACATTTCGGCGAGAACGGGACGCACCAGGCCATCGATGGTGGCCATCGACACCTCGCCTGCGGCCACGGCCTGCTTCAGCTTTTCGCCGAAATACTCGCCTTCCGGCATCTCGATGTTCATGCCGGCGTTCGCCGAGGCCGCGGTGGAATGGGTGCCGCCCCAGTCCGAGACGACGAAGCCCCGATAGCCCATCTGCTGGCGCAGCACGTGGGTCAGCGTGTAGGGATCCTCGCAGGCGGCCACGCCGTTGATCGCGTTGTAGGAACACATCACCGAGGCCGGATGCGCCTGCCCGATCACGGCGGCGAACTGGGCAAGATAGATCTCCTGCAGGGTTCGCTCGTCGATGATCGCGTTGTCCGCCGGCGTATTGCGATTCGTCTCTTGGTTGTACACGGCCAGATGCTTGACCTGGGCCAGCGTGCCGGTGCCCTGCATGCCGCGCACGTAGGCGATGCCGATCTGCCCGGTGAGGTACGGGTCTTCGCCGTAGGTTTCGAACGCGCGCCCCCAGCGCGGATCGCGCACGATGTTCAAGGTGGGGCCCAGGTTCAGCGTGATGCCCTTGCCGCGCTGCTCGGTGCCGATCACGGCGGCGTATCGAGCGGCAAGATCCCTGTCCCACGCGGCCGCCAGGGCAATCGGCGCCGGCAGTTGCGTGCCGCCCGTCATGCCGTCGCCCAGGCCGGCGGGGCCGTCCTGCATGGTCAGCGCGGGTATGCACAGCGACGGAATGCCGGGCACTTCGCCGACGTAATCGCCGCCGCGGACGCCATGCAGCATGTGGATCTTCTGATCCAGCGTCATCCGGCCCAGCAACTGCTCCACCCGCTGCGGGATCGGTGCCTTCGATGCGATCCAGGGACAGCGTTCCGCGAGGGAGGCCGTTCCGGATGGAGCTGCAAGCGAGGGCGGTGCAGCTGCCGCGGACGCGATCGCCGCACAGGCAAGCAACGCCACGCGACACGTGTTCATCGCCAGAACGCGCCGTGACATCTTCATCCTCCTGCCCGATTCTTTGGCGCCGCCATGCAGTCGAATGACGCCGCGCGATCCGGCGCGCCGGTGCCGTCACGCCGCGCCGTCTGCGGGTAGGGGCACAACGGGCGGGACAGCTCCACGTGTCTGTCGGAACCCGCGTAGCGGCGGGCGACGATCCTCTCCGGCGCCTCGCCTTGTTCGACCCAGCGCATCAGGGCTGCGTAGATGTCATGGTCGGCGTCGCCGCGCGGGTCGGTCGAGTTCTGCCCGAACGAGTACGCGCCTGTGCCGCCGTCGCAATGGAGCATGCCCGGCACCATGTACAGCCGCATCGCCCGTCGGGTCAGCGGCTCGCCGAGCTTCCCGATCACCGCGTCGCGATAGGCGATCGTGCCCAGCGGAGAAATTGCCGGGTCGTTCCAGCCGTGGAAGAGGATCAGCTTGCCGCCGCGCGAAAAGAACGGCCGCAGATCCGCATCCGCGGCATTCAGCACATCCGCGTTGGCGCGATCGGCGGCCACCAGCGCGACGCCCGGCGCCACGCTGCTGAAGTTCCAATGCGGGTCGCCGTACACCATGTCCGAAAAATAGCTCCCCACGAAGAAGGCGAGGATGTTGGCGCCGGGCCGTGGCCCGAACAGCCAGGCGCCCCACCCGCCGGCGGCATCCTCGGCGCCGGGCATGGTGCCGTAGTACAGGGTTTTGCCGGATCGATCGCGTGCGCCGCCGTAGATGATTTTCAGTGTCGCCAGCTGGGCGGTCGTCAGGCAGGAGGCGGCAGGCTGGCGCCCGCAAGCCAGCGTCTCGGGATCGAAGCGGCAGCGGCGCGGATCGCCTACCACGCCGTCGACGACGCCGTCGTCGGCGTCGCACGCCGCGAGTACCGCCTGCGCGATCATCGGCAGGCGCTCGGGCGGGATGTAGCCCGCCGCACTGTCGGCGTGCTGCATGATGCCGAGCGCATTGGCCAGCAGGTGCGTCCAGTCCCAGGCGGGCGCGCCCGCCACGATGCCGTCGTAATCGCGGGGAAAGCGCTGCGCCTCCATCAGCGCCTGCCGGCCGCCGTTGGAACAGCTGGCGAAGTACGCATGCCGGATCGGCTTGCCGTAGAACGCCTTCACGATGGCCTTCGCATCCGCGGTCATCAGGTGGATCGCGCGGTAGCCGAAGTCGACGACCTTCTCGGGGTGGCCGAGTGCCCACGCGGCATCGCCACCCGCATGTCCGGTGTCCGTGCTGGCGCTGGCCTGACCCTGGCCGATCGCGACAGCGAGGCCGCCGTAGTCGGCGCGACCGGCAAAGCCGCCATTGCCCTGGCCGCGAAAGCGACCGTTCCAGTCACGCTCCGGCAGCCAGACCTCGACCTTGATGCTGGAGTCGGGAGTCGGGGTCTGCACCACCTGCACGCGGCAGAATGCGGGTGCTTCCCGGAACACCGGCGGAACTTCGGCGCCCGGCTTCACGCCGGGCGGTACGAAGGCACCTGCCGCGACATGCGCCGCCGACACGATGCGTGCCTGCGGCAAGGTCATCTGCGCCAAGGCTGCGCAGTCATGCGGCGGAAGCGCGATCGCCAGGGGCGACCACGCGGCCAGCAGCCACCACAGTGCAAGGCGTGTGCGCATCAGTGCATGCTCCCGTGTCGGCGCGGCGAGCATCTGCCCGCCACGAACCCGCCGGAACTACAGGTCAAGGCTGAGGCCAGCATAGATCGTGCGGCCGAAGTACTGGATGGTGCTGGTCTGATCCGGATTGCCGAAGTACGACCGTGTCGGCTGGTCGGTCAGGTTGAGCACCTGCACCATCCCGCGCAACTGTTTCGAGAACTGCCAGGAGGCCTGGTAATCGAACACCTTGGCCGGCGCGAAGTACACGGTCTGGTAATCGAACGCGGCCTGCGACCCCGACACGAAGGCCGAACGCCAGGTACCTGAGAGCCGCGTCGCGAACTTGCCGTAGTCATAGAACAGCGCCGCGCTGCCGACGTTGCGCGAAAGACCGGGCAGGCTCTGCTCCTGCTGGAAGCCGCCCAGGTCGGAAGGAATCGTGGTACCGCTCTCGGTGTAGGCGTAGTTCAGGCTGACCCCCAGCCCCGACCAGATACCGGGCAGGAAGCGGGTCTTCTGAAACTGCAGCTCGACACCGCGCACGTAGCCGCCTTCGGTGTTGTTGTAGGCGGTCTGGTAGGAGCCGTCGAGATAGGGGTGGCCGGTGTTCGGGTCGATCGGCACGTCGTAGCCGTGCGAGGCGAAGTCGTAGTTGTCGTTGGTAATGCTCTGCACGAACGAATCGATGTGCTTGTAGAACAGATCCGCCACGAAGGCGCCGCTGGAATCGGGGAAGTAGTGCTCGAAGGTCAGGTCGTACTGGGTGGCGTACATCGGGTCGAGGAACGGGCTGGTGCCGCCATAAAGGTTGTAGCGTCCATCCTGGATGAACGAGCCGGTGCCCGATTTGAGCAGGTCGATGGGCGGCCGCGACATCACCTTGGCCGCCGCGAAGCGGACCTGGTTGGCGTCGTCCAGGTGGTAATTGAGGTTGATCGACGGCAGGTAGTCGGTATACGTCTGCCCGGGATTGACGCGCACGAAATCCTTGCTGACCACGCCGTGGCCGTCGGTGATCGGTTCGCCGGCGCCGCCGCCGACCTGCTGCAGGCCGGGGCTGTACTGCGAGGTGTGCACGGCGCGCACGCCGATGTTGCCGGTCAGTTCGTGGTCGAACAGGTAAGTGTCGATGTCGGCCTGGATGAACGCATCTCTGACCTTGACGTCGACGTCGCCGCTCTGTACCTCGGTCCAGTTCTGGCTCCAGTCCTTCACGGGGTTCGGGGTGAGGCCGTGGGCGGCGAGGATCGCGTTGCTGTCCACCGCGAGGAAGCACGGGAATCCACCGAAGGTGCCGCCCTTCCAGCAGCGCTTCACCGCGTTGGACGCATCCAGCGTCAACGGCGGCTGGCCGGGGTTGCTCAGCCAGTACTGGCCATAGGCCGATCCGTAGATCCAGACCGAGCGGTCGGCATTGTATTCGTGATTGCGCAGGTAGAAGCCCGCCTTCAGCGCGGAGAAGACGGCGTTGTCCAGAAACTCGTACGTCACGGCGGTCCGGAACGCCTTCATCCCGTCGTGATAGGTGGTCGGATAGACGCCGTAGCTGGACAGCGCCATCCGATTCAGGTCGGTGTACATGCCCGGGTTGGCCACGCTCAGGCTGCCCACGTGCAAGCCGTCCAGCGCGAACGTGACCGACTGGTCGGCGATTCTCGGCTGCCCGGACGCGAGGTCGTCATAGGCGTCGAGCGTCACGTCGGAACCGACCTGGTAGCTGGTCGAGCGTGCCACCGAGGCATCGACGTCCACCGTCCACGGGCCGTCGTGCCACTGTGCATTCAGGCCGCTGGAGAACACGCTGGTGTCCGTCGACTGGTTGTTGTCGGTGGCCGAAACGCCGAAGCCCTGCAATCCCGGGATGCCGAAGAAGCCGCCGGGGATGCTGCTGACGGTGCCGCCGACGAGGGCGTTGCGATCCGAAACGACCGGATCGGTGATCACGCCGAGGCCGTTGGTGAACTGCTGGGCACGGATGCCGCGCTGGAACGAGCCGTTGTGGAACTTCGAATAGAAGGCGTCGCCGGTGAGCTTGAAGTGGTCGCTGGGCTGCCAGACCACCGTCGCCATGTGGCCGCGCCGCCGCTCGGTTCCGCCCACCTGGTTGACCTGGATACCCGTGTTTGCGTAGACCTGTTTGCCGCCAAGGTTCAGCGGCGTGTTCGAATACGATTCGTTGACGAACTGCTCGGCCACGTGCGGCTGGTACATCTCCGCGAAGCCGAGGCCGACGCCCAGGGTGTCCCCGAGGAACTTGCCCTGATACGCCCCGCTCACCCGGTAGCCGTTCGTGTCTGCGCCATGCACTTCGTCGGCGCGCGAGTTGTAGCTGCCGCGCAGGTTCGCGTTGAACGTGTGCTGCTGCTGGTTCTGCAGGGGGTCGACCGTCTGCATCGCGATGGTGCCGCCCACGCCGCCCTCGAGTACGTCGGCCTGCGAGGATTTGTAGATGGCCACCTGCTGGATCAGCTCGGACGGGTAATCGGAGAACTGGACATAGTTGCTGCCGCTGCTTGAAGGCTGCAGCCGCCCGTTCAACGTGGTCGCGATGAAGTTGCCGGTCAGGCCGCGCAGGTTGATCTGCGAAGCCTGGCCGCTGATGCGCTCGGCCGCCACGCCGGGCAGACGCGTCAACGCATCGGCGATGGACTGATCCGGCAGGCCGCCGATGTCCGCCGCGGTCACCACGTTCTCGATCTTGTCCGAGTACCGCTGGTAGGCAATGGAGGTTTCGATGCTGCGGCTGAATCCGACCACCTCGATGGACTCGAGCGTCTTGACCAGCTTCTCGTCCTTGCTTTCTTTCTGCTTGTCCGTCTTCTGCTTGTCCGCCGCCTTCGTCTTCGCGGTGGACGAACCCGGCGCGGTGTCCTGACCCGGCGACGCGGCCGCCTGAGGCGTTGCTGCGGGGGCCGCTCCGTGGGCGGGCGCATCGGCCGCCATGGCCGGGTACGTCGCGAACATTCCGGCCGACAGCATCGCCGCAGCGATCACGTTGAGTTTCAAGCGCATGGTTGGATTCCCCCTCACTGTGGCTGAGCGCCCCGAACCGCCTTGGCGCGCATCGCGAAAGTTGGTGCAGGCGACAACCCTTCAAACCGGATGCCGCACCCGTGGCTCGATCTTAGGGCGCGGCTGAAGCCATGTGACGCGGCCGCATACGTATGCAGTCCGTGAATACGTATGCGATCCGCTGCCTGCGCAGGGGAACCTCCGTACGCTAGGGCGCGAGTGGATGCGACGGCAGCTTGCGTCGCATGCCGCACCCCCTTGCCGCCATGGCAACGACCGTCGGAGTGACCGAGCATGACCCAACCAGCGTGGTGGCGCGGAGCCGTCATCTACCAGATCTACGTGCGCAGCTTCCAGGACACCAACCGCGATGGCGTGGGCGATCTGCCGGGCATCATCCAGCGCCTCGACTACATTGCCGGGCTGGGCGTGGACGCGATCTGGATCACGCCGTTCTTCACCTCGCCGATGGCCGACTTCGGCTACGACATCGCCAATCATCGCGACGTAGACCCGCTGTTCGGCACGCTGGCCGACTTCGACCGGCTGGTGGCCGAAGCCCACGGGCGCGGCCTGAAGGTGATGATCGACCAGGTGCTGAGCCACACCTCGACGCTGCACGC
>Ga0070659_100001219_pt1 | contig 18668 bp, 14 predicted proteins | sample KBSC23metaG_FD_64666 | JGI IMG/M metagenome (GOLD analysis project Ga0070659, IMG submission 64666) | Corn rhizosphere microbial communities from Kellogg Biological Station, Michigan, USA - KBS C2-3 metaG | ecosystem: Host-associated > Plants > Roots > Rhizosphere > Soil ... | reverse complement strand
GGCACGACCCTAGCAAGACCTCCGCCGGGTGGCGAGACGCCTGCCTGGCGCGCCGTCGACGCGGAACGAGGATATCTCGACACGCGAGCTTTTCTGCCCGCTACCGGCGATTGAGAAATAATAATTGTATAATTAGGAACTCAGAGTCTTTCCTGATCAACTGTTAAGTTATCGCTTGAAAAGAGAATCCGGTTTGATTGATTTATGTTTGGACGTTAATCCTTCTGTCCATGCGGATGTCTCTGACTTCTCGAGACCGCGGAAATTTAGGGGGATCTATGCGTTCGAAGATTTTGGCCCTGGCGGCCGGCGTGGCGCTTGCCACCGCATCCATGGGGACGGCCGGCGCGGCCATCGTCGACATCAGCGCCACAAGCATGGCCGGCGCGGACTTCACATTCGTGGGTGGGACGAACTATGAGATCCAATGGATCGGGACCGCCGACGGCGGCGCCTTCAACGCCTGGAACGGAAACTGCCCGGCGGGGGTCTGCCCGGCGTCCGGCTGGAACGACACCTTCACCGTCACCCTGGCGGGCGACCCCAACCTCGAGGTCTTCACGATCCAGGGCGGGCCGTTCGCCTCGCCGCTGGCCTCGCTGGCGGCCTTCCAGGGCGCGGCCAACGTCCGGCACCTTACGTTGGATCCGGCGAACAGCTTCGCGCTGGTGGATTCGGAACTGACGCCGCAGCCGTGGATCGCCTCCTTCGACCAGACGACCACCCTGCACCTGCACGCTGGCGACGGCTCGCCGATCGACAATGTGGGCGGCGTCTCGCTGCGCATCACCGCGGTTCCGGAGCCGGCCTCCTGGGCCTTGATGATCCTGGGCTTCGGCGCGGTCGGCGCGGCGCTGCGCTCGCGCCGGGTCCGCCGCCCGGCGATCGCCTGACGCCGACAATTCCTTTCCCGCTCGCCTGCGCCTGCGTCTAGAACGAAGGCCAGGTCGAGCGGGAGGAAGATCATGGCGCCCATTCCGAAGCGCGGCACGGTGGCCGTCACAGGCGCCGCGGGCTTCCTCGGCGGCTGGGTCGTGCGCCTGTTGCTGGACAAGGGCTACCGGGTCCGCGCCTGCGTGCGCGACACGGCCGATCCGAAGCGCACGGACTTCCTGAAGGCCATGCCGGGCTATGCCTCCGGCCGGCTGACCCTGCACGCGGCCGACCTCGACAACCCCGGCTGCTTCGACGAGATCTTCAAGGGCTGCCATGGGGTCGCCCACGTCAGCCACGTCAGCGGCTACAACGATCCCGACTACATCGCCCGCACCTGCGAGCACATCATCGCCAGCATCAACGGCTCGGGCAGCGTCACCCGCGTGGTGGTCACCTCCTCGATCGCCGCGGTGATCTCCGAGATGGACTTGGCCGAGATCGTGCGCCGCCCGGTCTTCTACGAGGACCGCTATCCTGACGAGCTGAACCCCAAGCGCACGCCGGAGCGCGGCCAGGGCTATTCCATGGGCAAGCTCGCCGCCGAGCGGGCCTTTTCAGAGGCGGCCGAGCGTAGCGGCGCCCTCAGCCTCTCCTGGGACGCCATCACCTGCTGCCCCGGCGACAACGTCGGGCCGATCCAGTCGGCGCACCAGAAGGACATGGGCCCCTGGCAGCACAACATCGAGACCATGCTCCTGGGCGACTACCGCCAGAACGACGTCTACCGCCCCTGGATGACCGTCGACGTGCGCGACGACGCCGAGTGCCACATCCGCCTGCTGGAAAGCAGCGCGGTGAAGAACGGCGAGCGCTACATCGCCTGGTCGACCGACACCCGCAACGTCGAGGACATCTGCGCCGACATCGGCCGCCTGCTGCCGGAGCTCAACCACGACACGCCGAACGTCGTCGATCCCTTCCCCGAGCGCATCCAGGCGCGCGAGGCGGAGTTCCGCGCCATCTGGGCCAAGGGCGAGCTGCGCAACGAGCGCATCCGCGCGGTGACCGGCGTCACCTTCCGCCCGCTGGACGACTCCATCCGCGACTGCGTGGAATCGCTGATCGCGGTCGCCGGCGTGAAGCCGAGGGTGCGGGCCTCCCAGGCCTGATCAACCTCCTCGTCATGGCCCGGCTTGTCCGGGCCACCATGATCTCGACGCCGAAGAGGGAGGCTTGGCGGCGCCGCGCTTCGCCTTCCGCGCTTGGTGTTCATGGGTCGCCCGGACAAGCCGGGCGATGACGTGGAAGAGGGATGTAGAGCCTGCTAGGCATGGGCGAGCTGGGGAGGCTTCACATGGCGAGACTGACGGTGGGCGCGCTGGCGCTGATGGCCGCGGCGTTCGGGACGACGGCGCTCAGCCGGCCGGTGACGCCGGACGACTACGCCCGCCTGCTGAAGGTCGGCGACCCGCAGGTGGACGCGGCCGGCCAGTGGGTGGCCTACACCGTGGCCGGGACCGACGTCGCCGCCGACAAGGGCTTCAGCCACATCTGGATGACGTCCTGGGACGGGACCAGGACCGTCCAGCTCACCAATCGCGCGGGCGAGAGCGAGACGGCGCCGCGCTTCAGCCCCGACGGGCGCTGGCTGGCCTTCGTCTCGGCCCGCGGCGGCGAATCTGCCGACGCGCAGCTCTGGCTGATGGACCGGCTGGGCGGCGAGGGCCGCAAGCTGCCGGGGATCAAGGGTTCGGTGGAGGACTACGCCTGGTCGCCGGACGGCAAATGGATCGCGCTCGTGGTCGACGACCCCGATCCGGACGCCACGGCCGCCGGCGCCACCACCGTGACGGTGACCAAGCCCGACGCGGCCTCGACCGCCATGCCCAAGCCCGACGCCACGCCGACCCCGCCGGCCGCCACGGTGGTCGCCGCCAAGGACAAGCCGCCGAAGCCGATCGTCGTCGACCGCTTCCACTTCAAGCAGGACCGCGAGGGCTATCTCGGCAAGAAGCGCCAGCGGCTGTGGCTCTACGACCTGGCGACCGGGACGGCGAGCCGGCTCACCACCGGCGACTATGACGAGGCCCTGCCGGCCTGGTCGCCGGACGGCAAGGCCATCGCCTTCAGCTCCAACCGCACCGCCGACCCGGACCGCAACTATGACACCAACCTCTTCGTGGTGAAGGCCGAGCGCGCCGCCCAGGCGCCCGTGGCGCTGACCGCCTTCGAAGGCCAGGACAACCCCGGGCCGTGGGGCAGCTATCCGGCCTGGAGCCCGGACGGCCGCGAGATCGCCTACATCCAGGGCGGGCCGCCGAAGCTGATGGCCTATGGCGTGCGCACCCTGGCCGTCGTCCCCGCCGCCGGCGGCAAGCCGCGCGTCCTCACGACCGGGCTCGACCGCAACGTCTCCGACCCCAAGTGGACGGCCGACGGCAAGTCGATCCGCTTCATCGAGGAGGACGACGAGGCCACCGTGGTCGCCGAAACGCCCTCGGGCGGCGGGCCGGTGAAAACTCTGGCTGGCGGTTGGCGCAGCTTCACCGCGCCCTCCATCGCGGCCAACGGCGCGCTTGCGACCTTGCTGACGACGCCCTCGGCGCCGCCAGAGGTCTATGCCGTGGACAGCTCAGGCGCCGTGCGCCAGCTCAGCCACCAGAACGACGCCTGGCTGAAGGAACTGGACCTCGCGCCCGTCACCCGCACCAGCTTCAAGAGCCGCGACGGGACCGAGGTCCATGGCTTCCTCGTCACACCGCCCCCAAGCGTCATCAAGGGGGCCAAGCCGGGCGCGCGCCTGCCGACCATGCTGTTCAGCCACGGCGGGCCGCAGTCGCAGAGCGCCGCGGCCTTCTCCGTCGACTGGCAGATCTACGCGAGCCACGGCCTGGCCGTGGTGGCCTCCAACTATCGCGGCAGCACCGGGCGGGGTCAGGCCTATTCGGCCGCCATCTACGCCAAGTGGGGCACGGTGGACGTGGCTGACGCGCTGGCCGCAGTGGACGATGCGGTGAAGCGTGGCGTGGCCGATCCGGACCGCCTGGTGGTCGGCGGCTGGAGCTACGGCGGGATCATCACCAACTACCTGATCGCCAGCGACAGGCGCTTCAAGGCGGCGGTCAGCGGCGCCTCGATCTCCAACATCTTCTCCGGCTACGGCACCGACCAGTATGCGCTGGACTATGAGACCGAGCTTGGGACGCCCTGGGCCAACCCGACCGGCTGGATGAAGCTGAGCTACCCGTTCTACCAGAACGCCCGGATCACGACGCCGACGCTGTTCATGGCCGGCGACAAGGACTTCAACGTGCCCCTGCTGAACAGCGAGCAGATGTACCAGGCCCTGAAGAGCCGCGGCGTCGACACCGGCCTGATCATCTATCCCGGCCAGTTCCACGGCTTCACCCGGCCGAGCTTCCTGAAGGACCGCATGCAGCGCTGGCTCAGTTGGTACGACGCCCACCTGCCGAAGTAGCTAGGCCTTCAGCGCCGCCCGCTCGGCCCGGTCGGGGTCGTCCTTCACCGTGCAGGCCGCGTCGAACAGCATGTTGGGGAGCGCCGTCGCGCTGACTGGCGGCCAGTGGGGCAGGCCCTTGTGGTTCGGGTCTCCCGTGCGGGCGAAGGCGATCCAGGCGTCGGCCATCTTGGCGGACAGCGCGCGGGCCTGCGCCGTGCCGCCCGTGGCGTCCAGGCAGCGGTCGACGTTGTCGAAGGCGTAGGCCATCTCGGCGCAGTGGAAGGCGCGGACCCGCCCGTCGAGCACGGTCTTGGGATTGTAGTCGAAGCGGTAGAGGAACGCGCCCGCCCCGCCCTGCTTCGCCTTGGCCTGGGCCTGGACCACGGCCGGCGCGCGGAACTGGGCGGAGACCACCCGCGAGAGGATCTCCACGGGCCTGGCCTTGGGGTCGGCCGCGCGGAACGCCGCCCAGGCCGCGGGCGAGGCGCCGCCGATGGCCTTGGCCATGGCCTGGGCGCGGGCCTCGTCGACCTGTTCCAGCGCGGCGTTGCCGAGGCTGGGCGAATATTCGTTGAGGTTGGTCCCGATGATCATCGGGACGCCCTTCGAGAGCGCCGGCGCGCCGTTGGCCCAGGTGGGCCCGGGAATGGCCTGGCCGTCGACCACCGGCGCCCAGCCGAGGTTGATCGTCCCCGGCGGCGCCTTGGGCATGGCGTTCTTGGCCTTGTCGGCCGCCGCGACCAGGGCCATCGGCGGTACGGTGGCGAGCTTGCCCAGGTCGCCCGGCGCGATGTCGAGGTTCTTCAGCGTCGCCTCGGCGAGGCGCCTGGTGTAGCCGGTGTCGCCGACGTTGAGCAGCGAGCCGCTCTCGACGATCGCCTTGTGGAACAGGCCCTTGGCCGACGGCATGGCCATCAGCGTCGAGACCTTCGCCCCGCCGCCCGACTGGCCGAAGATCGTCACGTTGCCGGGGTCGCCGCCGAAGGCTGCGATGTTGTCGCGCACCCATTCCAGCGCGGTCACCAGGTCGAGCTGGCCGGCGTTGCCGGACATGGCGTACTTCGCGTCGCCGAGCTGCGACAGGTCGAGGAAGCCGAACGCCCCCAGCCGATGGTTCACGGAGACGAACACCACGTCGCCGCGCCGCGCCAGCCGCTCGCCGTCGTAGGCCGGCAGTTCCTGGGACGAACCGGTCTCGTAGCCGCCGCCGTGGATCCAGAACATCACCGGCCTGGCCTTGCCGGTGACCCCACCCGACCAGACGTTCAGCCGCAGGCAGTCCTCGCCCGGATAGCCGTCGTCCCAGTCGTAGACGAAGGCGCTCTCGTCGCTCTTCCAGCCGCCGCGCACCACCTGCGGGCAGCAGGGGCCGTAGGTCAGCGCCGTGCGCACGCCGGTCCACGGCGCCATCGGCTGGGCCGGAAGGAAGCGGGCCGCGCCGCCGGTGTCCTTCGCATAGGGGATGCCCTTGAAGACGAAGACCCCGTCGCGCACCACGCCGCGGACCTTGCCGGCCTTGGTCTCGATGATCGCCTCGGGCGGGGTGGAGAGTGAGTGCGCCCCGCCGCTGCCGCCAGGTTTCGCCAAGGCCGCGCCGCCCGGCGCCGCCGCCAGAAGCCCGCCCACGGCGCCCGCGGTCAGCAGGCCCCGCCGCGCCACGCCCTGTCCTGAACTCGCCACCGCCGCCCTCCGCCCCATTGTTCGTTGGATGGCATCCGACCACCGCGGCGTGCGACTCGCAATGGGGGCGTGCAACCCAGGGCCGCCTCGCAGGTTCTCCCGTGAGAAAAGAGGAGACGACCCGATGCCCGCCAAATCCGCCGCCCAACAGAAGGCCGCCGGCGCGGCCCTGTCCGCCAAGCGCGGCGACACGCCCAAGTCCAAGCTCCAGGGCGCGTCGAAGTCGATGATGTCGATGAGCGAGAAGGAGCTTGAGAAGATGGCCCACACCAAGCGCAAGGGCAAACCCGAGCACAAGTCCAAGTCGCACTAGGGTGAAAACTCAACCAAAGCATTGAATTATAATACGTCCGTCATGGCCCGGCTTGTCCGGGCCACCCATGATCTCCGCGCTGCAAGGCGATCAGCGGCGATGCCGCGCACTTTCCCGCAGAAACACCGAGATCATGGGTCACCCGGACAAGCCGGGTGATGACGATCAAAGAGAAGATGATTGAGTCATCACCCTAGGATCTGCACTCAATACCGCTCATCCCCGCTTTCGCGGGGATGAGCGGGTGTTGGTTGAACCGAAGCTGTTGAGATTTCCAGGCCTCTCGAGGCTGGACCGACCCATCCATCGCCTCCCCCATTGCCTAGGCGGCCTGTTCGCGGCCAAGCTGGCGGAAACTCGGGGAAGGCAAGATGACCAGGATCACCCGTCGCGCTCTCGCCGCCGCGCCGCTCGGGCTCGCCGCCGCCCAGGTTGCGGGCAAGGCCTTCGCCGCACCGAAGGCCGCGCGTCCGCCCGCGCCCGCTTCGCCCTGGCCCGACGCCACCGAGATGGCCGCAAGCATCCGGCGTGGCGAACTCACCGCCGCCGAGGCCGTCGAGACCGCGATCCGCCGCGCCGAGGCGCTGCAGGGAACGCTCAACATCATCGTCAACTCGGACTTCGACCGGGCGCTGGACAAGGCGAAGGCGGGCGCGCCGAGTGGTCCCTTCGGCGGCGTCCCGTTCCTCATCAAGGACCTGGTGGACTACAGGGGCCTGCCCACCCGACAGGGGTCGCAGTCCCAGCGCAACGCGCCGCCAGCGACCAAACAGGCCCCCAACTGCGACGCCTTCGACCGCGCGGGCCTCGTCGTCCTCGGCAAGTCGGCGACGCCGGAGTACGGCTTCCTGCCGACCACGGAGCCGGTGTCGACGGGCCTGACCCACAACCCCTGGGATCTGGCGCGCTCCTCCGGCGGATCGTCGGGCGGCTCGTCGGTGGCCGTCGCGGCCGGCGTCGTGCCCGCCGCCCACGCGACCGATGGCGGCGGCTCGATCCGCATCCCTTCGGCGCACTGTGGGCTCTTCGGCCTGAAGCCCTCGCGGGGGCGGATCGCCGATTGGGAAGGCAAGGCCGGCATCACCGACATCGGCGTCGAGCACGTCGTCACCCGCAGCGTGCGCGACTCGGCCGCCCTTTTCGCGCTGACCGAAGACACCGCGCCGCGCGCCAGCTTCCCACCGGTCGGCCTGGTGACCGCCCCGGCCAAGAAGCGGCTGCGGGTCGGGGTCCTCCTGGAAAACGGCCTGGGCCACAGCCCGACGCCGGACGTGGTCGCCGCCACCGACAGCGCCGCCAAGCTGGTCGCCAGCCTGGGCCACCATGTCGAGCCGACCCACCTGCCCTACGATGGCGGCCAGTTCATCCAGGACTTCCTGCTGCTCTGGGCCAATGGCGCCAAGCGCCTGGCCGATCAGCTCACTCAGGCGCTCGGCCGTGCGCCGGACACCCGCGACCTGGAGCCCTTCAGCCTGGGGATGGTCGAGATGGCGAGCAAGGCGCCGGCCGACGCCCTGCCCGCCGCGATCGGCCGCCTGACCGCCAATGCGCTCGCCTACGACACCTGGTTCCCGTCGCATCAGTTCGACGTGGTGCTGTCGCCGGTCTTGTCCTCGCCGCCGCCGCTGCTGGGCGAGGTCGGCCCGCTCGTGCCGTTCGACACCCTCGTGCCGCGCCTGACCGAATATGTGGGCTACACGCCCATCCACAACATCGCCGGCGCGCCCGCCATGAGCGTGCCGCTGCACTGGACCGAGGCGGGCCTGCCCGTCGGCACGATGTTCGCCGCCCGCGCCGGGAACGAGCGCACCCTCTTCGAACTCGCCTACGAACTGGAAGCCGCCCAGCCCTGGGCGCAGCGGATCCCGCCGACGCACGTGTAGATCGCAAGCTCAACCAATCGCTGAAGCTATTTTCATGATCCGTCATGGCCCGGGGCTGTGTACTCATAATTCCGGCAACGCGGGCAAGGTCGCACAAGCGGACGCTCGGCAAGTCCGCGGGGGGGGGATGGAAAGCTGACAGACCGGCCTATCGAGCAGCGCTGCGATACTTTTCGAGGGTCTGAACTAGCGCGGCTGGTTCCATATCCCAGCCTGAGCTGAGTGTAGCATCATAGCCGGTCCAGCTCGCTCGCATGGCGGCGCCCGGTCGGAGGCCGGGCCTATAGCTGTAGCCTATCAGCGGATCGATGAGCGGTGGACGGGGCGGCACGACGCCAAATCTCTCGATTTCGGCCCACCTGATCCGTCGAGTTGGCCATCCTGCTACCCTCCAAGTGAGCCCTTGGGCATCAAGGTTTAGCGTCGATGGGATGGCGATGCGCACCCCAAGAACGCCGATCCCGAAAACGGCAACGCCGACGAGCGGCCAAAGCTCCGGCGTTATCAGCCAATGCGACGCTCGCCCCCACATCCAGACGATGGAGGCAACGACGGCGAGAATCACCGACATCACACGCAACTGGCCCCTTGCAGTGCTCCTTACGCGTAGCGGTGGCAGCGGTGCGACGCCCATTTGATTGCCCCCCCGCGCGGGGGAGTGCGGCTCCTAGCTCTCGTCAAGTCTGGAACCGAACATCAGCAACGGGTCGACATCGGTCATTGACCTCGCGCCCTTAGCCGGACCATAGGCGACCTTATGAGTACACGTTCCTAGGTTGGTGACTCAATCACCTGACCATCTTCCTTTTTTGATCGTCATTCCCGGCCTTATGCCGGGAATGACGAAGACGTATTGGAATTTCAAAGCTGCGATGAGGTTTTCAACCTAAGCCGCCAACCCCTGGAGGCGCGCGGCGATCTCGCGCACGCGCTCCGGTCCGCCGAGCAGTTGGCGGTTGAGGCCGATGCGCTTGAACCAGAAGTGCAGGCCCAGGAGGTCGGTGATGCCCATGCCGCCGTGCACCTCCGTCGAGGTGCGGGCCACGAAGCGGCCGACCTCGGAGGTCAGGGCCTTGGCGTGGGCGGCCATCAGCGAGGCCTCGCCAGGTGCGTTTGGGGGCGCGGCGTCGAAAGCGTAGGCGGCGTACCAGACTAGCGAGCGGCAGGGCTCGAGCTCGGCGGCCATCTCGGCGCACAGGTGCTTCACCGCCTGGAACGAGCCGATCACCCGGCCGAACTGGCGGCGCTCCTTGGCGTAGGCCACCGCCTTGTCGAGCATGACCTCGGCGGCGCCCAGGGTGTCGGCGGCGAGCAGGATCCAGCCGGCGTCGCGCAGCGCGGTCAGCAGCTCCGGGCCGCCGCCCAGCGGCTCAGCCGCCACGCCGTCGAAGCCGAGCTCTGCGAGACGGCGGGTCTCGTCGATCCCCGGCATCAGGGTGCGCGTCAGCCCGGCCGCGTCGCCCCGCACTAGGTGCAGGCCGCCCGCCTGGTCGGCGACGATCAGCAGCCCTGCGGCCAGGCCGCCGGGCACGAAGAAGGCCTTGCCGGAAAGCTTGCCGCCCTTGGCCGTGACGCCGGCGCCGTCGCGCGCGCCGGCGATCGGCTCGGAGATGGCGGCCGCGGCCACGACCTCGCCCGACGCCAGCTTCGGCAGCCACTGCGCCTGCTGGGCCGCCGTGCCGCCGCGCAGCAGGGCGATGGGCGCAAGCACCACGCCCATGAACGCTACCGGCGCGACGGCCTGGCCCAGCGCTTCCGACGCTAGCGCCGCATCGAGCATCGAAAGGCCCAGGCCGCCGTGCTCCTCGGGGATCGCGATGCCGGCCAGGCCGAACTCGGCCACGACCTTCCAGATGTCGCCGCCCTTGTCGGAAAGGTCGCCGGCGAACTTCCGCACGCGGTCGAGCGAGCTGGCCTCGGCCAGCGTGCGGGCCAGGCTCTCCTGCATCATCCGCTGGTCCTGGGTGAGCGAGAAATCCATGCGCCTCAGGCCGCCGCCGGCTTGGGTTCGCGCGGCAGGCCCAGGCCCCGCTCGGAGATGATGTTCTTCTGGATCTGCGCCGTGCCGCCGCCGATGATCAGGCCCAGGTCGAACATGTAGCTTCTCTGCCAGGACCCCTTGGCCCGCAGGTGCGGTCCGTCGTGATAGAGGATGCCGAGCTCGCCCAGCGCGTCGATGGCCAGCGCCGCGAGCTGGTGGTTGAGCTCGCAACCCTGCAGCTTGACGATCAAGCCGGCCAGTCCCGCCGGCTCCTGCGAAAGCTGTGAGGTTATCAGCCTCAGACCATTGAATTTCATCGACAAGACGCGACCTTGAAGCTGCATCAGCCGGTCACGGAAGACCGGGTTGTCGATGACCTTCTGGCCATCGACCGTTTCGGTTTTCATGAGCTCGATCAGGGCGTTGAGCCGCGCTTCTGTGGCGTTGGGGTCCCCCAGCATGCCGCGCTCGTGCTTCAGCGTCGTGTTGGCCACGAACCAGCCGCGCCCGCGCCCGCCGACCACCTGGTCGCGGCCCACCCGCACGTCGGTGAAGAACACCTCGTTGAACTCCGCCTGGCCGGTCATGGTCTTCAGGGGCCTGACCTCGATCCCGGGCGTGTCCATCGGGATCAGCACATAGGAGATGCCCTCGTGCTTGGGCGCCTGCGGCTCGGTGCGCACCAGGCAGAACATCATCTGCGCCTGCGCCGCGGTGCTGGTCCAGATCTTCGAGCCGGAGATCAGGAAGTCGTCGCCGTCCTCCACAGCCTTGGTCTGCAGGTTGGCGAGGTCCGACCCCGCGCCCGGTTCGGAATAGCCCTGACACCAGATGATCTCGCCCCGAAGCGTCGGGCCGATCCAGCGCCGCTTCTGCTCCTCGGAGCCTACCTCCAGCAGGGTCGGGACCAGCATGGAAATGCCCTGCCCGGCCATGCCGCGCGGCGCGCCGGCGGCGATGAACTCCTCGGCGATGATCCGGCCCTTGAGGATGTCCGGCTCGGCGCCATAGCCGCCGTATTCGCGCGGGATGGTGCGCGCCGCATAGCCGTGCCCGATCAGCAGCCCTTGCCAGGCGCGCACGTCATTGGCCGACCCTTCCGCGTAGTCGCCGCGGTGCGCCTCGAGGAACCCGCGCACCTCGGCGCGGAACGCGGCCATCTGCGGCGTCTCGTTCAGGTCCATGTCGTCACTCCCTGGCGCCTAAGGTGAGCCTCTTTCCGGGCGAGGCGCAACGGCGCCCCGACGTCAGTCGCGGGCGGCGTGCAACACATGCGGCCAAGCTTGGTTTATAAGGCGGACAGGAGATCCAGCACCATGCGCCACGCCCTCTTCGCCGCCGCCGGCCTCGCCGCGCTGTCGCTCGCCGCCTGCACCATGCCGAAGGGCTCGTCGGATCCCTGGGCGGGCTTCGGGCCCAACCCGCCGCTGCCGAAACCGCAGAAGGCGCTTATCCCGACCGTGGGGACGCCCAAGGTCGTGGGCTGGGCCGACGGCGCGGCGCCCAAGGCGCCCGCCGGCTTCACCGTGAAGCGCTATGCCGAGGGGCTCGACCATCCGCGCTGGCTCTACGTCCTGCCGAACGGCGACGTCCTGGTCTCCGAGTCGGCCTCCGAGCCCTCGGCCGCCGACAAGTCCAACAAGGGGATCAAGGGCTTCTTCCAGAAGCTGATCATGAAGCGGGTGGGCTCGGCCAAGCCCAGCCCCAACAAGATCTTCCTGCTGCGCGATAGCGACGGCGACGGGGTGGCCGAAAGCCGGATGCTGTTCGCGCAGGGCCTGACGCGGCCCTTCGGCATGACCCTGGTGGGCCAGACCCTCTACGTCGCCAACGACAACGGCGTGGTCAGCTTCCCTTACGCCAACGGCCAGACCTCTGAGACCGGGACCGGCCAGAAGGTGTTCGACCTGCCGGGCGGGCCGATCAACCACCACTGGACGAAGAACGTGGTGGCGAGCCGTGACGGGACCAAACTCTACGCGACGGTCGGCTCGAACTCGAACGTCGGCGAGAACGGCCTGGAGAACGAGAAGGGCCGCGCGGCGATCTGGGAATACGATATCGCCACCGGCAAGCCGCGGATCTTCGCCTCCGGCATCCGCAACCCGAACGGCATCGACTTCGAACCGACCACGGGCGTCATGTGGACCGTCTCCAACGAGCGCGACGAGATCGGCAACGACCTGCCGCCGGACTTCCTGACCAGCGTCAAGGACGGCGGCTTTTACGGCTGGCCCTGGAGCTACTGGGGCCACAACGTCGACGTCCGCGCCAAGCCCGCGAACCCGCAGATGGTCGCCAAGGCGATCGCGCCGGACTTCGGCCTGGGCCCGCACACTGCCGCGCTCAGCCTCGTCTTCTACCAGGGCGGCCAGTTCCCGGCGTCCTATCGCGGCGGCGCCTTCATCGGCCAGCACGGCTCGTGGAACCGCGAGCCGCTGAGCGGCTACCAAGTGGTCTTCATCCCGTTCGCCGGCGGCAGACCACAGAACGCGCCGCAGGCGTTCCTGACCGGCTTCCTGGACAAGCACGACAAGATCCAGGGCCGCCCGGTCGGCGTCGCGGTCGACAGGACCGGCGCGTTGCTGGTGGCCGACGACGTCGGCGGCATCGTCTGGCGGGTGAGCACCACGCCGGCCAAGTGATCTCCCTTCCCAATTTTCGGAAGGGGGGACCGTCCGCCGAAGAGCGGACGGTGGGAAGGGCAAGCCGAGAGTGCGGCGCTTGCCGCTTACCCTCTCCACCACCCGCTCAGAGCCTGTCCTCGGGCCGACCGGCGGTCGGTCCCGGGGGGCGGGCGGTTCCCCTCTCCCGCTCCGCGGGAAAGGAAGGCGTCAGCCCGTGTAGAAGGCGCAGAGCTTGTTGCCGTCCAGGTCGCGGAAATAGGCGCCGTAGAAGTTGTCCATCCGCTGGCCCGGCGGCCCTTCGCAGGTTCCGCCGGCCGCCAGCGCCGCGGCGTGGACCTGATCCACGGCCGCCGCGGACTCCGCCGTCAGCGCCACCATCACCCCGTTGCCGATGGAGGCGGCCTGCCCGTCGAAGGGCAGGACGACGCCCAGCATCGCGCCGCGGCCCGGCCCGCCGTAGTACTGCGAGCGCTCGTAGGTCAGCGTGCGGCGCCCGCCCAACGGCGCAAGCACGGCGTCGTAGAACGCCTTGGCCCGCTCCAGGTCGGTGGCTCCGATGGTGGTGTAGCCGATCACGGCCTCAGCCCCCGATCAGCCCATGTTGAAGACGCAGATCTTGTTGCCGTCGAGGTCTCGGAAATAGGCGCCGTAGAAGGTCGGCATCCGTTGCCCGGGCGGGCCGTCGCAGGTCCCGCCGGCGGCCAGCGCGGCCTTGTGGGCGGCGTCGACCTGCGCCTTGGTGGCGGCGGGCAGGCCGAACATGCTGCCGTTGCCCACGCTCGCCGGCTGTTCGTCATAGGGCTTGGCGATGGCGATCATGCCGGGCGTCGCCGCCGAGCCGTAGAACTGCATCCGCTCGCCATTGGCGAAGGTGCGCTTGCCGCCGAGCGGCTCCAGCACCGCGTCGTAGAAGGTCCTGGCCCGTTCGAGGTCGTTGGTGCCGATGGTGGCGTAGCCGATCATGACGCGTCCCCTATCTGTGATTGCGTGGCCCCACCCTAAGCGCTGACGCGCGGGGAACCGCAAGGCCGCGTGGACGAGGGCCGCGATCTGTCGTCAACTCGCCCGGACAGGCGTTGCGGGGAGCGGACATGCGGATTTGGGCGAGAACCCTGGCCGGGGCGGCGCTCGCGCTCGGCCTGGCGGGCGCGGCGGCGGCGCAGGACTCCACGACGGTGAAGCGCGAGGCGCGGGCGGTCGCGGGGCTGAACGCCCCCGCGCAGCTGATCGTCGACCACTGGGGCGTGCCGCACATCTTCGCCGCCAGCGCCCGCGACGCCTTCTTCCTGCAGGGCTACAACGCCGCGCGCGACCGGCTCTGGCAGATCGACCTGTGGCGCAAGCGCGGGTTGGGGCGGCTCTCCGCCAGCTTCGGGCCCGCCTACGTCGCCCAGGACCGCGCGGCGCGGCTCTTCCTCTATCGCGGCGACATGGCCGCGGAGTGGGCGGCCTACGACCCGTCGGGGCGCGAGGCGGTCGAGGCCTTCGCCGCCGGGGTCAACGCCTATGTCGCCGAGGTCAAGGCCGGCAAGCGGCCGCTCCCCGTCGAGTTCAAGCTGACCGCCAGCCAGCCGGAGGCCTGGGCGGCGGAAGACATCCTGCGCATCCGCAGCCACGCGCTGGTCTCCAACGTCGCCGCCGAGGCGACCCGCGCCCAGGTGGTCTGCGCGGCCGGCGTCGGCGCAGACGCGCTGCGCCGCAAGCTGGAGCCGCCGCACGAGATCAAGGTCCCCGCCGGCCTCGACCCCTGCGTGGTCCCCGCCGACGTGCTGAAGGACTATCTGCTCGCCACTCAAGCCGTGAGCTTCGAGGCCCTGGCCAGGGGCGGCCGCCACGCCGAGGCGTCCCCTCAGGTGAAGCTCGCCCAGGCGCTGGACGCCTACCAGAACGAAGGCTCCAACAACTGGGTGATCGCGCCGTCGCGCACCGCCACCGGCCGCCCGATCCTGGCCAACGATCCGCACCGCGCTGTGAGCGCGCCCTCGCTGCGCTACATCGCCCACCTGAACGCGCCGGGCCTCGACATCATCGGGGCCGGCGAGCCCGCCCTGCCCGGCGTCTCCTTCGGCCACAACCGCGACATCGCCTGGGGCCTGACGATCTTCTACATCGATCAGGAGGACCTCTACGTCTACGACACGAAAGGCGACGCCTATCGCTACAAGGGCAAGCTCGAGCCCATGAAGGTGGTCCACGAGACCATCGAGGTGAAGGGCGAGGCGCCGCGCGACGTCGTCCTGAAGTTCACCCGCCACGGCCCGGTGATCGACGAGACGCCAGACACTGGAAAGGGCGGCCACGCCTTCGCCATGCGCACGGTCTGGAACCTGCCGGGCGCGTCGGGCTACTTCGGCTCTTCGCGGCTGTGGCGGGCCAAGTCCTGGGCCGACTTCAAGGGCGGCCAGGAAGCCTGGGGCACGCCGCCCCTCAACCTGGTGTTCGCCGACACCGGCGGGGACATCGGCTGGTCCGCCGCCGGCCTGACGCCTGTGCGGCCAAACTGGGACGGCCTGCTGCCCGTCCCCGGCGACGGGCGCTACGAGTGGGCGGGGCTGTTGCCCGAGGCTAGACTGCCCGCCTCGCACAACCCGCCCGAGGGCTTCTTCGCCACCGCCAACGAGATGAACCTGCCGGCCGGCTACCGGCCTGCGACCAGCTACGAGTGGGCGGACCGCTCGCGGATCACCCGCGTCAAGGAGGTGCTGGCGTCCCTGCCCAAGGCGACGCTGGCCGACTCCATGGCCCTGCAGACCGACAGCCACGACGCGCTCTCGCGCCGCGCCATCGCGCTCCTGACCCACCTGTCGTCTCCCGATCCGGACGTGGCGCGCGCCCTCGACCTGCTGCGCGGCTGGGACAACGACGAGCGCACGGACAGCGTGGCCGCGGCGATCTACCAGGCCTGGGTGACCAACCACCTGGGCCACACGGTCGTGGCCGCGGTGACGCCGGAAAAAGCCCGCCTGCTGGTCGGCTCCGGCCAGCTCGACGCCGTGATCAGCTACCTGGAAACGCCGCAGGCGCAGGCCGGCCGCGACGCGATGCTGCTGGGCAGCCTGGGCGCGGCGGTGAAGGAGCTGCGCGACCGGCTGGGCGGCGACCTCTCGACCTGGACCTGGGGGCGCCTGCACCACGCCCGCTTCGAGCCGGCCGCCGCGGTCCTCGCCGACCGCCAGCTGGCCGAGCAGATGTCGACAGGCGCGCTGCAGGTCCCGGGTTCCTCGAGCAGCCCGCGCGCCGCCACCTATCGCCCGACCGACTTCCGCCAGGTCGCCGGCGCCTCGGTGCGGCTGGTGATGGATGTGGGCGCCTGGGACAACTCGGTGGCCATCAACGCGCCCGGCCAGTCCGCCGACCCCTATAGCCCGCACTACCGCGACCTCTTCCCGCTGTGGGCGGCAGGCGCCTACGTCCCGCTCGACTTCAGCCGCGCGGCGATCGACCGCGACGCCGAGCTGGTGCTGAGCCTGAGCCCGGCGAAATAGTCAGACCCGTCCGGTCACCGGGATCAGGGCGCCGGTGACCGCGCGCGCCGCCTCGCTGGCCAGGAACAGCATGACCGCCGCGAGGTCGGCCGGCTGAACCCAGGCGGAGAAATCCGCCTTGGGCATGTCGGCGCGGTTGGCCGGGGTGTCGAGGATCGAGGGCAGAACGGCGTTGACGGTGACGCCCTCGGCCTTGAGCTCTTCCGACAGCGCCTGGGTCAGGCTGTGGACGCCGGCCTTGGACGCGGCGTAGGCGCCCATGCCGAGCGCCGCCTTCAGCGCCCCGTTCGCGCCCACATTGACGATCCGCCCGGCTGTGCTGCGCTTGAGGTGCGGGATGGCCGCGCGGCTGGCGTTGGACGCCGTCTGGACGTTCATCAGGAAAAGCCTGTGCCAGGTCTCCCAGCCGCCCCCCTCATGCATCTCCCACTTGAAGCCGCCGGCGACGTTGAACAGCACGTCGATGCCGCCGAACCGATCGGCCGCCGCGTCGATGGCCGCCGAGGCGCTGTTGGCGTCGGTCAGGTCCACCCCGCCCTGGAAGAAGACGTCAGGCCCGCTCGGCGCGGCCGGCGGGTCTTTCGCGAAGTCGATCAGCGCCATCCGCGCGCCCTGCTCGGCCGCGGCCCGCCCCACCGCCGAGCCGAGGATGCCGGACGCGCCGGTGATGACGAAAACGCGGGACATTCTATCGACCTCAAACCGTCATGGCCCGGCTTGTCCGGGCCACCCATGAACTCCGCGGTCGCGGACTGATCTGCGACGCTGACGCCTATGGGTCCCCCGGACAAGCCGGGGGATGACGAAAGTTGGAGGCCCTACAGCCGCTCGACGATGGTCACGTTGGCCAGGCCGCCGCCTTCGCACATGGTCTGCAGGCCCCACCGCTTGCCGCGGGCCTTCAGCGCATAGAGCAGCGTGGTCATCAGCTTGGTGCCCGACGCGCCCAGCGGGTGGCCGAGCGCGATGGCCCCGCCGTTGACGTTCAGCTTCGCCGGGTCCGCGCCCGTGGTCTGCAGCCAGGCCACCGGCACCGAGGCGAAGGCCTCGTTCACCTCGAAGATGTCGATGTCGTCGATCGACATGCCGGCCCGCTTCAGCGCCCGCTCGGTGGCCGGCAGCGGGGCTTCCAGCATGATCACCGGGTCGTGGCCGACGAGCGTCAGGTTGTGGATGCGGGCGAGCGGCGTCAGGCCATGCTCTTTCAGCGCCTTTTCCGAGACCACCATCACGCCGGAGGCGCCGTCGCAGATCTGGCTGGAGGTGGCCGCGGTGATGGCGCCGCCTTCGCGCAGCAGCTTCACGCCGCGCATGGCTTCCAGGCTGGAGTCGTAGCGGATGCCCTCGTCGCTGTCGTGGACGACCGGGTTGCCCTCGGCCTCCTTGCCGTCCTTGCCGGTGACCGCGACGATCTCGTCCTTGAAGGCCCCGCCCTGGGTCGCTGCGATCGCCTTCTGGTGGCTGCCATAGCCGAACTCGTCGAGCTGGTCCTTGGTCAGGCCGTACTTGGTCGCCATCATCTCGGCGCCCATGAACTGGCTGAACTGGATGTTCGGATAGCGCTTCTGCTGGTTCGGGCTCATCGGATTGCCGAAGCCCTCCTTGGCCGGCAGGGCGACGGAGAGGCCCATCGGCACGCGGGTCATGCTCTCGACGCCCGAGGCGATCACCACGTCCATCGTGCCGCTCATCACCGCCTGGGCGGCGAAGTGCAGGGCCTGCTGTGAAGAACCGCACTGGCGGTCGACCGACGTCGCGGGCACGCTCTCCGGCAGCTTCGAGGCCAGCACCGCGCCGCGCCCCACATTGGTCGCCTGCTCGCCCACCTGCATGACGCAGCCCATGACCACGTCCTCGATGACGCTCGGGTCGATGCCGGTGCGGTCGACCAGCTCGTTCAGCACCACCGCGCCCAGGTCGGCCGGATGCCATTCGCGCAGGCGCCCGCCCTTGCGCCCACCGGCGGTCCGCGTCGCAGCTACGATATAGGCTTCGGCCATGGCCGTACTCCCTGAAAAGGATCCGTGCGCCCAACAGGACGCGTCGAAACGACTGTATGAAGGCGCCGCTGCGGAAGACAAGCATGGGCGGCGCACGCGTAACCGAGCTATTGAGGACATCTTACAACGTGCGACGGTGGGATACGTGGGCCGCAAACGCGTCGTTCTGATTATAAGTGGCGCGGCCATCGCAATGTTGGTCGTCGCGGCTGCAAATTGGCGGTTGATTGGCTTGAGCTCTGCCCTTTTGTTCGCCGAAAAGCGGCCAGCTTTGCTTCAAGACGCAAGGTGGGATGACGAAGCCTCGGCAAAGAAATTCCAGCAACGCTTTCGCCGAGGAGTTCCGGAACGCGATCTCAATTC
>Ga0070659_100001218_pt1 | contig 18683 bp, 18 predicted proteins | sample KBSC23metaG_FD_64666 | JGI IMG/M metagenome (GOLD analysis project Ga0070659, IMG submission 64666) | Corn rhizosphere microbial communities from Kellogg Biological Station, Michigan, USA - KBS C2-3 metaG | ecosystem: Host-associated > Plants > Roots > Rhizosphere > Soil ... | reverse complement strand
CCGAGGCCCGGCGCAGGTCACAAGCGCAGGTGGCTGTCCAATGAATACCGGACAACCCATTTGCAGCTGAAAGCGAAGCGGCTCAATGCGTGAGAAGCTTGCAAGGGAGATGACAAGTCGGGCGAATGCCGAAGACTTGGGGAATCCTTCCGCCTGCGAAACCGACTCATTGCGCGCACCGAATAAGGCGACCCGGTTAAACCGCTTTTTTGAACGCGTCCAACTCGGTTCGGACCTCATGTGCTCAGAAGCACCCCTTCAGCCCGTAAGGGTACGCTCATCGATGACAACAATCAACCGGCAGTGAAAGTCTGAAGGGTTTTATGACGCCATCATTCACCTTTAAAGAATGTGAGTACACACAAACATAAGCAATAAAAAAAGGGAGCGCAGTATCGTGCGCTCCCTTTGTTGGTGCAGAAACGATCAGCCTTGCGCGTGTGCCGCAGCATCCACAACGGTCAGCGCCGTCATGTTGAGAATGCGTCGCACGGTGGCCGACGGCGTCAGGATATGCACCGGCTTGTTGGCGCCCAGCAGGATCGGGCCGATGGCGATGTTGTTGCCGGCGGCCGTCTTCAGCAGGTTGTAAGCGATGTTGGCGGCGTCGATGTTCGGCATGACCAGCAGGTTGGCTTCGCCCTTGAGCGGCGAGTCCGGCACCAGGGAGTCACGCAGCTTCTCATTCAGCGCGGCATCGCCGTGCATTTCGCCATCAACCTCCAGATTCGGCGCACGTTCGCGCAGGATCGCCAGCGTTTCACGCATCTTGACGGCCGAAGGCGCTTCCGAAGAGCCGAAGTTCGAGTGCGACATCAGCGCGACCTTCGGTTTGATGCCGAAGCGGCACAGCTCTTCGGCGGCCATGATGGTGATCTCGGCCAGTTGCTCGGCAGTCGGGTCCACGTTGACATGCGTATCCGTCAGGAAGATCTGGCGGCCCGGCAGCACCAAGCCGTTCATGGCGGCATACACGCAGTTCGTGCCGCCGATGACTTGGTCGATATAGCGCAGGTGCGCGGCGGTGGTGCTGACCGTGCCGCAGATCATGCCGTCGGCTTCGCCCTTGTGGATCATCACGGCGCCGATCAGCGTGGAGCGGCGACGCACTTCCAGCTTGGCGTATTGCGGCGTCACGCCCTTACGCGCCATCAGCTTGTAGTACGTTTCCCAGTAGTCGCGGAAGCGCTCGTCGTGCTCGGGGTTGACCACGGTGAAGTCCACGCCTTCGCGCAGGCGCAGGCCGAAGCGCTCGATGCGGTGGGCGATCACGCTCGGGCGGCCGACCAGGATCGGGCTGGCGAGTTTCTCGTCGACGACGATCTGCACAGCACGCAGCACGCGCTCTTCTTCGCCTTCGGCAAAGACGATGCGCTTGTTCTCCATCGGCACCTTGCGGGCAGCCGAGAAGATCGGCTTCATCAGCGTGCCCGAGTGGTAGACGAATTGCTGCAGGTGCTGGCGGTAGGCGTCCATGTCTTCGATCGGACGCTGCGCCACGCCCGAGAGCATGGCCGCCTGCGCCACGGCCGGCGCGATCTTGACGATCAGGCGCGGGTCGAAGGGCTTCGGGATCAGGTATTCGGGGCCGAACGAGAGGTCCTGGATGCCGTAGGCCGTGGCGACGATGTCGCTCTGCTCTTGGCGCGCCAGTTCAGCCACGGCGTGCACGGCGGCGACTTCCATCTCACGCGTGATGGTGGTTGCACCCACGTCCAGCGCGCCGCGGAAGATGAAGGGGAAGCACAGGACGTTGTTGACCTGGTTCGGGTAGTCCGTGCGGCCGGTGCCCATGATGACGTCCGGGCGCACTTCCTTGGCCAGCTCCGGCAGGATTTCCGGGTTCGGGTTGGCCAGCGCGAAGATGATCGGCTTGTCGGCCATCTTCTTGACCATATCCTGCTTGAGCACGCCAGCGGCGGACAGGCCCAGGAAAATGTCGGCACCGTCAATGACTTCAGCCAGCGTACGCAGTTCGGTTTTCTGCGCGAAGTGGGCTTTGTCCGGGTCCATCAGTTCGGTGCGGCCTTCGTAGACCACGCCGGCCAGGTCCGTCACCCAGATGTTTTCACGCGGCAGACCCAGGTCGACCAGCAAATCCAGGCAGGCCAGCGCTGCAGCGCCTGCGCCGGATGCGACCAGCTTGACCTTCTTGATGTCCTTGCCGACGACCTTGAGCGCGTTGGTGATGCCCGCGCCCACGACGATGGCGGTGCCGTGCTGGTCATCATGGAAGACGGGAATCTTCATGCGCTTGCGCAGTTCGCGCTCGACGAAGAAGCATTCCGGTGCCTTGATGTCTTCCAGGTTGATGCCGCCGAAGGTGGGTTCAAGCGAGGCGATGATATCGACCAGCTTCTGCGGGTCTTTTTCGTTGATCTCGATGTCAAACACATCGATACCGGCGAATTTCTTGAACAGGCCGGCCTTGCCTTCCATGACTGGCTTGGAGGCTTCCGGGCCGATGTCGCCCAGGCCAAGCACAGCGGTGCCGTTGGTCACTACGCCGACGAGGTTGCCACGCGCGGTGTAGCGGAAGGAATTGGCAACGTCTTCGACGATTTCTTCGCAAGCGGCGGCCACGCCGGGCGAGTACGCCAAGGCCAGATCGCGCTGGTTCGACAGCGGCTTGGTCGGCGTGACGGAAATCTTGCCCGGGGTCGGAAACTCGTGATACTCCAGCGCGGCTTTACGCAGGGCGGCGCGCTGTTGCGCCTTGAGTTCTTCGTCCGTGCGGGCGGGCTGTTGAGGCTGGGTATCCACCGTGGTCATGGGGTCTCTCGTAATCGGGTGGCCAGCGCGCGCGCCGGCCGTCGCATCTAGCGGGCCACCGGGAAACCACATGGGGGTCTCGGGACTACGGTCCGCCTCCTTGGGCCCGTCATTTTATATAGTGAAAACTGATCTCACAACGGGATTTTGGGTGGGAGTGCTATGCGCAACCGCTACAATATTCCACCGTCCTGCCACGGCACCATCGGGCTTGCCCTCTTTCTTACATCGCCGCTGCCGTGTCCACGCCCGCCGTTTCCGCCAACTCCGCTGAATCTGCTGCCGAATTGTCCGAATTCGGGCTGATCCGGCGCTATTTCACTCAGCCGGCCAAACGGGCGATTCTGGGCGTGGGCGACGATTGCGCCCTCCTCGGCCCACGCCCCGGGCACGAGTTGGCAATTTCCACGGACATGCTGGTTGCCGGTCGCCACTTCTTTGCAGATGCGGAGCCACGCGCACTTGGTCACAAGGCGCTGGCTGTCAATCTGTCGGACTTGGCTGCCATGGGCGCCGAACCGCGCGCCTTCACGCTGGCCGTAGCACTGCCGGAAGCCAATCCGGCGTGGCTCAAACCCTTTTCTGAAGGTCTGCTTGCGCTGGCGGACGTCTTCCATTGCGAACTCATTGGCGGCGACACCACGCGCGGGCCGCTCACACTCAGCCTGACCGTCTTCGGCGACGTACCCGCCGCTGCGGCACTGCGCCGCAATGCTGCCCATGTGGGCGACGATGTGTGGCTTTCGGGCACGGTGGGGGATGCCCGACTCGCGCTCGGTGCGCTGCGCAATGAATGGGCGCTGACGCCTGAAGCGCTTGCCCAAGTGCAGCCGCGCATGGACATGCCGACGCCACGTATCGCGCTGGGTCTGGCGCTGCGCGGTATCGCCCGAGCGGCACTCGACGTATCGGACGGTTTGTTGGGCGATCTTGGGCACATCCTCACGCAATCGCGCGTCGGCGCGACGATCACGGTGGATCATGTGCCGCGCTCGGCGACGCTCGCGGCGCAGTCTCCGGCGCTTCAACTGCAATGCACGCTGGCCGGCGGCGATGACTACGAACTGTGCTTTACCGCACCTGCCGAGGCACGCGACGCCGTGCTCGCTGCAGGCCAGCACGCCGGCGTGGCTGTCACGCGCATCGGCCGCATCGACGCCGACGCGGGCTTGCGCCTGATTGACGCGCAAGGTGCACCGGTCGTTTTCACGCACGGCAGCTTCGATCATTTCTCTTCCGCATCATGATGTCTTCCACCCAGGTTCCGCCCTCCAACCCGCCGGGCCAGCCCGAAACCGTGGTCCTCGAAGCCGGCCAGACCGTGCAGGTACGCCGTCCGACGGCGCGCTTCATGTTCGGCCATCCAGCGCGCATTCTGGCGCTGGGGTTCGGCTCGGGCCTGTCGCCCATCATGCCGGGCACGGTGGGGACGCTGTATGCATGGCTGATCTACGTGGTGTTCGCGCGTTGGATTTCAGGGCCGACTTGGCTGATGATCGCCGCCGTTGGCTTCGTCATCGGCATCTGGGCCTGCGCCCGTACGGCGCGCGACCTGGGCGTGGCCGACCACGGCGCCATGGTGTGGGATGAAATGGTGGCGTTCTGGCTGGTACTGGCCTTCGTTACGCCGACCACGCTGGGCGGGCAGTTTGCCGCATTCCTATGGTTTCGCTTCTTCGACATGGCCAAGCCCGCGCCCATCCGCTACTACGACCGCACGCTCAAGGGTTTCGGCGTGCGCGGCGGTTACGGCGTGATGGTCGACGACATTCTCGCGGCGTTCTACACGCTGCTCGTATTTGCGCTGTGGCGCTCGTTCTGAAGTCTTGATGCCCCGAAGGTATTGCAATGGCTGAATCCCGCGCCCTGGCCCAACTGGCCGAACTGGTCGGCGACACACTGCACAAGCGCAGCCTAATGATGGCGACTGCCGAATCTTGTACGGGTGGGCTGGTATCTGCCGCCATTACCGATGTCTCGGGCTCATCCGCATGGCTAGAGCGCGGCTTCGTGACGTATTCAAACGAAGCGAAATCGCAGATGTTGGGCGTGCCAGCGGCGTTGATCCGCGAACATGGCGCAGTGAGCGAACCGGTGGCGCACGCGATGGCGGAAGGCGCGATATTCAATAGCCGCGCGCAGGTAGCCGTGGCGATTACCGGTGTGGCCGGCCCGACCGGCGGCACGCCCGACAAGCCCGTCGGCATGGTCTGCTTCGGATGGAGCAACCGCCTGCAGACGCGCGTGGAAACGCGCCACTTCAAGGGCGACCGCAAACAAGTCCGCCTGCAGGCTGCCGAGCACGCGCTGCGCGGCCTGCTCGATTTCCTGGAATCGGCGGAGTCCTAAGCCAAACCTCGTTCGCTGGGATGATCCGGCCGGCCACGATCTTCGTGTTCGTGTTCCGGCTGGTGTTGGTGATCGTGCTCGTGACGGCGGTCGCGATCATGATCGCGCCGCGTGGTCTCGTGCTTGTGGGTGTCGTCCCGTTCTTTCTCGAGCTTGCGGTCCGGATCCTTGCCGGTTTCCTCGCGGTGGGATCCGGCGGCGGGATGGTGCGGATGCGTGGTCATGACGTCCTCGCTCTCACTCACAGCAACCGGACCACCTTCGTATGATGCGGCGGATCAGTTGCGATACTGGTTGATCTGGTCGCGGGTTGCTTCTGCAACACGGCGGGCCGCATCAGCAAAATCGCTGTCGGTGCTCGCGTACAGAATCGCGCGCGACGAGTTGATCATCATGCCGGTGCCATCGGCGGTGCGGCCGGCGCGCACGGTGGCTTCAACGTCGCCGCCCTGAGCGCCCACGCCCGGAATCAGCAGCGGCATGTCGCCGACGATCTCGCGCACCTTGGCGATCTCCTGCGGGAAAGTCGCGCCCACCACCAGGCCCATCTGGCCGCTGGTGTTCCACACATCGCGCGCGCGCTCGGCCACGACCTGATAGACGGGGCGGCCGCCGGTTTCGAGAAATTGCACATCGCTGCCGCCGGCGTTGGACGTGCGGCACAGCACGATCACGCCCTTGTCGGCATGCGCGAGGTACGGTTGCATCGAGTCGAAGCCCATGTATGGGCTGACGGTGATGGCGTCGGCCTGATAGCGCTCGAAGGCTTCCTTGGCGTAGTGCTCGGCAGTGGAGCCGATATCGCCACGCTTGGCATCGAGGATGACAGGAACGCCCGGATACGCCTCGTGGATGTAGTTGATGAGCTGCTCGAGCTGATCCTCTGCGCGCTGCGAGGCGAAGTAGGCGATCTGCGGCTTGAACGCGCAAACGAGATCCGCCGTGGCATCGACGATGGCGCGGCAGAACGAGAAGATCGCCCCGCCCGTACCGGTGAGCGACGCCGGCAGGCGCGCCGGATCGGGGTCGAGCCCGACGCACAGCAGGGAGTTGTTGCGCTGCCAGGCGGCAGCCAGTTGTTCGGTAAATCGCATGATGTCGGGAATGTGAGGACGCGGCCGGGCTGCCGCATGACTTGCCTGCATTTTACTCGCCGACCGGCCCGGCGGCGGCATCTTACTGGCGTGGCATCAGCCCCACGCGTGCGCATCAAGTCACGGTTTCTGGCTGAACCCGCCGCGTCTTTACGCTACACTCGGCGCGATTTTTCGCCCCGCCCCTACCGTTTTAGGAATTTCCCCATGCTCAACCTGTTCGTTCTGCACAAAGGCCGTCTCGCGCAAGAACAGGTCGAAGAACGTTGCGAATTGCTGCAGCACAAGCCGATCTGGATCGATGTGATCGACCCGGACGACGAAGAGCTGGCCTGGATCAAGGAAACCTACGGCGTGGTCCTGCCCGAGCTGGAGCAATTGGGGGACCTGGAGGCCTCCGCGCGGTACTTCGAGGGCGAAGACGGCCACATCCACATCCGCACCGACTTCCTGCTCGACGAAGAGACCACCTCGCGCAACGTGCGCGTGGCCTTCGTGCTGACCAAGGATGTGCTCTTCTCCATCCACGACGAAGATTTGCCCGCCTTCCGGCTTGTGCGCATGCGCGCGCGGCTGCGCCCGGGCTCCGTGCGCAACGCGAAGGACGTGCTGATGGACCTGTACGCCACCGACGCGGAATACTCGGCGGACTCCATCGAAGAAGTCTACGAGCGCTTGGAAGACGCCAGCAAACGTGTGCTGGCCGACGAAGTGACCGACGCCGCCGCCGCCGATGTGCTGGAGATCATCGCCCGCGTGGAAGACCTGAACGGCCGCATCCGCCGCAACGTCATGGATACGCGCCGCGCGATCTCATTCCTGCTACGCAGCCAGTTGCTCTCGACCGATCAGCAGGACGAAGCGCGCCAGGTGCTGCGCGACATCGACTCGATCGAGAACCACACGGCGTTCCTGTCGGACAAGGTCAACTTCCTCATGGACGCCACGGTCGGCTTCATCAACATCAACCAGAACAAGATCATCAAGCTGTTCTCGGTGGTGTCGGTGGCGCTGATGCCGCCCACGCTGATCGCCTCGATCTACGGCATGAACTTTAAATTCATGCCGGAACTGGACTGGGCCCAGGGCTATCCGTATGCGATCGTGATGATGATCGTGTCGGCGGCGATTCCGCTGGTGTATTTCCGCCGCAAAGGCTGGCTCAAGTAAGCCGAGGAAGTCGGATCAATCCGGCAGCGTGGCCGACCCCATCCGGTTGGCGATGATGGTGGCCTTGCGCGTGAAGTTCACGTGCACGTTGGCGCAGTAGCTCTTCTTATCGAAGCACTTGGGCGCGGGCAACGCTGCGGCCAGACGCGCCGCCTGCCCCACTGTCAGTTGCGACGCCGAGCGCTTGAAGTAATGCTGCGCGGCGGCTTCCGCGCCGAACACACCCTCGCCCCACTCCACCGAGTTCAGATAGATCTCGAGGATGCGTTCCTTGTCGAGCCAGAACTCGAGCATCCAGGTGATGACAAGCTCTTCGCCCTTGCGCAAATAGTGGCGCTCGCCCGAGAGGAACAGGTTCTTGGCGAGCTGCTGCGTGATGGTCGAACCGCCCGCGACCACGTGGCCGCGGCGCTTGTTTTTCTCCCACGCATCGAGCATGGCATCGACTTCCCAACCGCTGTGCGAGACAAAATCCGCATCTTCGCTGGCGATCACCGCGCGCTTGAGGTTGCGCGAGATCTGGTCGTAGTTGACCCAGCGATGGTCGACCTTGCAGGTGAAGACGTTGGCACCGCACAAGCGCATGCGCTCGGCGCGCATGAAGCTGGTGGACGATGGATCGAACACCTGCCAGCTCGCAATCGCAGCAAAAAAATACAGGTTGAGCGCGACCACGCCCGCCAGGAAGCAGCCGATCACGTAGCCGAACCAACGCATCATCGCGAGACTTCGCTCCGGATTCAGCGAGGCGCGCGCGCCGCGACTGCGGCTTCGCCCTGCAGCCCTTCGCGCATGGCGAGCAGCACGGGGGCGGTGTCCGGGCGCACGTCGCGCCAGACGAAGAACGATTCCGCCGCCTGCTCCACCAGCATGCCCAGGCCATCCCACGCGCGGGCGCCGTTGCGCCGGGCGAACTCCATGAACACCGTCGGCCGCGGGCCGTACATCATGTCGTAGGCCAGTGCGTTGGGGCCGAATACGGTGGTCGGGATCGGTGGGACTTCGGCCTGCAGGCTGCTGGCCGTGGCGTTGATGATGACGTCGAAGACATCGTCGGCGGCAAGCTCGTCATAGCCGCCGCCCACGAGCTCCACCTCGTGCAGCTTGGCCGAAACTTCGAAGCGATCGACCAGCTTGTCCGCGCGATCGGCCGTGCGATTGGCAAGGAACACGCGTGCAGGCTTGTGCTCCAGCAATGGCAGCAACACGCCGCGCGCCGCACCGCCCGCGCCCAGCAGCAACACGCGCTCGCCTTCGAGCTTGTTGCCGATGTTGTGCGTGATGTCGCGCATCAGGCCGACGCCATCGGTGTTGTCGCCAAAGATCTCGTCGCCATCGAACTTGAGCGTGTTGACCGCGCCCGCCGATTCAGCCCGCAGCGACAGCGAGGTCGACATTGCATACGCATCGAGCTTGAACGGCACCGTCACGTTGAGCCCGCGCCCGCCTTCGCGCACGAAGGTCAGCACGGTTTCGTCAAACGCGATCAGCTCGGCGTAGATGCGGTCGTAGCGGATGAGCTGACCGGTCTGCTGCGCGAACGCGGCATGGATGGTGGGCGACTTGCTGTGCGAGATCGGGTTGCCGATCACGCCATAGCGATCTGTGGGCGGCGCGCTCGCGGCTGCGAGGATGGCCTCTTGAAACGACGACATAGACGACGACCTCAGCGGGTCTGCAGGTGAGTTTCCAGCCCAGCGCGGGTGAACTTGAAAGTAGCGACCACATCCTGGATGTCGACGCGCTTGCGCATCTCAGCCGGGAAGCCGCCAAACGGCGAAGACGAACGCACGATGGCCACCGCCTGGCGATCCAGCGCCGGATTGCCCGAACTCTTGGCGATCTCGATGCCTTCGATCTTGTAGCCGTCCTGGTTGTAACCGAGCTGGCCTTCACGGTTGATGCTGATCACGAGGATCAGCTCGCCATACAGCGGGCGGCCGTTCTGGCTGGGGAAGTTGGCTGTGCCGCGCACTTCGATCTTGCGGCGCACGGCGTCGTAATAGCGGGCGTAGTCGACCTGGCGCGCGCTGGCGGCGGTCAGCACGTTGCGGCGCGGGCGCTTGGCGTAGTTCTCAAGGTTGCGGTCGATCTCGGCCTGCAGGCGGGCGATTTCGTTCTGCGTGGTGCGGTCGTCGGTGCCGTTGGTGGGCGACGGCTGCGGGCGCTCGCCGGGCTTGACCTGACGATCATTGACCAACGGTGCGCGGTCGGTCGATTGCGTGAGCAGGCGGCGCTGCTCCTGCTCAAGGTATTCCAGCCGGCGCTGCGTCAGCTTGATGGCGTCGCCGGTCTGCTCGTTGGTGTCGGCGGGTAGCGGCGTGGTCGCGCGCTGCTGGTCGAATTCGCCGCCGCCGTTCAGGTTGACCTGCGCCACGGCCGTCGCCTTGGACGGCGCCGTAGAAGACTTGGCGTTGACCAGCACCACATCCAGCCCCGGATCTTCGCGCTTGATGTCGAACGCCTCGGGTGCCACAACGCGCACGAACAGCAACAGAACGTGCACGGCCAGCGACACCACCAGTGCCTTGGTGAGCGTGCTGCTGCCGGACCAGTCCGGACGGTTTGCGAGGGCAGCCATGGGGCGGTTCCTGGGCGAGGCTTAAAGAATGAAGGTCAGACCGCGATTGTAATTAGGCGGCGGCAGGCGTTCCACCGCTCTCGCCATCCTGCGGCGGCGGCGCCACAGCAGCGTCCGCTTCGGCGCTTGCCACCTCCCCATCCGCAGCCGGTTGTGGTTCAGTCGTCGCTTCACCTTCGGCCTCCGCTTCGGCCTCGGCCAGCTCTTCTTCGATGGCCTCGGCTTCGGCTTCGGCTTGTGCGTCAGCGGCGGGCGCGAGGATTTCCACCACGCGGCACGACACTTCCAGGCCGATCTCGTCGGTGTCCAGGATGTCCAGCACGACGTGCGTGCCGCGCGCGGTTTGTGCCAGCTCAGGCACCTTCGTCACCAGCGGAATGTCGGCGAAGCGCACGGCGCCTTCCTTGAGCACCACGGCCTGCATGCGCGTGCGATTTTCCTGCTTGAGCCAGCGCAGGCACCAATAGCGCTCCATGGTCGACTGGTGGTCGGCGTAGGCGGCATAGGTGGCTTCAAAATCGGCCACGGCGGCCAGCAGATCGGCATCTTTCGGCTTGAACGGCGCGATCAGCTTGGCCGTTACGCCGTGCTGCGCCACCGCTGCAATCTGCCACTGGTTGACCAGATCGACATAACGGCGCAGCGGCGACGTGCTCCACGCGTACTGCGCCACGCCCAGGCCTTCGTGCGGCGCCGGATACGTCTGCATGCGCGTGCGATGCATGCCCCACGCCTTCTGTGTACGGTAGATACCGGGCACGCCGGCGTCGGCCAGCATGCGGCCCCAGGTGCTGTTGGCCAGGATCATCAGCTCGGCGACGATCTTGTCCAGTGGCGAGCCGCGCTTGCGCTGTTCAATGCGGACACGCTCGCCACCGCCTTCGGCTTCGGGAACCGCGTCGATATAGAACGAGTAATCGCCCTTCTGCGCGCCCTCGGGCTTCAAGCCGCTGGCGATACGCGCCTGCTGACGGCCGTCGTACAACGCGCATGCAAACGGCCACAGCACAGCCAGTTCGGCCTTGAATGGGTAGTCGCCCGAACCATCGGCCAGCGCTTCGGCGGTGATCACGTCGTCGAGCAGGTTGTGGCGCAAGTTGGCCGCCACCGTCACGGATTCGCAGCGCGTTTCGCTGGCCGTGACCGCCCACGTGGCGCGGTCGACCGTCGCGTACAGCGACAGCGCCGGGCACGCGCGCCCTTCCTGCAGCGTGTAGCGATCCACCACCGACTCCGGCAGCATCGTGATCTTGTCGCCCGGGAAGTACACCGTCGACAGACGCTGGCGCGCGATCGCGTCCAAGGCATCGCCACGCTGAATGCCGAAACCCGGCGCGGCAATGTGGATGCCGATGCGCACGGTGGCGTCGTCAATGGGGGTGACGGAGATGGCGTCGTCGATTTCCGTGGTGGTCACGTCGTCGATCGAGAACGCACGCACGTCGGCGGCCGGTAAATCCTGCGCCGGTTCCGGCACGGTCACGTCAGGGAAGCCGGTGCCCTTCGGGAAACACTCCGACAGGAAGCGCGCCTCGTGCAGCGCACGCGCATTAGCGATGCCACCCACCGCCACCATCAGCCGCATCGGCGAGAGACCCAGCGCCGTGCAGGCCGCATCGAGCGCCTTGAATTCGAGACTGTTCTTGTCCGGCTTGAATAGGAGTTGCAGCGTCTTGCCGCGGAAAGCCTCGGGCAGGCGCATCGCCTTCAGCTCGGCCTCGTACTCGGCCTGCAGGGCGGCCTGCTGCTTCTTGCGCTCCAGCCCGGCGAGTGCGGCCTTCAGTTGATCTTCGGGCGCACGCTGATAGCGGCCGCGACCCTTGCGACGGAAGTAGATCGGCGAGCCATGCAGCGCGATGGCCAGCGCGGCCTGCTGCGTGGCATTCGCGCCCGCGCCGAAGTATTCACCGGCCAAGTCGGTAAAGCCGAACTCATCGGCCGGGGCGCATTCCCAGAGGAAATCGAGGTCGATCTCTGCCGACAGCGCCTGTGCGGCCTGCGACAGCTCACCCGCCGATGGCTGAGCGAACTGCAGCAACACGTCGCGCGATTTGACCTTGGTGCGCTTGGCGCTCGGCAATTCAACCTGGTAGGCCTCGCCCTGCTGAGACAACACGGTGCCCGCGCGGATCTCGCCGCTTTCTTCAAACAGCAACTGCATGGATATGTCTGGAGCGCGGCACTCCCACACGAGAGCGCCGCTTTGAATGAGGTGGAATGGCCGCGCGCCGAGTGTCAAAACACGTTGCGCGGCGACAAAAAGTTGGGGGCGATGATACCGCACTGGCCCGGCGCCCGGCCCGCGAAATGCGCTTACCGCGGCGGGTGGAAGCCAGCCAGCGCCGGCAAGAAAACCTCCGTCACCAACATCGCGCTCGCCCCACGCCGGAAGACCGAACGGCGCGCCGGCAGCCGTGCGGTGCCGGCAACAGGCGCATCGCCCAGCGCGTCATGCGCACGGCGCACCAGCGGGTGGCGCGCGTCCAGCAGCGCGAACTCGAAGTCTCCCCGCTCAACACGCGGATCGGCAAACAGCGAATGGCCCAGCGGCTGCGTCCCCAGCGCCTTCAGAAACGGCCAATCGAGCGCCACGCTGCGCGGGTGCACGATGGTGTGGGCGTAGACCACGGGGATGTCGTCACAGATCAGCAGGACTTCGCGAACGAGTGTGTCAGCGGGGCCGGCCATGCCAAGACAACGCCACTCGTCACGCAGCGGCATGGCGCGGTGCTGTCCAAGCAATTGCACGGAGAAGCGCGACGAAGCGGCACGCAACCGCGCCGTCAGCGAGTTGGCGCCGATGGCCCAGCGCGCCCAGTGCCGGTCATAAACGACGGCCGGTGGCAACGCGCTCCGCCATAGGCTGCGCGGGTACGACGGGGATTCGGTCATGCAGCGCTGTCGAATGGATGCGCGGCCAGCAAACCGGTGGGAACGCCGCAGAAGACGAGTACTTCATCCATGTACTGGGCGAAATCGCTGATGCCATGGTCGCCGCCGTCGATCACGTGCGTGGTGGCACCGGGAAAATGCGCGAGCATTTCGCGATAGTCGAGCACCTCATCCCCAGTTGCGGCAAGCAGGAAATAGCGGTCGGCTTGGGTAATGGCCGGTACGGCCAATGCGCGTAACTCATCGAGATGATGCGGTTCGACGCGAATAGTGCCGCCGCCATGCCACAGCGGCTGTTCGCCGACGTACTTGGCAAGATCGCGCTCGGGGCGGGTGGCCGGGTTGAGCATCGCGGCCCGCAGACCATGGCGCTCAGCCAGCCAAGTGGCGTAATAGCCGCCCAATGATGAGCCGATCAGCACCGGTTTGACGCCGTCACGCGTACCTAGGTCAGCGATCAGCGTCTCGATTTCCGCCATTGCCTCGCGCGGCGACACGGGCAGCGTTGGGCACACATAGCGACCCGCCAGCCCGATCGAAGCCATCCGCTTGCCAAGCAATTGCGCCTTGAAAGAGCGCGGCGACGAGCGAAATCCGTGCAGATAGACGATGGAAGCCGGCATAGCTCAGTCAGTTGGCCGCGCCGACTCGCTCAGCCAGCGCGTCCAGCAGCTTTTGGTGCACGCCGCCAAAGCCGCCGTTGCTCATGACCAGCACATGGTCGCCCGGGCGGGCAGCAGCGGTCACAGCTTCGACCAACGCCGTCAGGTCGGAGAAGGATGTGGCGCGTTCGCCCAGCGGAGCCAGCGCACCGGCCAAATCCCAGCCAAGGGCATCGCGGCCGTTGGCGGCACCGTAGGCGAAGATCTGGTCCGCGCCGGACAGGCTCTCCGGAAGCGCCTGCTTCATCACACCGAGCTTCATGGTGTTCGAGCGCGGCTCCAGCACTGCCAGAATGCGCGCGTTGCCGACGCGACGGCGCAGGCCTTCGAGGGTCGTGCGGATGGCCGTCGGGTGGTGAGCAAAGTCGTCGTAGACAGTAACGCCATCGACCGTGCCGCGCACTTCCATGCGGCGTTTCACATTTTCGAAACGAGCGAGGCTTTCAATGGCTTGCGCGGGTGGCACCCCGACGTGGCGGGCAGCAGCAATGGCGGCGAGCGCGTTCATGCGGTTGTGGTCGCCCTGCAGGGCCCATTGCACCCGGCCCTGCACTTGGCCGTTGAAGACGACATCGAAGCTGTCGTCGTCGCGGAGGTTGGCAATTTTCCAGCCATCGCCGTCTTCAGCGCCGAATTGTTCGACTTCCGACCAGCATCCGCGCTCAAGTACGCGCTTCAGGCTATCTTCACGACCGTTCACGAGCAGGCGGCCCTGGCCCGGCACGGTGCGCACGAGATGGTGAAATTGCGTTTCGATCGCAGCAAGATCGGAAAAGATATCTGCGTGATCGAACTCCAGGTTGTTCAGAATGGCCGTGCGGGGGCGATAGTGAACAAACTTGCTGCGCTTGTCGAAGAAGGCCGTGTCGTACTCATCGGCCTCGATCACGAAGAAGTCGGATTCCGTCAACCGCGCCGACAGCCCAAAGTTGCGCGGCACGCCGCCGACCAGGAAGCCGGGGTTGTAGCCGGCATCTTGCAGAACCCATGCAAGCATCGACGTGGTGGTCGTCTTGCCGTGCGTACCTGCCACGGCGAGTACCCACTTTTGGCGCAGCAAGTTGTCGCCCAGCCATTGCGGGCCGGAAACGTAGGGCAGGTTGCGGTCCAGGATGGCTTCCATCAGCGGGTTGCCGCGCGAGATCACATTGCCGATCACGTACAGATCGGCGCCGATGGAGAGCTGTTCGGGGTCGAAGCCTTCGATCAGTTCGATGCCCTGGGCTTCGAGCTGGATGCTCATCGGCGGGTAGACGTTGGCGTCGCAGCCGGTGACACGGTGACCGGCCTGGCGGGCGATCAGGGCAATGCCGCCCATGAAGGTGCCGCAGATTCCAAGGATGTGAATATGCATGGGAGCCATCTCAACTACGTTGCGCGGCATTGTACCTGCTGCCCTCAGGTGGTCCGCGCGCTTCAGTAAAATAGAGCCATGTCCAGACGCTCCCCCCTTGATCCCGCCCGCGTGCGGGAAGAAATCGCCGCCGTTGCCGCCCGCATGATCGCGGAGGACGGCGCCGATTACGCCACTGCCAAGCGCAAGGCCGCACGCCAGGTGCTCGGCGCAGTCGCGCGCTGCGGGCGAATGGCTGCCCGACAACGAGCAGGTCGAAACCGAAGTGCGCGAATACCAGGCGCTGTTCCAGGCCGATTCCCAACCGCGCGTGCTCGCCCTGATGCGCCGCATCGCACTCGTGCTGATGGAAGCGCTGGAAACCTACAACCCATACCTGGCCGGCGCGGTCTTCAACGGCACCGCCAGCGAGCACTCCGATATCCACCTTCAGATCTTCTGCGACAGCCCAAAGGACGTGGCGATCTTCCTGCTCAACGCCGGCGTCGACTTCGACACGACAGAGAGCGCCCACTTCGCCGGCCGCGACGAGGTCGAAACGCTCAGCTTCTTGTGGCGCGGCCAGTGGCCTGCCGGGCACGACTCCCGCGAGCTTGCCCGCGAGCTACGCGCTGAAACGGGCACGCCGGTCGGCGTCCACATTGCCCTGTATGACTTGAACGATGTGCGCGGTGCACGGCGCGCCGACGCCACCGGCAAGACCCAGCGAGGCGACGCCGCGGCAGTGCGCGCCCTACTGTCGCAAGGGTGACTAGCCGACAGGAGTACAATCCGGCACGCTTCGTCTCTGTATACATATAGATCACCCCAAACCATGTCCCGCCGCACCGCCCTGACTGCTCTATTGATCGCCGGCCTGATTGCCGCGGCGCTGGGCGTCTACGCTGGACACCGCGCCACCGAGCCGAAGACGCCGGCTGACAACGCCGTCACCGCGTTTTACGGCAGCAAGTTGCCGGATGCCAACGGCGCGCCACTGGATCTGGCCGCATTCCGGGGCCAGACGGTGGTGATCAACTTCTGGGCCCCCTGGTGCGGTCCTTGCGTGGAAGAGATGCCGGAGTTGTCTGCGCTGGCACAGGAGCAGAAGGCCAAGGCCAAGTTCGTCGGTATCGGCATCGATTCAGCAACGAATATCCAGACTTTCCTGGGTAAGGTCCACGTCACTTACCCGATCGCGGTAGCAGGTTTTGGCGGAACGGAGCTGGGGCGCCAGTTTGGCAATGAGGTCGGCGGCCTTCCGTTTACCGTGATCCTTAATGCACACGGAGAGATCACGTTCCGCAAAATGGGTCGGGTGCATGCCGAAGAACTGCGCGACGCGCTTCAACGGACGTGAACCTATAAAAACGTCATATGACGTTCATGTGCACGCAACTCCCCTTCTTCTTCAGCAAAAGCGTGGGCAGCGCGGCCAACATCGGTAAAAACACCGATTTCTCGAGAGTTTCTCAGCAAAAACTAGACAAAGCACTCTAAGTTGCTGTAAATTCCGCCCAACTTCGCTCAACCGGTCAAATCGTGGCTGACAAACCGATCGCCAAAGCGCCTCGTAGCGTGCTCGTATTGCACGGTCCGAACCTCAATTTGTTGGGGACGCGCGAACCGGAAGTCTATGGGGCCACTACGCTGGCCAACATTAACGCCGCCCTGGTCGAACGTGCCAAGGGGCGCGGCGTGACGCTGGCGTACTTCCAGTCGAACCATGAAGGCGCCCTGGTCGATCGCATTCATGCCGCCAAGGGCGAAGGCGTCGAATTCATCATCATCAACCCGGCGGCCTACACGCACACGAGCGTGGCCCTGCGCGATGCGCTGGCCGGGGTGGCGATTCCGTACATTGAAGTCCATTTGTCCAACGTGCATCGCCGTGAGCCGTTCCGCCACCACTCGTATCTGGCGGACCAAGCGGTGGGCGTCATCTGTGGACTGGGCTGGCGCGGCTACATGGCTGCGCTGGACTTCCTCATTGACCAACATAGCGATCAACACGGCGGCTGATCAGTCGTCTTCTTTCCCTTTTATTTCAACCACTTAACCAAACGCAACGACGCCAGCGCCTGGAGCGCACACTTTACCGATGCGTGGCTGAAGAGCCATTCGCGCGCGCATCGCTCGCCCCAGATCGCCGACGCTGCAGGAGAACGTTCATGGATTTGCGCAAGCTGAAAACGCTGATCGACCTCGTGGCCGAATCGGGCATTTCGGAACTCGAAGTGACCGAAGGCGAGGGCAAGGTCCGCATCGTCAAGTCGGCACCGCAGCAGCTGGTGGCCGCACCGATGCAGTACGCGCCGATGCCGATGCAGGCCGCCCCGGCCGTCGCCAATCCGGCAGCCGTCCCCGCTGTCGGCGCTGAAGCCGCGGCTCCGGCCCTGCCGGCCGGCCATATCGTGACCTCGCCGATGGTTGGTACGTTCTACCGATCGCCGTCGCCGGGCGCCGCCGAGTTCGTCAAGGTGGGCGACACGGTCAAGGAAGGCCAGACCATCTGCATCATCGAAGCAATGAAGCTGCTCAACGAGATCGAAGCGGACAAGGCTGGCGTCATCAAGGAAATCCTGATCGACAACGGCCAGGCTGTGGAATACGGCCAACCGCTGTTCGTGATCGGCTGATCTTCCGGCATCTACACCTCATCGTCGTGCGGTAGGCGTCAAGCCACCGCCTCCGAGCGCGAGCCAGCGCGCCGGGCTTTGCACTACGCGGCCCCGCCACAGCGCCCTCGCCTCCCCTTTTTGTAGCGAGAACACGATGTTCGACAAGATCCTGATCGCGAATCGCGGCGAGATCGCTCTTCGCATCCAGCGCGCCTGCCGCGAACTCGGCATCAAGACCGTGGTGGTCTATTCCGAGGCGGACAAGGAAGCCAAGTACGTCAAGTTGGCCGATGAAGCCGTGTGTATCGGCCCGGCACCGTCGCCGCTGTCGTACCTGAACATGCCGGCCATCATTTCGGCCGCCGAAGTCACCGACGCCCAGGCGATCCACCCCGGCTACGGCTTCCTCTCGGAAAACGCCGACTTTGCCGAGCGCGTGGAGCAGTCCGGCTTCACCTTCATCGGCCCGACGTCCGATTGCATTCGCCTGATGGGTGACAAGGTGTCGGCCAAGCAGGCCATGATCAAGTCCGGCGTGCCGTGCGTGCCGGGCTCGGAAGGCGCCCTGTCGGACGACCCGAAGGAAATCCTGGCGACGGCGCGCAAGGTCGGCTATCCGGTCATCATCAAGGCCGCTGGCGGCGGCGGTGGCCGCGGCATGCGCGTGGTGCACACCGAGGCGGCGCTGATCAACGCCGTCAACATGACGCGCGAAGAAGCCGGCCGTGCCTTCGGCAACCCGGAAGTCTATATGGAGAAGTTCCTGGAACATCCGCGCCACGTGGAGATCCAGGTTCTGGCCGACCAGCACCGCAACGCCATCTGGCTGGGTGAGCGCGATTGCTCGATGCAGCGCCGCCACCAGAAGGTGATCGAGGAAGCGCCGGCACCGCACATCGCGCGCCGCCTGATCGAGCGCATTGGTGATCGCTGCGCCGATGCCTGCAAGAAGATCGGCTACCGTGGCGCCGGCACGTTCGAGTTCCTGTACGAGAACGGCGAGTTCTACTTCATTGAGATGAACACGCGCGTGCAGGTCGAGCACCCGGTCACGGAAATGATCACCGGCGTCGACATCGTGCAAGAGCAGATCCGCGTGGCGGCCGGCGAGAAGCTGCGCTTCCGCCAGAAGGACATCGTTCTGAAAGGCCACGCCATCGAGTGCCGCATCAACGCGGAAGATCCGTTCAAGTTCACGCCGTCGCCGGG
>Ga0070659_100001216_pt1 | contig 18692 bp, 18 predicted proteins | sample KBSC23metaG_FD_64666 | JGI IMG/M metagenome (GOLD analysis project Ga0070659, IMG submission 64666) | Corn rhizosphere microbial communities from Kellogg Biological Station, Michigan, USA - KBS C2-3 metaG | ecosystem: Host-associated > Plants > Roots > Rhizosphere > Soil ... | reverse complement strand
GAAGCAGGCACGACGGCGCCACCGTCGAAGGCCCATTCGTGCGCGCGGCTGTACTGACCCTTGGCAAAGCCTTCGGCCCCGTTCCGGCTCCAGCGGACTGTGGCGGTGTAGCTGCTCATCGCTCTAGGATCTCGATTGCCCGTTCCACCGCCCGGAGCTCGCTCTGGGCAAGCCGTTCGATCTTCATGCGCAGGCCCTCACCAGCCTTCGGCGCGTGCGTCAGCTCGTCCCGGCCGGCCTTGGTCAGCCGAAGCGCCAGCCGGCGGCGGTTGTCCGGGTCCTGAGTCCGCTCGACGAGGCCAGAGCGAACCAGCGAATCGACAGAACGGCTGACTGCGGGAGCACCGCGACCCACCGACTTCGCTATCTGGTTCAGCGTCGCGGGCTCAGCCTCAGCAATCGCCGAAAGCATCTTGCGCCGTGCCCGGTCGGCCCGTTCCGCCGGTCCGTCCGCAACCCATTTTTGCGACAGATTTGCGAAGCGGGCGGCAAGCCCGGCGGGGCTGATGTTACCTAGCATGGTTCGAAGCTAACAAATTTTTGCGAGGGTGCAACTTTGCCGAAATGCATATCAGATTTCGGTTGCCGCGCGCCCGCCACGCACCCAAGGAACGCTCGATGGCAACGAGCCCACGGCCTCCGCTTCCACGCACCGTCTGGGTGCTCGGCTTCGTCAGCCTGTTCATGGATCTGTCGAGCGAGATCTATCACTCGCTGCTGCCCGCATTCGTCACCATTGTGCTGGGGCTGCCGGTCACCGCGCTCGGCGCGGTCGACGGCGTTGCCGAAGCGACGTCCAATTTCGCGAAACTGTTCTCCGGCCGGCTTTCCGACCGGAGCCAGCGGCGCAAGCCCTGGGTGATGGGCGGGTACGGCCTTGCCGCCCTATCGAAACCGCTTTTCCCGCTCGCCAGCAATTTGGTCACTCTGATTGGCGCCCGCTTCGCAGACCGGATCGGCAAGGGCCTTCGGGGGAGCCCGCGCGACGCAATGATCGCGGACGAAACTCCGCCGGAAATCCGCGGCCGAGCGTTCGGCTTGAGGCAGGCGCTCGACACAGCCGGAGCCTTGCTGGCACCGCTCGCCGCGATCGGACTGATGTCGCTATTCCTGAGTGACATTCGCAAGGTGTTTTGGGTGGCGATCATTCCGGCCGCCTTATCCTTCCTCCTCACCTGGCTGGCGCTTCGCGAGCCGGAGCACCGTTCGGGCTCGGCCAAGAAGGCGCCGTTCTTTGCCGGGTTGCGGGAGCTTGATCCCGACACAAAGCGGCTGATTGCCGTCGGCTTCCTGTTCACGCTCGCCCGCTTTTCCGAAGGTTTCCTGATCCTCAAAGGAATCGAGATCGGCCTCTCGGAAGCGCTGTCGCCGCTCACGCTGGCAATTTTCAACCTGGCGTACGTCGCGCTCGCATATCCTGCCGGCAGCCTCAGCGACCGGATGAGCCCCAAAACGATCCTGCTGGTGGGAATTGGGACGCTTGTCGCAGGCAACATCGTGCTTGCCGAGACCTCCAGCTTTGCCGGACTGGTCGTCGGCGTAGCGCTTTGGGGCGCGCACATGGCCCTGACGCAAGGCATCTTCTCCCGAATGATCGCCGACAGCGCGCCCGAGCGGCTGCGCGCGACCAGCTTCGGCGCCTTCTGGTTCGTTAGCGGGATCGCTGCGTTGCTCGCGAGCCTCGCCGCCGGGATGCTCTGGGATCGGGAGGGATCGAGCGCGACCTTCCTCACCAGCGCCGCGGTGGCGGCGGCGGCTGGGGCAATGCTGAGCCTGCTCGAAGACAAGCCCGTCACCCGGTAAGCCGCTCGCCTTTTTCCGCTTTCTCGACCAGCAATTTTGAGAGACTGAAGTCCGGCCCGAGTTTGTCCTGCTGTCGCTTTAGCCCGCCAACGATCGTCTCCAGTCCGGCCCCGTCCGCCCAGAACATCGGCCCGCCGCGATAGCGCGGCCAGCCATAGCCGTTGACCCAGACGACATCGATATCGGACGCGCGCTGGGCGATCCCCTCCTCGAGAATTTTCGCGCCCTCGTTGATCATCGGATGGAGCGTCCGCTCGACAATCTCTTCGTCGGAGATATTCCGGCGCTTCATCCCGTGGTCGGCGGCGTACTTCTCGATGATCTCCTGGGTCACGGGTGACGGACTCGGCCTCCGCTTCTCGTCATAATCGTAAAAGCCAGCGCCGCTCTTCTGTCCGAACCGCCCAGCGGCGCACAGCGCATCGCGCAAGCTTTCGATCCGGTTCGGGTCCCGGTGCCAGCCGATGTCGACGCCGGCGAGGTCCTGCATCTGGAACGGGCCCATCGGCATTCCGAAGTCGGTATGGACCCGGTCGACCTGCTCGGGAGTGGCGCCTTCCAGCACCAGCTGGATCGCCTGGGTCTGCCGGGCACGGAGCATCCGGTTGCCGATGAAGCCATGGCAGACTCCGGCAACCACCGGCACCTTCCCGATCCGCCGAGCGACGCCCATTGCCGTCAGCAGCGTATCCGGCGCGGTCTTCGCCCCCCGCACCACCTCCAGCAGCTTCATCACGTTGGCCGGCGAGAAGAAATGGAGCCCGAGCACGTCGCCGGGTCGCGAGGTGGCGGCAGCGATCTCGTCGGTGCTGAGGTAGCTGGTGTTGCTGGCGAGGATCGCTCCGGGCTTGGCGATGCGGTCGAGCTTTTCGAACACCTCCAGCTTCACGGCGATTTGCTCGTAGACGGCTTCGATGATGAGATCGCAATCCGCGAGTGCGCCGAAATCGACAGATGGGGCGAGCAGCGACATCGCGTGCGAGACCTGATCGCTCGTCAGCTTCCCCTTGGCCGCGCTGGAATCGTAGTTCCGCCGGATCGTCGCCAGGCCGCGGTCTAGCGCCTCCTGCCCGACCTCAACCAGAGTGACGGGAATGCTGGCGGAAAGAAAGTTCATCGCGATCCCGCCGCCCATGGTCCCGGCGCCGACTATCCCGACTTTGTGGATCGGGCGCGGGTGAGTGTCGGCTGGAAGGCCATCGACCTTCGCCGCCTGCCGCTCCGCGAAGAACAAGTAGCGCTGCGCCTTTGATTGGTCGCCGGCGACGAGCTCCTCGAACAGCCTGCGAGCTTCGGCTTGCCCTTCCGGATATGGCTTTTCGGTTGCGATTCGGATCGCCTCGACGGCGGCTTTCGGAGCGTCGAACCCACGGAATTTCTTCGCGTTGGCGGAGAGAAAGCGATCGAAGACTGCACGGTCCGCACCTTCGATCCTGTCCTGCCGTTCCGACGATTTTGGCAGCGGGCGAATGTCGCGCACTTCCTCGGCGAAGCCGACTGCGTGCGGGATCAGTTCGCCCTCGATCTGCCGGTCGATAAGGCCGCATTCGAAGGCCGCATGAGCATCGATGGGATTGCCGAGAGCGCACATTTCCAGAGCGTGCTTGACTCCGGCCACTCGCGGCAGACGCTGGGTTCCGCCCGAGCCGGGAATCAGCCCGAGCTTGACCTCGGGCGTGCCGAGTTTCGAATCGTGCGCCGCGACGCGGTAGTGACACGCGAGCGCGATCTCGAGCCCGCCGCCGAGCACATTGCCGTGAATCGCAGCAACTACCGGTTTGGTGCATGCTTCGATGCGGTCGATGACCTGCGGCAGCAGCGGCTCGATCGGGGGCTGCCCGAATTCCTTGATGTCGGCTCCGGCGAAGAAGGTGTCGCCTTCGCAGGCGATCACGACCGCGTTGACCGCCTGGTCTGCTTCCGCGGTCTCGATTGCTTCGACCAGGCCGCGCCGGACCGCAGCGGACAGGGCGTTCACCGGCGGGTTGTTCGCAAGAATGATCGCAACATCGCCGTGACGGCGAATCGAAACCGGGCCTGTCATGGTCGCAGCCCCGGCTGAAAGTTGGCAAAGTTGGCAGTGTCTACGCGCGCGCGCGCGAGAGCGCAGGTCAGCCGCGGCGAAATTATGAAGCGAGTGCGTCGGAAATTGGCCATGGCCGCGCCCTTAGACCCAAGGCGGCGCTGTAGGACAGGGGCCGACTCGGTGAGCGGTTTCAGGCGTCCATCAGGAAGCGGCGGCGCTCCCGGCGCAGCGGGAGCATCATCGGCGGCTCCGGCGCCTGCATCTCGGCCTCGTCCATTCGCCGCCAGCCATCCCTGCCGAGCCGCTCCAGGGGGCGGAACTTGGTTTTGTAATCCATGCGTTTCGACCCCTCGACCCAATAGCCGAGATACACGTAGGGCAGGCCCGCGCGCGCGGCGCGGACGATGTGGTCGAGGATGATGTAGGTGCCGAGGCCCTTGCGCGCCTCCGGGCCGGCGTCGAAGAAGCTGTAGATCATCGATAGCCCGTCGTTCTGATAATCGCTGAGGCAGGCGCCGACGAGCTTGCCGGGGCGGCCGTTCTTCGAGGGCTCGCGATATTCGATGATGTAAGTTCGGACGGGAGTCTGCTCCACCATGTCGGCAAAGTCGCTCTCGTCCATCTCCGCCATTCCGCCACCGGGATGACGAGCCGCGAGGTAGCGGCGAAGTAGCGCATATTGCTCCTCCGTCGTCCACGGCTTGCAGGCCGAAACTTCGAGATCGGCGTGGCGGCGCAGAAGCTTGCGCTGGGTCGAGCTGGCCTCGAATTCGGAAGCGAGCACGCGCACGGAAACGCAGGCGCTGCAATCGATGCAGCTCGGACGATAGGCGACTGACTGGCTGCGGCGGAAACCGATCCGGCCGAGCGCTTCGTTGAGCTCGCTCGCGTTGCGTCCGTTCAGCTCGGTGAACACCTTCCGCTCCACCTTGCCGGGAAGATACGGGCACGGCGAAGGGTTGGTGACGAAGAACTTGGGAAAGCGGAACGGTGCGCTCATGGTTACAAGTGTGTTTATGCGACTGGTAAACGCACTTGAAAAGAGTTGGTCGCGCCCGAAAGAGCGGTTTTGCGGATGAGTGTTTCGGAATGAGACGCGGCCGCGCGGAAAGCGGCTCAGTCGACCGGCGCGCGCTCGACGTGGAAGCCTTTGGATTCAAGCATTTGAATGAGGCCGTCGATCGCCTGCGGATCGCGTGCCTCGCATTCCACCTCGATCATCGTGTCCTTCGCCGGAAGCCGGGTGAAGATGCGGCTATGGTAAATTTCAATAATGTTGACCTGCGCTGTCTGGCAGCAGGCGGCGATCGAAGCGAGCGCGCCGGGCCGATCCTGCGCCGCGATTCGAAGTCGCGCCATCCGCCCCTGCCGCGCGAGGTCGCGGACCAACACATAGGCCAACAAATGCGTGTCGATGTTGCCGCCGCACAGCACGGTCCCGACCTTGCGGCCGGTGAACTTCTCCGGAAATGAGAGCATCGCAGCCAGGCCAGCAGCGCCAGCACCCTCGACCACGGTCTTTTCGATCGCGACCAGCATTGCCACCGCGCGCTCGATATCGCGCTCGGCCACGAGCAGGATCTCGGCACGGAGATCCTTCAGGATTCGCGACGTGAGCTGGCCCGGTTCCTTGACGGCAATGCCTTCTGCGAGCGTGTCGCCGCCGGCCGTCAACACCGATCCGCCGTCGAGCGCCGACTTCATCGATGGGTAGAGCTCGGTCTCGACTCCGATCAGCTCGATTTCCGGCTTGAGCGCCCGGGCGGCCGTTCCGACCCCCGACAGCAGTCCGCCTCCGCCGACCGGAACGCACAGCATGTCGAGGTCCGGCGCGTCTTCGAACATTTCGAGAGCGATTGTGCCCTGACCGGCGATCACCGCGGGATCGTCGAACGGATGGACGAAGGTGAGGCCGTTCTCGGCCTCCATCTCGCGGGCCTTCGCATAGGCATCGTCGAAGACCGGGCCGTAGAGGATGACATTGGCTCCGTGGCCCTCGGTCTGCGTGACCTTCACCATCGGTGTGGGAGATGGCATCACGATCGTCGCCGGAATCCCGAGCCGCTTGGCATGATAGGCGACCGCCTGCGCGTGATTGCCCGCCGACGCGGTGATCACCCCGCGCGCGCGTTCCGCATCCGACAGCTGGAGCAGCTTGTTGAGCGCGCCGCGCTCCTTGTAGGCGGCGGTGAACTGCAGGTTTTCGAACTTCAGCCATACCTCGGCGCCGACGATTTCCGACAAGGTGCGGCTCATCAGAGTCGGAGTGCGGACGACCGAGCCCTCGATGCGCTTCGCGGCGGTGCGAATGTCGTCGATGCTTGGCGGCTGGATGGTTGAGGTCTGAAGCATGCGGCGCGTGGCCTAGCCGTTCCGCTTCGCCCGCTCAATGAGCATGGCGGGCGTCAACACCTGCGGCAGCTGCTCGGGGGGCTTGCCGGGCGGGTACCACAGGTAAAGCGGGACCCCGGCGCGGCCCTGGCTTTCAAGGAACCGGGTGATGACCGGATCGCCGTTCGTCCAGTCGCCGGCGAAGACCGCGACGCCTGCTTTCTTGAACGCGCTCTGCACTTCTGAACGATTGATCGAATCGGCTTCGTTCACCTTGCACGAAAGGCACCAGTCGGCGGTGAAATAGACGAAGACCGGATGACCCTGCTTCAGCTGGGCCTGGACAGCGGCGTCGCTCCATTTTGCGGCACCGTCGCTCGGGGCGGCAACAGGGCGCGCTTCCGGGGCGAACGCCACCGTTCCGACGATAGCCACCGCCACGAGAACGAGGCTGGTAATCGGAAGCGGGCCGCCACGGCGCTGGCTCATCCCAACGAACACCAGAGCGATCGCGATAAGGATCGTCGCGGTAACACCGATGATGAGGCCCTCATGGCCTGATTCGCGGGAGAGCAGCCACAGTGCCGCGACCGCGCTCGCCGCCATCGGGATAGCAAGGAACCGCTGCAGCCGCTTCATCCACGGACCGGGCCTGGGCAGCCGGTTCCGAAGCGGCGGGATGAAGGCGATCAGGATGAACGGGATCGCCAGCCCGAGTCCGAGCGACGCGAAAACCGGGACCGCCGCGACCAGCGGCAAGGCCAGCGCGGTTCCAAGCGCGGTTCCGAGGAACGGACCCGCGCATGGCGTGGCGACAAACGCCGCCAGCGCTCCCGTTCCAAAGCTTCCGGCGGGGCGAGCACTTCCTCCAATGGTCGGCAGTTCAAACGCCCCGGCGAGGTTCAGCGTGATCGCCGTCGCCAGCAGCAGGAGCAACAAGACCGTTCTTGGTTCCTGTAGCTGAAAGGCCCAGCCGACAGCTCCGCCGCCGGCCTTCAGCGCGATCAACGCCACTCCAAGCGCGCCGGTGCCGACGATTGCGCCGGCCGCATAAGCAAGCGATTCGCGGCGAGCGTGCGCCGCATCGCCGCCGCTTCGAGCAAGGTGTAGCGCCTTCAGCGCGAGAATCGGGAACACGCACGGCATCAGGTTGAGGAGAATTCCGCCGACGATCGCGCCGACGATGGCCCACAGCAGGGTATTGGGGTTGGCGCTTCCGCTTGCCCCCAGCGGGCTCCCGGCTGCGGGCACCGGCCCCGGCACCGCCTGAAATTCCAGCCCGCTGCCATTGCCGAGCGCGAGCACGCCGGAAAATTGCTGCGGCTGCCCGTCCTTGTGCGGAAGCTCGGCGATCAGAAGGTCATCGCTTCGGCTGAAATGCTGCTCCCCGGCATAATCGATGGGGCCGTCTGTCTCCGGGTAGACGTACGGGTGATCGACCTTGACGGCGCTGGGCAGCGGGATGGCGATGCGGAAAGCATTTCCGGAAATCTCGAAATGAGCGAGGGCCGCCAGCGGTCGCGGCAGCTTCTGCCGCCATTGATCGAACTCCGCGCGGTTCGGAGTCCCTGTTCCAACCGGAACATCGAGCGACAGTTCGCCGCTCTCAGGAACGCAGATACGGTCGGTGCAGGCCAGCCAGTGCGCCGCGGCGCGTATCGGAATGGTGCCGCTGGCGTCGGCCGGCACCTTGAGCTGCGTCAGGACCGCATAGTCGCTTTCGTATACATAGTTCATCAGCCCCGCGATCTTGAGCTGCGACGGAACCGGGTAGCGAAGCGGACCGACCGCAAAGCCCTTGGGCAGAGTCCAGTCGATCTGCATCGGGAGGCCGGCATCACCGGGATTGAGCCAATAGCCGTGCCAGCCCGGAGCGGGATGCATGACAATCGCAAGGTCGACGGTCCCGCCCGGAGGCGCAGGCCCTTCGGCCACAAGCTGCGGCTCGATACCGCGGGCATGGGCCAGCGCGGGAGCAAGAAGAAGCGCGAGAAGGATCAGGAGGCGGCGAAGCATAGGCCCTCTTACAGTCATCCCGACGAAAGTCAGGATCCATGAACTCCAGCGTTCGTGTTCATGGATGCTGAAACACGTTCAGCATGACGAGCTGTCAATCCAGATTTGGCCTAAGCCAGCGCGCGGCCTGCTCAACGGAAACGCCGCGGCGGGTCGCGTACTCCTCAAGCTGATCGCGGCCGATCCGAGCGACCCCGAAATACTGACTGTCGCGGTGCCCGAAGTAGAAGCCGGACACGGCGGAGGTCGGAAGCATCGCGAAATTTTCGGTCAGCACCACCTCGCCCGGATTGCCGCCGAGCATTTCGAACAGGATTGGCTTGAGGCTATGGTCGGGGCAGGCCGGATAGCCGGGCGCTGGGCGGATCCCGTGATAATTCTCGCGGATCAGTTCGGCGTTGGAGAGATGCTCCTCCGCATATCCCCACAGCCGGTTGCGGACCTCCGCGTGGAGGACTTCGGCGAAGCTTTCGGCAAAGCGATCAGCGAGCGCCTTCAGAAGGATGTCGGAATAATCGTCGTTCGCTTTCTTGTAGGCTTCGAGATGCGGCTCAAGGCCGTGGATGCCGACGGCGAAGCCGCCGATCCAGTCCTCGCCTTCGGGATTGATGAAGTCGGCAAGGCACATGTTCGGCCGGCCTTCCCGCTTCTTCATCTGCTGGCGGAGCATCGGCAGCCGGGTCCAGTCGTTGCCGGCGAGCACGCAAATGTCGTCGCCCTCGCGCTTGCAGCGCCATAGGCCGACGGTGGCCTTGGGCGTCACCCAGCGTTCGGCGATCAGCTGGTCGAGCATCTTGTTCGCGTCACTGAACAGGTTGCGCGCGCTTTCGCCGACGACGGGGTCGTCGAGGATCGCGGGATAGGTCCCGGCGAGTTCCCAGGCGCGGAAGAAGGGTGTCCAGTCGATCGTCGAGCGAAGGTCGGCGAGCGGCCATTCGCCAAGGTGGTGGAGCCCTGGATATTTAGGCGCCGGTGCCTGGCCCGAGGGATCGAAGGGGAAGGCGTTTGCCCGCGCCTCCGCCAGACTCGAAAGCTCGCTCTGTCCACTGCGTTCGCGTGACTTGCGGAGCTTGTCGTAATCCTCGGCGGTATTGGCGATCAGCGGCTCGCGCTGGGTGTCTGAGACCAGCGACGAGGCGACGCCCACCGCCCGGCTTGCGTCGAGGACGTGGATCACCGGGCCTTCGTAGGCGGGGTCGATGCGAAGCGCGGTGTGCGCCTTGCTTGTCGTCGCGCCGCCGATCAGGAGCGGCATCGTCATGCCGGAGCGCTGCATTTCGCCGGCAACCGTCACCATCTCGTCGAGCGATGGCGTAATCAGGCCCGAAAGCCCGATCATGTCGGCATTATTGTCGTTCGCGGCCTTGAGGATGTCCTGCCACGGAACCATCACGCCGAGGTCGACCACCTCGAAGCCGTTGCACTGAAGGACCACGCCGACGATGTTCTTGCCGATGTCGTGAACGTCGCCCTTCACCGTGGCCATGATCACTCGGCCTTTGCCCTGCGTGATCCCCTTCTCCTCTTTCTCCTTCTCGATGAAGGGGAAGAGATAGGCCACCGCCTTCTTCATCACTCGGGCGGACTTCACGACTTGCGGAAGGAACATCTTGCCCGATCCGAAGAGGTCGCCCACGACGTTCATTCCGTCCATCAGGGGACCCTCGATCACCTCGATCGGGCGGGCGAACTGCCGCCTCGCTTCCTCGGTATCTTCAATGATGTGGGCGTCGATGCCTTTGACCAGAGCGTAAGAGAGCCGCTCCGCGACCGGGAGCGAGCGCCATTCGGCGGCGGCTTTCTCGGCAGCCGCATCCGTGCCTTTGTAACGCTCAGCAAGCTCGATCAGCCGCTCGGTCGCATCCTCGCGCCGGTCGAAGATCACATCCTCGCACGCCTCGCGAAGCTCCGGATCGATCTGGTCGTAAACGTCGAGCTGGCCGGCGTTGACGATGCCCATGTCCATGCCGGCGGGAATTGCATAGTAGAGGAAGACGCTGTGCATCGCCCGGCGCACCGGCTCGTTGCCGCGGAACGAGAAGCTCAGGTTGGAAAGTCCGCCACTAATGTGCGCCGCCGGGCAGCGGGCGCGGATTTCCTTCGCAGCCTCGATAAAATCGAGCCCGTAGCGTCGGTGCTCCTCGATCCCGGTCGCGATCGCGAAAATGTTGGGATCGAATACGATGTCGCTCGGATCGGTGCCGTCGGCGACGAGCAGCCTGTAGGCGCGATCGCAGATTTCGATCTTGCGCTCGGCGGTATCGGCCTGGCCGACCTCGTCGAAGGCCATCACCACAACGGCTGCGCCATAGGCGCGGCACTTGCGCGCAAGTTCGAGAAATGGCCCCTCGCCTTCCTTCATGCTGATCGAATTGACGATCGGCTTGCCCGAAACGCACTTCAGGCCGGCCTCGATGACGCTCCATTTCGAGCTGTCGATCATCACCGGGATGCGGGCGATGTCCGGCTCGGCGGCGATGCGCTTCAGGAAAGTGGTCATCGCCGCTTCGGAATCGAGCAGCGCCTCGTCGACATTCACATCCAGGATCTGCGCGCCGTTCTCGACCTGGTCGCGAGCGACTTCGACGGCAGCGTCATAATCGCCGGCGAGGATCAGCTTCTTGAAACGGGCCGAGCCGGTGACATTGCAGCGTTCGCCGATGTTGACGAAACGCGCACCGGCGCCGGCTGAGCTTTGCACTTCCGGTTCCGCGACAGCGGTTGCAACTTCACTCACGCGGCGATCACCATAGGTTCGAGGCCAGCGAGGAGCGTGTGGTGCTGCGGCGCTGCGATTTTCCGCGGCGGTTTGCCGTTTGCCGCCTCCGCAATCGCAGCGATATGCGCCGGAGCCGTCCCGCAGCAGCCTCCGACGACATTGATCAGCCCTTCGTCGATCCACTCAGCGATCTGCGCAGCGGTTTCAGCCGCTGCTTCATCATATTCACCCAGCTCGTTGGGCATTCCGGCGTTCGGGTAGGCCATGATCAGCGTGTCCGCGATCCGCGACAGCGCTGCGAGGTGCGGCCGAAGCTGAGCCGCACCGAACGAGCAGTTGAGGCCCACGGTCAGCGGTTTGGAATGGCGCACGGTTGCCCAGAACGCCTCGACCGTGTGTCCGGAGAGGTTGCGGCCGGAGAGGTCGGTCAGCGTCATCGACAGAAGCAGCGGAAGCTCCCGGCCCAGCTCCTGCCCCGCTTCGAGCGTCGCCATGATCGCCGCCTTGGCATTCAGCGTATCGAAAATCGTCTCAACGAGGATGAAATCGATCCCGCCTTCGACAAGCGCCTCGATCTGCTCGCGATAGACGGCCTTCAACTGGTCGAAATCCACCTCGCGATAGCCCGGATCGTTGACATCCGGGGATAGCGACAGCGTCTTGTTCGTGGGACCGAGCGATCCAGCGACGAACCGCGGCCGCCCGTCTTTGGCCGTGAATCCGTCAGCGACGCTCCGAGCCAGCTTGGCACTTGCGACGTTGATCTCCCGGACCAGATGCTCGGCGCCATAATCGCTCTGGCTGATCCGGTTGGCCGAGAAAGTGTTGGTGGAGGCTATATCCGATCCCGCCTCGAAATAGGCGCGGTGGATCGAAGCCGGCACTTCGGGCTTGGTCAGCGCGAGGATATCGTTGTTGCCCTTCTGGTCGCGGGCGAGGCCGAGCTGGCCGGCATAGTCGGTTTCGCCGAGCTTCCAGCGCTGGATCTCCGTCCCGAACCCGCCGTCGGTGATCAGGATGCGCTTTGCCGCTTCGGCACGGAATTTTTCGACGGCACTCATTTCGCGCGAACTCCAAGCAGATGACAGATGGCGTAGCTGAGCTCCGCCCGGTTCAAGGTGTAAAAGTGGAAGCAGCGGACTCCCCCGGCGTAGAGCTGGCCGCAGAGTTCGGCTGCGACCGCCGCCGAGATCAGCTGGCGAGCGGAAGGCAAATCGTCGAGCCCTTCGAACAAATCGTCCAGCCATTGCGGAATTGACGCACCGCAAGTTTGCGCGAACCGGCGGGTCGTGGCCACGTTCGAAACCGGCAGGATGCCCGGCACGATTTCGGCGTCGATCCCCGCTGCCGCAGCTTCATCGCGAAAGCGGAAGAAGCAATCGGCGGAAAAGAAGAACTGAGTGATGGCGCGGTCCGCGCCCGCGTCGACCTTTCGCTTCAAATTCTCGATGTCGAAGGTCCGAGACGCGGAATCCGGATGCATCTCGGGATAAGCCGCGACCGAGATTTCGAACGGGGCGACCCGCTTCAGGCCACTGACGAGACCAACCGCATCTCGATAGCCGTCCGGGTGCGGCTGGAACTTCGTGCCCGGCTCAGCGGGGTCGCCGCGCAGCGCGACGATGTGCCGCACTCCGAGATCCCAATAGTCGCGCGCAACGGCATCGACTTCCTCGCGGCTGGCGCCGACGCAGGTTAGGTGCGCCGCCGGTGTGAGGGCCGTTTCCTTCAGGATCCGCTCGACCGTCGCGTGGGTCCGCTCGCGAGTCGAGCCGCCGGCGCCATAAGTGACCGACACGAACCGCGGATGAAGGGGCTCGAGAGTCTTCACCGACTCCCACAGCGTCTGCTCCATCTTCTCCGTCTTGGGCGGGAAGAATTCGAAGCTGACTTCGATGTCTCCGCGCGCCTCGGCGAAAAGCGGCAAGTGACGGCCGAGCGATTCGAGCGCGTTCATGCCGCCCTCTTCTGCTTGGCCGAAGCTTTGACGCCGCGCCACAAGGTGACGGTCAGTTCGCCGCCTTCGAGATGTTCGACATGGTCCATCTCCAGCCCGGCAGCGGTGAACCAACCGGCCATCACATCGTCTGAAAACCCCAGCCGGAGGTGTGCATCCTGCGCCCGCAATTCTTCCCGGTCATGCGCGGCGAAGTCGACGATCAGCAGAGTGCCGCCCGGCGAAAGCACCCGCGCCGCCTCGGCAATCGCATTGGCGGGAGCATGGGCATAATGAAGCACCTGGTGAAGGATCGCGCAGTCGGCGCTGCGGTCGGCGAGCGGCAGCGCATACATGTCGCCCTGCCGAAGGCTGGAGCGGATGCCAGCGGACTCCAACTTGGCACGTGCAAGACGAAGCATTTCGGACGAACGGTCGATTCCGATCGCCTCTGCCGCTCGCGGTCCGAACAGTTCCAGCATCCGGCCCGTGCCGGTGCCGATGTCGATCAGCCGCCCTAGATCCTCGCTCCCGAGCGCCCGCTCGATCGCCCGTTCCACCTCGGTTTCGGCAACGTGCAGCGAACGTATTGAATCCCAAACGGCGGCGTGCGCGCTGAAATAACGCTCCGCCGCTTCGGCCCGGTCGGCACGGATCGCGTCCAGGCGCTTCGAATCGCGTTCGAAGATCAGCCGATCATCCTCATCCGCCCATTGATCGATGAGTTCGAGCAATGGACCGGTGCGGTGGGCATCGGACAAAGCGAGAAAAACCCAGCTTCCCTCCTTGCGCCGTTCCACCATCCCGGCGTCGGAAAGAATTCGGACGTGTCGCGACACCCGCGGCTGGCTTTGGCCGAGCAACTGCGCCAGCTCCCCGACCGACAGCTCCATATGCCCCAGCAGCGCCAGGATCCGAATCCGCGAGGGATCGGCAAGGGCCTGAAACAGCTCGGCAAGAGGAAGGGCTTCCATGGTCGAACCTGGCATATAAAGAATTCTTTATATCGTCAAATGGGATCCCGAACTATCGCCTGCAATGGTCGCGAACCTAACGATTGCTACTGCTACGTTGCACGACCCCCTCCTCCCCTGTATTGGCCCGCGCTGGCCTGTGCGATTCTTCGGCAGGCCGAGCCCACGGCCCCCAGGGGGCAAAAAGATAGGGAGTCGAACGATCATGAAGAAGATTGCAGTGACCGTTGCGGTCCTTGCGCTCGGCCTCGCCGCCTGCGCGAAGAACAACGCGAACAACACCGCCGCCAATGACATGGGCACGGAAAATGCGGCGACCGCCGACATGAACGGCGCCACCAACGACACCACGAATGCGGCCAGCAACGCACTGGATCAGGCGAGCAACAACCTCGCAGTTGCCAGCAACGCGGTCGAGAATGCGACTGCTGCGGTCAACAACGCCTCCAGCAACAAGTAATCGCATCGCGATGAAGAAAGGCCGCGCGCCAGCTCTGGCGTGCGGCCTTTTTTTGTGCCTGCCGGCTCTGGCTTCGTGTGGAAGCGGGAGCACCGCCCCCACCCCAGAGCAGAATCAGCAGCTGACGAATGCGGATGAGCTGTTGAACTCCGCGCCCGAGTCGCTTTCGAACATCGACGAAAACGCGCTCGGCGTGACGACCAGCAACACCCCGGTGGAGATCAGTAACGCCGGGTGAGAGCGCTCAGGATCTGCTCGACCACCATCGTGCGCGGATCGATCCGATACACGTAGCCGTTGTTGTAAATGTAGCGCGAATAGGGGTTCAATTGCCGCCCGTAATAGCTGCGCACGCTGTAAGGCAGCCGATTGTAGCTCATGAGCCCACCGTATCCGTACGGCACCCGCTGGCCGACCCCGAAAAGCTTCTTCGCCTGGCCCGGCGGCATGCATGGGACCGCCTTCTTCGCCAGTCCGGGCGGGCAGCCGCCGCGCCCGTAGCCTTCAGCGGGAGAGTCGTAGTCAAATCCATGACCATAGCCGTGCCCATGCCCGTTGCCCGGCTTCGCAATCGCGGGAGCCGCAGCAGCCATTGCCGTGACAGCGGCAATCATGAGTAGCTTTTTCATACTATGCCCTCCCTACCCCTTTGAGAATGAACGCCGCTTGACGGCGGGACAAGAGGGGGAGCCGCTTTCCTGCGGCTCCCCGTTTGATCAGAAGGCCTGAAGGATCCTGGTGATCGCATAGGTCGTCGGGTCGACGACGTAGATGTATCCGCCGTTGTAGACGTAGCGGTAATCGGGATTGAGGTGATACCGGACAACATACGGATGCGGCAGCGCGCTATAGGCGGTGTAGCCGTAATTCGGGCCGAAGACATGACCCATTCGCCAGGCGGCACGGCGGCGGGCTTGCCGGACAGTTAGACGCCGCCAGGAGACGCATCGGTGATTGTGCCAGCGCGTGCAGGTGGTCTGGTTGGTGTAGCGGCGCGCCTGCGCGGGGGCGGCGGTGAACCCTGCTGCGGCCACCGCGACTCCGGCCAATGCGACGAACAACTTCTTCATAACAACCTCCAAAATTCCGGATTTCTCTCAGAGGCAACGAAGCTTCGGAAAGTCGGTTGCGGCGTTCATTTGCCGGCAATGAAGAATTCACGTTGTGCTTGCGGTTGCCCGATTGGGACCATGCCGCTAAGCGGGCCCCGCTCTTTCCGGCTCCGTTCGCAGGCGCCGCCCACAAGAAGAGGTCCAAACCAGCCCTATGGCTCGCAAGAAAATCGCGTTGATCGGCGCCGGGATGATCGGCGGAACTTTGGCTCACCTCGCAGCAATGCGCGAACTCGGCGATATCGTCCTGTTCGATATCGCGGAGGGGATTCCGCAGGGCAAAGCGCTGGATCTGAGCCAGTGCGGCCCCATCGACGGGTTCGACGCGAAAATCACCGGCACCAACGACTATGCCGATATCGCCGGCGCCGACGTGGTGATCGTCACTGCTGGGGTTCCCCGCAAGCCGGGCATGAGCCGCGACGATTTGCTCGGAATCAATTTGAAAGTGATGGGTTCGGTCGGCGCGGGCATCAAGCAACATGCCCCCAATGCCTTCGTCATCTGCATCACCAACCCGCTGGATGCGATGGTCTGGGCGCTTCGCGAATATTCGGGCCTTCCACACCACATGGTCGTCGGCATGGCCGGAGTCCTCGACAGCGCCCGCTTCGCCACCTTCCTGGCATGGGAGTTCGGGGTTTCGGTGCGCGACGTGAACGCCTTCGTTCTCGGCGGCCACGGCGACACGATGGTGCCGGTGCTCGGCTATTCGACCGTCAACGGAATTCCGGTTCGCGATTTCGCGATGATCAAGGGCGTCGACGAGAGCCGCCTTGAGGAAATCGTCAAGCGCACCCGCGGCGGCGGCGGCGAAATCGTGGGCCTGCTGAAGACGGGCAGCGCCTTTTACGCCCCGGCGACCAGCGCGATTGCGATGGCCGAAGCGTATCTCGGCGACCAGAAGCGGATCCTACCGGTCGCGGCGCATCTCACCGGCCAGTACGGAGTCAACGATCTTTACGTCGGCGTGCCGGCGGTGCTCGGCGCGGGCGGTGTCGAGGAAGTCATCCAGATCGACCTCGACGACGCAGCCAAGGCGAATTTCCAAACCTCGGTCGACGCGGTCAAGGAACTGCTCGTCGCCTGCAAGCAAATCGATGGGACGCTGGCATAAGTCAAATGCGGCTGCGCTCACCACTTCTCGCTGTCACGGCATTTGGGCTCACGGGGGCGAGCACACCCCCCTCCGCGCCCGCACCCGATCCGGTTTTGCTTTTTCAGTCGGCATGCATGGCTGGCACAGTTCAGCTCGATTCAAGGAGTGTCACAGCAGTTACGTCCAGAGCATTGCCGCTCACGGCGCTCGCTGCGATCGGGCAGGCAATCTATCGTGGGCCCGGAGCTCCGACGTATCCTGAAGTGCCGCCATACAAGGACTTGCCTAACCCAGTCTATCGTATCAACCGCACAGATATATTTCTCATTGCGACGACGCCCCGACCAGTCACAGGTGCGCGTTTTGCAGATTCCTGCATGGTCGTCTGGAGAGGCGACGGTTTTAAGGCGGCGCACGATCTCATACTTCCAAACGTCCCAGACCGAAGCCAAAGCGCTCACCGGCTTGGAAGAGATTACGTCAGCTCCAACGACGGTCAGCAGATTTTGACGGCCGCCTTGCTGAACTACTGGACTGTCTTGAAAGCTTCCCCCGCCGCGAGCGAACCGTCACCGCCCATCATACCACCCGGAGCAATGAAGAATTGAGCATTCTCGTCGACAAAAATACGAAGGTGATCGTCCAGGGTATGACGGGCGAAGCGGGCAGTTTTCATACGCAGCAGTCGATCGCCTACGGGACCAAGGTCGTGGGCGGCGTCACGCCGGACAAGGGCGGAACCACGCACCTCGACCTGCCGGTGTTCGACACGGTCGCGGAAGCGGTCGAGAAGACCGGCGCCACCGCCAGCGTCATCTACGTCCCGCCGCCGTTCGCAGCCGATTCGATCCTGGAAGCCATCGACGCACAAGTGCCGCTGATCGTCGCGATCACCGAGGGCATCCCGGTGCTCGACATGGTGAAGGTGAAGCGGGCGCTGTCCGGTACCGCCTCGCGGCTGATCGGGCCGAACTGCCCCGGCGTCCTCACCCCCGGCGAATGCAAGATCGGGATCATGCCCGGCAACATCTTCAAGAAGGGCAGCGTCGGAGTCGTCAGCCGCTCCGGCACGTTGACTTATGAAGCCGTGTTCCAGACGACCAACGAAGGGCTGGGTCAAACCACTGCCGTCGGAATCGGCGGGGATCCGGTCAACGGCACGAATTTCATCGATGTGCTGGAAAAGTTCCTGGCCGACGACGAGACCAAGTCGATCATCATGATCGGCGAGATCGGCGGAAGCGCCGAAGAGGATGCCGCACAATTCCTCGCTGACGAGGCGAAGCGCGGCCGCAAGAAACCGGTGGTAGGGTTCATCGCCGGGCGCACTGCGCCTCCGGGCCGTCGCATGGGTCATGCCGGTGCGATCGTTTCCGGCGGCAAGGGTGATGCCGAAAGCAAGATCGCGGCGATGGAAGCCGCTGGAATTCGGGTGAGCCCGAGCCCATCTGAGCTGGGCAGGACTCTGAAGGAGCTCCTCGCGGCGTAAAGTGACTTGTTCCCCGGCGAAGGCCGGGGCCCAGGAGCCGGAGGCTGAGAACGCAAGAGGATGAAGGCCGGTTTTGTCTACATGATGGCAAGCCGAAAGAATGGAACGATCTATACCGGCGTAACCAGCGATCTCATCAAACGAGCGTACGAGCATCGCGAAGGCTTGGTCGCGGGCTTTACGAAGCAGTATTCTTGCAAGCTGCTGGTATGGTTCGAACCTTATGGCGACCTGCAGGAAGCACGCCATCGTGAACTGCAGATCAAGGAGTGGAAAAGAGCGTGGAAGATTCGGCTAATCGAGGAAAAGAATCTTGAGTGGAGCGATCTTTACCCAAGCTTATTTGAAGTCGGCTTTGCCGACCCTGGGCCCCGGCCTGCGCCGGGGAGCGTGAACATATGAACGACGTCTCTGGACAATTCGAAACCGAATCCGGGCCGAGCTGGGCAAGGCCGAACTGGCCGGTTTCAGAACTCGACGACATCAACCTGGGACTCGATCCGACGCAGGCGACGATCGAGTCGTTCAAAAAGGCGGCAACCGCAAAAGCCGCGGCCACCACGTCCGACCCGGAAGCGATCCGCAAGGCGGCCGAGGATTCGATCCGTGCGATGATGCTGATCCGCACCTATCGCGTACGCGGTCACCTCGCCGCGAAGCTCGATCCGCTCAGCCTTCACCACAGCTCCCTCCCCGCCGACCTGACGCCCGCCTATCACGGCTTTTC
>Ga0070659_100001215_pt1 | contig 18700 bp, 1 predicted proteins | sample KBSC23metaG_FD_64666 | JGI IMG/M metagenome (GOLD analysis project Ga0070659, IMG submission 64666) | Corn rhizosphere microbial communities from Kellogg Biological Station, Michigan, USA - KBS C2-3 metaG | ecosystem: Host-associated > Plants > Roots > Rhizosphere > Soil ... | reverse complement strand
AGCAGGTCGGCGACCGCCCGGCTGCGCAGACAGACGACACGCGCCGCGTCCTCCAGCGACAACGCGCCCGCCACATAGGCGGCAGCGATCTCCCCCTGCGAGTGCCCCACCACCGCCGACGGCTCCACGCCGAAGCTGCGCCACAACGCCGCCAACGACACCATCACCGCAAACAACGCCGGCTGCACCACGTCGACACGCTCCAGCGACGGAGCCCCCTCCGCCCCGCGCAGCACCTCCTCCAGCGACCAATCGACATGCTCCGCCAGCGCCGCGCCGCACGCGCGCATCGCCTCGGCGAACACCGGCGCCCCGTCAAGCAACTCCAGCGCCATCCCACCCCACTGCGCACCCTGACCCGGGAACACGAACACGGCCGTGCGCACCCCGCGGGCCGGGTCGGCGGAGCTCGCAACCACGCCGGCAGCGTGCTCGCCGCGGGCGAGCGCATCGAGGCCGGCGAGCAGCTCGGCGCGATCAGCGCCGACCACGACCGCACGCCGCTCCAGCCGCGCCCGACCGGTAGCCAGCGTGAACGCCACGTCGACCGGCTCCACCTCCGGGTCGACCACGAGCCGGTCGCGCAGGCGCCCGGCCTGCGCGCGCAACGCCGCCTCGGTGTGCGCCGAGAGCACGAACGGCAGGACGGGCGACTCGACGGCACGCTCGGCCTCCGGCTCCACCGGTGCCTCCTCCACGATCACGTGCGCGTTCGTGCCGCTGATCCCGAACGACGACACCCCAGCCCGCCGCGGACGCTCACCAGCCGGCCACGCCACCGGCTCGCGCAGCAGCTCCACCTCGCCGGCAGACCAGTCCACATGCGGCGACGGCTCCTCGCAATGCAGCGAGCGCGGCAGCAGCCCATGCCGCAGCGCCTGCACCATCTTGATGACGCCGGCCACCCCCGCCCCAGCCGAGCTGTGACCAATGTTCGACTTCACCGACCCCATCCACAACGGCCCGTTCGCGCGCTCGCGCCCATACGTCGCCAGCAGCGCCTGCGCCTCGATCGGATCCCCGAGCGTCGTCCCCGTCCCATGCGCCTCGACCGCGTCCACATCCGCCGGCGAGAGCCCCGCATCCGCCAACGCAGCACGAATCACCCGCTCCTGCGACGGTCCGTTCGGCGCGGTCAGGCCATTCGACGCGCCGTCCTGATTGATCGCACTGCCGCGCAACACCGCCAGCACGCGCCGGCCCCGCGCGCGTGCGTCCGAGAGCCGCTCGAGCACAAGCAGGCCCGCTCCCTCTGAGATCCCGGCTCCGTCCGCATCAGCGCTGAACGACCGGCAGCGGCCGTCGGGCGAGAGCACCCGCAGCCGGCTGAGCGCCTTCAGCAGCGTCGGCGTCGTCAACACGGTGACGCCGCCGGCGAGCGCCAGCTCGCACTCCCCGCGCCGCAGCGCCTGACAGGCCAGATGCACGGCCACCAGCGACGAGGAGCACGCCGTGTCGACCGACACCGCCGGCCCCTCCAGGCCAAGCGTGTAGGCCATCCGCCCCGACAGCATGCACGCCGAGTTCCCCGTGTGCGCGTGCCTTTCCAGCTCCGGCGACGCATGCGCGCGGGCCGGGCCGACGCAGTACTCGTCGTGGAAGACCCCGATGTAGACCCCGGTCCGGCTGCCGCGCAACGACGTCGGATCGACAGCCGCGTCCTCGAGCGCCTCCCATAGCAGCTCGAGCATGATCCGATGCTGCGGATTCAGGGCGACGGCCTCGCGCGGGCTGATGCCGAAGAAGCCCGCGTCGAATCCGCTGACGTCGCGCAGGAACGCTCCACCGCGGGCCGTGATCGTGCCGGGATGGTCCGGCTCCGGGTGGTAGAGGCGCCCAAGCTCCCAGCCGCGGTCCTCCGGATACCCGGCGACGACGTCGACGCCGTCGGCCACCAGCTCCCACAGCTCGGCCGGCGAGCCGACCGCGTCCGGAAAGCGACAGCTCATGCCGACGATCGCGATCGGTTCGTGCTCGCGCTGCTCGAGCTCGCGTACGCGCTGGTGCGCGGTGCGCAGGTCTCTGGTGACCTTGCGCAGGTAGTCGCGGAGGCGCTGCTCGTCGCTCATGCTGCTCCGAACTCCTCGTCGATCAGGGCGAACATCTCCTCGTCGGAGGCCGCGTCCAGGTCCGCGACGGGCGCACCGTTCGTCGTGTCCTCGGACGCGAGCAGGCTCTGCACGCGAACGTTGAAGGCGCGCATGCGCAGCTCCACGCCCGCGCGCGCCTGGCGGTCCTGCGCGAGCCGCTCGACCAGCCGCTCGAGGCGCTCGAGCTCGCGCTCGATCGTTGGCGGCGCCGCGGCGCCGCCGTGCGGCAGGCGCTCGAGCAGGTACGCGGCGACGGCCTCGGGAGTCGGGTGGTCGAAGGCGAGCGTCGCCGGGAGCTGCAGCCGCGTCGCGCGCGCCAGGCCGTTGCGCAGCTCGACGGCCGAGAGCGAGTCGAAGCCGAGGTCCTTGAACGTCGCGCGCGCCTCGACCGCCGCGGGCGCATCGCGGCCGAGCACCTCCGCGACGTGCTCGCGCACGACGTCGAGGACCGCCTGCGGCCGGTCCGCCTCCGCGACGCCGGACAGCCGCCGCCGCAGCGAGTCGACCGTGTCCCCGCCATGCGCCGGGCGGGTCGGGACGAGCCCGCTGAGGATCTCCGGCAGCGAGCCGTCCCGCGCCATCGCGGCCAGCGAGCTGGCTCGGAACGGCACCAGCAGCGGCGCCGGATCGTCGCGCCGCAGCGCCGTGTCGAGCAGCGCGAGCCCCTCGGCGTCGCCCAGCAGGTCGGCGCCCAAGCGACGGATGTGCGCTTTCTCCGGCGCAGCCCGCTCGCCGGTCATGCCGCCCGAGTCGGCCCAGGCCCCCCACACGAGCGAGGTGGCGGGAAGGCCGCTCGCACGCCGCCGGCGCGCCAGCGCGTCGAGGAGCGCGTTGGCCGCGGCGTAGGCGCCCTGTCCGGGCGAGCCGAGCGTCGACGCGGAGGAGAACAGCACGAAGCGCGACAGGCCGAGCTCGCGGGTGAGCTCGTCGAGCAGCAGCGCGGCGTCGGCCTTCGGTCGCATCACACGGTCGATCTGCTCCGCGGTCGTCGACTCGAGCAGCGCGTCCTCGAGCACGCCCGCCGCGTGGATCACCGCGGTGAGCGGGTGATCGGCCGGCACCGCGGCGAGCAGTCGCGACAGCTCGCTGCGATCCGTCACGTCGCAGGCCTCGACGGTCGCCTCCGCGCCGAGCCGCGCGAGCTCGGCGGTGAGCTCGGGGGCGCCCGGGGCCTGCGGGCCGCGACGGCTTACGAGCAGCAGCCGGCGCACGCCGTGCTCGCGCGCGAGGTGCCGCGCCACCAGCGCACCCAGGCCTGCGGTGCCGCCGGTGATCAAGACGGTCCCGTCAGCCTCGACCAGCGGCTCCGTCGTCGGCGCGGCCGCGCGCGCCCGCGCGACGCGGGGCACGAGGACGCCTCCCTCGCGCGCGGCGACCTGCGTCACGCCGGCTGCGAGCGCCGCCGCCACCCGCCACGACGCCTCGCGGCCGTTGGTGTCGAGCAGCCCGAAGCGACCTGGGTGCTCGCGCTGCGCCGAGCGCACGAGCCCCCACTGCGCGCACGCGCCCAGCTGCGGGACCTCGCCGTCGCGTGCTGCCACCGCCCCCGTCGTCACGAGCACGAGCCGGGCGCTCGCGAGACGGTCCTCGCCGAGCCACGCCCGCAGCAGCTCGGCCGTCAGGTGGACGCCGGCGCGCGCCGCCGCCGCGTCGTCGCCGTCGAGCTGCGGCATTCGCGCGAGCACGACGTCCGGCGGCTCCGCACCGGCCTCGACGTTGGCGACCAGCGTGCGCAGGTCCGGCCACCGCTCGCCCATCTCGCCGGCCTCGAGCTCGCCGAGCACCGCGAAGCGGGACACCGTGCCGTCGGCAGGCGGCACGGGAGCCTCGACCCAGTCGAGCGAGAAGACCGCGTCATCGCGGCTGCGGCGCGCCAGCGCGAGCTGCTGCGGCTCGACGCGCCGTGTCACGACCTGCTCCACCGACATGACGGGCGCGCCGAGCGGGTCGATCGCGGCCAGCTCCCACGCGTCCTCGCCGACCAGCGCGAGGCGAACGCGCAGCGCGGTCGCGCCCGTCGCGTGCAGGCGCACGCCCTGCCAGTGAAACAGCATCGGGCTGCCGGAGCCCTCGCCGTCGTCGGTCAACGCGACGACGCCGTGCATCGCCGCGTCGAAGAGGGCCGGATGGAGCGCGTGCCGCGCGGCTGCGTCGGCCTGCTCCTCCTCGAGCGCCACCTCGGCGAACAGCTCGCCGCCGCGGCGCCACGCCGCGCGAACGCCCGTGAACCACGGGCCGTAGGCGAAGCCGCGATCAGTGAGCCGCTCGTAGATGCGATCGACGTCGACCTCCTCGGCGCCCGCAGGCGGCCACGCCTCGGCGGCGAGCTGCTCGACCGCCTCCGAGGAGGCCGCGTCCGCCGCCGGAGCGAGCGTGCCGCCGCCGTGGCGCATCCACTCGCCGCCGCCGTCGTCGGCAGCGGCGCCGCCGCTGCAGGAGTGGATCGAGAAGCGCCGGCTCCCCGCCTCGTCCGGAGCCTCCACGCGCATCTGCAGCTGCGCCGCCTCGCGCTCGGCCAACACGAGCGGCGACTCGAAGGTGATCTCCGCGAGTACAGGGCATCCGAGCAGGTCGCCGGCGGCGAGGGCGGCTTCGACCCATGCGGTGCCGGGCACGACGACCGTGTCGAGCAGGACGTGGTCGCCGATCCACGGATGCGTCGCGCAGGCCACGCGTCCGCTCAGCAGCCAGTCGTCGCTGCCCGCGAGCGCCTGCCGGATGCTGAGCAGTGGGTGGTCGAGGGCGACGAGGCCGGCGGACGCCAGCTCCCCTGCGCCGGCGAGCTGGTCGAGCCAGTAGCGGCGGCGTTGGAAGGCGTAGCTCGGGAGCTCGGCGGCGCGTGCGCCAGTGTCGTTGAACAGCGGGGAGAGATCAATGTCGACGCCGTTGACGTGCGCCTCGCCGAGCGCGGTGAGGAAGCGCGCGAGGCCGCCCTCGCCGCGGCGAAGCGTCGCGACCGCGGCCACGCGCTCGGCGGCGTCGACGGCTTCGGCGGCGGAGGCGATCGAGACCGTCAGGCCGGGATTGGGGCTGACTTCGACGAACGCGCCGACACCCTGCTCGATCAATCTCGTCACGACGTCGTTGAAGCGCACCCGCTCGCGCAGGTTGCGGTACCAGTAGGAGGCGTCGAGCGTCGCGGTATCGATCGCCTCGGCGGTGACCGTCGAGTAGAGCGGGATCGTCCCCGACCGCGGCTCGATGCCGGCCAGGTCCCGCTCGATCCGCTCGCGCAACTGCTCAACGCGCGCCGAGTGCGAGGGGTAGTCGACCGGGATCCTGCGCGCCCACACGCCGTCGCGCTCGCAGCTGGCGAGGAACTGCTCAAGCGGGTCGAGCTCGCCTGAGACGACGACTGAGCTCGGCCCGTTGACGGCCGCCAAGGAGAGCCGCTCGCCATAGCCCGCAAGCCGCGCCTCCACCTCCTCTGGCGCGATCGCCACCGACCCCATCCCGCCATGGCCGGCGAGCAGGTCGGCGACCGCCCGGCTGCGCAGACAGACGACGCGCGCGGCATCCTCGAGCGTGAGGGCGCCGGCGACGTGGGCGGCGGCGATCTCTCCCTGCGAGTGCCCGACCACAGCGACCGGCTCCACGCCGAAGCTGCGCCACAGCGCCGCCAGCGAGACCATCACCGCGAACAGCGCCGGCTGCACCACGTCGACGCGCTCCAGCGACGGAGCCCCCTCCGCCTCGCGCAGCACCTCCTCCAGCGACCAGTCGACGTGGCGCGCCAGCGCCGCGCCGCACGCACGCATGGCGTCCGCGAACACCGGCGCCGCGTCGAGCAGCTCAAGCGCCATCCCCTCCCACTGCGCACCCTGACCCGGGAACACGAACACCGCTCTGCGCGCCTCGCGCGCACGGCCCGCCACAACGCCGGCGGCGTGCTCGCCACGCGCCAGCGCGTCGAGGCGCGCGAGCAGCTCCGATCGATCAGCACCGACCACGACAGCACGCCGCTCCAACCGCGCCCGACCGGTCGCCAGCGTGAACGCCACGTCGACCGGCTCAAGCTCGGGGCGTGCCGCCAACCAGCCGGCCAACCGCTCCGCCTGCGCACGCAACGCCACCTCCGTGTGTCCCGAGAGCACAAGCGGCAGAGCAGGCGGCGCAACCCTGCGCCCGGCCTCCGGCTCCACCGGCGCCTCCTCCACGATCACATGGGCGTTCGTGCCGCTGATCCCGAACGACGACACCCCAGCCCGCCGCGGACGCTCGCCGCGCGGCCACTCCACCGACTCGCGCAGCAACTCGACCGCACCCGCCGACCAATCCACATGCGGCGACGGCTCCTCGCAATGCAACGAACGCGGCAACCGCTCATGCCGCAACCCCTCCACCATCTTGATCACGCCCGCCACGCCGGCGCCGGCCGAGCTGTGGCCGATGTTCGACTTGATCGACCCGACCCACAACGGCCCGTTCGGACGTTCGCGCCCGTAGGTCGCAAGCAATGCGTGGGCCTCGATCGGATCCCCGAGCGTGGTTCCGGTCCCGTGCGCCTCGACGGCGTCGACGTCCGCCGGCGACAATCCCGCGTCCGCCAGCGCAGCGTGGATCACCCGCTCCTGCGAGGGCCCATTCGGCGCCGTCAGGCCATTCGACGCGCCGTCCTGATTGATCGCGCTGCCGCGCAGCACAGCCAGCACGCGGTGGCCACGCTCGCGTGCGTCCGCGAGCCGCTCCAGCACGAGCACCCCGGCCCCCTCGGCGAACCCGGTGCCGTCAGCGCCGGCGCCGAACGACTTGCAGCGGCCGTCAGGCGCCAAGCCGCGCTGGCGCGCGAAGTCGACGATCAGGTCCGGTCCCGCCATGACGGTGATCCCGCCCGCCAGCGCCAGCGAGCACTCGCCCTCGCGCAGCGACCGACATGCCAGGTGGATCGCGACCAGCGAGGACGAGCACGCCGTGTCGATCGTCACCGCCGGCCCCGCGAGTCCGAAGCGGTGGGCGATGCGGCCGGACAGCACGCTGACCTGCGTACCGGTCAGCCGGAAGCTCTCGTGCTCGGAGGGGACGTGGCGGGCGTAGCCCGAGCTCGTCACGCCGGCGAACACCCCGGTCTCGCTCTCGTGCAGCGACGGCGGGGCGATGCCCGCGCTCTCGAGCGCCTCCCACGCGAGCTCCAGCATCAGGCGCTGCTGGGGATCCATCGCCAGCGCCTCGCTGCGGCCGATGCCGAAGAAGCCGGCGTCGAAGTCCGCCGCGTCGTGCAGCCAGCCGGCCTCGCGCGTGTAGCTGGTGCCGGGCTTGTCCGGATCTGGGTCGAACAGCCGCTCCAGGTCCCAGCCGCGGTCGTCCGGGAACGGCGAGATCGCATCGGTCCCGGCGGCGACCAGCTCCCACAGCTGCGCGGGGGACCTCGCCCCGCCCGGGTAGCGGCAGCCCATTCCGACGATCGCGATCGGCTCGTCGCCGCGTGCGCGAGGCCGTCTGCGGACGGGCGCGACGCGCTCGACGCCGGCGATCTCGGCGCGCAGCAGCTTCGCCACGGCGAGCAGCGTCGGGTGGTCGAAGACCAGCGTCGACGGCAGCCGCAGGCCCGTGCCGTCGGCCAGCTCGTTGCGCAGCTCGATCGCCGACAGCGAGTCGAAGCCCAGCTCCTTGAACGTCTGCGCGGGATCGATCGCCTCGGGCGAGTCGTGCCCGAGCACCGCGGCCGCCCGGCGCCGGACGAGCTCCAGCAGCGCCCCCTCCCACGCCTCCTCCGGCAGCTCGGCCAGCTGCGCGAGCGCCGCGCCGGGACGGTGCGCCGGCCCCGGCGCAAGCCCGCGCAGGATCGCGGGGAGCGTGCCCTCGCGGGCGCGCAGGCGCAGCGTGCCGGCGTTGAGACGCACCGCGCCGAGGACGGCCTCGTCAGCCGCGAGCGCCGCGTCGAAGAGCCGCAGGCCCTCCTCCGGCGTCAGCGCCTCGATCCCCATCCGCTCGAGGCGGGCGGTGTCCGCGTCGCCGATCGTGGCAGTCATGCCGCGCTCGAGCTGCCACGGACCCCACGCGATCGAGACGTGCGGCCGCCCCGCGGCCCGCGCGCGCTGCGCGAGCGCGTCGAGGAAGGCGTTCGCGGCGGCGTAGCTGCCCTGGCCGGGCGCGCCCGCGAGTGCCGCCAACGAGGAGAACGAGACGAACGCCCCGAGCTCGAAGCCGTCCGTGAGCTCGGAGAGGTGCCACGCCGCGTCGGTCTTCGCATGCAGCACGCGCTCGACCTGCTCGGCGGTGAGGGACGCGATCGTCGCGTCGTCGAGCACGCCCGCCGCATGGACCACCGCGCGGATCGGCTGCGATGCGCAGACGTCGGCGACGAGCGCGGCGCAGGCGTCCCGATCCCCGACGTCGCAGGCGAGCAGGCGCGCCTCGCAGCCGCGCTCGGCGAGCGCGCCGAGCAGCTGGTCGGCGGACTCGGCCGCCGGGCCGCGCCGGCTGACGAGCGTCAGGTGCCGCACGCCGCCCTCCGCGAGGTGACGCGCGAGCAGCGCGCCGATCCCGCCGGTGGCGCCGGTGATCAGCACCGTCCCGTCCGCGGGGAATCGAAGCCGTGTGCCCTCGTCCGGCGCGCCGGTTCTCAGCGGCGCCAGCCGCGGCGCGCGCAGCTCGCCCCCGCGCAGCGCGAGCTGCGGCTCGCCGGCGGCGAGGATCGCCGCAAGCGGCAGCATGCCGTCGTCATCGGCCGCGTCGCGGTCCACCAGCACGAAGCGCCCCGGCTGCTCGGACTGCGCGCTGCGCACGAGCCCCCAGACGGCGGCAAGCGCGGGGTCCGGCGCGTCGCCCTCGACCGCCGCGACGGCCCCCCGCGTGACGATCAGCAGCTGCGAGTCGGCGAGCCGCTCCTCGGCCAGCCAGCCCTGGAGCAGTGCCCGCGCGGCGTCGACGGCGGCGTGCGCACGCGAGGCCGGGTCGCCCTCGCGGTGCGCGATACCGGCCAGCACCACCTCCGGCGCCGGCGCGCCCGCCTGCAGCTCGTCGATCAGGGCCGCGAGGCTCGCGCAGCGCAGCACCTCCCCGTCAGCCTCCAGCTCGCCGATCACCGCGACCGACGGCTCCTGCGCCCCGCCCGCCCGCGCGAGCTCCGGCCACTCCACGCGATGCAGCGGCTCCCAGCCGCCGCGCGAAGACGCCTGGAGCCGCCCCAGCTCGACCGAGCGCGTCGACAATGCCTCCACCGAGAAGACGGGCCGGCCGTCCTCCGTGCAGGCGGCGACGGATATCGCGTCCGGCCCGGCCGGGACGCAGCGCACGCGCAGCCGCGAGGCGCCGGTCGCATGGAGGCGCACGTTCGCCCAGCGGAACAGCATCCTCCCCTCGCCAGGCGGGGACTCCTGCGCGAGCACCTGCTCGCCGAGGCCCGCCTGCAGCGCGAGGTCGAGCAGCGCCGGATAGACGGCGTAGCGGCCGGTCTCGTCGGCGAAATCGGCCGCGATCTCGACCTCTGAGCAGGTGGCGTCCCCGTCGCGCCACACCGCGCTGATGCCTGTGAACGGCGGCCCGTACGCGTAGCCCGCCCGCTCGCACAGGCGCGCGACGATCGCGTCCGCGTCGAGCGGCTCGGCGCCGGGCGGCGGCCACGCCTCCGCGGCGAGCGGCTCCACCAGCGGGTCCTCGGACGCGGCCGCGGGGCCGAGCGTCCCGGTCGCATGCGCGATCCACGCGCCGGCGCCCTCCTCCCGTGAGTGGACGCTGAAGCCGCGCCGCCCGGCCTCGTCCGGCGCCTCGACGAACAGCTGGAGCTCGACGCCGCCCTCGGCCGGCGGCAGCAGCGGGGCCTCGAGCGTCAGCTCCTCGACGACGTCGCAGCCGACCGTCGCGCCCGCGGCGAGGACGAGGTCGACGAACGCGGCGCCCGGCAGCACGAGCGTGCCGGCCAGCGCGTGACCGGCGATCCAGGCGTGCGTCTGCGTCGACAGGCGGCCCGTGAACAGCCACTCGTCGCCGCGCGCGAGCGGCGCCATGCGCGCGAGCAGCGGATGCCCGTTGACGCCGGGCGCGCCCTCGAAGCGCTCGCGCGGCTCGATCCAGTAGCGCCTGCGCTGGAACGGATAGGTCGGCAGGTCGACGCGGCGCGGTCCGTGGGCGGCGAGGACGGCCTCCCAGTCGAGCTCGACGCCCGCACCGTGCGCTGCTGCGAGGAACCCGGTGAACGCCTCGCAATCGTCGCGCTGTGCGCGCAGCGCCGGCACGAGCAGCGCCCGCTCGTGCGCATCCGGGCCCAGGCAGTCGCTCGCCATCCCCACCAGCGCGCCGTCCGGGCCCAGCTCGAGGTAGCGGCGCACGCCGGCGGCGTCGAGCGCTGCGACGGCAGCCGCGAAGCGGACGGGCAAGCGCACGTGCCGGACCCAGTACTCGGGGGTGGCGAGCACGTCCGCGGCAACCTGCTCGCCGCTGAGGCCGGAGACGATCGGGATGCGCGGCGCGGCGAACGCCAAGCCCTCCGCGACCCTGCGGAACGCGTCGAGCATCGGCTCGACGCGGGGCGAGTGGAAGGCGTGGCTCACGCGCAGCCGCTTCGTCTCGCGCCCGCGGCCCTCCCACAGCGGCTGCAACTCGTCGAGCGCCTCGACGTCCCCGGATACGACGACGGCGCACGGCCCGTTTACGGCGGCGATCGCCAGCCGTTCGTCGCGCCCGGCGAGCGAGGCGGCGACCTCGTCCTCGGTCGCCTTGATCGCGAGCATGCCGCCGCCGTCCGGCAGCGCGCCGATCAGCGCGCCGCGCGCCGCCACCAGCGCGCAGGTGTCGGCGAGCGAGAGCACCCCCGCGACGTGGGCCGCCGCCAGCTCGCCGATCGAATGACCCACGAGGTAGTCGGCCCGCATCCCGAGCGACTCGACGAGCCGGAACAGCGCGACCTCGACGGCGAACAGCGCAGCCTGCGTGTACTCGGTCCGGTCGAGCAGCGCGGCCTGCTCGGACCCTGCGGGCGCGCGCAGGAGCTCCCGCAGCGGACGGTCGAGGTGCCGATCCAGCTGCGCGCAGACTGCGTCCAGCGCGTCGCCGAAGAGCGGGAACGCCGCCGCGAGCCCCTGTCCCATGCCGGGGCGCTGCGCGCCCTGGCCGGTGAACAGGTACGCCGTCCTGCCGGCGCGCGGCACGCCCTCGACCGTGCGCGCCGTCCGCTCGCCCCGCTCGAGCGCCTCGAGCGCGGCGAGCAGCGTGTCGCGGTCCGCGCCGATCGCGGCGGCGCGGCGTCCGAAGCGGCGGCGACCCGTGGCGAGCGAGAGCGCCACGTCCTGGGGCCGCGCCTGCGGCCGGTCCTGCAGATGGGCGCGCAGCTGCCCCGCCTGCGCGCGCAGCGCCGGCTCGCTCTTGGCCGACAGCAGCCATGCGACCGTCGGCGGCTCGCTCGGCTCAGACGTGGCGGCGGCGGGCTCCGCGGCGGCGGGCGCCTCCTCGATGATCACGTGGGCGTTGGTGCCGCTGATCCCGAACGACGACACGCCGGCGCGCCGCGGCGTCTCCCCGCGCGGCCACGGCCGGCTCGCGGTGAGCAGCTCCACCGCGCCCGCGCCCCAGTCGACGTGCGAGGACGGCGTGTCGGCGTGCAGCGTCTGCGGCAGCAGCCCGTGGCGCAGCGCCATCACCATCTTGATGACGCCGCCGACGCCGGCGGCCGCCTGCGCGTGGCCGACGTTCGACTTCAGCGACCCCAGGCGAAGCGGCTCGCCCGCGCGGCCCTGACCGTAGGTGGCCAGCAGCGCGTGCGCCTCGATCGGATCGCCGAGCGCGGTGCCCGTCCCGTGCGCCTCGACCGCGTCGACGTCGGCCGGGGACAGCTCGGCGTCGGCGAGCGCGTTCACGATGACGCGCTCCTGCGCGGGCCCGTTCGGCGCGGTCAATCCGTTCGACGCGCCGTCATGGTTGATCGCGCTGCCGCGGATCACCGCGAGCACGCGGCGGCGGCCGGCGAGCGCGTCGGAGAGCCGCTCGAGCACCAGCACGCCGGCTCCCTCCGCCAAGCCGGTTCCGTCGGCGCCCTCGCCGAACGCCTTGCAGCGTCCGTCGGGCGCCAGGCCGCGCTGCCGGCTGAACTCCTGAAGCATCCAGGGCGTGGACATGATCGAGGCGCCACCGGTGAGCGCGAGCGGCGTCTCGCCCCGGCGCAGCGCCTGGCAGGCGAGGTGGAGCGCGACGAGCGAGGAGGAGCAGGCGGTGTCGACGCTGAGCGTCGGCCCCTCGAGACCCAGCACGTACGCGATGCGCCCGGAGACGACGCTTGCGTGCGAGCCGGTCAGGCGGTGCCCCTCGACCTCGTGGGCGTCGCGCCCCGGGTAGTCGGTCGCGCCGCCGCCCGCGAACACGCCGGCAGGCACTCCGGCGAGCCCCGCCGGGTCGATGCCGGCGTCTTCGAGCGCCGCCCATGCGAGCTCGAGCATCACGCGCTGCTGCGGGTCCATCGCGAGCGCCTCGCGCGGGCTGAGGTCGAAGAAGTCGGCGTCGAAGTCGGCGAAGCCGTCGACGAAGCCGCCGCAGCGCGTCGAGACCTTGCCCCGCGCATCGGGATCCGGGTCGTAGAGGCCGTCGAGGTCCCAGCCGCGATCCTCCGGGAAGCGCGTGATCGCATCGGTCCCCGAGGCGACGAGCTCCCACAGGTCCTGCGGCGAGCGCACGCCGCCCGGGAAGCGGCAGGCCATCCCGACGATCGCGATCGGCTCCTTCTGCCGCGCGATCTGCTCGCGCAGCTGCTCGCGCTCGCGCAGCGTCTCGCGCAGCGCCTCGACGACGTCGGCGTGGGTCGCGCTCATGACGCCGACCTCGCCGGCGCGGTCGTGCGCGCCAGGCGGACGAGGTCGTCCGCGTCGAGGTGCTGCAGATCGCCACCCTCGTCCGCGCCGGGGTCGAGAACCGGCGCGGACTTGGGCGAGAGCCTGCCCAGCACGTAGCCGGCCGCGGCGACGGGGCTGGGGTGGTCGAAGACGAGCGTCGACGGGAGCCGCATGCCGGTGGCCTCGGCGAGCCGGTTGCGCAGCTCGACGCCGCCGAGCGAGTCGAGGCCGAGCTCCCTGAACTTGCGCTCGGGCTCGATGCGCTCGGCCGACTCGTACCCGAGCACGACGGCGGCCTCCTCGCGCACGACGTGGAGCACGGCGTCGGCGCGATCGGCGTCGGACAGCCCCGCCAGCCGCTCGCCCAGCGAGGCGCTGCGCTCGACCGACCGCGGGCGGGGGCGCGCGCGCACGATCTCCCGCATGAGCGGCGGGAGCGTCCCCGCGCGCGCGGCCGCGCGCAGCGCCGGCATGTCGAGCGCGGTCGGGACCACCACCGGCTCCGCGGCGGCGCGCGCCGCGTCGAGCAGCTCCAGCTCGTTCGACATCGTCGCGACGCCCAGGCGTGCGAGGCGGGCGACGTCGGCGTCGTCGAGGTGTCCGGCCATGCCGGTCGCGTCGCTCCACAGCCCCCAGGCGAGCGAGCTGCCGGGCAGGCCCTGCGCGCGGCGCGATTGGACGAGCGCGTCGAGGAAGACGTTGGCCGCCGCGTAGTTCGCCTGGCCGGGGGTCCCGGCCGTGCCCGCGTCGGATGAGAACAGCACGAGCTCGGCCAGATCGCACTCGCGCGTCAGCTCGTGCAGCAGCAGCGCCGCGTCCGCCTTGGGCGCGAGCACGCGGCGGACCTGCTCGGCGGTCAGCGACTCGATCAGCCCGTCGTCGAGCACGCCCGCGGTGTGGATCACGGCCGTCAGCGGGTGCTCGGCGTCGATCGCCTCGAGCAGGGCCGTCAGCTCGCCGCGGTCGGTGACGTCGCAGGCGGCGAGGCGCGGATCCGCTCCAAGCTCGCGCAGCTGCTCGACCAGCTCGGCGGCCCCCGGCGCGTCAGGGCCGCGCCGGCTTACGAGCAGCAGGCGGCGAACGCGGTGCTCGGCGGCGAGGTGCCGGGCGACGCGCGCGCCGAGGTCGCCGGTTCCGCCGGTGATCAGCACGGTTCCCTCGGGATCGAGCGACCGCGGGATCGTGAGCACCACCTTGCCGACGCTGCGACCGTCGCCGAGGTGTCGGAACGCCTCGAACGCGTGGCGGACGTCCCACGCGCGGACCGGCAGCGGACGCAGCGCCCCGGTCTCGAACAGCGCGAGCAGCTCGCGCAGCAGCGCCGGGATCCGGTCGGGGCCGGCGTCGCGCAGCACGTCGTAGGCGCAGTAGTCGACGCCCGGACGCTCGCGCCGGATCCGGGCCGGGTCGCGACGGTCCGTCTTGCCCATCTCGAGGAAGCGGCCTCCCCGGGGGAGGAGGTCGAGCGAGGCGTCGACGGCCTCGCCGGCGAGCGCGTTCAGGACGACGTCGACGCCCTCCCCGGCGGTCGCCGCGAGGAACCGCTCGCGGAACGCGAGGTCACGCGAGCAGGCGATGTGATCGTCGTCGACGCCGAGCCGGCGCAGGACGCGCCACTTCTCGGGGCTGGCCGTGGCGTAGACCTCCGCGCCCAGCTGCCGCGCGAGCGCGATCGCGGCCATCCCGACACCGCCGGCGCCGGCGTGCACCAGCAGCCGCTCGCCCGCGCGCAGGCCGGCGCGCTCGACGAGGCCGTAGTACGCGGTCAGGAACGCCACCGGAACGGACGCGCCCTCGGCGAACGACCAGCCGGCCGGCAGCCTGGCGAGGAACCGGCGCTCGGTCACGGCCACCGGCCCGAACGCGTGCGCCATCAATCCCATGACCCGATCCCCGGCCGCCAGGTCTCTCACCGCCGCGCCGACCTCCAGCACGACGCCGGCGCCCTCGGAGCCGATCGGGTCGTCGTCGGGGTACAGGTCGAGGGCGATCAGCACGTCGCGGAAGTTGAGCCCGCCCGCGCGCACCGCGACCCGGACCTCATCGGGCCCGAGCGCGTCGCCGGCGCGCGGGCTCGCCACCAGCGCAAGGCCCTCCAGCGTTCCCCTGCGCGGGGCGTCGAGGTGCCACGCGCCCGCGTCCTCGGGCACCGCCAGCAGCGGGCCGCCGTCGAGCGGGGCGAGGCGCAGCCCGAGCAGCGTGCCGCCGCGGACGGCCACCTGCGGCTCGCCGCATGCGAGCAGCGCCGCCCAGTCCACCTCGGACGACGCGGCGCCGACCTCAAGGTCGACCAGCACGAAGCGCTCGGGATGCTCGGACTGCGCGCTGCGGGCCAGGCCCCACAGCGCCGCGCACGCGGCGTCCGGGGACTCGCCGTGGGAGGCCGCCATCGCCCCGCGCGTCACCAGCACCAGCCGTGCGTCGCCGACGGCGTCCGTGCGGAGCCAGTCCTGGAGGAAGGAGAGCAGCGCGATCACGTTCTCGCGTGCGCGGACCGCGACGTCGCCGCGTGCATCGTCATCCGCTCCTGCCGGGTCGGGGACCGCGACGAGCACCGCGTCGGGGATGTCGACCCCCTGCTCGATCGCTTCGACGAGCGTGTTGAGGGTGCGGTGGCGCATCGCCCCGGGCGGCGGCTCCAGCCCGTCGCCCAGCACCGCGTGCAGACCCGGCTGCTCCGCCGTCGCGTCAAGCGAGAGCTCGACCCAGGCGTGCCGGAAGAGGCCGTCGCCGCCCGTCTGCGCGGCGGCGCCCAGACGCTCCGCGTCGAGCGGGCGCAGCGCGAGCGCGTCGACCTCCAGCACCGTCCGACCGTCCTCGTCCGCGGCGACCAGGGCGAGACCGTTCCCCGCCGGCGCCGGCGTCAGCGCCGCCCGCAGCGATCTCGCCCCTCTGCGCAGCACGCGAACGCCGTTCAGCGCGAACGGCAGCGGCACCCCGCGGTCGCCGGCCTCGGCGACCGCGCCGTCGAGCGGCGCGTGGAAGCAGGCGTCGAGCAGCGCCGGGTGCACACCGAACGCGGCGGCATCCGCTGCGTCGCTCCCGCCGAGGGCGACCTCGCAGAACGTCTGCTCACCGCGCCGCCAGGCGGCGACGACGCCTTGGAAGACCGGGCCGTAGCCGAAGCCGGCGTCCGCCAGGCGCTCGTACATGGCCGTCGCGTCGACCGGCTCGGCGCCCTGCGGGGGCCATGCCTCGTCAGCGAGCGCGTCCACCCCGCCGGTGCGCGCGCTCGCCTCGTCGCTGAGGACGCCGGTGGCGTGACGGACCCACTCGCCGACCTCGGCGCGGCCGTCCGCACCCCCCGCTGTCCGGATCCGCGAGTGCACCTCGACCTCGCGGCGCCCCTCGCCGTCGTCGTCGCCCACGAGCAGCTCAAGCGCCACGTCGTCCCCCTCGGTCAGGACGAGCGGCGCCTCGAGCGTCAGCTCCTCGACGGCGCCGCAGCCCAGCTCCGCGCCGGCGACCAGCAGCAGCTCCGCGAACGCCGTCGCGGGGAGCAGCACGTTGTCGAGCACCGCGTGGTCGCGCAGCCACGGGTGCGTGCTCAGCGAGATGCGCCCGCTGAGCGCCGTGCCGCGCTCGCCCGCGAGCGGCAGCATCGCGCTCAGCAGCGGGTGGTCGACTGCGCCCAGTCCCGTCGCGGCCAGATCGCCGACGGGCCTCGCAGGCTGAAGCCAGAAGCGCCGGCGCTGGAAGGCGTACGTCGGGAGCTCGACACGCCGGGCGCCGGTGCCCTCGTACAGTCGCGGCCAATCGACGGGGACCCCGTGGACATGCGCCTCCGCGAGGGAGGTGAGGAAGCGAGGGAGACCGCCGTCGTCGCGGCGCAGCGACCCGATCACCGCGACGCGCTCGGCCGCGTCCTTGTGCTCGACCGTTGCGGTCATCGCGACGGTCAAGCCCGGGTGCGGGCTGACCTCGATCAGCGCGCCGGTGCCGTGCTCGATCAACGCCTCGACGGCGTCAAGGAAACGGACCGGCTGCCGCAGGTTGCGATACCAGTACTCCGCGCCAAGCTCGGCGGTGTCGATCTGCTCGCCGCTGATCGTCGAGTAGAACGGAACCGTCCCCGACCGCGGCTCGATGCCGGCGAGATCCCGCAGCAGCCGCTCACGCAACTCCTCGACCCGGACGGTGTGCGAGGGATAGTCCACCGGGATCCGACGGGCCCAGACGTCGCCGGCCTCGCAGCGCGCGAGCAGCTCCTCCAGCACGTCAGCCTCGCCGGAGACCACGACCGACGCCGGACCGTTCACAGCCGCAAGCGACACCCGCTCGCCGAACGGCTCAATCAACTCCGCCGCCGCCCCAGACGCCAGCGCGACCGAGACCATGCCCCCGCGCCCGGCCAGCAGCTCCGCGATCGCCCGGCTGCGCAGGCACACCACCCGCGCCGCGTCCTCCAGCGACAGCCCGCCCGCGACATGCGCCGCGGCGATCTCGCCCTGCGAATGCCCCACCACCGCCGACGGCTCCACACCATAGGAGCGCCACAACGCCGCCAACGACACCATCACCCCAAACAACGCCGGCTGCACCACATCCACGCGCTCCAACGACGGAGCACCCTCCACCCCCCGCAGCACATCCTCCAACGACCACTCCACATGGCGCGAGAGCGCCTCACCACACCCACGCAACACATCCGCGAACACCGGCACCGAATCAAGCAACGCCAACGCCATCCCATCCCACTGCGACCCCTGCCCCGGAAACACGAACGCCGCGCCGGCGCCATCGCGCGCCTGACCGCACACCACGCCGGCCGGTTGCTCACCGCACGCGATCGCCCTCAAGCCCGTGATCGCCTGCTCACCATCCGCGGCGACCACGACCGCACGATGCTCCAGCTGCGCACGGCCCGTCGCCAGCGAGAAGCCGACATCCACCGGCTCAAGCTGCGGCCGCTCGACCAGCCACCCGCGCAACCGCTCAGCCTGCGCCCGCACCGCGGCCCCGCTGTGCCCCGACAGCACGAAGGGGATCGTCGGCGGCTGCAGATCGCGGGCCGCCCGCTCGACGGGCGGCGCCTCCTCGAGGATCACGTGCGCGTTCGTGCCGCTGATCCCGAACGACGAGACCGCCGCCCGCCGCGGGCGCTCCCCGGCCGGCCACGCGACCGGCTCGCTCAACAGCGCGATCTCGTCCTCGGACCAGTCGACGTGCGGCGAGGGCTCCTCGCAGTGCAACGACCGCGGCAGCCGCTCGTGCCGCAGCGCCTGCACCATCTTGATCACGCCCCCAACGCCGGCAGCCGCCTGCGTGTGACCGACGTTCGACTTGAGCGAGCCGAGGTACAGGGGTCCGTTCGCGCGCTCGCGCCCGTACGTCGCCAGCAGCGCCTGCGCCTCGATCGGATCGCCCAGCGCCGTGCCCGTCCCGTGCCCCTCGACCGCGTCGACGTCCGCGGGCGAGAGCCCGGCGGACGCAAGCGCCTGGCGGATCACGCGCTCCTGCGAGGGCCCGTTCGGCGCCGTCAACCCGTTTGACGCGCCGTCCTGGTTGACCGCGCTGCCGCGCACGGTCGCGAGCACGCGGTGACCCGCCTCGCGCGCATCCGAGAGCCGCTGCAGGACGAGCAGGCCGGCGCCCTCCGACCAGACGGTGCCGTCCGCGCCCGCGCCGAACGCCTTGCAGCGCCCGTCCGGCGCGAGCGCGCGCTGGCGCGAGAACTGCACGAAGATCGTGGGTCTCGCAAGCACGGTCGCGCCGCCCGCGAGGGCCAGGTCGCACTCGCCCTGACGCAACGACTGGCACGCCAGGTGCAGCGCCACGAGCGAGGACGAGCACGCGGTGTCGACCGACACCGCCGGCCCCTCCAACCCGAGCGTGTAGGCGAGCCGGCCGGAC
>Ga0070659_100001214_pt1 | contig 18706 bp, 21 predicted proteins | sample KBSC23metaG_FD_64666 | JGI IMG/M metagenome (GOLD analysis project Ga0070659, IMG submission 64666) | Corn rhizosphere microbial communities from Kellogg Biological Station, Michigan, USA - KBS C2-3 metaG | ecosystem: Host-associated > Plants > Roots > Rhizosphere > Soil ... | reverse complement strand
GGGCTGGCCGGCTCGCTCAAGACGCTGGTGCTCGGCTTCGAGACGCTGACGGATGTGCACTGGTCGATGTCTGGCTCTGTGATCCTGATGACGCTGGTGGGGGGCCTCGGTATTCTGTCGGGCCCGCTGCTGGGTGCGGCGCTGGTGATTGCGCTGGAAAACAAGCTCGGCGACATCGGCACCTTCCTGGCAGGCGCCACCGGCATCGACGGCTTCAATGTCCTCGGCGAATCGGTCACCACGGTCACGGGCGCGATCTTTGTGATCTGCGTGCTGACCTTCCGCCGCGGCATCATGGGCGAGATTGCGGCCCGCGTGCCCTGGATGCGGCGCCAGGGTCACAAAAAATGACGGCGGAATCGACGAAGATGTCGTCGTGTTCCACCGAAAAGGTGACTTTGGTGCTTGCTGCACCGTAAGGGTTTGCTCTAGTTGCTGCATTGCGGTGCATCTTTTACAGTCTCGTTACGGTTTTCGCACGAGATAAATGAGGCGGGAGCGAGGAGACGACAGCACACACCGCACGAAACGGTGGAGATGCTAAATAGAACAGAGGCCCTGCCGGGTGATCCCCGGCAGGGCCTTTTAGTTTGTGCTTTCAGGACGTAGCACCAGCCGCGAGCAACGCCCGGCCCCGCGCGCTGACGGTCACCAGATGCAACTCAGGCGGAGACCCGGGCGCGCAGTCCACCAGCCCATCGATACACGCGTCTTCCCAGATCGACAGCCGCGGACACGACGTCCGCCAGGCTTCCAGCACCTCGGCATAAGGCCGGGGCCGCTCAGCCAGCGACTGCAGCAATTGCAGGGTGAGGGCGCGGGTCGGGTCGGCCATGGCGGGCTCCGGGGAAGATTCCTCTCATTCTGGTTCGCGCCGATTCACAAGAGAAATGCATTCGGTGTCGACGCCTATGCGGGCGCTGCATGACAATGGCGCCTTCGCCCCGAACTGCCCATGACCTTTTCCACCCGCCTTGCCACGCCGGATGACCGGCCGCGCCTGCTGGCCGCCATCGCTTCGGCGGCTTCACCGCTGCAACTGGCACATGCCGTCGATACGCTGCTGGCTCAGCCGGCGGTGCACCCGTGTTTGCTCGTTGAGGCGAGCGGGGCGCTGGCCGGAGCTGCGCCGATCACGCTGGTGCCACACTTGGCGCTGGGCGGGTTGGTAGCGTTGTTGCCGGTCGGGGTGATGGTGTTCTCCGATGGCGTGGCCACACGAGACGCCGCGCTGGCCGCCGTCAATGAGTACGCTCGTGCACATGGCGTACTCCACGTCCTGTTGCCGCCGGCCGCGTTGTCCGCCGCAGATGCGGCCACGCTTGGCTTTGCGACGGATGCCTCCGGTTGCTGGCGCCGTAGCGCGCCGCCATCGCCCAAATCGCTGGGCTAGCCTTTCCCGTTCATCCGTTGAGTTGCGTATCGAGCGCCACGGTGCGGTCCGTCACGATATCGCCCGTGTGCTGCGTGGTCACGGTCTCGATGAGCATGATTCCGCATTCCTCGTCGGCCACGGGAAAGTGGCGCACGCCGCGCGGCACGACGCAGAATTCACCGGGGCCGAGATGTACGTCGGCGCGGTCTTCGAAGGCAATCTTCAGGCGGCCGTAGACGACGAAGAACAGTTCGTCTTCATTCGGGTGATCGTGCCAGACGAACTCGCCCTTGAGCTTGGCGACCTTGATGTACTGGTCATTGACCTGGCCGACGATGCGCGGTGACCAATAATCTGTCACCTGTTCCAGCGCTTGCGCGACCTGCACGGCGTGTCCTGCGAGCATGATGTGCTCCGATGTGTGGGGAGTCCCTGAAGATAAGGGCGCCTCCGGCGCATTCCCAACCAAACTTCTTAATCACGCGGATCACGCGGGCTAATGGGGTGCGCTGTCACCGCATTGCCGCAGGCGCGGGCTAAGCTGCAATGTTCCGCCTTCTCTCGCGCAGCATCATGGCTCTGAGCCTCGACGACATCCGCACGCTATTCGACCGCCACGGCGACATCGCTTACAGCGGCGAACCCGTCACCCAGCTTGAACACGCGTTGCAGACTGCCGCGCTGGCGGAAGCGGCTGGTGCATCGGATGCGCTCGTCACCGCTGCGTTGCTGCACGACCTGGGGCATCTGCTGAACCTCCAAGGTGATACGCCCACCGCCCACGGCATCGACGATCAGCACCAGTATTTCGCACTGCCGTTTCTGCGCGCGACGTTTCCCGATGCAGTGCTGGAGCCCGTCCGCCTGCACGTGGATGCCAAGCGCTGCCTGTGCGCGATGGACGCGCACTACTACGCGCGCCTCTCGGCAGATTCCGTGCGCAGTCTGGCATTGCAAGGCGGCGTGTTCTCCGCGGAGGAGGCCGAGGCCTTCATGCAGCGTCCCTATGCGGCTGATGCGCTGCAACTGCGCCGCTGGGATGACCTCGCCAAGGTGGCGGGCCAGTCGACCCCGGATCTCGCGCATTTCCTGGCCAAGGCGGCGCGCGTCTCAATGGCAGCCTAGGCTGCGCAGCGTCGCCCCCACGGCTTCATTCCACGGCGTGTGCGGCTCAGCGCCCAGTGCTTGCACGAGCTTGGCGTTGTCCATGCGCACGGGTTGCTGCCACAGATAACGCATCTCGCGCATTTCGCGCATCGTTTCTGAAAACGGCGACAGGATCGGCAATATCCACCACGGGAAGAGGCGCGTCTTGATCAGGCGGCCAACACTGTCGCCAATGGCGCGCGGCATCTGCGTGCCATCGGCGTCCCAATGGCCGCGCATGTGATAGACCGCGAAGTCCGGCAGGCGGTCGCCTTGGTCGACCAGGCGCAGCATCGTCTCCGCCACGTCCGGCAGATACGCCCATTGGTGGCCGACGCCGCGCGCACTGGGAACGGTGACGGTGCGTACCGCTGCCCCCGGCCGCACCAGCGCGGCGGCAAACCAGTTGTTGCCCGTGTGCGGCCCGAAGAAATCGCCTGCGCGCACGATCAGGCTGCGCACGCCATCGGCGCTGGCGGCTTGCATGCGGCGCTCCAGCTCGACGCGGATCTTGCCCTTGCGCGTGAGTGGCTGCTGCGCAGCGCTTTCACGCAGCACGGGGAAAGTGTCCGGCGCGAAGTTGTATACCGTGCCCGGCAGCACGATGCGGGCGCCCGAAGCCTGTGCGGCGGCGATGGTGTTGTCGATCATCGGCAGCACCTGGCCAGCCCAGTTCTTGTAGCCCGGCGGGTTGACAGCGTGCACGATCAGCTCGGCACCCTGCGCGGCGCCGATCACGTCTTCGCGCACCATCGCATCGCCACGAATCCATTCGAATGCGGTGTTGCGGCCGTTGAGCGCATCCGGATTGCGCTGCAGCGCCCGCACATGCCAGCCGCGCGCCACCAGCCGCCGTGCCACTTCGCCGCCGATACCGCCGGTGGCGCCCAGTACCAGTGCGATGCGCTTTGCCTGTGTTGCCTGTTCCATGACCGTGCTCCTGACTGCGTTCTCGTTGCGATGGAGGCATTCTGGTCGTGCTTGTGCTTCAATGGAATTGTTGATGATGTGCGTACAGCTATACGAATTTGTATGATGAAACCGGAACCAGGTTGGGAGTTGTATCGGACGTTTCTCGCCGTCGTGCGAGAGGGATCGCTGTCGGGCGCGGCACGCACGCTGGGGCTGACGCAGCCCACGGCCGGGCGCCATGTCGATGCGCTGGAACAGGCGCTGGGTATGTCGCTGTTTATCCGCACTCAGCAGGGGCTGAGCCCGACTGAGGCGGCATTGTCGTTGCGGCCGTTTGCAGAATCACTGGAGGCGACCAGCGCGGCGTTGCTGCGCGCCGCGTCCAGCCAAGGCGAAGGCGTGCGCGGCACCGTGCGCATCACCGCCAGCGATGTCGTCGCCGTTGAAGTCCTGCCGCCCATCCTCGCTGACCTGCACGCCGCGTACCCGGAGCTGACTATCGAGCTGGCGCCTTCCAACCGTCTGGAAGATCTGCTGCGCCGGGAGGCCGACATCGCCGTGCGCATGCAGCCACCGAGCCAGGGCGTGCTCGTCGCGCGGCACCTTGGTGGTATCGAGCTGGGCCTCTATGGCCACCGTCGCTATCTGAAGCAGCGCGGTACGCCGACGACGCTCGACGCGCTGACCGGCCACACCCTGATCGGCTACGACAAGGAGAACGCGTTCCTGCGCAGCGTGCGGGCGCAGTTGCCGTGGATTCAGCGCAACCGCTTTGCCCTGCGCACCGATAGCGATCTGGCTGCGATTGCCGCGCTGCGTGCCGGCATCGGCATCGGCTTCTGCCAGGTCGGGCTGGCGCGGCGCAATCGCGATCTGGTGCGGCTGTTTGCCGATGACGTTTCCATCACGCTCGACACGTGGCTGGCCATGCATGAAGACCTGCGCGACAGTCCGCGTTGCCGCGTCGTGTTCGATGCGCTGGCGGCCGGGCTGCTGCGCTACATCAGCGGTGAATGATCGATCGCGTGGCTATCGATTCTGGCGCAGCGGATCGAGCAGGCCCTTCAGGCCGTTGTGATCCAGCTCCTGCATCAGCGCCAGTAGCCGGCCGATCTGCCCCGGCGGAAAACCCTCGCGTGCGAACCAGTTCAGGTAATGGCCTGGTAGGTCGGCAATCAGGCGGCCCTTGTATTTGCCAAAAGGCATTTGCGTGGTGACGAGGCGTTGGAGGTCTTCGGGGTTCATGGGCGTTATTGTGCCGCCGATGCCGGCACGCGCGCATCGACATGCTCCAGCAAATGCGCCACAAAACTGGAGAGCTTCGGCAACGGCCGCCTGTCCTGCCGATACACGACATGAATCGGCCGCGGCTCCGGTGCGTAGGCTTGCAGTACACGCACGAGCCGTCCATTCGCAAGGTCTTCGGCAACCAGCACTTCCGGCTGCAACAGCAACCCGGCCCCCGCAATCGCGGCCATGCGCAGGCCGTGGCCATCGTTGCATGTGAACGCCGGATCATCGCGCCATGGCGTGCGGCCGTCCCAGCCCGCGAGCTGCCACGCATTGCGGTTGTTCCACACCATGTGCGAGAGACAGCGATGTTGCGGCAGATCGGCAGGCGTTTCCGGGCGACCATATCGCGCCAGGTAATCCGGCGCCGCACAGATGACCATGCGGTACACGCACAGCGGCCTGGCCACCAGATCGGCATCGCCGAGTGGCCCGATGCGGATGGCGAGATCGAACCCTTCGTCGACAAGGTCCACCTGGCTGTTGCTGAGGTTCAATTCCACGCGCACTTGGGAATGCGCCTGCTGGAATGTCGCCACCAATGGGGCGATGACACATGCGCCGAACGTGGTGGGCGCGCTCACGCGCAGCGTGCCTGAGGGCGACGCGCGCAGCCGCTCGACGGACGTTTCTGCCCAGCGCACCTGTTCCAGCACGCGCTTGGCGTCTTCATAAAACACGCGGCCGGCGTCGGTCAGGCTCTGGCGCCGCGTGCTGCGCTGAAGCAGGCGTGCGCCGAGTTGCGTCTCCAGCGCAGTCACATACTTGCCGACCATCACTGCTGACATCTCCAGCCTCGCCGCCGCTTCGGTGAAGTTGCCGCCTTCCACCACGGCGACGAAGGTTTCCATGCTGCGCAGCTTGTCCATATTCCGAACCAGTGATTTGGAATAACCGAAGTTATCACGGCTTTATTACGTGCGGGGTTCGGCGAAGAATGGGCGCCATTCCAACCGAATCAATACAGGAGCACAACATGAAGATTGTCGTGATTGGCGCCAGCGGCACGCTTGGCCGCGCCGTGGTGGCCGAACTGGAGCAGGGCGGGGCGCATGAAATCATCCGCGTCGGCCGTACGCAGGGCGAGTATCAGGTCGACATCACCAACGCCGACAGCGTGGCCGCGCTGTTCGACAAGCTCGGGCGCGTGGATGCGATCGTGTCCACCGCAGGCAATCTGTTCTTCGGGCCACTGACCGAGATGTCGGCGGCAGATTTCAACATCGGTCTGCAGGACAAGCTGCTCGGCCAAGTGCGCTTGGCGCTGGTCGGCCAGCACTATCTGAACGACGGCGGCTCGATCACGCTCACCACCGGCATCGTTGGCCAAGAGCCGATTGCGCAAGGCGCCAACGCCACGGCCGTCAATTCCGGCGTTGAAGGCTTTGTGCGCGCCGCTGCGTGCGAGCTGCCGCGGGGTATCCGCATCAACGCCGTGAGCCCGACGGTGCTGACCGAATCGATGGAGGCGTATGGCCCGTTCTTCCCGGGCTTCGAGCCGGTGCCGGCGGCGCGCGCGGCGCTGGCGTATCGGCGCAGCGTGGAGGGCGTGCAAAGCGGCCGGGTGTATCGCGTGGGCTGAGCTTGTGCAGGTCGTGAACACGTTAAGGTTCGGGGTATCTCCCCCTTGCCCGCGTGGCGTGACTCCTTCTAGACTCCTTCATCCCCGACCCAGCGGTCGGCCAGATTCCAGATAGGGCGGGCGCAGAACCCGCCCGCACACTTCAGGAGACGGCATGAAGGTTTCGCGCGCATCCCGCATTGCAATCGCTGCGACGGCGCTGTTGGCTCTGTTCGCCGATGGGGCATTCGCCCAGGTGAAGGTCGGCATCACGGTGTCGGCCACCGGGCCGGCGGCGTCGCTGGGGATTCCCGAGAAGAACACTGTGGCGCTGCTGCCCAAGGAAATCGCCGGCAAGAAGATCGAGTACATCGTGCTCGACGATGCGTCCGACACCACCACCGCCGTCAAGAACACGCGCAAGCTCATTACTGAAGACAAGGTCGACCTGGTGATCGGCTCGACAGTCACGCCCAACTCGCTGGCGATGGTGGACGTGGTGGCCGAGAGCGAAACGCCGATGATCACGCTGGCCGCGTCCGCGCGCATTGTTGAGCCGGTGGACGCCAAGCGCGCGTGGGTTTTCAAGACGCCGCAGAACGATTCGCACATGGCCACCGCCATTGCCGAGCACATGGCCAACCACGGCGTGAAGACCGTCGCGCTGATCGGCTTTGCCGATGCCTATGGCGAGTCGTGGGCGCAGGAGTTCGACAAGGTGGCGACGCTGCGCAAGCTGAAGGTCGTCGCCAACGAGCGTTTTGCGCGCACCGATACCTCGGTGACGGGGCAGGTGCTGAAGATCATGTCGGCCAATCCAGACGCAGTGCTGATTGCGGGTTCCGGCACGCCGGCCGCGCTGCCGGAGCGGGCACTCAAAGAGCGTGGCTACAAGGGCAAGCTGTATCAGACGCACGGCGTGGCGAATGCCGACTTCCTGCGCGTGTGCGGCAAGGATTGTGAGGGCACGTTCTTGCCGGCCGGGCCGATCCTTGTGGCCGAGCAGTTGCCTGACAGCAATCCGGTGAAGAAGCCGGCGATGGCTTACAAGACGGCGTATGAGAAGGCCTACGGTGGGCAGGTGTCGACCTTCGGCGGTCATATGTGGGATGCGGGGTTGCTGCTGGCGCATGCGTTGCCCGATGCGCTCAAGAAGGGGCAGCCGGGTACGCCGGCCTTCCGCAAGGGGCTACGGGATGCGATGGAGACGACGAGCAATCTGGCGATCTCGCACGGCGTGATGAATATGAATGCGAAGGATCACCTGGGGTTGGATCAGCGGGCGCGGGTGATGGTTGAGATTAAGGATGGGAAGTGGAAGCTGCAGAACTGATGTAGCCGCGTCTTCATCGCCCCACGCAAAACGCACGGTTCGCGCCGTGCGTTTTGCTTTTGGGGCTCAGGCTTCGACCACGCTTTGCGGTACGGGCGCCGCGCTGCCTTTAGGTAGGGCCGCTTGGATCTCGGCGAGATCGGCATCGCTGAGCTTCAGGTCTGCAGCACCGAGCAACCCGCCGAGCTGGTCCGGCCGCCGCACACCGACGATGGCGCCCGTGACCACCGGGTTACGCAGCGTCCACGCGATGGCGACTTCTGCCGGCGTCTTGCCATGCCGCGCGCCCACGCCGCGCAGGATTTCCACGAGTGCCAGGTTGCGCGTCAGGTTCGGCTCCTGAAACTCGGGGCTGCGTTGGGCGCGCCAGTCATTGGCCGGCAGCGCGGCGATGCGTTCACGCGTCATCCGCCCCGACAGCAGCCCCGATTGCAGCGGCGAATACACGATGTTGCCGATGCCATGCGCCGCCGTGTACGGCAGGATCGCGTCTTCGATGCCGCGCATCAGCAGCGAGTATGGCGGCTGCAGCGAGGCAATCGGCGCCACCGAGCGGGCGCGTTCCAGTTGTGCCGCATCGAAGTTGGACACGCCGATGTGGCGGATCTTGCCGGCCTTGCGCGCGGCATCCAGCGCAGCGATCGCGCCTTCGATGGACTGTTCCGGTGCCCCGGGCGGAAATGCCGGCCAGTGGATCTGGTACAGGTCGATCACATCCACATTCAGGCGGCGCAGGCTCTCGTCGATTTCACGTGAAAGCGATGCGGGGTCGAGCGCGTGCGAAATCCGCCCCTGGGCATCCCACACGAGCGAACCCTTCGTGAACACATACGGGCGCAGTTCTGCGGGCAACTCGCGTAGCGCGCGGCCGACCACGGTTTCCGCATGGCCCAAACCGTAGGCTGCGGCCGTGTCGATCCAGTTGATGCCGGCTTGGGCCGCAGCGGCGATGGCAGCGATGGTGTCGCGGTCGTCCTGCGCGCCCCAGCCGTATTCCCAGTTGCCGCCGCCCGAGGCCCACGTGCCGAAGCCGAGCGGAGAAATGTGCAGGTCAGATTGGCCAAGTTGTCGTGTTTGCATGACGATGTCCTTGTCAGGTGAGGAAGAGAAGTCGCCAGTCTAGGCACCGTCATCCCGCGGATTAAGTGGATAGAATCGCATGCACTATGAAGCGCGAATTCACAATCGATCCGGACCAGCTGCCCGCCCTAGACGCGCTGCGCCGCGTGGCCGAGGCGGGCAGCTTCACGCAGGCGGCTGCGGCGTTGGATGTGTCGACGTCGGCGCTCTCGCAGACGATCCGGCGGTTGGAGTCGGCGCTTGGCGTGCAACTGCTCGCGCGTACGACGCGGCAAGTGAGCGCAACCGAAGCGGGCGAAGCGTTGCTGGCCGTCGTGCGGCCGAGCCTCGACGCGCTGTACGGCGCGATGGCCGAAGCCGGCGAGCGCGCCACCGAGCCGCGCGGCGGCTTGCGCGTGACGGCGTCGCGCGTGGCGTACCAAGCGGTGCTGCAGCCGGTGCTGGGTGATTTCCTCTCGCGCTTCCCGCGCATCGAGTTGGAGGTGGCGGTGGATGACGGGCTGTCCTCCGTCGTCGCCGACCGGTTTGACGTCGGTATCCGATTTGGCGAGCGCGTTGAGCGCGACATGGTCAGCGTGCCGATCGGGCCTGCCCGGCGGATCGCCGTAGTGGGCAGTCCAACGTATCTGCAAGCGCACGGCATACCCGCGTCGCCCGACGCGCTGCGCGAGCATCGGTGCATTCGCTATCGCTTTCCCAGTAGCGGGGCGTTGTACGCCTGGGAATTTGCCGAGCCCGGGCAGGGCGGGGCGATGCAATCGGTGGACGTGGCGGGTGGGTTCGTCGCCAACGATGTGCTTGCCATGGTTGCGGCCGCGCGGCAGGGGGTCGGGCTGGCGCATGTGCTGGAAGACCTCGTTGCCGACGATCTAGCGGCGGGGCGGCTGATCCGCACACTCGAAGCCTGGTGCCCGCCCATGTACCGATTTCATCTCTATTTCCCGCGCACGCCGCAAATGCCGGGCAAGCTACGCGCGTTCATTGATTTTCTGCGCGGCCGCTTCAATGCCCCTTAGCGCCTTCTGTGTTTCACGTGAAACACAAAGGTGCGGAACAAGCGGTGCATGTTTCACGTGAAACACGAAAAGCGGGTGAATTTCGATCCGATTGCCGCGTCGTCGAACAGCGGCGTAGGTTGGCGACTTATAATTCCGCTTCTCCAAATTTTTGATGCCTCCACGCGAGGAGGAAGCCATGCTGTATCCAATTGAATTCGATGTGATCGTGGTGGGCGGCGGACACGCCGGCACCGAGGCCGCTTTGGCGGCGGCGCGCATGGGTTGTCAGACCCTGCTGCTGACGCACAACATCGAGACGCTGGGGCAGATGAGCTGCAATCCGTCCATCGGGGGCATCGGCAAGGGTCATCTGGTCAAGGAAGTGGATGCGCTGGGCGGGGCCATGGCCATCGCTACGGACGAGGGCGGCATCCAGTTCCGCATCCTCAACTCCAGCAAGGGACCGGCTGTCCGCGCGACCCGCGCCCAGGCGGACCGTGTGCTGTATAAGGCGGCCATCCGCCATCGCCTGGAAAACCAGCCGAACCTAATGCTGTTTCAGCAGGCGGTGGAAGACCTGCTGGTGGAAGGCGACCGTGTGGTCGGCGCCGTGACGCAGGTGGGGGTGCAGTTCCGTGCCCGTGCGGTGGTACTGACGGCGGGAACGTTCCTCGACGGCAAGATCCACGTTGGCCTGAACAACTACACCGGCGGCCGCGCAGGTGATCCGGCGGCGGTGTCGCTGTCGGCGAGGTTGAAGGAACTGAAGCTGCCGCAAGGGCGCTTGAAGACCGGTACGCCGCCCCGGATTGACGGCCGGACCATCGATTTCTCGGTGCTGGAAGCGCAACCCGGCGATCTGGATCCGGTGCCGGTGTTCTCGTTCATGGGCCGCGCAGACATGCACCCACGCCAAGTGCCGTGCTGGGTCACGCACACCAACGAGCGCACGCACGACATCATCCGCGCCGGGCTGGACCGCTCGCCGATGTATACAGGCGTGATCGAAGGGGTGGGGCCGCGCTACTGCCCGAGCATCGAAGACAAGATCCACCGCTTCGCCAGCAAGGACAGCCACCAGATTTTCCTGGAGCCGGAAGGGCTGACGACGAACGAGTTCTACCCGAACGGCGTGTCGACCAGCCTGCCGTTTGACGTGCAGTTGGACCTGATCCACTCGATGCGCGGCCTGGAGAACGCCCACATCCTGCGCCCCGGTTATGCCATCGAGTACGACTATTTCGACCCGCGTGCACTGAAGGCCTCGCTGGAGTCGAAGGCGATTTCGGGGTTGTTCTTCGCCGGCCAGATCAACGGCACGACCGGCTACGAAGAGGCTGCGGCCCAAGGCCTGCTCGCCGGCGTCAACGCTGGCCTGCAAGTGCAGGGCAAGGAAGCCTGGACGCCGCGCCGCGATCAGGCCTATCTGGGTGTGCTCGTCGACGACCTCATCACCCGTGGCGTGACCGAGCCATACCGCATGTTCACCAGCCGCGCCGAGTTCCGCCTGAGCCTGCGCGAAGACAATGCCGACATGCGCCTGACCGAAGCCGGCCGCGCCATCGGCGTGGTCGACGATGTCCGCTGGGATGCGTTCAACCGCAAGCGCGACGCTGTTTCACGTGAAACAGAGCGCCTGAAGTCGACGTGGGTGAACCCGGCGATCCTTCCACTGGAAGACGCCGAGCCAGTGCTGGGGAAGGGCATTGAGCGCGAATATTCGCTGGCTGATCTGCTGCGCCGCCCGAACGTGACGTACGCAGCCCTGATGGGCATGCAAGGCGGCAAGTACGCACCCGAAGGCCCGTTTGCCGAAGATCCACTGCTTGCCGAGCAGATTCGCGAACAGGTCGAGATCGGTATCAAGTACCACGGCTACATCGCCCGCCAAGCTGATGAAGTGGAGCGCCTGGGCGCCAACGAGAACACCCGCTTGCCGGCGGATTTCGACTATTCGCAGGTGCGCGGTCTGTCGATCGAGGTGCAGCAGAAGCTTGCCAAGCACAAGCCTGAGACCATCGGCCAGGCTTCGCGACTCTCCGGCATCACGCCGGCGGCGGTGTCGCTGCTGCTGGTGCATCTGAAGAAGGGCGTGTTGCGTGGCCAAGTCGGCCCGCGCTCGAATGCGGAAGGCGAGGCGGCTTGATGGCGAATGTGACCGACGCCCGATCGGAATTGGACGCCGGCGCACGTGCGCTCGGCCTGTCGCTCGATACTGTGCAACTGGATCGCCTGCTGGCGTACCAAGGGCTGCTCGCCAAGTGGAACCGTGTCTACAACCTGACCGCCATCCGCGATGCGGGCGAGATGCTCACGCACCACCTGCTGGATTCGCTCTCGACCGTGGCGCGCATTGCGGAGCTGGCGCGTCGCGCACAGCCTGAGGCGCCGCGTGTGCTCGACGTCGGCTCCGGCGGCGGCCTGCCCGGCATTCCGCTGGCCATCGCTTATCCGGATGTGAGCGTCACGATGGTCGACATCGTGCAGAAGAAGACTGCCTTCCTGACGCAGTGCCGCGCCGAGCTTGGCCTGACCAACGCGCAGTCGCACTGGGGCCACGTCGAAAAGCTGGCCGATGCCACCGGTTACGGCGTCATCACGTCGCGCGCGTTTGCCGAACTGGTTGATTTCGTGAACCTGGCTGGCCACCTGCTCGCGCCGGGCGGCCGCATGGTCGCCATGAAGGGCGTGCGCCCGGATGCCGAAATCGAGCGCTTGCCCGCCGGCTGGACCGTCGAAGCCATCGAACGCCTGACCGTGCCGGGGCTGCCGGCCGAGCGTCACCTGGTCATTCTTGCGCCGCCGGCGTGAGTCATTCACCGCAGAGGAGTCATGTCGAATACTTTCGTGATCGCCAACCAGAAGGGCGGGGTCGGCAAGACCACCACCACGGTGAACCTCGCGGCTGGGCTGGCCGCGCAAGGGCAGCGCGTGCTGCTGGTCGACCTGGACCCGCAGGGCAATGCCTCGATGGGTTCCGGCATCGACAAGCACGGGCTGACGGCCAGCGTGTACCAAGTGCTGGTTGGGCTGTCGACGATTTCCGAGGCGCGCCAGCGCTCGGAAGCCGGCCGCTATGACGTGCTGCCCGCCAACCGCGACCTGGCCGGAGCAGAAGTTGAACTGGTCGACCTGGAGCATCGCGAAAATCGCCTCAAGCTCGCGTTGGCGGAGGTGGCTGATGAGTACGATTTCGTCCTCATCGATTGCCCGCCGTCGCTGTCGCTGCTCACGCTCAATGGCCTGTGCGCCGCGCACGGTGTGGTCGTGCCGATGCAGTGCGAGTACTTCGCGCTCGAAGGGCTGTCGGATCTGGTCAACACCATCAAGCAGGTGCACGCCAATCTGAACCGCGATCTCAAGGTGATCGGCCTGTTGCGCGTGATGTTCGATCCGCGCGTGACGCTGCAGCAGCAAGTGTCGGCGCAACTCGAATCGCATTTTGGCGACAAGGTCTTCAAGACGGTGATCCCGCGCAACGTGCGCTTGGCAGAAGCGCCGTCGTACGGCATGCCGGGTGTGGCGTTCGATGCGGCATCGAAGGGCGCGAAGGCCTATCTGGATTTCGGCGCCGAGATGATCGCGCGCGTGCGGCAGATGGCCGACATGCCAGCCTGATGCGGTAAGAGGACAACATGAGCACGATGAAAAAAAAGGGACTGGGCCGCGGCCTCGAAGCGCTGCTGGGCAGTCCCGCCGAGATTGTCGAGACCGCCAAGCAAGAGGGCGCACCGACGGTGCTGAAGCTTGAGCAGATGCAGCCCGGCAAATACCAGCCGCGCACGCGCATGGACGAAGGCGCGCTGCAGGAGCTGGCCGCGAGCATTCGCGCACAAGGCCTGATGCAGCCGATCCTGGTGCGCAGGGTCGAGTCCGACGGCGTGCGCCAGAAGTACGAAATCATCGCGGGTGAACGCCGCTTCCGCGCCTCGCGCCTCGCCGGCCTGATCGAAGTGCCGGTGCTGGTGAAGGACGTGCCGGATGAATCGGCCGCCGCCATGGCGCTGATCGAGAACATCCAGCGCGAAGACCTGAACCCGCTGGAAGAAGCGCAAGGTATTGCGCGCCTGGTGCGTGAATTCCAGTTCACGCATGAACAGGCGGCGGAATCGGTCGGGCGTTCGCGCAGTGCGGTATCGAACCTGTTGCGCTTGCTCAATCTCGCCCAGCCCGTGCAGACCATGCTGATGGCCGGTGACCTGGATATGGGCCACGCCCGCGCACTGCTCGCGGTTGATGGTGCCACGCAGATCACCTTGGCCAATCAGATCGTCAATAAGCGCCTGTCGGTGCGCGAGACAGAAAAGTTGGTAGCGCTGACGCTGAAGCCGTTCGAGCTGAAGTCGCTCAAACAGAAGGGCGGTCACCAGGGCGGCCGGGACGTCGCGCGCCTCGAAGAAGAATTGGCGGACCAACTCGGCTTGGGCGTGCAGATCAAGCTTGCGGCGAAGGGCCGTGGCCAGTTGACCGTGCAGTTCAGCAGTCTTGATGAATTCGACGGCTTGCTGGCGCGTCTGCGTCCGGACGACGGCGAAGAAGCTGCCTGAGTTGCGTGGCTGCGACAGTTTGACGCAGCCTGCGTAACCCGCGTCGCTGCGGCATTTGCGGGCATTCGATGGCACCCGAATGGTGCAAATGGGCGCGATTACCTCGCGCGTCATCGACGCTGTGCTTGGCCAACATCATCATGGAATCAGCGGGGCGCCGCTCCCTCAGGCGGATTCGGTGCTCCGGCCGCAGCACATCATTGCGCGTGAAGCGCGGAACGCCGCCGCGCAGAGTGCTGTCGAAGGCGCCCGCACGAGCGTTCGCTTGCGCGTTGACTGGCGAACGCCATGTCCCGTAAAATCGTGCGGTTTTAAATCCGCCTGACCCAAAGCGGTGCGGCATGACGAAAGGCCATTCTTCCATGCAGCCGGCTGAGCAGCAACGGCCCGATTCTTACGCTTCGTTGGAGACCGCCCGATCCAGGTCGGCGCAGGATCCGAAGCAAGACGATTGGGACGCGGGTTGGGACGACCGCGCAGGGACGGCGGAGCCGCCGGTGCATGTGCTCTCGCATGACGAAGCGGTCGCCATGTTCGGCGAGCAGGCTCTGCGGGCCTCGCGTATCACGCCTTTCTCCATCGTGCTCGGCCAGGTGGCCATCACACTCTTGTGTGCGCTCGGATGGTATGTCGGGAGCTGGTTCGCGGGCACGGGTACGGTGTCGGCGGGGCAAGCCGCGCTGTCGGCCCTGTTGGGCGGTGGCGTGTGCGTGGTGCCTTCGGCGTGGTTCGCGATGCGGCTGTCGGGGGCCAAGGGGTTCGAGTCCATCGCCCGTCTGGTGGTGGGCGAAGCGATCAAGGTGCTCGGCACGGTCGCGCTGCTGGTGATCGTGGTGGTGGTGTTCAAGGGGCTGCATTGGCCGCCTTTGCTGATCACCCTGATCCTGGCACTGAAGATGTACTGGGTCGGTCTCGCGCTGCGGTAGTGCGATGAGCGGCCCCCAACCTGCGGCCATGCAGCAGGTGCGGAAGGTGTCGGAAGACGGCAGGAACCCCCGGTTCATTGCGCTGACACCCTGAAAGAATAAGGTGGCATGTTCAAGCCGCGTGCAGTCCGCGATCTCCAGGGAAACCTGTCGAGCATCGGGCGCGAGCCGGAACCGGTCACGAAGAATGTTTCGCAATATTGGACTGAATCATCATGGCAACTGAAGTCGCAGAAGCCGCCGGCCACGCCGCCGAGCACGCTCTCACGCCTTCCGCGTATATCGCGGAGCATTTGCAGAATTTCAATAGCATCGGCGGCAAGCAGGCGTCCGTCGTCGACTTCTCCGTCATCAACTGGGACACGATGTTCTGGTCCGTGTTGATGGGCGCGATCGGCGTGATCATCCTGGGCATGGCCGCGCGCCGTGTCACCTCCGGCATTCCCGGCCGTTTCCAAGCTTTCGTTGAACTCGTCGTCGAAATGGTCGACGACCAAGCCAAGGGCATCATCCATGGCGACCGCTCGTGGATCGCTCCGCTGGCTCTAATGGTTTTCGTCTGGGTCACGCTGATGAACGCGGTCGACTTGATCCCAGTGGACTGGGTCACGGGCGTCAACCACCTTCTCGGTACCTTCGGCGTGCACGTGCCGCACCACCGCGCAGTGGCCACGGCCGACCTGAACGGCACCTTCGGCATGTCGTTCGCCGTCCTGATCCTGATGATCTACTACAGCTTCAAGATCAAGGGCGCCGGCGGCTTTGCGCACGAGCTGCTGTCGGCACCGTTCGGTGCCAAGTGGTACCTCGCACCGTTCAATCTGGTCCTCAACATCATTGAATTCCTCGCCAAGGCCGTGTCGCTGGGCATGCGGTTGTTCGGCAACATGTACGCGGGCGAGCTGGTGTTCCTGCTGATCGCGCTGCTTGGCTCGGTCTGGACGTTCGGTGCTGATACGTCGGCGCTGGGTTTCGTGGGTCACGTGGTGGCTGGTGCAGTGTGGGCGATCTTCCACATCCTGATCGTGCTGCTGCAAGCCTTCATCTTCATGATGCTGACGCTGGTGTACATCGGCCAGGCACATGAACACCACTAAGTAGTTTCGGTTCAGGTTCTCCGGTTCCGTTTGGTTTTTTCAAGTTCTCAAGTTCTTAGTCTTTCACGTAAAAGGGAGTCATCATGCAAGCATTTCTCGCCAACATCCAAGGTCTGACCGCCATCGGTATCGGCATCATCATCGGCCTGGGTGCCATCGGCGCCTGCCTCGGCATCGCACTGATGGGCGGCAAGTACATCGAAGCCTGCGCACGTCAGCCTGAGCTGATGAACCCGCTGCAAACCAAGATGTTCCTGCTGGCTGGCCTGATCGACGCGGCATTCCTGATCGGCGTTGGTGTGGCCATGCTGTTCGCGTTCGCCAACCCGCTGCTGTCGGTCATCAAGTAATTCTTTTCGGTCTGCATGATGCCGGAGGCGGCCTGGGTGAAACGCAACGCGTAACCCTCGCCGCTTCGTGCATTGATCCGTAGTCTCAATACCGAAAGGAACACACCATGAACCTGAACGCCACACTCGTCGCGCAGATGGTCGTGTTCTTCATCCTGTGGTGGGTTGTTGCCAAGTTCATTTGGCCGCCCCTGGTGAAGGCGCTCGACGAACGCGCGAAGAAAATTGCCGATGGCCTGGCCGCTGCCGATAAGGGCAAGGCCGAGCTGGAGCTGGCCAACAAGCGGGTCGAGCAGGCACTGACCGAAGCGCGCAATGAAGGCGCGCAGCGCATCGCGGACGCCGAAAAGCGTGCTCAGATGAGCGCCGACGAGATCAAGCAAAACGCCCAAGCCGAAGCCGCACGCATCGTCGCGCAAGCCAAGGCCGAAGCCGAGCAGCAAGCCGTGCGCGCGCGTGAATCGCTGCGTGACCAGGTTGCCACGCTGGCCGTCAAGGGTGCCGAGCAGATCCTCAAGCGTGAAGTCAATGCGCAGGTCCACGCCGATCTGCTCAATCAACTCAAGGCTGAGCTGTAATCATGGCAGAACTCGCAACCGTTGCCCGTCCGTACGCAGAGGCGCTGTTTCGCGTAGCGAAGGCCGGCAATCTGGGTGCATGGTCTGAGCTCGTGTCGGAAATGGGGCAGATTGCCGCCGTGCCCGACATGAAGGCAGTCGCCGATGATCCGAAGCTCTCCAAAGCCGATGTGGCGGGGATCTTCCTGTCGGCGTTGAAATCTCCGGCTTCGCATGAGGCGAAGGAACTGGTTGGCCTGCTGGTGGCCAACAAGCGCCTGTCGCTGCTGCCGGAAATTGCCGCGCAATTCCATGTACTGCGGAATGCCAGCGAAGGCGCCGCCGACGTCGAGATCACCAGTGCGTTCCCGCTTGAGGGCGCGCCCCTGACCGAACTGGTCGCCACGCTCGAACGCAAGTTCGGCAAGAAGCTGCAGGCTCACGTGAGCGTCGATCCTTCGTTGATCGGCGGCGTGCGTGTGCAGATTGGCGACGAAGTGCTCGACACCTCGGTGCGCGCGCGCCTGACGCAGATGCAGTCTGCGCTGACCGCCGCGTAATGCTGTTCCGCGAGGCGCCGATGCAATCGACGATATCGCGCCCGCAGACAGATTGAAGAATTAGGAGCATTCGATGCAACTGAACCCCTCCGAGATCAGCGACCTGATCAAGACCCGTATCGAGGGCTTGAAGGCTGGCGCTGACGCAAAGAACACCGGCACGGTTATCTCCGTGACGGACGGTATCTGCCGCATTCATGGCCTGTCGGGCGTGATGCAAGGCGAAATGCTGGAATTCCCGGGCAACACCTTCGGCCTCGCGCTGAACCTTGAGCGCGACTCCGTCGGCGCCGTGATCCTGGGTGACTACGAGCACATTTCCGAAGGCAACGAAGTCAAGTGCACGGGCCGCATTCTGGAAGTGCCGGTTGGTCCGGAACTGCTGGGCCGCGTGGTGAACGCACTGGGCCAGCCGATCGACGGCAAGGGCCCGATCAACGCTAAGAAGACGGACGTGATCGAGAAGGTCGCTCCGGGCGTGATCGCACGTCAGTCGGTGAGCCAGCCGGTGCAGACCGGCCTGAAGTCGATCGACGCGATGGTGCCGATCGGCCGTGGCCAGCGTGAGCTGATCATTGGCGACCGCCAGACCGGCAAGACCGCCGTGGCAGTCGACGCCATCATCAACCAGAAGGGCAAGGGCATCTTCTGCGTGTACGTGGCAATCGGCCAGAAGGCTTCGACGATCGCCAACGTGGTGCGCAAGCTGGAAGAGCACGGCGCGCTGGAATACACGATCGTGGTGGCTGCTGCTGCTTCCGACTCGGCTGCCATGCAGTACCTGTCGGCCTACGCCGGCTGCACGATGGGCGAATACTTCCGCGACCGCGGTGAAGACGCCCTGATCGTGTATGACGATCTGACCAAGCAAGCTTGGGCATACCGTCAAGTTTCGCTGCTGCTGCGCCGCCCGCCGGGCCGTGAAGCCTACCCGGGCGACGTGTTCTACCTGCACTCGCGTCTGCTGGAGCGTG
>Ga0070659_100001204_pt1 | contig 18837 bp, 13 predicted proteins | sample KBSC23metaG_FD_64666 | JGI IMG/M metagenome (GOLD analysis project Ga0070659, IMG submission 64666) | Corn rhizosphere microbial communities from Kellogg Biological Station, Michigan, USA - KBS C2-3 metaG | ecosystem: Host-associated > Plants > Roots > Rhizosphere > Soil ... | reverse complement strand
CGGCCGGTCTCGACGCCCTTGCGCCACTCGTCGACGTCGACCCGCCGCTCCTCGACCTCGTGCCCGAGCTCCTTGGCGAGGGTGAGGATCGTGTCGCGGGTGACGCCCTCGAGGATGCTGCCGGTGAGCTCGGGCGTGACGAGGGTGCCGTCGTCGAGGACGAAGAAGATGTTCATCCCGCCGAGCTCCTCGACCCAGCGCCGCTCGACCGCGTCGAGGAACACCACCTGGTCGCAGCCGTTGGCGATCGCCTCCTGCTGCGCGACGAGGCTGGCGGCGTAGTTGCCGGCGCACTTGGCCGCGCCGGTGCCGCCGGGCGCGGCGCGGGTGTAGTCCTCGGACAGCCAGATCGTGACCGGCTTCGCACCCCCGGCGAAGTACGACGACGACGGCGAGGCGATCAGCACGAACGTCACCTCGCTCGCCGGGCGGACGCCGAGGCCGACCTCGGTCGCCATCATGAACGGGCGCAGGTAGAGGCTCGCGTCGGTCGCGGCCGGCACCCACCGTTCGTCGACGCGGATCAGCGTGTCGGCGGCGGCGACGAAGTCCTCGACGTCGAGGGCCGGCAGCGCCATCCGCTGCGCGGAGCGGACGAACCGCGCGCCGTTCGCCTCCGGGCGGAAGGTCGCGATCGAGCCGTCCGGCTGCCGGTAGGCCTTGAACCCTTCGAAGATGCTCTGCGCGTAGTGGAAGACCTGGGTGGCCGGGTCGAGCGACAGCGGCCCGTAGGGGCGGACCCGCGCGTCGTGCCAGCCGCCGTCGGCGGTCCAGACCGCGGTCACCATGTGGTCGGTGAACACCCGGCCGAAACCGGGCGACGCGAGGGCCTCGGCAACGCGGTCGTCGCCGGCCGGGGTGGAGGTGCGCTCGAGCGCGAAGTCCAGGGCCATACGTCGAGGGTACGGCTCAGGACGCGCCGGCGGCGAGTGCGTCGCCCACCGCCGCCGTGCCGCGCTCGCCGTACGCCGCGCGCGCCGCCAGGTCGGCCGCGACGGCCGCCTCGACCCGCGCCGCGGCGGCGGCGTGGCCGAGGTGGTCGAGCATCATCGCGACGGACAGCACCGTCGCGGTCGGATCGGCCTTGCCCTGGCCGGCGATGTCGGGCGCGCTGCCGTGCACCGGCTCGAACATGCTCGGCGCGCTGCCGTCGACGTTGAGGTTGCCGCTCGCGGCGAGACCGATGCCGCCGGCGATCGCGGCGCCGAGGTCGGTGACGATGTCGCCGAACAGGTTGTCGGTGACGACGACGTCGAAGCGCTCCGGCTGGGTCACGAAGTACAGGCAGGCCGCGTCGACGTGCGCGTAGTCGACGGCGACGGCGGGAAACTCGCGCGCCACCTCGTCGACGGTGCGCTGCCACAGCCCGCCGGCGTGGGTGAGCACGTTGGTCTTGTGCACCAGGGTGAGCTTGCGCCGCGGCCGCGCGGCCGCCCGCGCGAACGCGTCTCTGACGACCCGCTCGACACCCCACCTGGTGTTGACGCTGTTCTCCGTCGCGACCTCCTGCGGCGTGCCGGCGCGCAGCGGGCCGCCGACGCCGGCGTACGGGCCCTCGGTGCCCTCCCGTACGACGACCATGTCGATGCGCGCCGGGTCGACGCCGGCCAGCGGCGTCGCGACGCCGGGGTAGAGCTTGACCGGGCGCAGGTTCACCGCGTGCTCGAACGCGAACCGCAGCTTCAGCAGCAGACCGCGCTCCAGCACCCCGGACGGAACGGTCGGGTCGCCGACCGCGCCGAGCAGGATCGCGTCGTGCTGCCGCAACTCGTCGAGGACGCTGTCCGGCAGCGTCTCGCCGGTGCGGTGCCAGCGGGCCGCCCCCAGGTCGTACGACGTCGTCGTCACCTTCGGGCCGGCGCCACCCGTGACCGCGTCGAGCACCTTCAAGCCCTCGGTGACGACCTCGTTGCCGATGCCGTCGCCCGGGATGACCGCGAGGTTCAGGACGCCGCTCACGAGGAGCGAGGCTAGCCCGCTACGCGGTCAGCGCGATCGACCCCCTGCTGCTCGCGAGCACGGCGCTGCCGCTGTAGATCGCGGTCAGCGTGTGCTTGCCGCGGCTCAGCCGCCGGACCGCCTTCGCGGTCCCCTTCGTCGACACCGTGGCGAACTTCACCCCGTTGTCGTAGAACGCCACCGAGCCGCTGACCGCGGCCGCCCCCGGCTTCACCACCCGGGTGGTCGCGGTCAACGTGACGGTCCCGGTGCCGGTCGACGTCAGCGTCGTCGTCGTACTGGCCTTGACGACGGTGAGGGCGTAGCTGTGCGAGCTCGCCGCGTGCGCCGCGTCCCCGAGGTAGTGCACGACCAGCGTGTGCTTGCCGACCGGCCGCACCGGCAGGGTGAGATGCGCGATGCCCTTGCTCAACGTTCCGTGCGCGAGCGTCAGCTTGCCCTCGGTCACCGTGACGGTGCCGGTCGCGGTGCCCAGCGACGTCGTCACCGTGACGCCCACCGGGTTCCGGTAGCCGTACGGCGCGGTCGCCTTGCCGAGCTTCGCGCTCACCGCGGTCGCGAACGACACGATGCTCGCGCGGTGGCCGATGCCGTTGTTGTGCCGCACCAAGAGCACGCCGAGCGGCTTGTCGCCGGCGACGCTCGCGTTGGTCCGGACGACGTGCAGGTCGACACCGTCGGTGTCGGCTTCGAGAACCGGGACGCAGAACGTCACGCAGCTCGGCGGCTGCGGGAAGAACGCGTTGTCCGACGCGTAGACCGCCGGGTGGCCGAGGTCGATGGACATCGGCGTCTGGCTGCGCAGCGGGTCGCCGATGGTGTCGACGATGCCGCTCTCGCCGCTGATGCCGTCGACCCAGTAGTTGATCCGCGTGCTCTGGCCGGGATCGAAGCCGACGACCTCCAGCGCGGGGATCGCGAACGGCAGCGTCATGACGTTGCTGTCGAACGGATACAGATCCCAGGAACCGTCGACGTTGTTGAGGAACTCGACGTCGAGCATCGGGCCGTCGGCGAACCCGCCGCGGGTCTGCACGAGCGCGTCGAGCTCGGAGACGAACAGGTCGGTGTCGGGCACCCGGGTGTTGTAGAGCACCGCGTCCGGCAGCCCGTCGCGGTTGGCGTCGATCATCACGTCGTACTCGTCGAGCTCGCTCGGCGACCGCCACGGCTGCTGGGTGACGATGCCGACGTAGCCGAACGCCGGGAAGCCCGGGTCGTACGGGTCGTCGCCGTCCTCGACCATCCACGGGATGTCGCTCGTCGCGCCGACGGCGGCGAGGTCCGCGGCCCGGTCGGCGGAGTTCTGCACGCATCCCGGCGGCAGCGTGCCGGCACACGCCGGCAGCGTGCCGCTGACGCCCTGCAGCTCCATGCTGTCGAGCGTCGAGAAGACGTCGGAGGCGGTGCCGGAGCCGACGTCCTCGACATCGGTGCCGGTGAGCGAGACGGTGCCCGCGCCGCCAGCGTTGAACGCCACGGTCTTCGATGCGGCCATCGCGGCGACGTGTCGCGGCGCGGCGTACGCCGGCACCTCCAACGCCGGCCCGCTGCTGGGCGTGAACACCAGGCGACCGCTCTCGTCCGCGACGAAGCTGCGCTCGATGTTGCCGCCGAACTCGGCGGGCTTGGCGTCGAGCGTCGGATCCGGTCGATCCTGGATCTGCGATCCGTTCACCGTGAGGGTGACGGTGAACTGCTGGGTCGCGCCGGGCGCCAGTTGAGCCGGCACGGACCCGACCGGCGTGACGCCGATCGTCACGCCCGGCATGTCGTCGGACACCGCGTACGTCGCGGTGTAGCCGGGCACGCTCGATCCGCTGGTGTTCATCACGTCGACGGTGCGGGTCCGGGTGACGATCGCGGTGCCGGTGACCTCGACCCGCCCGAACGCGACGCTGACACCACCCGAGGTGGTGCTCTCGGCGTCGTACGCGATGACCTGCGTCTGCGCGGCGGCCTGCGCGTCGATGCGACCGGTGCCGACGCGGTTCGGTGACTCGGTGGTGCCGTCGCACAGCGGGCTGGCCGTCGCGAGGGAATGGCAGACGACCGGGGCGGTCGCGGTGTTCATGATGGCGGCCTTCACCTGCAACGGGACGTTGGCCTTGTTGGTGCCGTCGTCGCCGGTGTGCGCGTCGGTGAGCCACGCCGGGTGGGCGGCGAGGACGAGCGCGGCCTCGCCCGCGACGTGCGGCGTCGACATCGACGTGCCGCTCAGGCTGGTGCCTTCGTTGCCGGTGCCGAACGCCGCCGAGAACACGGTGACGCCGGGAGCGGTGACATCCGGCTTGACGAGACCGGTCGACTCGGTGCCGCGGGAGCTGAAGCCGGCGACGTCGTCGACGGTCGACGGGTGCGTGAGCACGACCTGGTTGTGCAGCGCGTTGGTCAGCGTCACTGTGACGTCGTTGCCGAGCTGCGGCAGCAGCACGTCGCGCGCGGCCTTCGTCGTGAGCAGCGCCGGGATCGACGGATCGCCGACGATGCCCGCCGTGAACAGGTCCTGGTCGTCGGCGAGCACGGCGCCGATCGCGCCGGCCGCCACGACGTTGCCGGTCCGGGTCGCCGAGCCGCAGCGGCGTGCGGAGTCGTCGTCGGTCCAGTAGAGGAAGGCAATCTTGCCGGCGACAGCGGCGGCGTCGGCGCTGCTCAACGGGTCGCAGCCGTCGGAGTTGTTGGTGTCCGACGGGTCGGCGAACGTGCCCGCGCCGAGGCGAGCCAGCACGCCCTGCACGGGCGGCCGCGACGCCCACGGGTACGCCTCGGACTGCTCGGCCGGCCATGCGTGGTTGCTGGTGTCGGGGTCGTCGAGGCCGGACGGCGAGTCGACCTGCAGGCCGTCGACGATGTCCTGGCTGTCGTCGCTGGCGGCCACGCTGATCACGGCAGGCACATTGCCGGGTGCGCCACCGGCGTTGAACAGGTCACCGGCGTTGCCGCTCGCGGCGACGACCGTGACACCGGCCGCGATCGCGTTGTCGGCCGCGACCGCGTCGGGGTCGTCCGGCGGCGAGAAGTCCGATCCGAGCGACATGTTCACGACGTCGAGGTGCTGGCTGACGTCGCCCTCGGGGTGCGCGTTCGTCGGCGGCGCGGCGGCCCAGTCGAGCGCCGCGCTGATCAGGTCGGAGGACGTGCCGGCCTCGCCGCAACCGAAGATCTTCAGTGCGTAGAGGCTCGCGCCCGGCGCCATGCCCGGGCCGACCGAGAACTGGCTCTCGAACGTCGGGATGTCGGTGGCGGTGTCCGTGTAACTACCTGCGTACGTCGCACCGCCGGTGGTCACGCCGAGGCCGGCCGCGGTGCCCGCGACGTGCGTGCCGTGGCCGTTGCAGTCCAGCGGGTTCGAGTCCGGCTGCGGGAACGCATCCGCGAAGTTCGGGTCCTCGGAGCCCGGGAAGCCGGCGCTCGGGTCGTACGCGTCGCCGGCGAAGTCATAGCCGCCGACGACCTTCGCGGTCTCCCATGAGGTGTCGGTGATCGCACCGGCCGCCTGGTACGCGCCGGTCGTGCCGGCACCGCCGAAGTCGGCGTGCGTGTAGTCGATGCCGGTGTCGATGACACCGATCGTCACGCCGGTGCCGGTGTTGCCGCCGTTCGCGCGCCACAGATCCACGGCCTTCGTCAGCGGCACCGTCACGGTGTTGTCGATGTGCTTCGGCGTGAGCCGGTGCACCGCGGTCACGCCGGACAGATGTGCGAGCGCGGCGAGCCGGGACGCGTCGGTGTGCACCGCGATCCCGTCGTAGACGGCGCTGACCGAGAACAGCTTCGTGGCGCGGGTCGCGGCGGCACCGAAGTGCGCGGCGACCGTGCGCTGCAGCAATGCGATCCGGGCCCGCTGGTTCGCGAACGCGACCTGGCGGCGGGCCTCCGTCGCCCGGCTGGCGACGACGCTTGCCGGCGTCGCCGAGAGCTGGAGCATGACGTCGACCGGTCCGCGCGTGGCCCGCAGCGCGGCGTCGATGCGGCCCGCGGTGGGCGTCGACAGCGGCAGCCGGGCGTGGGTGTGCTGCGGCAGGTGCGGCCGTGGGTTCGAGCTGCCGGAAGCGGCAGCGGCGGTCGGCGCGGCGGTGGCGCACAGGCCGGCGGCGGCGACGAGGGCGAGCGGGATGCGCACGAGGGAAGGTCGGATCACCGGCGCAACGTATCGCCGGAGTTGTGATTTCGCAGCACAAGTGTGCCGTTATCGCCCGGCCGGTCGGCGCGGCTTACCGTAACCCGGATTGCGGCCTGGCCAAATCGCCAGGTGTCACTCGTCCGGGTCGGTCGACGCCCGCGAGTTGTCCTGCCAGTCCAGCGACCGCTGCACGGCGGCCCGCGCCTCCTCGGTGGTGCTCTCGTCCATGGTGTTCACCCCCGTCCCCGGTTGATGGCGCTCACCAGGGCGCGCAGCGACGCCGTGGTGATGCTCGGATGCACGCCGCAGCCCCACAGCACCCGGCCGTCGACCGCGACCTCGAGGTACGACGCGGCCTGCGCCTCCTCGCCGGCGCTGGTCGCGTGCTCGTGGTAGTCGAGGACGCGCGCGTCGATGTCGATCGAGGCCAGCGCGTGGACGAGCGCGGCGATCGGGCCGTTGCCCTCGCCGTGGATCGTGTGCCGGGCGCCGTCGTACTCGACCTCGGCGGTGATCCGGTCGGTGTCGGCCGACGTGACGGCGTAGCTGACGAGCTCCAACGGTCGCGTGCGGTCGAGGTAGCTCGTCTCGAACAGCTCCCAGATGCGCCGCGGCGAGATCTCGCCGCCGAGCGCGTCGGCTTCCTCCTGCACGATGCGGGAGAACTCGATCTGCATGCGCCGCGGCACGTCGAGCTTGTAGTCGTTCTTCAGCACGTAGGCGACGCCGCCCTTGCCGGACTGCGAGTTCACCCGGATGACGGCTTCGTACGTGCGGCCGACGTCCTTCGGATCGATCGGCAGGTACGGCACGCCCCAGGTGAAGTCGTCGACGTCGACACCCGCTCGGGCTGCGTCGGCCTCGAGCGCTTCGAAGCCCTTCTTGATCGCATCCTGGTGCGAGCCGGAGAACGCGGTGTAGACGAGGTCGCCGCCGTACGGATGCCGCGGGTGCACCGGCAGCTGGTTGCAGTGCTCGACCGTACGGCGGACTTCGTCGATGTCGGTGAAGTCGACGCCCGGGTCGATGCCCTGGCTGAACAGGTTGAGCGCCAGCGTGACGAGGCACACGTTGCCGGTCCGCTCGCCGTTGCCGAACAGGCAGCCCTCGACGCGATCCGCACCGGCCATGACGCCCTGCTCGGCGGCGGCGACCGCCGTACCGCGGTCGTTGTGCGGGTGCAGGCTGAGGATCACGCTGTCGCGGCGCGAGATGTGGCGGTGGAACCACTCGATCTGGTCGGCGTAGACGTTGGGCGTCGCCATCTCGACGGTGGCGGGCAGGTTCAGCACGACCTTGTCGTCAGGCGTCGGCTGCCAGACGTCCATGACCGCGTCGCAGACCTCGACGGCGTAGTCGAGCTCGGTGCCGGTGAACGACTCCGGGCTGTATTGGTAGCGGACCGCCGTCTCCGGGCCGAGCATCGACTCGGCGTACTTCTTGCACCACTCGGCGCCGCTGACGGCGATGTCCTTGACGCCGTCCTTGTCGAGCCCGAACACGACCCGGCGTTGCAGCGTCGACGTCGAGTTGTAGAGATGCAGCAGTGCGGTGCCGTGGAAGCCGACGAGCGACTCCACGGTGCGCTCGATGAGCTCCTCGCGGGCCTGGGTCAGCACCTGGATCGTGACGCCGGCCGGGACGACGTCTTCCTCGACGAGCGAGCGGATGAAGTCGAAATCGGTCTGGCTGGCGGCCGGGAAGCCGACCTCGATCTCGGTGTAGCCGACGCGGACGAGCAGGTCGAACATGCGTCGCTTGCGTTCGGCGTCCATCGGATCGATGAGCGCCTGGTTGCCGTCGCGCAGGTCGACGCTGCACCACTGCGGCGGCTTGGTGATGACCCGCGACGGCCAGGTGCGGTCGTGGATCTCGATCGGCGCGAACGGTTGGTACCGCGACGCCTTCGGCATGCCGGTCATGGCTTTGCTGCTCCTTAGTCGACGACGACCGGCAAGCCTGAGCCCCGCAGCGGGGGCCGGTCGGTCTCGGCCCGCTACGGGCGGCTAAGGATCAGTACGAGTCGCATTAGTTGGACAGCTAACCAGCTATCGCCGCGAATGTCTCGCCGATCGCAAACTCCGTCTCAGCGAGTGAGATCGGCTCCGACGGCGTCGAGTGTGACGTTGTGTGTCAGTAATGGGGGTCGCACTGACACACAACGTCGCAGTCAACGTGTCCGGGTCACGACTCCTGATCAGACCGAGTTGACGATCTCCGCGCGGCGGCGGTCGTACTCGTCGTCGGTGATCAGCCCCTCGTCGTGCAGGCCCTTGAGCTGGGTCAGCCGGGACTCGACGGTCTGCCGGCCGCTCGGCGGCTCGAGGTGGCCCATCGGCCGGTATGGCGGCTCCGGCTGCTGCTGGCGCAGGTTGGCGGCGATGTACGTCGCGGCGAGCCCGTCGTGGCTGAGCAGCGTCGTTGTGACGGCGTCGTCCGGGTCCATCCCGGCCCGCTGCGCGATCCGTCGCGCGGCGCTCACCCGCCAGGCGATGCTGATGCCGCCGATCACCAGCGCGCCGATGGCGAACAGCGCGAACATCCCGCCCGGGCTGGGGCCGTCGTCGGGCGGCCCGTACTGGGTGATCGAACCCACCGGCGGATCGACCTGCCAGTTGGCGCCGTCGTAGTTGCACGTGTAGCCGGGATCGCTGCACTCGACCGGAGGGGGTGGGGTTGCCTCGGCGAGCGCCGGTGCCGCGCCGCCGAGCACGAGCGCACCGGCCAGGGACGTTCCGGCGACGAGGCGTCTGATCACGACAGCAGGGTAAGGGCCGGTTCGCGGTTCCGCCAGGACGGTTGGAATGCCCGTGGCTCAGCCGTCGCAGGACACCTCGTCGGACTCCGCACCGGTGTGCGGGACGATGCTGCCGTCGTCCTGCGGGACCATGTAGATGATGCGATTCTGCGTGTCGCCGGTGGTGTTCTGGTCGCCGAGACACCCGGCGTAGAACGTGTCGTCGTCCGGGGTGCCGTCGCCCTTGTCGACGACGTACGTCGCCCACACCCGCACCGGCCAGGCCTTCACCTCACCACCGCCGCCGTTGCCGGGATCGCCGTCGGCGTCCCAGGTGACCGGAGCCAGCACCTCGGTGGCCGGGTCGAACGTCGCGTCGATCGGATACGGCTCGCCGGACACGGTGGTGTTCGCGGCGCTCCACCCGGCCTTGAGATCCGTCTCGACCTGGTCGGCGGTGGGCGGGTCGACGCAGCGGCCGTTGTCGACGCAGATCGACCGGCCGGTCGACGTGTTCGATCCGGTGCCGTGGTCGTCCGGGCCACAGCCGGCAATGACCGCGAGCACGAACACGGCCACCAGCGCGCGTCTCATCGCTTCCCCCGTTGTCGCCAGTTTGCGCGGACCCTAACCCGCGCCGGACTCCTTGCGCGCGCGTTTCGCCAGGTCGTGCGGTGACCGTTCGGCATCAGTCGGCGAGGAAGCTCCGCACCGCCGACGCGAACGCTTGAGGCTCGTCGACCCAGGGGTAGTGGCCGGCGCCGGCGATGGTGACGCAGCTCGCGTCCGCGAAGCGCGACGCCACCCGCGCACCGATCACCGCGCCGGTCAGGCCGTCGCGGTCGCCGACGACAACCAGTACCGGGCACGTCACCGACGCCAGCGCGTCGAGCATCGGCGCGTAGTCGTAGCCCGGCCCCGGGTCGAACCCCGCCCACGCCCGCAACGACATCTGGCTCTCGGTCCCCGCGGCATGCTCTTGCGCGACCGGGTCCCACCGGCCGTAGGCGAACGGCCGCTCGGCGCGTTCGAGATCGCGGCGCAGGCCCGTCGGCAGGTCGCCGGACTCGAGCAACCCGGCGGCCTCCGCGGCCTCGGCGTACCAGGGCTCGCCGGCCCGCGCGGCCCGGATCGCGGGCACGTCGGGCATGTCGTCGCCGGTCCGCCGCCCGGGCGGGGTGACGAGGACGAGCGCCGCCGCGGCCGCCGGGTGCGCCGCCGCCCACGCCATCGTGACCAGGCAGCCGGCGGAGTGCCCGACCACGACCGGTCGATCGAGGCCGAGCGCGACCTGGACCGCCTCGACGTCGTCGGCCAGCCGCGGGAACTCCAGCGACGATCGGTCGGCCGGCAGCTCCGACCGTCCGGTGCCGCGATTGTCCAGCAATTGCAACGTGAACGCCGCGTCGAGCCCACCGAGATCGCCGAGGTACGACGATGCCCGGCCCGGCCCGCCGGGCACGCACAGCAGCGGCCGGCCGGAGCCGCGAGCGTGCACCGCGAGGCGGGTGCCGTCGGCCGCCGTTACGTAGGTGGGCGAGCTCACTCGCTACCGAGATCGACGGCGCGGGCGGAGGTCGCCCCGACCCGATGCGCGATCTCGGACAGGGCCGCCGGCGGGATCGCCGAGTCGGCGGTGAGCACCATCAGCGTCTCGCCGCCGATCTCGCGCCGGCTGACCTGCATGCCGGCGATGTTGACGCCCGCGTCGCCGAGGATCTGGCCGACGATGCCGACGACGCCGGGGCGGTCGCCGTAGCGGAAGAACGCGAGATGCTCGGCGAGCGCGACATCGATGTCGAAGCCGTCGACCTCGATGAGCTTCTCGACGTGCCGCGGCCCGGACAGCGTGCCGCTGACGGAGACCTCGTCACCGGACGCGAGGGTGCCGCGCACCGTCACGAGGTTGCGGTGATCCGGGCTGTCGGTGCTGGTCTCCAGTGCGAGCTCGACCCCGCGCTCGGCGGCGTGCAACGGCGCGTTCACGAACGTGACCGGGTCCTCGACGACGTCGGCGAAGACGCCCTTCAACGCGGAGAGCTGCAACACCGACACGTCGTACGCCGCGATCTCGCCGCGGACGTCGACGGTGAGCCGCGACGCGACACCGCCGGCCAGCGCGGTGAACACCCGGCCGAGCTTCTCGGCGAGCGGCAGCCCCGGGCGTACCTCTTCGGCGACGACACCGCCGGCCTGCACGTTGACCGCGTCCGGCACGAACTCGCCCATCAGCGCGAGCTTGACGCTGCGCGCGACCGCGAGCCCGGCCTTGTCCTGGGCTTCCGCGGTGGACGCGCCGAGGTGCGGGGTCGCGACGACCGTGTCGTAGCCGAACAGCGGCGAGTCGGTGCACGGCTCGGTCGAGTAGACGTCGAGCCCGGCCCCGCCGATCCGGCCTTCCTTCAACGCCTGCGCCAGTGCGTGCTCGTCGAGCAGCCCGCCGCGCGCGGCGTTGATGACGATCGCGCCCGGCTTGCACAGCGCGAGCTCGCGCTCGCCGATGAGCCCCACGGTCTCCGGCGTCTTCGGCAGGTGGATCGAGATGAAGTCGCTCTCCCGCAACAGCTCGTCCAGGGGCACGAGCCGGACGCCGATCTGCGCCGCGCGCGCGGCCGGCACGTAGGGGTCGTAGGCGAGCAGCCGGGTGCCGAACGCGCTCATGCGCTGCGCGAACAGCACGCCGATGCGGCCGAGCCCGACGACGCCGACGGTCTTGTCGGTGATCTCGACACCGGTGAACCGGTTGCGCTTCCACTCCCCCGCGCGCAGGCTGGCGGCGGCCTGCGGGACGCGCCGCGCGACCGCGAGCAGCAGCGCGACCGCGTGCTCGGCGGCGCTGACGATGTTGGACGTGGGCGCGTTGACGACCAGCACGCCCTTCGCCGTCGCGGCGGGGACGTCGACGTTGTCGAGGCCGACGCCGGCGCGGGCGACGACCTTCAGCCGGCCGGCCGCAGCGAGTGCTTCCGCGTCGATCTGCGTGGCGCTGCGGACGATGACGGCGTCGGCGCCGGCGAGCGCGGGCAGCAGCGCGGCCCGGTCCGCGCCGTCGACGGACCGTACGTCGAAGTCCGCCGACAGGACGTCGAGCGCGCTCGGCGCAAGCTCTTCCGCGACGAGGACGACCGGTCGGCTCATGGAGCCGAGATTAGTCGGCATCCGCCGCGCGGCGGGACCGGCCGGACCTGACGACCCGCGGCCCGCCGCCGCCCCAACTCCGCCCGCGAGCCCACTTCGGAGACCTGGTGACCAGATCCGGGCGGGATTTACGGCGTGTCGTGGTCACCAGGTCTCCGAAGTGCGCCGTACGGCGACCGCCGAGAACGGGACGGCGGGCTTCCCGTTAGCGTCGGCGGCGCAGCCTGCGGTCGCCGACCAGGATGCTCACGACGAGATGGAGCCCGCCGACGGCGGCCACCATGAACAGCACGAACGCGACCGCCGGGTAGCCGGCGATCCGCGCGTTCGTCCTGACGTTGGACAGCAGCGCCGCGCCGACGATCAGCGCCGCGAGGACCAGCCCGGTCGCGACCCGGTTGGCCATCCGGTGCAGGCCGCGCAGGAACGCGGTCTCGTCGAACGCGTCGACGCGCAGCTCGAACCGGCCGCTGGCGAGCGCGTCCATCGCCCGGTTGACGCGGCCGGGCAGCTGCTCGGCGAAGTCGCGCGCCTCCATGGCCGCGTTGAGCACGCCGGACAGCGACGGCGTCATGCCGCCGCGGGCGAGGTCGACCGCGCGGCTCTGCACGATCTCGAGCGGGGCGACGTCCGGATCGAGGATGCGCGCCACGTGGTCGAGGCTTAGCAGCGCCTTGCCGACCATCGACAGCTCCGGCGGCGGGCGCAGCCCGGCCGCGCCGCACGCCCGCGTCAGGTCGAGGACGAGCCGGCCGGCGTCGAGCTGGCCGACGGTCGAGAACGCGTCACGTTCGACGAGCTCGGCGACGTCGGCGGTGAACCGGCGCTGGTCGCAGTCGCCCATCGGCTGCGACATCGACGCCGCGATCCGCGCGACCTCCTCGCCGCGCCGCTCCCCCACCGCGAGCAGCAACCGGATCAGGCGCTCGCGCATCTCCGGCGTGACCCGCGCGACCATGCCGAGATCGATGAGGCCGAGCCGGCCGTCGTCGGTGAGCAGCACGTTGCCGGGGTGCGGGTCGGCGTGGAAGAACCCCTCGACGAGGATCTGGTCGAGATAGGCCTCGAACAGCTCGCGGGCGAGCGGCGCGCCGTCCACGTCGAGCCGGGCCAGCGGCGACAGCTCGGTGACCTTGCGACCGCTGATCCGCTCCATCGTGAGCACCCGGCCGGTGGTGAAGTCGTCGTACGGCATCGGCACGACGAGCCGGTCGCGGTCCTCGACGATGCCGGCGAGCCGCACCAGGTGGCTCGCTTCCTTGCGGTAGTCGAGCTCGTCGAGCAACGAGCGGCGGAACTGTCCGAGGAGGTCGGTGACCGCGAACAACCGGCCCTGCCTGCTGTGTGCCTCGAAGCGCTCGGCCAGCGATTCGAGCACTTCGAGGTCGTCGAAGACCTGGCGGCGGATGCCGGGCCGCTGCACCTTCACGACCACCGGGCGGCCGCCGCGGAGCACGGCGGCGTGGACCTGCCCGAGCGACGCGGCCGCCATCGGCGTCTCGTCGAACTCGTCGTACACCCGGGAGAGCCGGACGCCGAGCTCGTCTTCGACGATGCCGCGGGCGACGTCGAACGGGAACGGCGCGAGCGAGTCCTGCAGGCGCGACAGCCCGTCGAGGTACGGCTGTGGCAACAGGTCGGCGCGGGTGCTCAGCAGCTGGCCGAGCTTGATGAACGTCGGCCCGAGCCGTTCGAGATCCGCGGCCAGGTCGTCGCCCTTGAGCCGCGCGTCGGCGAACTCGGGGCTGTCGAGGTCGAGGTCGTCGGCGAGCGCGCTGTCGAGCCCGGCCTGGCGGACCAGGTCGGATCGCCCGTACTTGAGCAGCAGCCGGCCGATGTCGCGGTAGCGGCCGAGGTGTCGCGAGGCGGTCAGCAGGCTCACCCCGCAGGCATTCCCCACTGCCCGCTCGCGATCACCCGTGCTCGGTCATCCTTTTGGGCTCATCCGTTCGGCCGAGGTTCGGCACCGACCGGCCGGGATCGTCCCGGTTTCCTTGATATGTCCGTTGTGCTTGCCGAGAGTCGCGGCATGCAGCCACGGCCGTGGTACCTCGCGCAGCTGACGGTGCTCGGCGCCGGGCTCGTGGTCGCGGCGCTGCACGGCGGCGGCCCGTCGGCGGCCGCTCACGCCACCGCGTACCGGCCACCGCTGACCAACGCGACGCCGACGCCGGCCGCCGAGGTGCACACGCTCTCCGACAAGCGCGCGGTCGTGAAGCCCGCGGCGAAGCCGCGGCACACCGCGATCCCGACGCCGCAGCCGTCTCGCCCGAGCCCGAAACCGGCCACGGTCCGCCGTACGGCCACCGTCGCCGCGCCGACGTTCCAGCAGTCGCTCGACGCCGCGATCGCCCGGATCCCGACGTACCGCGCCGGTGCGGCCCGCTGGATCGTGAGCCGCGCGTACGACTTCTGGGGCACCGCGGACTGGTACCACGACGTGCTCTACGTCTCGCCCGACGTGCCGCTGTCGAAGCTGTACGACGTCGCGGTGCACGAGTGGAGCCACGAACTGTCGGTGCTGGACTACGCCGGCGACGTGGCCGCGGCGACGGCGGCGATGAACGCGTGGTTCGGCGGCAGCGGCCTCACCGGACCGGAGCGGGCCGCGGACTGCATGGCGGTCCTGCAGGGCGCGCGGTGGACGCACTACACGACCTGTACCAATGCCGCCTGGCGAACCGGCGCGGCCAGGCTTATCGCCGGCCAGCGCCTGTAGCAAGGCTCAGCCGCCGGCGGCGAGGAACGCGACCGTCGCGATCGCGGCGTTGTCCGCGGCGAGCTGGCGGTAGTAGAAGAACTGCGCCGGGAAGCCCGGAAGGCTCAGCGGATCGCCGGCGCCGTCGGAGACGCCGCGGAATCCCAGGAACGGCACGTGCCGCCTGGCCGCCTCGGCCGCGACCGCGGCGGTCTCCTCGTCTTCGGCGACGTAGCCAGCGCTCGCGGACGACGCGAAGTAGCCGGTGAAGAACGCCGGATCGGCGAACGGTACGACGCCCGGCGCGAACGCCGCGCCGTCGCGGGCCGCGGCGGTCTGCTGGGCACACGGCGTGCAGCCGAAGACGTCGCCACCGCCGGGCACGCACGGAAGCGCGCGGCCGGAGAACGGATCGGTCGTCTCGCCGGTCCCGCCGACCTCGACGACCGGCTTGTGCGTCACCGCGATCGTCGTCACCGCGTCCGGACTGGTGACGCAACCGCATGCGGGATCGCCGGCGGGAGCCGTCGTCAGCAATGGCGGCTTGCCTGCCGCTACGCGCTTCGCGACGGCGAGCATCCGCGGGTCGGCCGCGAGGACGTGCCGGCCCGCGTCCGCGGTCCAGCGAGCCGGGACGACGACGTTGCCGATGTAGTCGCCGCCGGCGACCCCGGAGAAGACCACTTCGCGGAACGCGGCGCGGCCCTTGCAGCCGAACGCGGTGAATGCCGCCTCGGTCGCCTTCTTCGCGTTCGCCGGGCCGATGCCGGTCATCGTCGCGACGACGCTGTCACCCCGGTAGGTGCCGAGGTAGTAGTCGTGACCGGCGATGGTCTCGGTCGTCAGCTTGGTCCGCGGTACTTGTGCCGCGAGCCGTGAGAGCACCGCGCCGAGCTCGACCGGCATCGCGGACAGCACGAGGACGCGCGGCGGGCACAACAGCGGCTTCGGCTTCGGCTTGGGCTTCGACTTGGCCGCGGCGACGCCGGCCGCCCCGAAAGTCAGGGCGAGCGCGGCGAGGATGGCGACGAGACGGCGCATGTGCCCGACATTCGACGCCTACCGGTCGGACTCCTTGTGACCGCTACCGGCGGATCCAGGACATGAGACCGCGGAGCTTCCCGCCGACCTGCTCGATCTGGTGCGCCTCGCCCTCCTCGCGGTACTTCGCGAACTGCGGCCGGCCGGCGTCGTCCTCGGCGATCCACTCGCGGGCGAACGAACCGTCCTGGATCTCGGCGAGGATGCGCTTCATCTCCTGTTTGGTCTGCTCGGTGACCACCCGCGGGCCGCGGGTGTAGTCGCCGTACTCCGCGGTGTCGGAGATCGACCAGCGCATCTTGGCGAGGCCGCCCTCGTACATCAGGTCGACGATGAGCTTGAGCTCATGCAGGCATTCGAAGTAGGCGACCTCGGGCTGGTAGCCGGCCTCCACGAGGGTCTCGAAACCGGCCTGCACCAGCGCCGACGCGCCGCCGCAGAGCACGGCCTGCTCACCGAACAGGTCAGTCTCGGTCTCCTCGGTGAACGTCGTCTTCAGCGCGCCCGCGCGGGTGCCGCCGATGCCCTTCGCGTAGGAGAGCGCGAGCGCGAACGCATTGCCGGTCGCGTCCTGCTCGACCGCGACGAGGCACGGCACGCCACGACCCTCCTGGAACTGCCGGCGGACCAGATGGCCGGGCCCCTTGGGCGCGACCATCGCGACGTCGACACCGTCCGGCGGGGTGATGTAGTCGAACCGGATGTTGAACCCGTGCGCGAAGAACAGCGCATCTCCGTCGTTGAGGTTCGGCTCGATCGCCTCGGCGTAGAGACCGCGCTGCGCGGTGTCCGGCGCGAGCACCATCACCAGGTCCGCCTCGGCGCACGCGTCGTACGGCGTGAGCACCCGCAGGCCCTCGGACTCGGCGGCCGCGCGCGACTTCGACCCCTCCGGCAGGCCGATCCGCACGTCGACGCCGGAGTCGCGCAACGACAGCGCGTGCGCGTGCCCCTGCGAGCCGTACCCGAGTACGGCGACCTTCCGGCCCGTGATCAGCGACAGGTCGGCGTCGTCGTCGTAGTAGATGTCGGTCATTGCTCAGGCGGTCCTCTCGACGGGGCGCAAGGTGCTGCGGTCGGTGATGGATCGGGCGCCGCGGCCGACCGCGACCAGCCCGGATTGCACGAGCTCCTTGATACCGAACGGCTCGAGCACCCGGATGAGCGCGTCGAGCTTGTCGGCCGTGCCGGTCGCCTCGATCGTGACCGCGTCCGGCGCGACGTCGACGACCTTCGCCCGGAACAACTGCACCGTTTCGAGCACGTGCGAGCGGGTGGTGAGGTCGGCCTTCACCTTGACCAGCAACAGCTCGCGCAGCACCGAGTCGTCCGGGTCGAGCTCGACGATCTTCAGCACGTTGATGAGCTTGTTCAGCTGCTTGGTGACCTGTTCGAGCGGGAGCTCCTCGACGTTGACGACGATCGTCATCCGGGAGATCTCGTCGTGCTCGGTCGGGCCGACCGCGAGCGACTCGATGTTGAAGCCACGGCGCGAGAACAGCCCGGCCACCCGAGCGAGCACACCCGGCTTGTTCTCCACGAGGACGGACAGCGTGTGCCTACTCATTGGTCGCTCACCACTTCGCCCATCTCGTAATCGAAATCCGGTGCGAGGTCACGCGCGACCTTGATGTCGTCGTTGGAAGTGCCGGCGGCGACCATCGGCCAGACCATCGCGTCCTTGCCCACGACGAAGTCGACGACCACCGGCACGTCGTCGATCGACATCGCCTTCTCGATCGTCGCGTCGACGTCGCCGGCGCTCTCGCACCGCAACCCGACGCAACCCATCGCGTCGGCGAGCTTCACGAAGTCGGGCAGGTACTGCGGCCGGTCCCGCTTCAGGTCGGTGTTGGAGTAGCGGCCCTCGTAGAACAGCGTCTGCCACTGCCGGACCATGCCGAGCGAGCCGTTGTTGATGACCGCGACCTTGATCGGGATGCCCTCGATCGCGCAGGTCGTCAGCTCCTGGTTGGTCATCTGGAAGCAGCCGTCCCCGTCGATCGCCCACACCAGCGCGTCCGGCCGGCCGACCTTCGCACCCATCGCGGCGGGCACCGCGAAACCCATCGTTCCGAGGCCGCCGGAGTTGATCCACGTGTAGGGCTGCTCGTACGAGACGAACTGGCTGGCCCACATCTGGTGCTGGCCGACCCCGGCGACGTACACCGCGTCCGGGCCGGCGATCCGGCCGAGCCGCTCGACGACGTACTGCGGGGCGAGCGCGCCGTCCGCCGGTTCGTCGTAGCCGAGCGGGTAGGTACGGCGCCAGCCGTCGCACTGCCGCCACCACGAGGCGTAGTCGGGGGTGCGGCCCTCGGCGATTTCGGCGCGCACCGCGGTCGCGAGGTCGGTGATGACGTCGCGCGCGTCGCCGACGATCGGGATGTCGGCGACCCGGTTCTTCGAGATCTCGGCGGGGTCGATGTCGGCGTGGATGACCGTCGCGCCGGGCGCGAACGTCGACAGCTTGCCGGTGACCCGGTCGTCGAACCGGGTGCCGATGGCGATGATCAGGTCGCACTTCTGCAGCGCGGTGACCGCCGCGACCGAGCCGTGCATGCCGGGCATCCCGAGGTGCTGGCGGTGCGAGTCCGGGAACGCGCCGCGGGCCATCAGCGTCGTGATGACCGGCGCGCCGATCAGCTCGGCGAACGCGCGCAGCTCGGCGGCCGCCCGCGCCTTCAGCACCCCGCCGCCGACGTAGAGCACCGGCCGCTTCGCCTCGACGATGACCCGCGCGGCCTCCCGCAGTTGCTTGCCGTGCGGCCGCGCCGCGGGCCGGTAGCCCGGGACGTTCAGCTCGACCGGCCAGTTGAACGACGTCTGCGCCTGCAGCGCGTCCTTCGCGATGTCGACGAGCACCGGCCCGGGCCGGCCGGTCGCGGCGATGTGGAACGCCTCGGCCATCACGCGGGGGATCTCGTCGGCGTTCTGCACCAGGAAGTTGTGCTTCGTGATCGGCATCGTGATGCCGCAGATGTCGGCCTCCTGGAAGGCGTCGGTGCCGATCGCCGCGGACGGCACCTGACCCGTGATCGCGACGATCGGCACCGAGTCCATGTAGGCGTCGGCGATCGGCGTGACCAGGTTGGTCGCGCCCGGACCGCTCGTCGCCATGCAGACGCCGACCCGGCCGGT
>Ga0070659_100001198_pt1 | contig 18894 bp, 19 predicted proteins | sample KBSC23metaG_FD_64666 | JGI IMG/M metagenome (GOLD analysis project Ga0070659, IMG submission 64666) | Corn rhizosphere microbial communities from Kellogg Biological Station, Michigan, USA - KBS C2-3 metaG | ecosystem: Host-associated > Plants > Roots > Rhizosphere > Soil ... | reverse complement strand
CACGACGATAAGCAGGGCAAGTACTCGCTGGCTGATGTGCAGCGCTGGTACGACGAAGGCAAGTTCACCACGCGTGGCCGTCCTCCGGCGATTGGCTACGCAGGCTATGCAGACGGCTCCGGGCAGACCATCTACATCGGCAAGAACACCGGCAACCAGCAGCTTTGCGCGTACGAGAAGGGCAAGCAGCTGGGCGACCCAAGCAGCGTATGGCTTCGCCTGGAAGCGCGTTTTGGCGCGAAGTACCGCGAGATTCCATATGACATTTTGGAGCGCCCGTGGGAGTACCTGACCGGGCATTACCCGCCGTTGTCGTGGATCAGCGAACACAGCACGCGTATGGAAACGGCGGTCGCCAAAGCGGCGGCGTCGATGTGTTCCTCGCTTCGCCATGCGAAGCGTCAATGCGGCGCTGTCGTCAACGCCATATCGAAAGTGTTTACCACGCCCGCCGAATTTACCTCGGCGGTCGTGTCGTTGCTCGTGCGGAATCGGCTCCCCGCATGGGTGGAAGGCAATCCCCTCGGAGTCGCGGTGCTGGCGCCTGTGTTGCGTCCAGATTTTCAAGGTTATTTGGACGCATAGACGTCCATCGGAGAAAGTTATGTCGAAGTCGAAGATTGTTCGCGCTACCGCCGAAGTGAAGCACGTTCCCAACAAGCAGCGTCCTGGCCAGAACCACGGGTTCCAGACCTGCCGCCTTGTCGATGCGGACGGCGGCTATCAGGAGTTTTCGATGTATTTCGATCCGTCGAAGGTGTCGCTCGCGCTGGCGCCGGGTGACTACGAGATCAAGGCCAGCGAGGCGAAGGTGGTCAAGGAGCGTTTCGTGATCTATCCGGAGTTCGTCCCGGTGGTGGCCGAAGGCAAGAAGGCCGCGTAATGCGCCCTCGCTGGATCGCTTATGCGTTCCTGCTGTTGGCGGCGGTGCGGTTCGGCTGTTGGCTGTTCCGCATTCGCTTTTGAACATCGGGGGGTGAAGGGGGAGGCGCTCCTTCCCCTTCGATCTTGACCTTCGCTGTTCCGCTGTTCCGCTGTTCCGCTTGTGGAGTGCTGCATGGATACAGACGTCTATTTGGTGTGCAACCAAGCCGATATTGACTCGGCTACGGGCCAGTGCACGTCTGTTCACTACGTGCAGGCTCCGACGATGTTGCCACCACTCGACGCTGTCGCGGGTGTCTCCATCGCCATGGCCATCATTGGGGTGTGGGCCTTGGCGTTCGTCTACAAACACCTCTAATCGAAGCAAGGAGTAATGCAATGTTCAATCGTCTGCGCAAGTTCGGTGCCGCTCTGTCGGTGGCCTTGGTCGGTTCGCTGGCCGTCGCGGGTCAGGCCATGGCCGTGACCACCATCGACACCACCGCCGTGATCGAGCCGATCACTGCCGCGCTGGTCGCGGTGGCCGCCATCGGCGGCGCGTTCCTCGGTTTCAAGTACCTCAAGAAGGTCTGGAACCGCCTGTAAGTCTGGCGGGGGAGGGCAATCCTCCCCCTCCCTTTTTTGTGGAGCGTGAGTCGTGACCATTGTCGATTACGCCGGTTATTTCGTGATGTGTGCACTGCTGGGGGCCGCATGGATTCTGTTCTCCGGAAACAACTCCGAGTAGTCCTCGCGGCGGCGCTGTTCGCTTGCGTGGCGGGCGTGCATGCGCAGAGTCCCATGCCGACTGTGACGCCTATCTCGTCCGTGCCGCAGGGGCCTGCGGCAGGTGGCGGTGTGGTTACTCGCGTCACGTATGAAATGAAGCTCGCGGCCAACGATGCAACTACGGCCTCGGCTGTCAACGATGCGCGCTATGTCTCGCGCGCCGTGACGATTGCGGGTCCGACGATGGGCGGTATCGTGCGCGGCGTCGTCTCTGGCGGTCTGCGTCTCGCGGGCTGGGTCGGCGTGGCGCTGCTCGCCTACGATGCTTACAAGTGGTACACGGACCAAGGCGTTCTCACCCAGCCGGGCACGACGACACCCGGCGTTACGTGCGTGTCCGGTGGTTCGTATTTCACTGCGCGTAATATCGATCGTTGTTCGCTTCCCGGTGCAGCGTCGGCTGCTGGTGCCGCTACCTTGGCGGCTTACGCGTTTGCCAGTCCGACGATAGTTTCTAATGAACCTTGTATGCCTGCCGGGTTTGAGGCGGCGTGTGCTTACGACATTATCCTTCGGGACGGTCGGAACGGTACGACGTTCCCCAGTCAGGTGTCTGTCTATTGGCACGCCTCCGGCACGTATTCCGGCACTGACCCGGATGTTGTGACGCAGCCTTCGCCTGTGACTGATGCCCAGCTCGGCGACTTGGCCCAGCAACACCCCGAGTGGTGGCCGGATATGCTCCGCGATCCCGAGACCGGTCAACCTCTCGTCACGCCGGAAATCGCTGACGACATGAACGCGTTGCGTCATCAGATCGCGCCGGATTATGGCGTCGATCCGACCACGCTGCCTGACGTCCAACCCGACCCTGATTACCTGACCGGCAAGGCGGTCCCGCGTGAGCAGGCCATTCCCGAGTATTGCGCGTGGGCCTCGGCGGCGTGCAACTACTACAAGTTCGTGCAAGACAACTGGCCCGACAAACAGGGCGAAAAGCAGGTGACCGACTCGCCCGATTGCGTGGCGCCGCCTTCGTGTTCGGGCGATGCCGTGATGTGCGCCGTCGTGCGCAATACGTGGGCGGGGAAGTGCGCGACGGCTGGCGATCCGAGCGTGACGCGGCCGGTGTTCGGTGAACACAAGGTGGCGGAACTCGATCAGCCCGATGTTGACGTTGGCGATACCTCGCAGCTGGATCAAACGGGGTTCGGCTGGGGCGGTGCGTGTCCGTTCACTGACCTCGGTATCGATTTCGGGGGCCAGCATGTCGGCGTGAGCGTCGCGGCGGTGTGCGAATACGGTCCGTGGATGCGGGCATTTATCTTGATCCTTGCGGGCTTGAAGTGCGCTGAGATTATGGCGGGCCTGCGCGTGGCGGCGGAGTAGAGAACATGCCTGCATTGGTTGCGTGGTTGCTGGGTGCGCTCGAGACGACGATTGGCAGCATCGCGATTTCGGCGTTGCTGAGTCTCGGACTCGGGTACACGACGTACAAGTTCACGGTCGCGCCGCTGCGCGATTTCATCGCCTCGCAGGCGACCGGCGCCGGTGGTATGGCGATCCAGGTTCTGGGCTTCCTCGGCCTGGACGTGGCGATCACGATGATCCTGAGCGCCATCGCGGCTCGCTACGCGGTGCAGGGCGCCAAAGCCATCTTCACCCGCAGGAAGTCCGCGTAATGCCTATCGAGCTTCGCACCGGCCTTCCCGGGGCAGGGAAGACCCTTGGCGCCGTGGAGCAGTTGATTCACCTGCGCAAGGTGTCGCCGGACCGGCCGCTGTACGCGCACGGCATCACGGACTTGCGCGATGGCTTGGCCATCCCGCTCGATGCCGAGGGTGTGCGCAACTGGAAGCAATTGCCTCCGGGGTCGATTCTCTTTGTGGACGAAGTGCAAAAGCTCATGCCCGCCAAGCGCGGTGCCATCGACTCGCCGCAGTGGGTGCGCGATCTGAGCGAACATCGGCACCTTGGCCTTGACTTCGTTTTCATCACCCAGCATCCGAGCTTGATCGACGCCTACGTGCGTAAGCTGATCGACCGGCACATTCACACCGTGCGCGTGTTCGGAACCAAGATGGTGGAGCGCTGGTCGTGGCCGATCTGTCAGGCCGATCCGAACAGCAAGGGTGCCAAAAAGGACGCCGAATCCAAGACCCGGCACATATACAGCGGGGAGGCGATGGCCTCCTACACGTCGGCCGAGCTGCACACCGTGAAGCGCAGCGTTCCGCGCTTCGTGTTTGTTGCTGTCGCGCTGGTTCTCGCGCTGCCGCTTCTCGGCTGGGTCGGTTACAAGGCCATGAACTACGCCAACAAGAAAGCCGCTGGCGAGAATGCTCCCGTAGCGTCATCGTCGGGTGCTGGCGGTTCGTCAGGGCAGGGCAAGGAACCCATGAGCAAGGAGGATTGGGTGAAGCAGCAGGTTCCGCGTGTGGCGGGCCTGCCGTGGTCGGCGCCGATCTTCGACGGTCAGAAGGTCCAGGCTCAACCCGACCTGTATTGCGTCGCCTTCGGTGGTGAACATGGCGACGACGATTGCCTCTGTCAAACCGAGCAGGGCACACGCGCGACCGTGCCGGAAGCCATGTGCATGGCCTTCGCTAAGGGCGGCGTGTACAACCCGTACCGGCAACCCGTGCGGCAGGTGTCGCCAGCTACCGGCAGCGCGGCCCCGTTTCAGGGGGAAAGCCTTGCCGGTTCTGCCTCGCCGCAGGCGAGCCAGAACGGCACGGCGCCCGACCTCGGCGGACCGTACTCGTCGGGTGCGGTCGGCAACGTCGGCACATCGACGGGACCGATGCCTCGCGGTCCGTATCGTCCACCCGAGTACATGCCGCCGAATCGCTGATTCGTGTCGGCTGTGTGGCCCAACGGGCCGAGCGCGGGAGCGCGTTTCTAAGGGCAGGGGCACACTCCCTCTTGGCACGTCTGGCCCATCCTGCCCGCACTTCTCTTGCCGGTGGTCCCTTCCTCACCGCATCCCCGACAACCCGCTTTGACGTTTTCCGCATCGATGCGCGCCAATCGGGGTCAAGGTGCTTGCACCTTGGCCATTGCCTGTGGAGAAAGTCGATCCCTTGGCCTCAGCTGCCCTTGATCGAGCGGTTTCCCGTAGGGAAATCGTGCTCTATGCTGTGCGCTGACAGGAGGGGGCTATGGACGGATCAGGGGATTGGGTGGTGGTGGCCGCAATGGCACTGGTCTACGGCCTCTACAAGGTCGATCTGTGGCGACGTGCCCGCCGTGTCGATGACTTCGCGGCGGAGGCACGTCGCAAGGTGCGTGATGCGGCTCAGAACAGGGATAGTTGAAGCCGGCTGATTTCCTTCCGGGTCCAGTCCAGTTGCCGGATATCGTGGGCCAGGACGTGCTGCGCGATCCTGTTTTGCCGCAGGCTGCCACCGGGCGGGATCAGCCATTGCTGTCGAACCCGCCAGCCGGACCATTTTCCGGTCAGGTCGGCGTTCCCGGCGTACAGATCTTCCCGCCATTCCCGTATGTCTTTCAGCGGTAGCCGTTGTCCGTTCGGCATCAGCAGGGCGCCATCGTCCAGACGCCAGTTCTTAACGCTCCAAAATCCGTGCATGGTGCTGTTTTTCCTTGGATTCCCATGCGGCACATGCCGCGAGGGCAAGGATAAGCACAATTCCGCAATTTCGCATAATGTATATTATGTAAAATTATAGAATATGATGAAAAACACGACAGTCAGACATTTGAGTTCGTGACCAAACGCAGAGGTTCGCGCTACCCATTGATTTTCCAGAAAAGTATACGTCGTGGTAACGGAAGCGTGGGCTATTGGCCCTCCCTCTTCTGTTCCACGCAGATCACGTGGCCAAAACAGGACGAGACGTCACGTACTTTTAAGCTGATGCGGCATAGCTTGTAGTGGTTATGGCAATCAAGCTAAGTCCAATCCCGCTTAAACTCACAATGTTCGAAGGGAAAGTTGGGCACATCTGGGTTCGCGGCTGGATCGACCATTCCACCCGGATGGTCGAAAGATTCCAGATGTGCTGGATCCCATCCTTGCAGGATTCGCCATCGCCAGAGGTGGCATGGGTCCTCAACGCTGTTTCGCAGCGCTGCAAGCAATGATCACGTAGGTGTCTTATGGGGGTCGAGTGTTTAATTAGGCTCACCGATCACGCCGGTGGCCTGGCTGCCGGTCTTTGGGCGTGATCTTGCCTACCGCCTCATACAGCGATCGCTGGTGGCTACCGAACAAGAATTGCATGCGTATGTGTCTCGGCCGACGAATAGCCATAGGAAGTTCCGGTCGAACAGGAATCGGATCGGAACCGGATATGTGGGCCCATCGTGGGTGTCGTCACCGAACACGTCGAAACCACGGAGGATCAGTAGCGTCGGAAGGGGGCCGTTATCGGCCGTCTCGCCTCGTGACGTCCCGAGTCGCGCCGTGACAGCGTCCAGTATTGATGTCCATGCGCAATTCGAGTAACCACCTTCACAAGCGCTCAAATCGTAGCGTGAAGGATCGATCTGATAAATTCGCGCAAGATCGAGTGAATGTGCTCCACACCCTTACATGGGATTGCTCACCATGACTTATGCATCATCAACGATTGTTGGCAAACAAGAATGGCTTCAGTCAGCATCCCGAGCCACTATCGCACTTCGGAACGAATTACTGTCACGCAAATGGCCAACAACTTCTCAGGTCGATGAGTTGTTGGGTGCCGGCCCTGGTAACGCCGCAGAGAAGCGTCAGCAAGGTGCCTTGCTAGGCGTCTGGGCAGACCATCTTCAAGACTTTGTCCATCCATTGTTTCAATTCCAGCATGGCGAGATAAATCCGTTTACCACACAGCTGCTCGCGGCGCTCGCAAAGATTCCTGGCTTTACCCCCGTCGACGATCCCGGCGGCTGGCGACGCGTGTTCTGGTTGCATGGCGCAATTATGGCACTCGACAATCGCGTGCCAGCGGAGGTTTTCGGCGTCGATCCGCAGGCAGTTATAGCGGTAGCACGACGGGAAGCGATAAGCGATCCCAATGACTGGTAGTCGAATTAGCCTCTGACGACCAAGGTACGATCAGCCTGGGGCAGCAAAGATACAAACCTATTTGGCACCCGCCATGCCGCGCGATTTTCTTTTCTTGATCGTGGTCTGGGTGTTTGTGCTAGTTGTCAAACGATCCCATTTGGCTTGCAACGCCAACTCGCGTTTCAATGCCGCCTGCAGCGCCTGCTGCGCTGAGAGCAATGCGACAGGCAGACCATCCATTCGCGCCATTTGTTGCTCCAAGGCTTTGGCGCGCGCCCCATGTTCGGTGGCCAGGTGCTCAGCGACACGGGCTGTAGCCTCGGCCGCTTCCAACTGCACGGCGATCGTCGAGGTATCTCGCTCCTTCTGTCGCAGGGCAGCTTGCAGAGATTTGCTTTCTTCCCGGGCTCGATCGATTTCCGCGTGTGCACGATCTTCGATGCCTCGAACATACACTTCTTGGCGATTTCGTTCGGTTTGCAAGATCGCCAGATGATCCTCCAGTTGACCACGAAGCGCTTCAATCTCCGCGGCTTGTCTGTCGCAGAGTGCCTGCAGCCGATCGCGTTGTTGCGTGAGCTCAGCCAGTTGGCCGGCCTGTTGCTCGACGAGACGTTGGATATCCGCCAGTCGCGTCTCAGCCATCTCACGGCCCTGATCCGCGCTTTGCGCTTGCGCCCGAACTTCGGCAATCGCGATCTCCCAGAGCTTGCGTTCCTGGGTAAGTGACGTTTGAGCGGCTAGGAGAGCGTTCTGTTCATGAGCGAGTGCTGCATTAGCAACGGACATCGCATGGGTTACGGCGAGGCGCCATACCTCGGTAAACGCCTGCCCCGCCTCCGGCGGAAGTTCCGGAAGCTGTAAGACCTTTTGCAGGCGTTCGGCCAAGCCACTGCGCCACGTTTCCAGCATGCGCGTGACGGTGTTCGGCGAACCGGTGCCCAAGGCGGCCCGCACTTTTTCCACGGTCGGTTTGTCGCCGGCGGCGACCAGCGCATCGGCGGCGGTATTGACCTGGTCCTGGGTGATTCCTCTGCGCATCGGATGATCTCCTCGATCGGCGCCCTGCCCGCTGGTTGACGTACTGGTGATAAGTGATGATTATCGTGGCTAGGCACCATATTTCATAGTATACATTACATAGTATGAAAGATATTTCCACAATTTCGACCCTCGCCCAACCGGCCTCCAGCTTGGCGTTGCCGGAGCAGCTGGCCCAACAGGCCGCCGACGCCCTGCGCGAACTGCTGGCGGAAGCCGCCGCTGCCAACACCACGCGCAGCTACGCAAGCGCCTTGCGCTACTGGGCCGGTTGGCACGCGGCGCGCTATGGCGTGGCATTCTCCCTGCCGGTGGCGGAAGCGACCGTGCTGCAGTTCGTGGTCGATCACGTGGTGCGGCGCTCGGCCGACGGCGAACTGGCGTGGGAGCTGCCGCCCGCTGTAGACCGGACGTTGGTGGCCGCCGGCCTCAAGGCCAAGCTGGGCCCCTGGACGCTGGCGACGGTCCGTCATCGGGTCGCGGTGCTGTCGACCGCGCATCGGCTCAAGCAAGTCCCCAATCCGTGCGAGCAGCCGGCGATCCGCACGGTGCTCAGCCGCGCCGCCCGGGCGGCCGTGAAGCGCGGCGTGCGGCCGCGCAAGAAAACCGCGATTGCGCTGGTCGAGCTCGAGGCGATGCTGGCCACCTGCGACGACAGCCTGGAAGGCCTGCGCGACCGCGCGCTGCTTTGTTTCGGCTTTGCCAGCGGCGGTCGCCGGCGCAGCGAGATCGCGGCGGCCGATCTGCGCGACCTACGCCGGATCGGGCCGCAGGGCTACATCTACCGGCTGGAGCACAGCAAGACCCAACAAGCCGGCGTCACCGCCTCCTCCACGCCCGACAAGCCGATTCTGGATCGAGCTGCGAAGGCCCTGACCGACTGGCTTGTTGCGAGTGGGATCACGGAGGGGTCGATGTTTCGGAGGCTGTGGAAACACCGGGTCGGCCCTCCCCTATCGCCGGCCGCGGTGGGTGAGATCGTGCAGCGCCGGGCGAGGCTCGCGGGCCTCGAGGGGGACTTTGGCGGGCACAGCCTGCGGTCGGGGTTCGTGACCGAAGCGAGCCGCCAAGGGGTGTCACTGCCGGCGATCATGCAGATGACCGAGCATCGTGCGGTGGCCAGCGTGATGGGGTATTTTCAGGCGGGCTCCGCAACGGAGAATCCGGCCGCTCGACTATTGGATCCCGCTAGACCCCTGTCAGATCACTGAGCTGCTACCCACGGCCGTGTCCAAGGCAGCCTGTTTCCTCTGATTGATCGATGCAGCCGTCGCACGACGGTCGCAAGCCATGAGATTGATCCGCTTTAACCTAACCGTAACAAGTTTCGACTCTACCACTTGAGATTTGTGACAGGTGCCACATGTTGTGCTTTATGTGGCGTGCTAGCGCCATAGCTTGTGGCTTGCGTTCGCCGTGCTGTGAAGGTGATGAGACGGCAAGTCGGGTTTTGCTCAGCAGGTGATGGAAATTCAGGCTACTTCAATAGACAAGGCAACGGCTCGGCAACGGCCGTATCTGGTGATACCAAACAGAGGGCTTCCGCATGAGTGCAAGGACTTGGAACAAGGAGCGGGCCGCGGCCCGGATTCAGTCGAAGATCGACGATGTCCTTTTGAAGGACATCCAGATCAAGCCGTACGTCCGTGATACGAACCTATCTAACCTTGCCAAGAACGTCGCCTATCGGGTCGACGGTGTCCACCTTTACGCTGACATCCTCAACTTGAACGACATGCTGCACGTGACCAGCATAGAGGGCGAGACCTGCCACCGTCGGGTGCTGCGCTTCCTTAATCTGCACTATCGCGCCGTGCACCGCATCCTTCAGAACGAGGACGCGTTACTGATCGATTTTCACAACCAACGTCTACACTCCGTCGTCGCCAAGCCCTACGACGATGAAACCAAGCGTCTCCACCGTGCCATCGCCATCGGGCAGATGATCATTGATGTCTTGGCCCAGACCGGCGAGGACGCGGATCATCCCGCCGCCAAGGTGCGTATCGGCATCGACACGGGCAAAGCCCTAGCCGTGAACAATGGACGCCGAGGACACCAAGAGCCCCTGTTCTTGGGCGAGCCGGCCAACCACGCTGCAAAACGATCTGGCGGTGGCACGGCGACAGGCATCTACCTGACCAACAAGGCACGCAAGGCCATTGGTCTCGCTGAGGCGAAGAACGAAGACACCATGGCCCTGACCGGTGAGGAGATTGCTAACAGCCAGCGCCTCGCAAGTCTTAGCACTACCGTGGCTAAAGTCGTTGCGGACTGGGAAGAGGATCTGGAAGCTCATCCAATCGGCAAATTTGAGTTCAGCGGCCATACGCCACCGTTTTCGAACCTCGATATCGAGGCGTTGTCTGTAAAGAACTCAAGGCGGCAGGACGCGACCACGATTTATGGCGATATCGACGGCTTTACCGCCTACGTGGGCCGGAATATCGACTCTGATGAGGATGCCAAGCACGTCGTCCGCACTCTGCGTGTCTTGAGGAGCGAACTCGATGCGGTACTGCACGAGGACTTCAAGGGGCGGAAGGTACGCTTCATTGGTGACTGCATCCACGGCTTGCTCGTCGAAGGCACGGCGCAAACGACCGACACGGAGGAGACCATTAGCAACATAGTGCTCTGCACGGGCGGTATGCGCAGCAGCTTTAATCTAGCGATCACCAAGCTCAAGGATGCTGGCACGGACGCCTCCAGCTTAGGGCTGCAGATTGGCTTCGAATACGGTCCTATGACAGTGACGCGTCTGGGTATGAAAGGTGACCTCATTCGTTGCTCGGTAAGCCGGGGGACGTTGGCGGCTGAGGCCGAGCAAGGGCGCTGCGGTGGTGCAGAGACGGCCATCGGGGTCATCGCAAATAGCGCCGCTTCAGACGGTGTCCGTGCCATCTTTGGCTCGACGCGCAAGCGCAAGGACCTCGACTACGACACCGCACTGCAGGAACTCACTTCCAAAGGAGACAAGGCTGCGCGCGCCGCCAAGGCTGAGTCGGCAGGCAGCTTACTCAAGCCCGCCGCTGCCGCAGCATCGCCCTACGCCTTCCCCAACCGACCCACCGGCCCGGCCAAACCCGATGGCTTCGCTTGAGTGGTGGTACCTCGCTGACCTGGGACGATTTAAGCGCGAGCGCGAAGGTCTGGTTGCGCTAGCCACCCGGGTCGAATGGTTGACCCTTGCGATCCCTCGCGTGGACGACGAGCGTCGCTTGCTGGTCGACTGCGACTTGGATATCGGTCATCGGCGTTTCCCGGTGGTCTTGCGCTACCCGCACAGCTTTCCGCATTCACCACCATCAGTACTTCCGCGGGGTGCGGACGAGCGCTGGTCCGGACATCAGTTCGGCGCTGGCGGGGAGCTGTGCCTGGAGTATCGCCCCGACAACTGGTCACCCGAGATCATGGGGTGGCAGATGGTCGAAAGTGCGTACCGTCTGCTGGCTGGCGAGAATCCGGCACCCGAACAGCATGCTCAAGTTGCTTCGGCGCATCATGCATCAGAGGGACAACGACTGCGCGGCGCCTTCAGTCGGCTTTTGGTGTGCCGCGAAACACTCCAAGTTTTCGAAACGTTGCGGGTGGGAGAGCATGTGCATGGTGAGGCCATCACGGTGCTACACGCGAGCAGTATCATCTACAGCGTGCGCAAAGTCGTGCAAGTTGACGGAACTGAATGGCTGGACCCGTCTGTTCCCGACGTTATTAGTGCCACGGAACGCGAGATCCATATCCATATAACCCGCCTTCCTGCGAATACGCCGCTGCCCACAACAAAGACGAAGGATGAATTCATCGCTACGGCATCACCCTATGGTTGGGGTGCAACGGACATACTGTTTCTTTTGTTGATTGACGATCTAGTTTACGGGTACCGAGTCTTCGATGACTTCGTTAGTCAGTTAAGGATGGTATCGCCCGAACCAGAAGCAGCGCGACTCAGCAGCAACTACGACACTCTGGTGACGAAACGCGTGGGTGTGATCGGTTGTGGCTCGCTGGGGAGCAAGGTCGCGACAATGTTGGCTCGGGCTGGTATCGCTCATTTCGTGCTGATCGATGACGATCTGTTGCAGCCAGACAATATTGTTCGACACGATCTGGATTGGCGCGATTGTGGTCAGCACAAGGCTGAAGCATTGAGCGGGCGCTTGCAACGGATCCGCGCTGGGGTCGAGGTGAAGGCCCGCTGTCGACAACTGGGCGGTCAGGACTCGGCGTCGACAGCGGAAAGCAACTTAGCATTGCTAGCTGATTGCGACCTCATTTTCGATGCGACCGCGAACCCCGTCGCGGGCAACATCCTGTCGGGATTCGTCGCGTCCACTAACGTGCCGGTGGTCTGGGCTGAGGTGTTCGGTGGTGGCATTGGTGGACTGATTGCGCGACATCGCCCCGGGTGCGAGCCAACGATTCCCTTGATGCGCCGGGCCATTGAGAACTGGTTCGACGAACGTGGCACTCCAGCGCTGCGCGCAACGCGTAACTATGAACAGGCTGTAGGTGAGGCTCCTTTCATTGCTGATGATGCCGATGTCTCCGCGATCGCAGCTCCGGCAGCGCGACTGGCGCTAGATGTCCTATTGGCACGTGAGCCGTCGTATTTTCCTCAATCCGTGTACATCATTGGTCTCGCCCCGAGCGCGATATTTGAGCAGCCTTTTGAGACGTGGCCCCTTAAACTCCCTGAGTCGCCGATCACTCCTGATGTGGAACCCTTGTCCCCTGCCGAGCAACAGGAGGAGTTCGCTCAGCTGGTCAACATATTCAGTAAGCAAGGGATCGTATGAGGATTCTTCTTCCAGGACGGACGACTGAAGTCCTTAGACATGAACTTGCTGTGGCGAAGCACAGGGAAATTGGTGGCGTTCTTGTCGGTGAGCACCTCGATGGGGAGACCTTTCGTATTGCGGATCTCTCGGTGCAGCGAACGGGCGGCACATCTCAGCATTTCATGCGGGACCCCGCCCAGCATCAAGAGTTTCTTCGTCAGTTCTTTGAACGCACAGGGTACGACTACGAACGGTACAACTATATTGGCGAGTGGCATTCGCACACGGTCGCACCGGCGTTACCGAGTTCGACTGATTGCGCCACGATGGAAGGTATCGTCGATAACCCCGCGGTGGGGGTGGCGTTTGCGGTCTTGCTTGTAGCGCGCCTGGGTCCGTGGTCAGGACTTCAGCTGTCGGCCACGGCTTTCCGATCTGGACAACTGCCAGATCCGGTCGCTCTCGCCGCCGATCCGGATGGCGGCGCGCAACGATTCCGTCAGGTGCATCCGCGCGTGCGCCGGCGCCTGATTTGGATCTGAACTGGGACATTCGTCCACCTTCGGGCATCGCCCTCACTCCGCCACTCACTCTCCACCATTTTGGGAGTTCTTTCATGAAGGAACGCTTCAACGACAAGGCCGTGCTGGTCGAGAGCCTGCTTGCACAGCGCATTGTCCAAGGTAACCACGAACTTGCCGAGCAACTCGCATCGCGCGGCCAATTGGTCGAATGTCAGGCAGGGGTCAACTTGATCGAACAGGGAGCTTCCGATCGTGACGTCTACTTCCTGCTGAGCGGAAAGCTGCGTGTCATCATCAACGGTGCGAGACTCCATCTACGAGAAGCAGGAGTGACGGTGGGGGAAATGTCAGCTTTGAACGCGGGTATTGCTCGCTCCGCGACATTGAATGCCGAAGATACCTGCGTAGCCCTGAAAGTGGATGCGCCGACGTTCTTCGATGTGCTGGACGGACACCCGCGCACCTGGCGACTGTTGGCTGTGGACATGGCCGCCCGCATCGAGCAACGGAATCAATACGTGAATCCGACGAATCGACGGCCGCGAGCTTTCATCATTTGCTCCAAGGAGGCGCTTGAGGTTGCGGAGGAGATTCGGCTCGGGTTGAAGTACGTCGACATTGCCACTGTGCTTTGGAGTGATGATCAGATTTTTCCGGCCGGTTCTTATCCGATCGAAACGCTCGAGAATGAGGTGAGTCATGCGGATTTCGGCATCGCGATTGCGAGCCCAGACGACCTCGTGCGAGCGCGTCATCGTCAACAGCAAGCACCTCGTGATAACGTCATCTTCGAACTCGGCTTTTTCATGTCGCGCCTAGGGAGGCACCGCACGATGCTGCTGGTGCCCGACGGCAAAGAGGTGAAGCTGCCCTCCGACTTCAAGGGCATCACGCCGATTTCGTACAGCGTCGATGCTGACGACACTGACCTATCGTCCTGCTTGGGGCCTACCGTCACGCAGATCAAGAAAACCATCAAAGCCTTGGGGGTCCGGGCGTCACTTGCACAGGCAAAATAAGTAGCTGACGAGACGAATATTGAAACGGCCGGAGCGCTGCTTCCCTGCCCCGGCTTCATGCCGGTCCTTGTCAACCAGCGGCGAGCATTGACCGCCGGCCCAGGCCACAAAGACGCAATCAAGAAAAGCCACGCATCCACGTGGAGGAGTAGATCGGCGCATTTCCGTTGTCGCGCCAGAAAGCCAGTTCCCACATCGATATGCCGTTGCCGTTCTTTTCAGAGTCACGCAGTCGGTCGTAGACCGCGCGTGTAATTCTCAATGATCCCACGAACGTCGCCGCACAAAGCTTCGCAGCATGGTTGGCCGCTCGCCCAATCCATACAATGTCGTTGTCGTTGCGGACGCCGATACGGGCTGCCACGAGGTCACTCGTATCGATGCCAATCGTGTGGCCAATTTGGTAGTTGACTTGGGGGTATTGCGCGTTGATGGCGGGATTGATGATTTTAATCCGCGCGTAATTGATCTTTAGCGCAGCGGATACTGCATTGGCGTTCTTAGAGTCACCGACAAAGACCCCCATCACGCGATCTCCATCGTATGCGGTTATGGTGCCTTCACAGGCTTTGATGATCTTCGAAGCGCAGTGCAGGTACGCCTTGTAGATTTCGGCAGAAAATTGCGCGTCGTACTCGTCAACCAGTTGTGTCGAATTGGCCATGTCGGCATACAGCACGGTTGCCTCAAGCTTGATACCGTGATTGCTGCCTAAAAGGAGATCGCTTGCCGCAGGGACCACGCGCCCGTTTGTTATGCTCCATCGCTCGCGAAAGATGCCCGCGACGGCCGCCTCTAAGTCCGTCTTCAATGCCATGTCTCATTCCCCTTCTTCTATCATGTTGGCGGTTTCCGCTATGAGCCTTCTTACAGGCTAATATCAGCTCAGGCAATGGGGGGATATCATGGCAAGTGAGGGTCCAAGAATTGCGCCACCGCTGGACGGTGAGAGGCGTCTGGCTGCGGCGAGCGATCAGCTGAATTTGATCTTAGGATTCTTCGCCCGTGTGGACACCAAGCTATCGGTTGTACTGGGCGTTGACTTGGGCATGCTTGGCTTGCTTTCCACCAAAGCGCCAGAGATGCAGCACATCACGTCCGGTGCCTGGTCGGCGGCCACGTTGTTCCTCATCGCAGTCGGAATGAGCTTGACCCACCTATATCAAGGGTCGTTTCCCAACGTGAGGGGCGGCGAGGACTCACGCGTGTATTTCCGTGAAATCGCCAGGCTTGAAGAGGCGAAATACGTTGATGCGTTCAGTACTCTTTCAGCCGACGATTTGGCTAGGGATCTGTTGAATCAGTCTTGGCGAAATGCCGTCATCCTCAGGGAGAAATTTCACCACCTCCGCTGGGCATATATCTTCATGGCTTGGGGCATTGGGCCATGGGCCGCCGCACTGATTTTATTTGTGCGTGCCTAGATGTGCATCAATGACCGGGATGACTTGATCACGTCCCATCCGATTCCGAATGAAGAATCCTTGATGTGCGCGCTTAATCGCTGATCAGCTGTCGTAGCCACACTGAGCCGCCCCGCCCACGCACAAGCTGGCTTATAGTTGAGGCTGCCGTGTGAACGCTAAATCGTCCATTCCAAGCGTAGTCACATGCTGGCCGCGCCCTCATTAGGTTCAGCAAACCCGACGAATTGCTCCACGACCTGGTCAAGCGGTGAGCGATACTTCGCCAACATGAATGGTTGGCTGTAGCGGGCCACAAGCACCACGCGGGCGTCATCCCAGCCGAGGTGCAGCTCCAGCGGTGGTTGCGAGCCTGTGGGGTCATACGCGGTGACACGCCGTCGCATGCCATACAGATTCATGAACCGGTCAAGGGCGCTTTGAATTTGCTCACGCGAGACGCGAACATATTCCTTGACAGCCTCCCGCAGTGCCAGATGAACTTCGCTCAGCGCCTGGACATAAACCCGCGCCATGGTGCGGAGATTCACCCGAGCCGGCATCTCTTCAATGACGGAAGCCTTAAATTTTCCCGCCACGATGAGATCCGCTTTGCGCGTGACGAGCGCCAAGGTCTCCGCCCAGTGCACCCCCTCTTCGAGGCTACCTCCGGCAATTACCCCATGGACGGGCAACTCCCTATGCTGGCTGTGATTGCGCAGCGCTTCCATGAAGCGATATTCAAAATGCTTGTCGTAGGCGGCGTTCGTCAGCGTTTTGAAGCGCTCTGCCACTCCGGGCGCTAAGTCGATCGTCTTGAAGCTGCTCAGCGTATGGTCTACGTGCGCGCGAACCACCGTCATCAGGTTCAAAAGCAAACGGTTGCCGAGCGTAACAAGGTCCATCGCTTCGACGTAGCTATTCGGGAGGAAGCCCATCTGTTGATTGAGCGAGGCTCGGGTCAGTCCCAATTCAAACTCCCGATATTCGCTCAACACCATATCGTACCGATGCTCGAAGTCCCGCGCGTCCTGTAGCGTCGCATCAGCGCTGAGCAGCGTCTCATATTCATCGGCAGTCAGCTCGATTCGGGATGGCCCCAAGCGACTGTCGGCCAAATAGGGGAAGGTACTGTTGTTTGTCATCGGCCTGAGCCATCTCGGTTGGATTGAGGTTCAATGAGAAAGTAGTTTGCCAGTCGGCTCGCCGGTAGACCATCGCTAGGCGTATTGCTGGAATACCGCTACGACGCAGTCTCCCGATAACCGTCGCCGCTGCAGTCAACTCTGACGTTCCGATATCCACGCAAGACGTCGTTGGCACGTCGATAGGGCAACGGTTACGAATCAGGGTTGATTTTCTCCGCCGCTCCGCTGTGCGGCGGGAGTCATAACCTCTGCTCGCCTACCCGCGATAACTTGCCCTAATCACCTTCCCTCCCGCCTAACTGATTGAATGCGGCTATTTTCTCACCAGTACCGATAATAAGGCAAAGTTATCGATGGCGGCGTGACCCGACAAGAATGGTGTCGATCCCTACATACAAACGCAGAGCCAGCCTTACTCGCCATACTTGTCCAGATACTTCCGGTAGGCCGCAAGCCATGACTCACCACCGAGCTGCCCGGCACTGGCATGGATTGCCGAAATCGCCCAGGTGCCCATGCGAAGATTGTGCAACTCCGCTTGCCGACAAAAATCCATATCGTAGAAATGGAACTCGAACTGGGGATCGAAGCGCAAACCGCTGTCGACCAACGTTTCGCTGCGAGTCGCCAGCATCACGCCATCCAGCAGTTTCACTTCGTGCCCCGGATCCCCGTAGACGCTGAGTTGCGTCAGGTTGGGAAAGCCATCGCCGTGGCCCAGCACGCCGCTGAGATGGATCTTGCTGTCGCGCGCGAACTTGTCGTCGAGATACATCCAGGACGGTTGCCGCGGCACGCGACGCTTGTTGCCCGCCAGGCCGACGACCTGAAAGACCTGGAGCGCTTGCAGCAAATGATTCGCCCAGTGGAAATCGTTCAAATAAACGTCGTCGTGGATGAAGATAAGCAATGCAGGATCGCCCTTCGACTCCTCGATGGCGATGTTGTAAACCGTCGACAGTCCTTGGGCGTTGTCAGGGAAAAGCCGCAGCTCGATGCGCTGCCCAAGAGGAAAAGATCGATAAAACGGTAGTGACCGTCCCAGCGGGGTCTGGGCAAAGAATGCTTTCCTTGCGTGACGTGTGGCGCAGACAAATTTGATCTTTTCCATCGGGATGGTCAGTCAGGCGCAAGGGTGAGGAAATTTGCTAAAGGCCGCCGGGGGCCCACGTACGCGGACCACGCTTAGGTATTAACGGCAGGCATTTGACGTGCGGGGGCAAGGTGCGCACCACCTCGGTCGAACAACCTCAACCGGTATTGAAGGAATTTCGGATCATCGCTCCTGTCCGCTTTCGGCCATGGTCTTCTGTACCGGTGACAGCAGGTACTGAAGCACGGTGCGGCTACCTTGATGAATTTCCGCCACCACCTGCATCCCAGGGACCAGTTTGAGTGACTGCTTTCGCACATCCAGAGTCTGACGATCCAGCGTGATAAGCGCACGATAAGATGCCGGTGTCGTTGCTTGATCCGCTACTGATGAGGATGGGTGGAGCTTCGGCGATGCCGCATCATTGCCTTCGCTGGTGTCCGGTGATACCTGCAGCACTTCGCCTTCAAGCAATCCGTATTGCTGAAAAGGATAAGCCGCCAGCTTGAGCTTGACCTCCTGCCCGGGCCGGACGAATCCGATGTCGTCGTTCTTGACCTGAACTTCGGCCACCAGCGACTCATTCTCGGGCACCAGCGATAACAGTACCGTGCCGGCCGAGACGACGGTGCCGATGGTGTGTGTCGCCAAATCCTCGACGATGCCCGCCTGAGGCGCTTTGAGCTCCAGGAGTGCGGTCCTGTGAACCTGCTTGGCCATATCCTGCTGCAGCTTGCGATAATCCGCTTCGGCGTCAATACGCTCGTTCTGCAGGTCGCTGCGATATTTTGAGGTGATCTCGTTGACTTGCTGGCCAGACATCACGACCGCATCCGAAAGACTGGCGACTGTGGCCTCCTGAGCACGCAAATCTTCCGTATTTTCGAGATACTCGCGCTGTTTGTCGCCCACTTGCAGCTTGCCGACATAACCCTTCTTTCCGAGGTCAACGTAGGTCGCGAGCTGACTTTCAAGAATGGGTTGGGTTCCCTTGAGCTTGTTCCTCACGGCGGTGGCGGCAATATAGTCGTGCTGCGCTTTACTCGAAGCCTGCTTTGCTTGCTGCAAGGCGTCGAGATAGGTTTGGCGGCGATCGTGGTATTGCGCATTGACCTGTGCGAATAAATCGGTCGGATCCCCCGCAGCCGGAGTCAGCGGGCGGCCGGACAGCTCGGCGTCGATTCGCCGCAACTGCAGCGACCTGAGCGCAAGCTGGGTATGCAGGCTCTGGGCATCCGCCTCGCTATCCTGCGCATCCATACGCAAAAGCACCTG
>Ga0070659_100001188_pt1 | contig 18994 bp, 14 predicted proteins | sample KBSC23metaG_FD_64666 | JGI IMG/M metagenome (GOLD analysis project Ga0070659, IMG submission 64666) | Corn rhizosphere microbial communities from Kellogg Biological Station, Michigan, USA - KBS C2-3 metaG | ecosystem: Host-associated > Plants > Roots > Rhizosphere > Soil ... | reverse complement strand
TGCCTAACCTAAAAGGGTTTCCCCTGTCGTTCAGATCGTTCAGGTAATCGGAATGTACCTGTTTTAACGATGGGTTATAAACTGCCCTGTCGGTAACAGACAATCTTTGCGATATGTTATCAGTATGGCTATAACCGCCAAAAACACTCACATTCTCATTATTATAATCGAAAGTAAAACCGCTGCTCCATTTACTTCTTGTTCCGTATTGCTGGTTGATATCGGTTATACCATAACTTCCGTTTGCCGAAACGCTGATGCCAACCGTTCTATTCCGCTGCATTTTAATGTTAATAATACCGCCGCTACCTTCGGCCGAGTAACTTGCATTGGGATTGCTCATCAATTCTATCTGTGCTACGGTATTGCCGGGGGTATTGCGTAGTAAGTCGGCCAAAGCATCAGGCGATAAATAAACCTGCCTGTTATTTATCATGATCATTACATCCTTACCCTTCAACTTTATACCGCCATCATCGCCAACCTGCACACCGGGCGCAGTACTTAGTATATCTAAAACATTTTGCCCCGCTGACAGTACGCTTTTATTTACATTCAATATTACTTTGCCCGGCTTAACCTCAACATAATTTGTGCTGCCGGTAATTTCCAATTGCCGTAAACTGGCACCCTTTTTTAAAACTACGGTGCCTGCATCAACGGTCTCCCCCTGTGATATATTAATTTTCGACGATAAATATTTATGAAAACCGATAACGGAGATATTAACCAGGTAGGTTCCCGGTTTAACGTTATCAAATTGAAAGAGGCCATTGTCGTTTATCAGCGCGAGCTTAACAAGGCTCGAATCGCTTAATTTTAGCAAGTATACCGTGCCCGACGGTATCGCAACGTTTTTTTCGTCGGTAACTTTCCCCTTTATGGTATTGTTTACCTGTTGCGAAAAAACAGGCGAACAGCACAATACGCCCAATGAAACCATCAGGATATGTACCATTTTATATTTTATGCAGTTAATGTAAAGTTGTGCCAAGCGGTTGCAACATTATGGTTACAATTTAATCATAGTAAATTAAATCTGCAACTATAGTTTTAAGTCAGTGCATAATAAAAGGGGAAATTTTATTACGGTTAATTAGGGCATGAAATTAGTAATTATTGCCATATTATTTATACAAAATGATATTATTATGATTTTGTTAAAAAAAACTCCGATTTAAAACCAATACTGTAATACTATTAATGCTTACCTTACACCCAACAAATGTGGTATGTAAATTGCAAAGCTTACGTACTCAAACAAAAAATATGGCGGTTATTTCTACCAATCCGGAGCAGGAACGTTTAGACGAAAATTCAAAAAAAGATGTACCATTAGAGCATTGGGGGCCGTATTTAAGTGAGCGGCAATGGGCCACCGTACGCGAAGATTACAGCAACAACGGCGATGCCTGGAGCTATTTCACGCACGACCAGGCCCGCAGCCGTGCCTACCGCTGGGGCGAGGATGGCCTGGCCGGAATATCTGATTATTACCAGCGCCTGTGTTTTGCGGTAGCTTTATGGAACGGCAGGGACCCCATTTTAAAGGAAAGGCTTTTTGGCTTGCCCAACGGACAGGGGAACCATGGCGAAGATGTGAAGGAATTATATTATTACCTCGATAATGTACCGTCGCACTATTACATGAAATACCTGTACAAGTACCCCCAGCAGGAATTTCCGTATGATGAACTGGTGAGCACTAACATGAACCGCTCCAAACTGGAGCCGGAATATGAGCTGTTAGATACCGGCATTTTTGATAACGACCGCTATTTTGATGTATACATTACCTACGCCAAAAATAACAGCGAAGATATACAGGTATGCATCGAAATAATTAACCGCGCTGCCGAAACAGCCGATATTACCGTATTGCCCACACTGTGGTTTTACAATTACTGGCAGTTTGACCAGGTAAAACCTAAACCATTAATAACCAGGATTGATGATAAGCATGTAAAGGCCTCGCATCCTAACGGAGGCGATTATCACTTTTATTATAAGGATGCATCCTTTTGCATGTTTACCGAAAACGATACTAATAAAGAGAAAGTATTTAAGCAAAAGAACGACAGCATATTTGTTAAAGACGCGTTTCATGATGCCATAATTGAGCAGGAAAACCTGGCGGCATTTAAAGCAAAGCCGGAAGGCACCAAATTTGCCCCTGTTTATAAATACAGTGTCCCCGCAAAGGGCTCAAAAAAAATATACCTGCGGCTAAGCAAAGTACCGGTTGAAAACCCTTTTGATGAAGCTTTTGAAAAGCTGTTCGATACCCGGAAGCAGGAGGCCGATGTATTTTACCAAAGCCTGCTGCCGCCCGATACCAACGCCGAGTTAGCCAATATACAACGCCAGGCATTTGCGGGTTTGTTATGGAACAAACAGTATTACCATTATGATATCAGAGCGATGGTATATAAGGGTAAGGATGCTTCGCCCGCTTTAGAGAACCGGCCCAACCAGCGCAATAACAACTGGAAGTACCTGAAGAACCAGGACGTGATATCAATGCCCGACAAATGGGAATATCCCTGGTACGCGGCCTGGGACCTGGCTTTTCATTGTGTGCCTATGGCGCTGATAGATCCTGTGTTCGCCAAGAACCAACTGATCCTGATCATGCGGGAATGGTATATGAACCCCGAGGGGCAGATACCGGCTTACGAGTGGAACTTTAGCGATGTTAACCCACCCGTGCAGGCATGGGCGGCCCTGCAGGTTTACCGTATTGAAAAGGAGAAAAAAGGCGTTGGCGATATTACTTTTCTGAAACGCGTGTTCCAAAAGCTGGTAGTAAACTTTACCTGGTGGGCCAACCGCAAGGATATTGATGGCAATAACATTTTTTCGGGCGGATTTTTGGGTTTAGATAATATCGGGGTGTTCGACAGGAGCAGCGCCATTAAAGACGCCGTGCTGGAGCAGGTTGACGGCACCAGCTGGATGGGAGCCTTTGCCCTCAACATGATGGATATGGCCATAGAGATCTCGCTGGTTGACAATGCCTTTGAGGATATGGCCGTTAAATTTTATGAACACTATGTTTTAATTGCCGAAGCGCTGAACGAACTGGGCCTATGGGATGATGAAGATGGCTTTTTTTATGATACCCTGCGCATGGATAATGGCACGCCTTATCACCTCAAGGTACGGTCGCTGGTGGGGCTAACATCTATGTTCGCGGTGTCGGTATTTAACCTGGATGCCTATAATAGCCTACGGGATTTCAGGAAACGGGCCGGTTGGTTAAATCGTTATCGCATACAAAACAACCTGTTTTTACCGGTAACGGATAACGGAAAAGGTAAGGTTTTGCTGTCGCTGGTACCCTTTGAGCGTTTAGCCAAGCTAATGAACCGGATATGTGATGAAAACGAATTTTTATCGAAAGGCGGCATACGGGCATTATCAAAATATCATTTGGAACACCCTTACAGCGCAAACATTAGCGGCAATACCTACTCCATAAAATACGAGCCCGGCGATTCGACCACCAACCTGTTTGGCGGAAACTCAAACTGGCGGGGCCCGATATGGATGCCTATGAACTTTCTGCTGATAAACGCTATTAAAAAATACGCCCAGTTTTTTGGCGAAGAAAATAAGGTAAAGTTCCCGACGGGAAGCGACAAGGAGGTTACTATTGGCGATGTGGCCAACGAACTAAGCCACCGCCTGATCAGTATATTTAAGCAAGACACTACCGGAGCACGCCCTGTACACGGCCCGCACAGCAATTTTTATAAGAAGCCTGAAAATGCCGACCTGCTGCTATTTTATGAGTATTTTCATGGTGATGAGGCCTTTGGGCTGGGCGCGAGCCACCAAACTGGCTGGAGCGCCTTGATAGCTAATATGATAAACGATATTTATTAATTGCGCTCTACCTGGCATTTATGATACTCCCTACCCTCTTCGCCGGCAGCAGGTGCGAGGGTGAATTACATTTATCTTCTTTCCTCCCTTCTCTCTTCTGAATAGCGGAATAAATGGAATTATCGCAACGCGGTAACTATTCAAAATTTCATTTATTCTGTAAAATCAAAAATAAAGCAATAAAATTTCAAGCCGGCTTCAATTCTTATATCTTATTAATAGTTAATTCTTTAAATAGTCAACAATTACAAATTATATTCTTTGTAATCTATTTATTACAATATAATCATCTAAATAATTAAACCATGCTAGTGTTTGTAGCGTCTTACATACAAATACTAAAAAAATGAAAAAGTTAATTTTATTATCAGCCATAGCAGCCAGCAGTTTGATGTATCAATCGGCAAGTGCTCAAATCCATGTAGGTTTACACATCAATTTAGGTGGCCCGGTTTATACCACACCGGCACCGGTTTACCAGGAGCCTGCTCCCGTTTATAGCGATGTAGATTACTATTATCTGCCCGATGTTGAAGCCTATTATTCGGTAAGCCGCCACTGTTACTATTATAACGACGGCCGTACATGGGTATCTGCAGCGTACTTACCGGGCGCTTACCGCGATTTCGACTTTGCCCGCGCCCGTCGTTTCGAAGTACACGAAGCAAGGCCATATATGCATAACGATGTTTACCGCCAGCGTTTTGGTGGTGTAGAGCACCGCGACTGGAACCGCGCTTACGACCGTGACCGTATGTATACCGACCGCGGAAGGGTTAACGAATACCGTGGTAACGACCACAGGGATTACCAACGTGGCAACGATAACCATAATTATCAGCCGCAACAAAACTACGGTCGTGGTCAGCAAGTGCCGCAACCACAACAAAACTACGGCCATAGCGATTATAACAGAGGCCAGGCCCAGCCACAACAACAAAACAATGGCCGTGGTAATGGCAGGGAAAATAACGACCGAAACGGCAACTTTGGTGGCCGCGACAGGCACGGAATATAAGTGTTAAATAGTGTTTTTGATTAGTGTTGTTTGATTAATTGTTGTTTTACGAAGGCCGTCCCGGGAGAAATTCAGGGGCGGTTTTTTTATTGATGCAACAACTCGCCCCCTGGCTTTTTGGCAAGTTCTTTCAGTAAAATATAAAAGGTGGTTCCCTCGCCGGGTTCGCTCTCAAACCATATTTCGCCGCCGTGGCTTTCTACTATTTGTTTGGAGATGGATAGCCCAAGACCAAACGAAGGCTCGCCAATGGTGCCCGGCCTTTTTGCCTGGGTAAACATATTAAATACCGATTCTTTCAGATGCTCGGGTATGCCGATGCCTTTATCTTTTACCGAGATCAGGATATTATCATCCCGGTGCTCAACTTTTACCACGATATCAGTAGCACGCTGGCTGAATTTGATCGAGTTGCTGATGAGGTTACTGATCACCCGCCACATCTTTTCACGGCTCACGTTCACCAACTCCGGCTCATCAAGCGGCTCAAAAATTATCTGCTGTTCTTTCTCCGCCGCTTTAAAGCGCAGCAGGTCAATACTATTGCTTACCAGTGTGTTTATATCCACAGCTTCTTTTTGCAGGGTTTTTACCGTAACGGCGCCTGTTGCTTCCAATATTTCCCTTATCAGTTCGAGCGAGTTGGTGGTGGTGTCTTTAATGAGTTGCAGCAGGCCCTTTTGTTCATTATCCAGGCCGTCTTCCATCAGCATCAGCGCCGTTAACGATGCTATACCGGCTATCGGGTTTCGCAAATCGTGCGCTACGGCACGCAGTATCCTGTCTTTTTCCTTATCGTTCAGCTCCAGGTTCAAAAATGCCCTTTGCAGGCTTTCATTTTGCTCATGTATCCTTTTATTCAGCGTGCTTAAGGTTAATACATTTTTTTTCGATTTTCGCCAGTTATTCAATATCAGGAAGATAATGATCAGGGCCATAGCCGCTATGATTATAGCAACCGACATATAGATCAGCTGCATCCCATTGTCCGACCGAAGTTTGGCTATCGTGCTTTGGTTCTCAAAATCTTTAAACTGGTGGCTTACATCAATAGAGAGCAGTTTTTGTTTTGATCTATCAACCGAATCTTTTAAAGTGACGTAATTATTAAAGTAAGCCATAGCCTCCTTTAATTTGTTTTGGTGCTGATAGTAGCTGGCCATTAAATGGTTCCAGTCAACTTCGGCATCGGCATTTTTAATGGTATCTAACTGCCGCCGCACATGCTGCAGTAAGGCATACAGCGAATCGGTATGGTTTTGATCAGCATAAATATGGGCAAGCTTCAGCTCCGATAGCTGAGCGTCCTTATTATCATTTCCTTTTTTCAGGTTAATGGCAAAACTCTTTTTAAGCAATTCTCCTGCTCTTTTGTAATCTTTATTATTAACATATATTTGAGCCAGGTTACCATAAACAACGCCGCGCGCAGCTTCTGTAGCCAGGCTTTTTTCGGGATATCTTTTGCCTTCCGTATCCAGAAAGTTCAAGGTTTTTTGGAAAAACAGCTTCGCGCTATCGCTAAGGCCCGCTTTATTATAGCTCAGCGCCGCGTTATCTAATAACTCCTGCTGCCGGTAAAACGATGGAAAGTTCTTCTCGCAATCCTGTGATTCATTGAAACTCTGTTTAAAGTATTCGGCAGCAAGCTTATACCGTTCTTGTTTATAAAGCACCATTCCGAGGCGGTAACTATAGTCGCCAAGTATGCAGTTGTTTAAATTGTTGCGCCCTGTTACCTTACCCTGATAGTAATATTGGTAGGCCTGCATATACTTTTGCTTTTTAAAGGCTACATCGCCAAGCGAAAAATAAGCGATGCCCAATTGCTTGGGGTAGTTTTTGGGATGGCCGGTGCTTACCAGTAAATTAAGCATGCTATCCGCATAGCTCGAGCCCTTTTCGTGGTCGTTTAACACATTAAGGTAATAGTCGCAATGCACCATATAAACGTCAAACTGATCTGCTATGGCAATATTTTTGTTTTTTGCGACCGCGGAATCTATAATGTGCAATGCCCGTACCTTATCATGCAGGTTGAAGATATTAACGGCAGAGTCAAGCGTTTTTTTAAATTGGGGTGGCGATACGGAGTTGCTATCGGTTTTTTGCTCACACGATGTTATGAGTACCAGGCAAATAAAAACAGGAACATACCAAAAAGCCAATACGGCCCTTTTAATTTGTTTCGGATGTTTGGTAGGTAACCCTGTCATTGTTCAATAACTTGCCAAATATATATATCGCAGCTAAAATTAATGGTATTTTGTTAATTAATAGGTATTTATACGCATGTGAATTGTAAAATTACAGCTATTTAAACGCGTTTTCACCCGTTATGTCCATGCCGGTTATCAGCAGGTGTATGTCATGCGTACCCTCATAAGTAATTACCGATTCCAGGTTCATCATGTGCCGCATTATGGCGTATTCGCCGGTAATACCCATTCCGCCAAGCATTTGCCTCGCTTCGCGGGCAATGCTAATGGCCGTTTCCACACTATTGCGCTTGGCCATTGATATCTGTGCCGCTGTAGCGCGATTCTCGTTTTTTAGAACTCCCAGCCGCCAAACCAGTAACTGCCCCTTAGTGATTTCGGTAATCATTTCGGCCAGCTTTTTTTGCTGCAGCTGAAAGCCAGCTATGGGCCTGCCAAACTGTTTACGCTCTTTTGTATACCGTAAAGCGGCATCATAACAATCCATAGCAGCGCCCAAGGCACCCCAGGCAATGCCGTAGCGCGCCTGGTTCAAACAGCCCAGCGGCCCCTTCAAGCCCGATATATTGGGCAGCAGGTTTCCTTTCGGGATCTTTACATTATCAAACACCAGTTCGCCCGTGGCCGATGCCCTGAGCGACCATTTATTATGCGTTTCCGGCGTAGTAAAACCTTCCATGCCCCGCTCAACGATCAGGCCGTGTATCTTACCTTTCTCATTTTTGGCCCACACTACTGCTATATCCGCAAATGGCGCGTTCGATATCCACATTTTAGCGCCGTTAAGCAGGTAGTGGTCGCCCATATCTTTAAAGTTGGTGGTCATGCCGCCCGGGTCCGAACCATGGTCGGGCTCTGTTAATCCAAAACAACCCATCATCTCGCCGGTAGCCAGCTTGGGCAGGTACTTTTTGCGTTGTTCCTCGCTGCCATAAGCGTAAATAGGGTACATCACCAGCGAACCCTGCACCGAGGCCGTAGAGCGTATACCCGAATCGCCCCGCTCAATTTCCTGCATCATAATACCATAAGCGGTATAATCCAGACCCGCCCCGCCATACTCCACCGGTATCGTCGGCCCGAAAGCGCCTATCTCAGCCAAGCCTTTTAATAGTTGCTTAGGAAAGGTAGCGCTCTGCGCGTGCTCTTCTATTATAGGGCTCAATTCCTTCTTCACCCAATCCCGCACGGTTGCACGTATCAGCAAATGCTCTTCGGTTAAAAGCTCATCCAATAAATAGTAATCAGGACTTTGGTACAGGTCGGTTTTAGGCATGGGGTTAATGTTATACGCAAATCTACTATTTAATGTGCAAATGAGTAAATGTGCCTATGTGCAAATACCCCACCGCACTTGCTCGCGCTTTCGAGAGTGGGCACTATACTGTATTGAAAAAAGCAGGTAAAAACAGGTATTTAAAATTGTTTTTTGTCTTTTATCCTTATTCCTTGTTCTTTGCTCCGAACACTACAATATACAAAAAATAGCCGCTATTTCCAAAAACAAAACCAATCAGTACAGTTTTATTAAATCAGTATAATAACTTTGGTGCATGGTTAAGGTAGCGTTACACGGCGTCCAGTTTTTTGCTTTCCACGGGTTTTACCCGGAGGAGCAGCTTACGGGCAATAATTTTATTGTGGATGTGGAAGTGGAGTTTTTACAACAGCAGCATTTCAGCACCGACGAGATCAGCCAAACCGTAAACTACGAAAAATTATACGCCATAGCAGAGCAACACATGACGGTTCCGCGCAAGCTGCTGGAAACCGTGGTGCAGGGCATGGTAGATGATATAAAAGAAGCCTACCCCTTTGTCGAAACCATCCGCGCAAGCCTTAAAAAACTAAATCCTCCGCTAAAAGGCGATGTTGCCTGTTCTCTTGTTGAAATTACATACCGCAAGCCCGATGAAATTTAATACCATAACCGAAGATATTTTACAGCAGATAAAAGCCATAGTTGGTGATAGCAATACATTTACCTTACGGGACGACCTTGAAAAATACAGTCACGATGAAACCGAGGACCTGCATTATTACCCTGAAGTCGCGGTAAAACCCAAAACGACAGATGAGATATCGGCATTGTTAAAGCTTTGTAATGAGCACCTCATCCCGGTAACGCCACGCGGAGCCGGTACAGGTTTAGCGGGCGGCGCTTTGCCCATTCACGGTGGTTTGATCATTTCGATGGAGCGGTTCAATACCATTATCGGTATAGACGAGCGTAACCTGCAGGCAACCGTAGAGCCGGGTGTAATTACCGAAGTGTTTATGAACGCCGTAGAAGAAAAAGGCTTGCTTTACCCGGTAGACCCGGCAAGCAAGGGCAGTTGCTTTATCGGCGGCAATATGGCCAATTGCAGCGGTGGCCCGCGCGTGGTAAAATACGGCACCATCCGCGAGTATGTATTGAATTTTGAAATGGTTTTGCCTACCGGCGAGATCATCTGGACCGGCGCCAATACCCTAAAATACGCGTCGGGCTATAATCTTACCCAACTGATGATAGGCTCCGAAGGGACGCTGGGTATCATCACCAAAATAGTAGTAAAACTCATTCCCAAGCCAACACAAACTGTGCTGATGCTGGCCTCGTTCCATACCAATGAGCAGGCTTGCGGCGCGGTATCTGCCATATTCAGGGCAGGTATTATACCATCGGCGCTGGAGTTTATGGAGCGCAGGGGTGTAGAGTGGGTGGTAGAACATGATGGCATTAACTTCGATATTAAAGACGGCATAGGCGCTTACCTGCTCATCGAAGTTGATGGCAATAACTCCGAAGTGATCTTCGGCGACTGCGAAACCATCAATACCGTATTGGAAGAATTTGATTGCCAGGATATTTTGTTTGCCGATTCATCCGCACAAAAAGAAGAGCTCTGGTACATGCGCCGTACCATGGCGGTATCGGTAAAATCAAACTCGGTTTACAAAGAAGAAGACACCGTAGTGCCACGCGCCGAACTGCCTGCGCTCATTAAAGGTATTAAAGAAGTAGGCGAAAAATACGGTTTCGAATCCGTTTGCTACGGCCATGCCGGCGATGGCAACCTGCACGTAAACATCATAAAAGCCGGCATGAGCGATGCCGACTGGAACACCAAACTTAAAGACGGCATCAAAGAGATATTTGAACTCACCGTATCCCTCGGCGGCACCATCAGCGGCGAGCACGGCATCGGCCTGGTACAAAAAGAGTTTATGCCGCTGAAGTACGCGGAAATAAACCTCAACTTAATGCGTGGGATAAAACAGGTGTTTGACCCGAATGGGATATTGAATCCGGGGAAGATATTTTAACCCCCTAACCCCCTGAAGGGGGAATAAAAGTTTGAATAATTAATGTTTAAAGTAATAATCAATACCTTTAATTATGTTTTCCTCGGACTCGGTTTTTTATCACGAAGACAACCATTGCGGGATAGAGTTGCTACCTATCCAAGGTACTTCTGCCGAATTTCAGTTATCAGACACTAATAGTAATAACTCTGAAATAAATTACATAGACCAACGCTTTACAGAGATTTACGATAGGTCGGTTGTTAAATATCCGCTCGCACGTTTAAAAATCAATCAACTATTGTTTGAATCTTTGCTAAAGGAAGATTCACTTTTTTTCTTTGATATAGTATATACTGGGTATTCATCTTATAGGGAGGTAAAAAAAGATACTTATGCATTTGGCTATGAAAATTACATAATCTACTACACGGCGGTTGACGGGATAGTAATATCATCATGGATAGATTATAGTTCGCTTTCAGATACATTAAACGAGCGACCGTTAAGGCTAAAAAATGCGCTTTATAAAATTGGTGTATTATATAAACTAATGTTAGTGAACTGGGGCGAAGGGATATTTGTTAACTTATCGAAAGAAAAGGATATTTTAAACTATGTTAAAAAGGTTTTATAAAAAAACGTCATAGCGATGATGCGTAAAAAAATAGTTTTAACTTTTTCCGTCTTCCATCTCACATCTTCCATTCCCCCTTTAGGGGGTTAGGGGGCTAATTACTATTCATGATCAGTCTTGGCTCATCATAGCTGATCATCTTTTTGCGCTGCTTATCAGGTATCGGGCACGATTTTCCTAATTTGTAATCGTAGCTGATGCAAACTGTTTTGCCGGTGGTGCAGATCTCTTCCTTATCATCCACCACTTTTGACAGGATGTATTCCACATCAAAACTGCTGTTGCCTACACGACTGGTACGCACATAACATACTATCTGGTCGTTCAGGGTAATGGGTTTGCGGTAGTCAATTTCTGAGCGGCCCAGGATAATACCCATTTCGTCCCAATCCCACTCAATAATATTTGTCCAGTAGTCGCCGCGGGCTATTTCAAAGTAAGTGAGATAGATAGCGTTGTTTACATGGCCAAAGGCGTCCATATCAGAAAACCGTATGTGTATGGGTGTTTTATATTTAAAGTGAGCAAGATTTGGTGGCATCGTATGTCAATATGTCTGTATAAAAAAATAATAGTAGACAACATGTCTGCACCAAAATGCATAATTGTCTAAAAATGTATCAAAAAATCAATTGGTATGTCAATTGAATTAGGGTTTACGAAGTTAATAAAAAACAAACTTAGGAGGATATAAAAATGACACTTGTAAAATTTGCAAACGGACAAAGAAACAATGCTTTAAACCCATTATTTACTGATATGTTCGACTCTATATTAAACGACACATTTTTGGGCGACAGGTTAGTATCAAGAGTACCTGCAGTTAACATTGCCGAAACCGAGAACGAGTTTCATATTGAGCTTGCAGTACCCGGATTAAAGAAAGAAGATTTTAAGATCAATTTAGAGAAGAACCTGTTGAGTATTTCTGCTGAAAAGAAAACAGAAAATACCGAAGAAACTAAAAAATACAGCAAACGCGAGTACAGCTATAACTCGTTTGTAAGAACATTCACCTTACCTGAAACAGTTGACCACGCAAACATTGATGCTGAATATACCGATGGTGTATTGAACATTAAAGTTGCTAAAAAAGAAGAAGCAAAAATTCAAACCCGCGAAATTGCTATTAAGTAATCGCCAAGGTTTTCATTATATACAGTTTTTCATAATAGGTTGTTAGTTTAGTTGAAGCGGGGTGTTGCGAAAGCGGCACCTCGCTTTTTTTTGACCCACCCGCACACTAAATCAACTTTCGCTGAAGGGGCGCATGTATACGGTTGGGGTACCTTTTACATAATACTGCCACAATACAATGCCGCTGCTTATGATGATGATATTCTTCATAATGTATTGCCCCAGCAAGGTAAAATCATACGGCAGGTGCATAAAGGTTTGATGCGGAAAAAATATAAAGGGTGTAAATGTAAAACACATATGGGTGAACATCAGGATGAGCACCAGTTTCATGTAGCGGCGCAGTATAAGCATAATGCCTAAAACACATTCCCAAATGGCGAGGGTGGTAATGGCTACATGGTCGGGCAATAAACCAAATGTAAGCTGGTGGATGGTTTGCGATGCTACCTGCTCTGCCGGGCTGAGGCCGAAAAAGAATTTAAGCACGCCAAACCAAACATAAATAATACCGATGCTGATGCTCAGTATTTTGAATGGATTTAGCATATTGCTCTTAACTTCGGTCATCGGTAGCGTGTTATATCCTTTGGAGAGAATTAATTGACAAAGGTTTAATCCTACCAATGATTGAATGACCGATTTATTGAATCCTGCCTGCCGGCTGGCAGGGATTGAATGTTTTGGTTATTATTGCCTAACCTTTTACACACCTGTTATGAAAACATTATACAGCCGCCTGCTTGTTTGCTTATTAATTACGAGCTCGCTTACATCAAAAGCGCAATTGATACACCGTGAGCTTTTACAAAAAGCATCCACAGGATTGAGCCAATCGCTTATCCCGCAAGGAAAATTCAAACCCTTCCCGCAAACACCCGAAGGCTGGAAACAGGTATTGCCCGATACGGTGATCGCCAGGATCATTAAAAAAGGTGAGGCGGCATTGAATAAAGAATTTAAAAATATCCCCGCCTGGGTAATGCTGGAGTTTGTGCGCAATGGCAACCGTACCGATTATGAAAAGTTGTCTTTCGAGAAGCGCAACCAGCTATGGGACATGGTGATGGCCGAATCGGTTGAAGGCAAGGGGCGCTTTGTAGATCATATTGTGGATGGTATATGGTCGATAAGTGAAGAGAGCTTTTGGGGTATCAGCGCGCACGTAGGTGCTCAAAAAGCGGGTGCGGGTTTGCCCGATGTGGAAGAACCCGTGGTTGACTTGTTTGCCGCCGAAACCGCCGCCGTTATGGCCTGGACAGATTATTTTGTTGGCCCGCAACTGGATAAGGTATCCAAACTGGTAAGGCCGCGCATAAGATATGAGATAAACCGCCGCGTATTTACCCCCATGACTACCACTAAATTTGGCTGGATGGGTGGCGGTAACCCCGAAGCTAAACTGAACAACTGGGCGCCATGGATAGCGAGTAACTATATTACCGCTACCCTGCTGATAGAAAAAGATGAAACCAAACGCACCGACGACCTGAACCGCGCTATAAAAATACTGGACCAGTACATGGATGGCCTCGGTGTTGACGGCGGCTGCGAAGAAGGCCCGAGCTACTGGGGTGCGGCAGGCGGTTGTGTGTACGATGCTTTGAATTTATTGTATGACGCCACAGGCGGCAAGCTTAACATTTACAAAGAGCCTTTCATCCAAAAAATGGGATCGTATATTTATAAGACACATATAGCCGGCGACTACTTTATTAATGTGGCCGATGCCCACCCTACACTGAAACCCGACGGCCTGCTGATGTACCGTTTTGGTAAGGATATTGGTTACGAGCCTATGGCCGCCTTTGGCAGCTGGGCCTATCATTCCTTTAAAAATGAAGACAGTTACGAGCAGTTTCGCCGCTCGAGGGCATTGTATGATATGGCAGCCATTAAGGCCTGCGCCGCGGCTCCCGCAAAGGAAAGCCCGGTTGCCGATGCCTGGTACAGCGATGTGCAGCTGATGGTATCGCGCTCAAACAACGGGTTGTTCGTATCGTCGCATGGAGGTACTAATGGCGAGAGTCATAACCACAATGACGTAGGCGATTTTATAGTATATGCCGATGGCTACCCGGTTATAATCGATATAGGTTCGGGAACTTATACGGCGCGTACCTTTGGTAAAGACAGGTATAAACTGTGGTTCAATACATCGCCATACCATAACCTGCCCACCATAAACGGTAAAGAGCAAGGTGTAGGTTTAAAGTTTGAAGCTACTAATGTTAAATATACCCAACCGCAATTGAGCATGGATATTGCCAAAGCCTACCCTACCGATGCCGGTTTAAAAAGTTGGACCCGCGTAGTTAAAATGGATAAAGCCAAAGGCATTGAAATTGCCGACAGCTTTGCCATGACCGCCCCTTTAAACAGCCTCACCCAATCGTTTATGACGGTTTGTGATGCGGATATAGCCACGCCGGGCAAAATAGCCTTTATTTTACCCAACAATACCAGGGTGTATCTGGATTATGATGCCTCGGTTTGGAGCATCAGTAAAGAGAAAATAGAATTAACCACACCCGAAGACCAGGGATTAAAACACAGCTGGGACGGGAAAACGATATGGAGGGTGTTGCTTACTTTCAAGACTAAAGACGCGGCTAAAACGGTGAAGTATTTGGTACATAAGTGATCTATCTCCATTCGGCATTACTTGATAGGTATTGGCATAAAACAAAAATAGCGACGAGTTAAACCCATCGCTATTTGATATTGACGTTAACTATAGTTTTGTCAGTTTGATTTTTTATAATTTTCAAAATGCTCACTGATGAGTTTAAACAAATCGTTATGATTTGTTTTGAGGCCATTAGTTGAGATATGAATTGGCGATCCATAGCTTTTAGCATTAGCTGCCAACAACTTTTGTTTCAAGACATTTTTTTCTTTTAAGATATATTTCTCAGGGTCAACAAGTCCTATAGTTACAAAGTGCTGCTTAGATGCTATTGATGCCTGAATACTTCGTTCGTATATCTGTGAAATATCAGACCAGGGAATTAATCCAAATTTGAACGCACTTGTATTATCATAAATGCCTTCCTCATCAATAACCAGCCCCTGGCCCTTATCAAATAACTTTTTGGTGAAATAATAAATGCCTAAAGCACCCATGAGTGTGGAGCCATAAGAGCCGATTACTTTAATAATGGGATTATTAAATATCGGGTTACTTGTTTGCGGATCCGTAATGATCATCCAGAGTCCGGCAAGCAAAAAAAGAATACTAAAAAACAGGAGTTTCGCCAGCTTGGTTTTGCTCAGCGGAATTTCAATTTTGGATTCCCCTACCATTCAAATACTGCTTACGTTCTAATTTCCTAATTCGCTCATAAATTTGATACGCATCAGTTGTACTTCTTCGCGGGTGTAATCGTTGGGGCCGAGTTCGGCGAGCGCGTCGTCGATAGAATCAACCTCCGCCGTTCGGAAGTAGTCAAATACCTCTTCCTGCTTGTCTTCATCTATCACCTCATCAATATAGTAGTTGAGGTTAAGTTTGGTACCCGAGTTAACAATGGATTCTACTTCGCGAATAATATCTTCATAGCTTAAGCCTTTTGACGCGGCTATATCTTCGAGCGAGAGGTGTCGATCAATATTCTGGATGATATACACCTTCATAGCCGATTTATTGGCCGCGCTTTTTATCACCATATCTATAGGGCGGTCAATATCGTTCTCATCCACATATTTACTGATGAGCTCGATAAACTGCGCGCCAAATTTCATGGCCTTGCCCGCGCCAACGCCCGATATCTGCTTCAGTTCGTCGATAGTAATAGGATAATGCGTACACATTTCCTCTAACGACGGATCCTGGAAGATAACAAATGGCGGCAGGTTTTTCTGCTTGGCTATTTTCTTGCGCAGATCCTTCAGCATGTTTAACAGCTGGGTATCCAACGCGCCGGTACCACCGTGCTTACCGCCGTCTTCGTCGTCGCTATCATCGGTAGAGCCCATTGGCCTGTTCAGCACATACTTTAAGGTGTATGGGTTTTCAATAAACGCGTGGCCCGATTTGGTTAAATGCAGCAAACCATACTGGTCAATATCTTTAGCAACAAAATTATTGAGCAAAGCCTGGCGCATTAACGATTGCCAAAGCATTTCGCCTTCTTCTTTACCCGAGCCAAACTCAGGCAACAGGTGATGCTCGTAGTTATGTATCTGCGGGTTATCAACCCCCATTAATACGCTGATGATATGGTGATCGTCAAACTTTTCACCCATTTTTTTCATCAGGCTTAAAGCTTTATGCAAAGGCCCCTCGGCATCAAAGTGTTGCTTTTGGGCGCTGCAGTTATCGCACATGCAGTTACAGCCGGCCTCGTTAAAGTTTTCGCCAAAGTAATGGAGTATCTGCTTGCGCCTGCACACGGCCGACTCGGCATAATCAATTACTTCTTTTAATATCTGTGTACCGATCTCGCGTTCAGCAACCGGCTTATCCTTCATAAATTTTTGCAGCTTATCAATATCCTTTTCAGAATAGAATGATAAGCAGTAACCTTCGCCCCCGTCACGGCCGGCACGACCGGTCTCCTGGTAATAGCCTTCCATGCTTTTGGGCATGTCGTGGTGTATCACATAACGTACATCGGGTTTATCAATACCCATCCCGAAAGCAATGGTAGCTACAATAACATCCACATCTTCCATCAGGAATTTATCCTGTGTATCGGCACGCACCTTGGCGTCTAAACCGGCGTGGTAAGGCAGCGCCTTTACACCGTTCAGGTTTAACGCTTCGGCAACTTCTTCCACCTTTTTGCGGCTCAGGCAATATATAATGCCCGACTTGCCCTGGTGCTGTTTAACAAAACGGACGATCTCTTTCAGCACATTGCGCTTGGCCCTTACCTCGTAATATAAATTACCACGGTTAAATGATGATTTATAGATGGTGGCATTGTTCATCTGCAGGTTCTTTTGGATATCCTGCTGTACTTTTGGGGTAGCGGTGGCTGTTAAAGCGATAATTGGAATATTATCGCCGATATTGCTGATCACCTGGCGTATTTTACGGTATTCAGGGCGGAAATCATGCCCCCACTCTGATATACAGTGAGCCTCATCAACCGCTACGAAAGATACATTGTTCAATCGCAGAAAATCTATATTCTCTTGCTTGGTTAACGATTCGGGAGCAACATACAATAATTTGGTTTTCCCCTCCGTCACATCTTCTCTCACTTTAGTGATCTCGGATTTATTGAGCGATGAGTTTAAAAAGTGTGCTATGCTGTCGGATCCGCCAAAGGCGCGGAGCTGATCTACCTGGTTCTTCATCAACGCGATGAGCGGCGAAATAACGATGGCCATACCATCCGTCATGAGCGCGGGTAACTGGTAACACATGGATTTGCCTCCGCCTGTCGGCATAATAACAAATGTGTCGTTACCAGATAAAATATTGGTTATAATAGCCTCCTGTTCGCCCTTGAAGTTGTCGAACCCAAAAAAATTCTGAAGATTATCGAAAAGTGACTTCTTCGTCTCAATCATTATACTAAATTTTTCGAACTTGCTTGTTAAAATTAATCATCAAAATAACAAAAAAAATTAAAGAAATGACACTAAAACTTTACTTTGTTAGATAGTAATGATAATTAAAGTATAATGTACGAATAAATAATTAAAAAAGTGCATGTTTTACCGGATTTATTTTTTGCTTTTTGATATGTGTTGTTTGAAATTATTTATTCAATTTCACGGCGCGAACTTTGATTCAAAAAACATTGACAGAAATGAACCGTAATAACTACGCCATTATAATGGCTGGTGGCATTGGAAGCCGCTTTTGGCCCATTAGCAGAACATCACATCCAAAACAATTTATTGATATACTGGGCACCGGAAAAACACTTATCCAGCAAACATACGACCGCTTTTTAAAAGTATGCCCTAAAGAAAATATTTATGTTGTTACCAACGAAATTTATACTAACCTGGTAAAAACACAATTGCCCGACATGGCCGATGGCCAGATACTAACCGAGCCTGTTATGCGCAACACCGCGCCATGCGTAGCTTACGGTTGCTTTAAAATTGAAAGCCTTAACCCCGATGCCGCCATTGTAATTGCCCCGTCGGACCATTTAATTTTAGATGAGCCCGCCTTTATCAGCACTATCGAAAAATCGCTTGAGGCTGCAACACAACATGGCTGCCTGGTAACTTTAGGTATAAAACCATCAAGGCCCGATACCGGCTACGGCTATATACAGTATACAGACAATATTTTGAACAGCGAGTTCCATAAGGTAAAAACCTTTACCGAGAAACCAACGCTCGAGATTGCCAAAACCTTTATCCAAAGCGGCGACTTTTTATGGAACGCGGGGATATTTGTATGGTCGGTTAAGGCAATTTTAACGGCTTACAAAAAATACCTGCCCGAGATAAACGACATTTTTGATGAAGCCAAACCTGTTTACAATACCGACAGGGAAAGAAGCTATATTCACAACGCTTACCAGCAATGCACCAATATATCTATTGATTACGGCATTATGGAGAAAGCGGATAACGTTTACGTAATACCATCGGAATTTGGCTGGAGCGACCTGGGTACATGGGCCTCCATTTACCAGTTGGCCGAAAAGGACGAGCATGAGAACGCGCTTATCCCATCGGATAGGATCATCACCTACGATTCATCGAACAATATGGTGAGCGTACCCGAAGGTAAACTGGTGATCATTAAAGGCCTGCACGATTTTATCGTGGTAGAATCGAACAACACACTGATGATCAGTCCACGATCTGAAGAGCAGGGCGTGAAGCAGA
>Ga0070659_100001181_pt1 | contig 19020 bp, 15 predicted proteins | sample KBSC23metaG_FD_64666 | JGI IMG/M metagenome (GOLD analysis project Ga0070659, IMG submission 64666) | Corn rhizosphere microbial communities from Kellogg Biological Station, Michigan, USA - KBS C2-3 metaG | ecosystem: Host-associated > Plants > Roots > Rhizosphere > Soil ... | reverse complement strand
GATCATCCTCGACCGCGGCAAGGAAGTGCGCGAGCGCACCAGGGACACCTGGGATCTGTGGCGCAAGCGCAACCTGCATCCCGAATCCAACGTGCAGTTCGGCGAGGGCGGCGCCGGCACGTTCTCCGACGGCAAGCTGCACAGCCAGATCCGCGACCCGCTGCACCACGGCCGCAAGGTGCTCACCGAGTTCGTCAAGGCCGGCGCGCCGGAGGAAATCCTCTACGTCAGCAAGCCGCACATCGGCACCTTCCGGCTGGTGACGATGGTGGAGAGCATGCGCGCCACGATCGAGTCGCTGGGTGGCGAGATCCGTTTCAGCCAGCGCGTGGATGATCTGCTGCTGGAGCCGGCCGCGGATGGCCAGCAGCAGATCCGCGGCGTCACTCTGGCCAGCGGCGAACAGATCCGTGCCGATCACGTGGTACTGGCGCTCGGCCACAGCGCACGCGATACCTTCGAGATGCTGCACGCGCGCGGCGTCTATCTGGAACCCAAGCCGTTCTCGATCGGTTTCCGCATCGAGCACCCGCAGTCGGTGATCGACCGCGCCCGCTTCGGCCCGCAGGCCGGCCACCCAATCCTGGGCGCCGCCGACTACAAACTGGTGCATCATGGCAATGGCGGGCGCTCGGCATACAGCTTCTGCATGTGCCCCGGCGGCACCGTGGTCGCCGCCGCCAGCGAGCCCGGCCGCGTGGTCACCAACGGCATGAGCCAGTATTCGCGCAACGAGCGCAACGCGAATGCGGCCGTGGTAGTCGGCATCGACCCCAGCGACTTCGCACCATATGACAGCAGCGGCAGCCCGCTCGCTGGCATCGCACTGCAGCGCGCATTGGAAAGTCACGCCTATGTGCTCGGTGGCGAAAACTATAGCGCCCCGGCACAACTCGTCGGCGATTTCCTGGCCGGCCGCGCCTCGCACGAATTCGGCGACGTACAACCCTCCTACAAACCCGGCGTAACCCTGGGCAGCCTCGAGAGCACCTTGCCCGACTACGCCATCGCCGCGATCCGCGAGGCCCTGCCCGCGTTCGAACGCCAGATCCGCGGCTACGCCATGCACGACGCCATCCTCACCGGCGTCGAAACCCGCACCTCCTCGCCCGTTCGCATCAAGCGTGACGACAGCCTGCAAAGCCTCAACACCCGTGGCCTCTATCCCGCCGGCGAAGGCGCCGGCTACGCCGGCGGCATCCTGTCGGCGGCGGTGGACGGCATCAAGGTGGCCGAGGCGGTGGCGCGGGATATCGTGACACGGGGTTCATGATCGAATTTCAACCCAAAGGTTGAAATGCCTCATTTAAACCTGTAGATTGAATTCCAACACATCAACCCAAAGGTTGAATCATGCGTCCGACGCCGATTCTCCTCCCCACCCAGCTGGGCGACATCCTCCGTAGCGCACGCTTGAGCCGCGGCCTCACCCAGACCGATGTTGCCCGACAGCTGGGCATCAGCACACAGGCCGTCTCCAAACTGGAGAACAACGCCGCGCGGGTCTCTTTCGACCGCGTTCATCGGCTATGCCAGGTGCTGGGACTCGAACTGCTTCTGCAGGAGAAGTCCACGATGAACCTGCGCGACGTGGGCGCGCCGGAATGGTAGCCACGCCACGTTCGCTGGCCCTGGACATATGGATGAACGGTCTGTACGTCGGCACCTGGGAACGCCCCAAGGGGGCTGCCGATCGACTGACCTACGACATCGGCTGGATCCAGTCCGAAGCAGGACGCCCGTTGTCGCTGTCGTTGCCGTTCGGACATGCCCGCGGTCGCAGCGATGACATGCAGACCTTGCGCGGCGACAAGGTTGCCGCGTACTTCGAAAACCTGATCCCGGACAACGAACGCATCCTGCAGCGATTGCGCGATCGGTACGGCGCACGCTCCACCGCTCCGTTCGATCTGCTGGCCGCGATCGGCCGCGATTGCGTCGGCGCCATCCAGTTGCTGCCGGCGGGTACGGAACCCGGCGACATTCACCGTATCGAGGCCACCTCGCTCAACGAAGCCGGCGTGGCGGATGTCTTGCGCAATACCACCGTGTCCCGGCACCCGGGTGAAACACCGGACGGCGACGCGTTTCGCCTGTCCATTGCCGGCGCACAGGAAAAGACTGCGCTACTGCGGCATCGTGGCCGCTGGTGCATCCCGCACGGCGCCACGCCATCCACCCATATCTTCAAATTGCCGCTGGGACTGGTGGGCAACGTGCAGGCCGACATGCGCATGTCGGTCGAGCTGGAATGGTTGTGCATGGAGCTCGTGCGCGAATACGGCCTGCCCGTCGCCCACGTCGAAATCGGCCGTTTCGAGGACCAGAAGGCCCTGATCGTCGAGCGTTTCGACCGCGTTCGCGCGCGCGACGGCCATTACTGGCTGCGTATTCCGCAGGAAGATTTCTGCCAGGTCACCGGCCTGCCACCGAACCGCAAGTACGAAAGTGACGGCGGCCCGGGCATCCGCCAAATCATGGACATCCTGCGCGGCTCCGAAAACGCCGGCACCGACCGCGAGAACTTCTTCCGGACGCAGCTTCTGTTCTGGATCATGGGCGCCACCGACGGCCATGCCAAGAACTTCAGCCTGACTCTGCTTCCCGGTGGACATTACCGAAGCACGCCGCTGTACGACATTCTGTCCACCTGGCCGATCCAGGGCCGCGGCGCGAACCGGATGGATCCCCGCAAGGTGCGTCTCGCCATGGCGGTGGAAGGCGGCAATCGCCACTACCTGATTCACGACATCCACCGCTGGCACTGGGTCGCCATGGCTGAAAGCCTGGGTCTCGGCGAGCGTGCCGCGGGGATGATCGAAGACCTCATCGAACGTACCCCGCGTGTACTCGATGCGCTGGCAAAGCGCTTGCCAGAGGGCTTCCCAGCGGAGCTGTTCGACAGTGTGGCGAACGGCATGGCGGCAGCGGCCAAACGGTTGGCGAGAGAGCCGAACCGCCGTTCGGTCATGTCGGCCGAGAAACGTTGAGGTAACCCACCGGCAGGCCGCACAGCCGCTCGCGCACCTTGATGCAGCCCGTGGCATCCCCAATCTACCGCTTGTTCTCCACCTTGGCAGAAGCCCATGACCTCCCCCGCCTCCCTCCGCATCGACTTTGTATCCGACGTCTCCTGCCCGTGGTGCGCGATCGGGCTCGCCTCGCTGCAGCAGGCGCTGGCGAAGCTGAACGGCGAGGTCAGCGCGGAAATCCACTTCCAGCCGTTTGAACTGAATCCGCAGATGGTGCCGGCAGGCGAGGATTCCACCGAGCACCTGGTGCGCAAGTACGGCAGTTCGGCCGAGCAGATAGACGCCAACCGCGAGGCGATCCGCGCCCGTGGCGCGGCGCTGGGTTTCACCTTCAACATGGATCGGCGCAGCCGTGTCTACAACACCTTCGATGCGCACCGGCTACTGCACTGGGCCGAACTGGAAGGGCGGCACATCGCGTTGAAGCAGATCCTGCTGCGCGCGTATTTCACCGATGGCGAGGACGTGAGCGCACACGGGACGCTGGCGCGACTGGCCGTCGAGGCGGGCCTGGATGCGGAGCGCGCGCGGCAGATTCTTGCCGGCGACGAATTCGCCGACGAGGTGCGCGCGCAGGAGCAGTTCTTCATGCAGCGCGGCATCCATTCGGTGCCGGCCACCATCGTCAACGGCCAGCACCTGATTTCCGGCGGGCAGCCGCCGGAGGCGTTCGAGCAGGCGTTGCGGCAGATCGTCGCCACGGATCTGCCGACCGGGACATCGCGGCACCACGACTGAATTCGCCTCGGGCGGCCTTCGCGGATCGGCGGCGTGGCGGCTTCAGTGCGCGAATGGCGTCGGCCGGCCGATCCAGTAGCCCTGCCCCATGTCGCAACCCATCGCCTGCAGGGCGGCGTACTGGATTTCCGTCTCGATGCCTTCGGCGACCACGTCGATGTCCAGCGCGCGCGCCAGCGCGAGCACGGCCGCCACCACGGTGGTGCTGCTGGTGTTCGCGCCCTTGTCCAGCTCGTGCACGAAGGATCGGTCGATCTTCAGGATGCGCAGCGGCAGCGAGTGCAGGTAGCTGAGCGAGGAGTAGCCGGTGCCGAAATCGTCCAGCGCGGCGCCGATGCCCGCCGCGCGCAAGCGTTCCAGCGTGGCACGCACGCGCTCGGGATTGTCGAGCAGGGCGCCTTCGGTTACCTCCACCACGACCCGCGTGGGCACCAGGCCGGTACGCTCCAGCACCTGGATCAGGCGCGCGTCGAAGTCGTCGTGGCGCAGGTGCAGCGCCGACACGTTGAGCGTGATGAAGGTATCGACGCGGTCGTGTCGGCGCAGCTGTTCGCAGCTCAGTTCGAACATGCGCCAGTCGATCGCCTCGATCAGCCCACTGTCCTCGGCGATCCGGATGAAGTCGCCGGGCAGCAGCAGGCCGCGCTGCGGATGGTTCCAGCGCAGCAGGGCCTCGTAGCCGACCACCGCGCCGCCGTCGAGCCGGCAGATCGGCTGGAAATGCGGTTCGAACTGGTCGTGCTTCAGCGCCAGGCGCAGTTCGCCCTCCAGCGCCAGCACGTCGACCACGCTGCGGGCCAGGGTTTCGTCGAACAGCTGGTAGCGCTTGCGGCCGAGCTCCTTGGCGCGATACAGCGCGATGTCGGCATCGCGCAGCACTTCGTCCGCGGCCAGGTAGCGCCCGTCGCCGATCGCGATGCCGACGCTCACGGCGACCTGCAACTCCTTGCCGCCCACCGGCATCGGCGCGGCCAGCGCATCCATCACCCGCTGCGCCACCGCATTGGCGTCGGCCGGCTGCTCGACCACTTCCAGCAGGATCGCGAACTCGTCGCCGGACAACCGCGACACCAGGTCGGGATGCCGCACGCAGCCGGAAAGACGCGTGGCCAGCTCCTTGAGCACTTCGTCGCCGGCCAGGTGGCCGAGACTGTCGTTGATGATCTTGAAGCGGTCGACGTCCATGTACAGCAGCGCAAAGCACTGCCCGGGCACGGACGGCGCCGCCGACAGCACGCGATCGATGCGATCGCGCAGATAGCTGCGGTTCGGCAGGCCGGTCAGTGGATCGTGCATCACCTGGTGCTTGAGCTGATCCTGCACCCGCTCGCGCTCGATGATCTCCTTGCGCAAGGCCAGGGTGCGTTCCTCCACCCGGTGCTCCAACTGCTCGTAGGCGCGGTGCAGCGCCTCGGCGGCGCGGCGCCGGGTCAGGCTGTTGGCGACCTGGGTGGCCACGAAGCTCAGCAGTTCCTGGTCGGAGGGGCCATACGAAACCGCGCTGTCGTAACTCTGCACGGTGACCAGGCCGATCACCTCGTCGCCGACGATCAGCGGCACGCCCAGCCAGCACGCCGCCGGCGAGCCCGAGCGCCCCGGCAGGATCTCGCCGCTGCGCTCCAGCGCCTCGATGTCGGCGTTGTCGGCACGCAGGGGTGCGCCGAGGCGCAGCACGTACTCGCTCAGCCCGCGCCCCAGCGGGCGACTGGCCGGCGGGCGCTTCATCGCATCGACCGCATACGGAAACAGCAATTGCTGCCGATCGTCGGACAGCAGGGCGATGTAGAAATTCTCGGCGTTCAGCAGTTCGCCCACCACCCCGTGCACGCGCCGGAAGAACTCGCCATGGTCGATGCGGGCCGTGGCCAGTTCGGCGATCCGGAACAACGCAGTCTGCAGGTGTTCGGCGCGCTGGCGCTCGATGACTTCCTGCTGCAGGCCGCGATTGGCCTCGGCCAGCTGGGCCGTGCGCAGTTGCACGCGCTGTTCGAGATCCTCCTTGCCCTGCTTGCGTTCCAGCGCGATCAGGATGTGGCTGGCGACGAACTCCAGCAGGGCCAGGTCGCTGTCGGTATAGCCGATCTCCGCCTTGTAGCTCTGCACCACGAGGACGCCACCGGGCTGGCCGTCGCGCATCATCGGCACGCCCAGCCAGTCGTGGCTGTCCGTACCAATCACGGTTACCGGGCCCTGCGCCTGGCTGCGCAGTTCCTCGGCATCGCCCATGCGGGCCTTGCCGTCGCGCAGCACGTACCAGGTCAACGTATGCTCGATTGCGCTCAGCGGCATGTCGCGGCCTTCGCCGGGCGCCACCGGATCCTTCACGTCGACGAAATACAGGAAGCGGATCGTGTCGCGCCCGGCGTCGCGCAGCACGATGAAGAAGTTCTCCGCGTACATCAGGCCGCTGACGATGGCATGGATGCCACGCAGCACGGTCGGCATGTCGTGCTCGGAACCAGCGAGGTCGGAGATCGCGAACAAGGCCCGCTGCAGGTTCTCCGAGCGCTCCAGTTGCCGGTGCGAATGCTGCAGCCCGATCCACTCCAGCGCCCGCTGCAGCTGCAGGCCGGCCAGCCGCAGGGACGCCGCCAGATCATCGAGGAGCCGATCGTTCGCGCCGGCCGGCCGCAGGCGCAGCATCAGCAGCGCCGGCTCCGGCGACTCGCACAGGCGCAGCGCGACGCGTTGCCGGTCGGCATGCCATTGCGGTACGTCCGAGCCGGCGGCACGCTCCAGCCAGGGCCCATCCGCGGTGTCGATCGAGGTGCGCGGCACACTCCGCCGGCGGGCGCCATCGTGTAGATGCCACAGCACCCAGGCGGCCTCGCAACCGGGCTGCTCGCGCGCCAGCCCGACAATCGCCTCGGCGACCTCATCGGGCGAGTGGGTGGCGATCAGCCGCGTCAGCCACGTCAATTGCAGTGAGTCGTCGACTGCCATCGACTCCATCCTGCCCCCTCTGTTTCGTTGCCGGGATGCCGCCGGGTTCGGCCAAACCACGGCCGCGACCCAGCATACACGCTCGCCACTGTGCGGCATTCACCGTCACGACGGCAAGACGAGCGCCGTCCACCCGGCTGCGAGCGTGTTCACATCTCCGATAGACTGGGCGGCCGATACCCGGCGTGCCAGGCACTCGACGCCATGGCCTCGCCACACACCGCATCACGGGTTCACCACGCCGCATGCTCGCCGATTCCACCAAGGACGCCATCCGCGCCGCCTATGCGCGGCTGAAGGACGGCCTGCCGGGTTTTCGCGCACGCGCCTCGCAGGGGCGGATGATCGCCGAAGTGGCCAAGGCATTCGGTCACGGCGGTGGCGTGGCGGTGATCGAGGCGCCCACCGGCACCGGCAAGTCGATGGCCTACCTGATCGCTGGCGTGGAAGTGGCGCGCTTCCAGAAGAAGAAGCTGCTGATCGCCACCGCCACCGTGGCGCTGCAGGAGCAACTGGTTCAGCGCGACATCCCGCTGTACCTCAAACTCAACGGCATCGAGGCGAAAGTGGCGCTGGCCAAGGGCCGCGGACGCTACATGTGCCCGCGCAACCTGGCGATGGCCGCCAACAGCATCCACGACGCCCAGCTGGGCCTGGCCGGGTTCGAAGCCGACCTGATGTTGTGGAACAAGCCGCCGCAGCCACGCGACAAGCAGGCGCTGGCGAAGCTGCGCGAAGCGTTCGACCGCAGCGCGTGGAACGGCGACATGGACGCGGCGCCGGAGCCGGTCAGCGACCTGCTGCGCCCGATGATCACCACCACCGCCGGCGGCTGCACCAATCGCAAGTGCAGCCAGTTCATGATCTGCCCGTTCTTCGCCGCGCGCCGCGCGGTGGAGGACGCCGAGATCATCGTGGCGAACCAGGATCTGGTGCTCGCCGACCTCACCATGCCGGGCGAGGAGGAAGGCGACGGCGCCCAGGCGTGGGGCGGCGTGATTCTGCCGCGGCCGGACGAGACGCTGTACATCTTCGACGAAGGCCACCACCTGCCGGGCAAGGCGATCGACCGCGGCGCGGCCGAGGTCTACATGACCACCAGCGTGCGCCAGCTGAGCCGGCTCGGCCGCCAGGTGCACGCGGCCTACTCGCTCACCGACAAGGAACGCCTGGGCAAGCTCGGCCTCGACCAGGGCGACGAGAAGCTGCAGGAACTGGGCAACGCGCTGGAGGAACTGGAGAAGGCGATCCGCCTCGGCTGGCTGCCCGATCCGGCCGAGACCGAGCCGATGTATCGCGGCTCGCTGGGCCAGTTGCCGGAACCGTGGGTCGAACAGGCGCGCATGCTGGATCTGCTCACCGGCGAGGTGCAGCGCTGGCTCGGCGCGGTGCGCCGGGCGGTGGTCGAGATGACCGACGGCGGGCCGACCCAGGAGGCGCTGTCGCGCGAGCTGGGCATCGCGCTGGAGCGCATCGGCAGGCAGGCCAGCTGCTGGCGCGCGTGGTCTGCCGACGACCCCGACGATGCGCCGCCGCTGGCGCGCTGGGTGAGCCTGGGCGCCGACCAGCAGCTGGTCTGCCACGCCTCGGCGGTGTCCGCCGCCGGCCTGCTGCGCAGCGTGCTGTGGGGTAACGCCAGCGGCGTGGTGCTGACCTCGGCCACATTGAGCGCGGGCGGCAATTTCCGCGGCTTTGCCGACGCCGTCGGCCTGCCCGACGACGCGGTGACGGTGAGCCTGCCCTCGCCATTCGACCTCGCCGCACAGGCGCGACTGGAAGTGCCGGCCATGCGTACCCTGCCCGACGCGCGCGAGGCGCACGCCGAGGAAATCAGCGCGTGGTTGGCGGACAACCTCGACTGGGACGCCGGCAACCTGGTGCTGTTCACCTCGCGGGCGAAGCTCGACCGCGTGCTGCAGAAGTTGCCGATCGCCCGGGTGCGCAAAGTGCGCGCCCAGGGATCGCTGGGCAAGTCGCAGTTGATCGCCGAACACTGCGCCGATGTCGACGCGGGCAAGGGCAGCACGCTGTTCGGGCTGGCCTCGTTCGGCGAAGGCCTCGACCTGCCCGGCAGGCTGTGCGAGACGGTGGTGATCACCCAGCTGCCGTTCGCCGTGCCGACCGATCCGGTCGGCGCCACCTATGCCGAATGGCTGGAATCGCGCGGCCGCAACCCGTTCATCGAAGTCAGCGTACCCGAGGCAACCCGCCTGCTGACCCAGTACTGCGGCCGCCTGATCCGCAACGAGACCGACCACGGCCGCATCGTGCTGCTGGATCGCCGCGTGGTCACCAAGCGCTACGGCAGCGGCATGCTGAAGGCCTTGCCGCCGTTCCGGCGCGTGATCGAGAGAAGCGCATGATCATCCGCCTCGCCGATTGCCCCGCGCAGCCCTGGAAGAACGGCCTGGGACGCACCCGCGAGATAGCCGTCCAGCCGTCCGCCGACGGCAGCGGCGACTTCCTTTGGCGGGTGAGCGTGGCCGAAGTCGACAGCGCCGCGCCGTTCTCCAGCTTTCCCGGCATCGACCGGCAGATCGTGCTGCTCGACGGGGCCGGCTTCACGATGACGCTGGACGACGGCCATATGCACGCGCTGACCGCGCCGTTCGTGCCGTTCGCGTTTGCCGGCGAGGCAAAGGTGGACGTGGCGCTGGCCGGCGGCCCCACCCGCGACTTCAACCTGATGCTGCGTCGCGGACGCGTGCGCGGCGGCATCGAAGTGTGGCGGGGGACTGACGCCCGCGCACCCGATGCCGCCACCGTGCTGGCGTATTGCGCCCGCGGCACCATCGACAGCGCCGATGGCCCGCTGCAACCGGGCGACGCCTGGCGGCCATCGCCCGGCAGCTCGGCGCTGGCCCTGCAGCCCGGCGCACTGGCGCTGGCGGTGCGCGTCCAGGCCGTCGCCTGACGATTGTCACTATGGCGCCACGCGGTGCGTCCTTATGCTTGCCTCTCCCTGCCGCCATCGGAGCGCCCCATGCCCGTGCTTGTCCTCGGCCTCGTACTGTTTCTCGGCATCCATTCGCTGCGCATCTTCGCCGACGGCTGGCGTGCGCGGCAGATCGCCCGCCTCGGTGAGAAGAAATGGAAAGCCCTGTTCGCGTTGGTTTCGCTGATCGGCTTCGTGCTGGTCTGCTGGGGTTTCGGCCTGGCCCGGCAGCATCCAGTGCTGCTGTACGTGCCGCCGCTGTGGCTGCGCCATCTCAACGCGCTGTTCATGCTGGTCGCGTTCGTGCTGCTCGCCGCGGCACGGGTGCCGCGCAACCACCTCAAGGCCGGGCTGCACCATCCGCAGGTGCTGGCGGTGAAGGTGTGGGCGTTCGGCCATCTGCTGGCCACCGGCATGTTGCACGACGTGGTGCTGTTCGGTGCGTTCCTGCTGTGGGCGATCGTGCTGTTCGCCGCTTCGCGTCGGCGCGATCGCCGCGAGGCCACCGTCTACCCCGCCGGCACGGCGAAGGGTGATGTGCTGACCGTGGTCATCGGCGTCGTGTTCTGGGCGGTGTTCGCGCTGTGGCTGCACCTGTGGCTGATCGGCGTGAATCCGATGGCCTGATCGACTCCCGTCGGGGGTGCCGGGAGTCATCTGGGGTCGGTCGCGCTGCTACGCTAGACTTCGAACCGTCTGGTCGTCGACGAGGATCGCCCCATGGCTGCTTTCCTGCTCTGGCTGTTGCTGCTGGTGTTCTGCTGGCCGCTCGCGCTGCTGGCGCTGGTGCTGTACCCGATCGTGTGGCTGGTGCTGTTGCCGTTCCGGCTGGTCGGCATCACGGTGGGCGCGGTGTTCGCCTTTCTCGGCGCGCTGCTGATGTTGCCCGCGCGGGTGCTGCGCGGCCACCCGATCTGACGCCAGCCTCGGGCGTGGAGAAGCCGCACTCGCCAGCCTGCGAGCGCAATCGCGAACCGATCCTCGGCGTGCTGCGCGAACATTTCGCCGATCGTCGGCGCGTACTGGAGATCGGCAGCGGCACCGGCCAGCATGCGGTGCACTTCGCTGCGGCGCTGCCGCAGTTGAGCTGGCAAAGCTCCGACCGCGCGGAGAACCTGCCCGGCATCCGTACCTGGCTGGATGAGGCAGCCTTGCCGAACACACCCGCGCCGCTGGAGCTGGACGTCGGCGGCAGCTGGCCGCCCGGCCCGTTCGACGCGGTGTTCAGCGCCAACACCTTGCACATCATGGCCTGGCCCGAAGTGGAGCGGCTGTTCGCGCAGTTGCCGGCGATCACCGCCGGCGATGCCGTGCTGGCAATCTACGGCCCGTTCAACGAGCAGGGCCGTTACAGCAGCGACAGCAATGCCGCGTTCGACGCCTGGCTGAAGACGCGCGGCGCGCACATGGCGATCCGCGATGCGGCCGCGGTCGATGCGCTGGCCGCGGCGGCGGGTTTCTTGCTGATCGACGACCGTACCATGCCGGCCAACAACCGTTGTCGCGTGTGGCAACGCGCGCGGCGCTGAAGGCAGGCCTGCACGATTCGGTCGAACCGGGTACAAAGGGAGCATGAAGTCGATCGACACGCTGACCCCCTGCCCCTGCGGCAACCCGGCGGGATACACCCGATGCTGCGGCCCCCTGCATGACGGCGCCGGCGCCGCCACCGCCGAACAGCTGATGCGCTCGCGCTACAGCGCCTACGTGCTCAAGCGCGAGGATTACCTGCTGGCCAGTTGGCATGCCGACACCCGCCCGGCCTCGCTGCGGCTGGCCGCGCAGCAGCCGCCGCCGACCTGGCTGGGGCTGGAAGTGCGCCGCCAGCAGGCGATCGACGACGACCACGCCACGGTGGAGTTCATCGCCCGCTACCGCCTGGGCGGCGGCCGCGCGCAGCGCCAGCACGAGACCAGCCACTTCGTGCGCGTGGACGGCCGCTGGTACTACCGCGACGGCGAGCTGAAGAACTGAACTTCAGAATCCCTGCACGCCGGCGGCATGCAGGCGTGCGGCCAGCGCGCGAACGTCGGCGCAATCGAAAAACGCCACCCGCCGGTTCGCGCGGCCGGCGCCGACGCCATCGGATGCCTGCCACTCGCTGGCATCACGCGCATCCAGTGCGGCCCAGTCGGCCGACCCGGCATCGATGCCCGCCGGTGCGCCCAGCGCCCGCAGCCAGCGGACGAAGGGGCGACCGCGTGCGGCGGCGAAGGAACGGGCCAGCGCCGCCGCGCGGCCGGCGCCGAGGCCCGGCACGACCATCAGCTGTTCGGGCGTCAGGTTCATCCAGTCCAGCAGGCGATGAATCAGCCCGGCGTCGATCAGCTCCTGCCAGGTATCCGCTCCGAGGCCGTCCAGCCGCAGCCCCTGCCGGCCGCCCAGCCACACCAGCCGCGCTCGGAATTGCCGTTCGCAGCCCTTGACCGGCTTCCAGCAGGTCAGGGCGTTGTGCGCCTTCGGATCGGGTACCGTCACGGCGGGCCGTTGCTGCGCGCGCCACACCACCGACTGCAACCGCGGAATCGTCAAGCCGGCGAGCGCCACCTCGACCTGGTCGCCGGGGCGAATGTCCAGTTGCCGCCAGCGCTTGAGCGAACCGACGCTGACTCGCTGCACGCGATGATCGTCCAGTTGCACCGGCTCGAGCTGCAGCACCGGCGTGATGCGCCCGCTACGGCCGACGGTGAACTCCACCGCGCGTACTTCGGCCAGCGCGGCAGCAGCCGGATATTTCCAGGCCACCGCCCAGTCCGGCGGCGCCGCGCGCCACGCGGAGGCCGGCGGCCGATGGCCCTGGCGCACCACCGTGCCGTCGGCGGCGAACGGCATCGCGTGGCGGTACCACTGCTCGCGCCAGCGCTTCACGGCATCCACGGAATCGACCGCCTTCGTGTAGCGCACGCTGTCGGCCAGGCCCATCGCCTGCAGCCCCGCCAGCCGTGCCGGCATGTCCGCGGGGCCGCTGGGCCAGTCCCACACGAACAGGCCGATCCGCGCCGCCGTGGCGTCATCGAGTCGATCCCGCGCCAGCGCCCCGGCCACCGCCGAACGCGCGTTGACCCCACCCGCCTCGGCCTGTCTGTGCCCGGGCAGGCGCCAGTACAACTCGCCCTGCAGCACCACGCGCGCGGGCGCATGCGGCAAACGCTTCGGGATCGCCACGATCCGTTGCGCCCGCGCCGTCCAGTCCGAACCATGCAGGCCGTCGCCGCGGCTGCTGGCCAGACGCAGTTCGCCGTCGACGTAAAGCAAGGTGACCGCCACGCCGTCGGCCTTCGGCTGCACCCACAGGTCGCGATCGCCGCGTTTGTCCATCCACTGCGCCAATGCGGCCGCGTCCGCGAGTTTGGCCAACCCGGTCTGCGCCACCGGCGACGTCACCCGGCCGCCGGCATCGGCCAGATGCTTCAGCGCGGCGGGTGCCTGGGCGGGAAAACAGCGCCGCCATTGCTCGAATCGCTGCAAGGCCTGGTCGTACACCGCGTCGTCGACCGGCGAAGCACCGTCCACGCGATAGGCGTGGTTCCAGCCATCGAGCCGGTCGTGCAGCGCCGCCAGCTCCTGCCGGGCGCGCGCCGCCGGCCAGTCGGGGCAATCGCCCGCGCGTACACCGTGAACACCCAACGCCGCGACGGCAACCAGCAGTTGCCAGGCTTCCTTGCGCATGCCGAAACTCCGAAGAGGGATCGAAGATCCAGCCTAGTCGGCGGTGCGGCGCCGGCGCATCCGGCCGCGCCGCCGATCGGCGTAGGCGAACGACGTTATACCGATGGGATATCGCCGAAGCGCAGCATGCTCTCGCCCAGGTAGCGCCCCTGCGGCCCGAAGCGGCGCTCCACGATCACGCCGCCACCGCCGTGGCCGACCGCCACCACGGTGCTGGCGCGGGTACCGTAGTCGGCGCCGCGAATGAACGCGCTGGACAACAGGCGCTCGCGTTCCAGCCCCACCCCGGTATCCGGCAACTGCTCGTCCGGCGCTACCCGGTCGTCGGCCAGCGCGGCGAACAGCGCGGCGAAGTCGGCATCGCCGCCGTCATCGATCCAGTCCTGCAAGCGCTGCATCAGCACCCGCGTTTTCGGCCAGGGCGTGTTGAAGTCGGCGTTCGACAGGCCGTGAACGCCCGCCGCCACCGCCTGCGCCTGCGCTTTCGGGCGGTTGCCCAGGTAAAACGCCGCCCGCGCATCGAAGGTGAGCAGGTTGAACGGGCGGTAGTCGGCGGCATCGCGCAACAAGGCGTGCGCATGCGTGGTGGCGTCCGCGTCGCCGACGAGATAGTCGCGAATCAGCAGGCCGCGCGAGCGACCGGCTTGCGGGTCGCGCGGGTCGCGCACATTGGTCACCACCGCGCAACGCCCGGCATCGGACACCCCGAGCCAGCTGCCGCCGGCCTCGAGATCGCGCCCGCCGATGATCGGCGCATCATCCCAGCGCGCCAGCGCCGCGCTGGGGCGCGCGTGGAATTCGTCGCGATTGCCGGCCAGCAGCAGCCGCCAGCGCGGATGGACATTCCAGGCAAACGCGATCAGACACATGCAACTTTTCCTCGACCGAAGAGCCCGTGACGCGCGACGACCGCCGCCAGTCGCATCGAGGGCGACTGCAGCAACATAGCACCGCCGCCGGCGTGCTCGCTCCGCGCGCCGCGCTCGGTAATAATCGGTCGATGCGCAACTGTCCCCGTTCGACCCGCTGCCTCGCCAGCGCCCTGCTCGTCGTCTGCCTCGGCACGCTGGCGTCCGCGCCGGCTCATGCGCGCCAGGACAAGCAGAGCAGCACCGAACAGGCCGCCACGAAACAGAAGCTGGCCGACCTGCGCCGCAAGATGGAAGCGCTGGCCGCCGAGCAGGCCGACACGGCGGCGAAACGCGACAGCGTCAACGCGGAACTGGCGAAGCAGGCCAACGCGCTGGCCGCCGCGGCCAGGGCGGTGCGCCAGACCGACGCCGAACTGGCCGCCAAGCAACAGCAGCTCGACCAGTTGCAGCAGCAGCGCAACGACCTGCAGCAGAAGCTGGAGCAGCAGCGCGCCGCGATCGCCGACCTGCTGCGCGCCACCTACGCGCTGGGCCACGGCTCGGATCTGCGCCTGCTGCTGGGCGACGAAGACGTGGCACGAATCGCCCGCGCGCTGGCGTACTCGCAGTATTTCCAGCGCGATCGCGTGCAGCGCGTGCAGCAGCTAATGGGTGACCTGGCCCATCTGCAGGAGCTGGAAAGCTCGATCGCCGCCGAGCAGCAGGCGCTGCAGGCGACCCGCGCCCAGCGCGAACAGCAGGCGAAGAAACTCGCGCAGCAACGCGCCGCCCAGCAGAAACTGGCCGCGACCACGAACGCCCGCTATCGGGATCAGGCGCAGCGCCTGGCCGCTATGAAACAGAACGCCCAGTCTCTCAACCGATTGCTCGACAAGCTGCAGAAGGCGATCGACGAGGCAGCCACCACGCCGCGGCGTGGCCTGCCGGCGCCGGCACGAGCCGCCGACATTCGCGGCAAGCTGCCCTGGCCGGCCAGCGGCACGGTCAACCACTTCGGCAACGGCGTGCTGATCAAGGCCGCCGCCGGCAGCGAGGTGCATGCGGTGGCGCGCGGACGGGTGATCTACGCCGGCTTCCTGCGCGGCTACGGCATGCTGATCATCGTCAACCACGGCAACGGCTGGATGAGCATGTACGGCAACAACGAGAGCCTGCTGCACGGCGTCGGCGACGAGGTCGAGGCGGGCGAGGCGATCGGCACCGCCAGCGCGGTCACTGGCATCAACACCGGCGTCTACTTCGAGTTGCGCAAGGGCGGCAAGCCGGTGGATCCGGGCGCCTGGCTGCGCAAGCACGGTTGAAGCAGGCACGGTTGAAGCGGCCCTTTCGTCATCGCCGATCGGGCAGGCCGGTGAATTCCCCCGCCCTCCGGTTGTCCCACGTCCTGCCATACTCTTGGCTGCGCCGCGGCGCGGCGTTTTCCCGTTGAGCGGAGTCACCTGCATGCCTGTTTTCCACCGTCGACCGACCCTCGGCCTTGCCACCCTGTTGCTGCTGGCTGCATCCGCCGTGCACGCGCAGACGGTGCCGGCCGGCGCTGCCAGCGCAAGCGCGCCGCCGGTGGACATTCCCTCCGCCGCCAGCAGCGTGCCGGCCGCCGCCTCCAGCGCCACGGCCGACGACCCGGTGGATCTGCAGGACATCCGCCATTTCAGCCGTGTCTACGAGCTGGTGCGCCAGGCCTATGTCGAGAAGGTCGACAACAAGACGCTGATGAAGGCGGCCATCACCGGCATGCTGGCCGGCCTCGATCCGCACAGCGAATACCTCGACAAAGAAGGTCTGCAACAGCTCAGCGAGGATACGTCCGGCCAGTACAGCGGCCTGGGCATCGAAGTGCTGCAGGTCGACGGCGGCCTGAAGATCATCTCGCCGATCGACGACACCCCGGCCGCACGCGCGGGCATCAAGCCCGGCGACAGCATCGTCAAGATCAACGGCAGGCTGGTGGATCCGCAGAACGTCAACGAGATGTTCCAGCAGCTGCGCGGCAAGCCCGGCAGCAAGATCGCCCTCACCATCACTCACGAAGGCAGCGACAAGCTGGTCGACCTGCAGCTGGTGCGCGAGCTGATCTCGGTCAGCAGCGTCAAGGTGCGCGAGCTGGAGCCCGGCTACGCCTACATCCGGATCAGCCAGTTCCAGGACGACACCGCCGCCGACCTGCAGAAGAAACTGGGCCAGCTGATCGCGAAGAACGGGCCGCCGAAGGGCGCGGTGCTGGATCTGCGCAACAATCCCGGCGGCCTGCTCACCACCGCCGTCGGGGTCGGCGACGATTTCCTCGACGCCGGCGTGATCGTGACCACCCGCGGCCGGCTGGCCGACGCCAACATGAGTTTCAGCGCCCACCCCGGCGATCAGCTGCGCGGCGCACCGATGATCGTGCTGACCAACCACGGCACTGCCTCGGCGGCGGAGATCGTCGCCGGCGCGCTGAAGGACAACCACCGCGCGCTGACCATGGGTCAGCGCAGCTTCGGCAAGGGCGTGGTGCAGACCGTGTTGCCGCTGGACGCCGACCACGCGGTGAAGATCACCACGGCGCGCTACTACACGCCGAACGGTACCTCGATCCAGGCCGAAGGCATCAAGCCCGACATCGCCCTGGCCGACCTCAGCGTGAACAAGGCCGACAGCCCGCCAGTGCTGATCAGCTCCGAGGCCGACTTGCCCAACCACCTCGCCAACGAGAACATCAAGGTGGCGACCGACATCGACAACGACGGCAGCGCCGCCGACGCCAGGCTGGCCACCAGCGACTACGCACTGGCGCAGGCGCTGAATGTGCTCAAGGGCATGGCGCTGGGCCAATCCGCGGCGACCCAGCACTGACCGGGGCGGCGCCGGGATCGCCCTGATCCACGTCGCCTGCACGCCGGCCGCCACACACTGGCGTAATGAAAACAATGGCCGCGAACAACGCCAGCGTCCCCCAGGTGCTCATCCTCGGTGGCGGCTTCGGTGGCCTGACCGCGGCGCGGCGCCTGGCCGGCGCCAACGCCCGCATCACCCTGGTCGACCGGCGCAACCATCACCTGTTCCAGCCCCTGCTCTATCAGGTGGCCACCGCCAGCCTGGCCGCGCCCTCGATCGCCGCGCCGCTGCGGCACATCCTGCGCCGGCAGCGCAACCTCACCGTGCTGCTGGACGAAGTGACCGCGGTGGATATGGCCGCGCGGCAAGTCCACTGCGGCCCGGCCACGCTGGACTACGACGTTCTCGTGGTGGCCGCCGGCGCCACCCACGCCTACTTCGGCCACGATGCCTGGGCGCCGTTCGCGCCGGCACTGAAAACGGTGGACGATGCGCTGGCGATCCGGCGGCGGATCCTGCTCGCCTTCGAGCAGGCTGAGCGCGAGAACGATCCCGAGCGCCGCCAGGCCTGGCTCAACTTCATCGTGGTCGGCGGCGGTTCCACCGGGGTGGAGCTGGCCGGCACCTTGAGCGAGCTGGCCCGGCACACGCTTCGCGGCGAGTTCCGTCGCTGCGATCCGCGCCAGGCCACGGTGCGCCTGATCGAGGCCGGGCCGCGGCTGCTGTCCGCCTACGATGCCTCGCTGTCGGACAAGGCACGCCGGCAGCTGGAACGGCTCGGCGTGGTGGTGCATGTCGGCACCGCGGTCAGCGCGATCGACGCCGACGGCGTGACCCTGGGCGAGCGGCGACTGGCCGCGCGCACGGTGCTGTGGGCGGCGGGGGTGGCGGCCTCCCCGGTGGGACGCATGCTCGGCGCGCCGCTGGACAGGACCGGTCGCGTGCTGGTGCGCGACGACCTCAGCGTGCCCGGTCACCCCGAGGTCTTCGTGATCGGCGATCTGGCCTGCGTCGCCCAGGGCGATGGCAAGCCGGTGCCCGGCGTGGCCCCGGCGGCGAAGCAGATGGGCAAGTACGTAGGCGATGTGTTGCGCGCGCGCTGGCGCGGCGACGAAACGCCGCCGCCGTTTCGCTATCGCGACGACGGCTCGCTGGCCACCATCGGCCGCATGGCCGCCGTGGCGCAGTTCGGCAAGCTGAAGTTGTCCGGCCTGCCGGCCTGGATCGTCTGGCTGCTGGTGCACATCTACTTCTTGATCGGCTTCCGCAACCGGTTGGCGGTAATGCTGGACTGGGCCTGGGCCTACTGCACGCATCAGCGGCAGGCGCGCATCGTCGGCGGCGACGGCAGCGAATCCTCCGGGAAAGCAACCGGCTGACCGAAACGCGAACGGCCCCGCATGGGGGCCGTTCATGCGTGCAGCGAGGGCCGGCTTCGGAAACAGCCGCCTCGCGTGCGCCTCAACTCATGCGGCGAACAGCGCGCGCATCTTCTTCATCGCGTTCGCCTCGACTTGGCGGATGCGCTCGGCGGACACGCCGTACTCGTCGGCCAGATCCTGCAGGGTGGCCTTGTTGTCGTCGTCCAGCCAGCGGCGCTGGATGATGTCGCGGGAGCGGGCGTCCAGGTGCCCCAGCGCGTCGGTCAGCGTCTGCAACTGGTTGTCGGCGTAGTCCTCGTCGGCCGCGCTCTCGTACGGATCGGCGCCGTGGTCGATCAGGAACGCGGCCGGTGCCGGCTTGGCGTCGTCATCGGCGTCGACCGGTGCTTCGAAGCCGATGTCGCGACCGGACAGGCGCGACTCCATTTCGCGCACGGTCGCCTCCGGCACGCCCAGATCCTTCGCCACGGTGCTGACTTCGGCGGCGTTCATCCAGCCGAGGCGCTTCTTGTTCTTGCGCAGGTTGAAGAACAGCTTGCGCTGCGCCTTGGTGGTGGCGACCTTGACGATGCGCCAGTTCTTCAGGATGAACTCGTGCATCTCGGCACGGATCCAGTGCACCGCGAAGCTGA
>Ga0070659_100001180_pt1 | contig 19020 bp, 10 predicted proteins | sample KBSC23metaG_FD_64666 | JGI IMG/M metagenome (GOLD analysis project Ga0070659, IMG submission 64666) | Corn rhizosphere microbial communities from Kellogg Biological Station, Michigan, USA - KBS C2-3 metaG | ecosystem: Host-associated > Plants > Roots > Rhizosphere > Soil ... | reverse complement strand
TGCGCCTCCGTTGACCAGTACGAAAATGCGCGCCGGTCCAGCATGAAGTTCACCTCTTTCGACTCGCCCGCCCGAAGCTCCACCTTCTGAAACCCCTTCAATTGCAGCGGAGGTTCATTCGCCTCCGCCGGGAACCCGACATACAGTTGCGCAACCTCCGCGCCGTTGCGTTTGCCATCGTTCGTCACCTTCACCTGCACGTTCACGTCGCCATCCGCATTCGCGGTTGCCCTCAGATCGCTGAAGCTGAAATGCGTATACGACAGACCAAAGCCAAACGGAAACAGCGGCGTCTTATGCTCCGCATCCTGCCACCGATAGCCAACGTTCAACTTCTCGCTGTAATACTCCACCTTATTGATCCCCGGATACTGCCGCGGCGTCGATGCCGGCACCTCACCATCGCTCGCCGGAAACGTCAGCGGCAGCCTGCCCGCAGGGTTCACATCGCCGAAGAGCACATTCGCAATGGCCGGTCCACCTTCTTCTCCCGGAAACCACGCCTCCAGCACTCCGGCAACATCGTGGAGCCACGGCATCAGCACCGGCTCGCCAGTTTCAAGCACCACAATCGTGCGCGGGTTCGCCTTCGCCACGGCCTCGATCAACCGATCCTGATACCCCGGCAGCGCCAGCGTCGAGCGGTCATAGCCCTCATGCGACCACGCTCCCGCAAACACAACAGCGGTATGCGCGCGCTTCGCCGCAGCCACAGCAGCGGCAATCTCCGGTGGATCGACACCTTCCGGCATCTGCCAGAGGACGCGCGCGATGCTGCGCCCGGTCGAAACATATTCGCACCGCAGCGTATACGTGCGGCCAGCCTCCAGATGCACCGTCGCCACCTGCGGCTGCATGTCGGTCGCGCGCCCCATCCCGCCGGCAATCTGTTTCCCATCCAGATAAAGCGCGGCTCTGCCCCACACCTCCGTGCCCAGCGTGTACGTGCCGCTCGCCGGAGCAGTCAGCGTCGCCGTCCAGCGCAACGAAAATCGTGAGGTCAGTCCCGCAGCAGGCGGCCCAAACTCCGCAATCAGCTCCGGCACACGCTCCACGCGCGTCACCTTCGGCGTGCCCGAGAAGGTCGTATTGTCGAAATACTCCGCCTGCACACCACGCACGCCAGCCTTCGCCCCCGGAGGCGAAAGCACCAACCCATCCACCGTTGCGTACTGATCAATCAAACCCAGCGCACCCACCGGGGCGGCAATCATCCTTCGCCCCAGCCGAGCCTCCATCGCCTGAACCGGCGTCGCCGTATGCAGAGCGATCACGTATGCCGCCCCGCCGCCCTCCACATTGACATCCGCCATCGGACCAATCGCAGCCACCGTCCCCGCGCGCTTCGCATCGAGCGGCAGAATGCTACCCTCATTGCGCAACAGCACCATCCCGTCTTCGGCAAGCCGCCGCGCAACCTCGCCATTCGCCTTTTCCGGAATCGGATGCATCTCAATCGGCTTGCCGAACAGCCCCATGCGAATCATCGCCGCATAGCGATGCTCCAACAGCGCATCAATCTGCGCCACCGAGATCGTGCCCTCCTTCACCTGCTCCAGCAGCGACTGGTTGTAAGTACTCCCAGTCGGCATCTCCAGATCCATGCCCGCATTCAGATCGCCCACACCGCTGTGCGCCGCACCAAAGTCCGACACGACGAAACCGTCAAAGTGCCAGTCGTTGCGCAGCACATCCGTCAATAGAAACTTGTTCTCGCACGAATACTCACCGTTCACCTTGTTGTACGCGCACATCAACGAGGCAACATGCGCACGCTTAATCGCGGCCTCAAACGCAGGAAAATAAATCTCCCGCATCGTGCGCTCGTCCGCAACCGCGCTGACCGTCAACCGGTCGGTCTCCTGGTTATTCAGCGCAAAGTGCTTCACGTTCGCAATCATGCCCAGGCTCTGAATGCCCTCAATGTTGGCAACGCCAATCTCACTCGTCAGAAACGGATCTTCGCCATAAGCCTCGAACGTGCGCCCACTCGTCGGAATGCGCGCGATGTTCACCGTCGGCGCCTCCAGCATGGAGCGGCCAATGTCCTGCAACTCGCCCGCAACCGCGACGCCGTACTCGCGGGCATCGCGCACGTCCCACGACGCCGCCACCGCAATCGGCGCAGGAAACGCCGTGCCCGGAGGCTGCACGCGGTCCGCCGGCCCAATGCCCGCCGGCCCATTGGCCATCGGGAGCGGCGGAATCCCAAGCCTCGGCACGCCCAGCACCCAGCGGTTGTGCTCCTGATTGCTCACCCCATGCAGTTGATCAATCTTCTCCTGGAGCGTCATCTGCCGAACCAGCGCCGCAGCCCGCTGCTCCGGTGTCATGTGAGATGTCGCCTGAATCTGTCCCGTCAATGCCGTGCTGCCTGCACTCAATAGAACAGCAAGAACCGCCGTAATCCCATACCGAATTCCCTGCATCATGCCTCGCAACTTCCTTCCCCTCGTTTTGCTTAAGGGCACAGCTTCAGCCGTGCCGCAAACGCCGTAAAATCCGCGCAGCTTTACAGGCTGCGGAGAAATGCACACTTTGTACTCTTCGGTGCGAGCGCAGGGCTAAAGCCCTGCGAAAATCCCAGCAAATTCAAGGGGCTTTAGCCCCGGGTTTTTCTGCAAACGCTGCCTGGCGGGCTTGTTCCGCAGCCTCTTCAGCCGCAGAGGGAACGCTTGCCGACTCAATCAAACCCTCCCCAAAGCAATTAATCGAAGTAAAAACATATTATCTGAAAAACCGGCGCCTCCTACTTCAGTCATAGCCGCCCTCGTCCCCGCCACTTAAACTAGGAACATGCAGACCGAGAAGATCACCGAAGCAGAGATCAGCACCCTCGTCGATCGTTTCTACGCCAAAGTCCGCCAGGACGACGAGATCGGCCCCATCTTCAACGCCATCGTCGGCGACTGGCCCCACCATCTCGCCAAGCTCAAGGATTTCTGGTCCAGCGCCATGCTCAGCACGGGACGCTATCAAGGTCATCCCATGATGGTGCATCTCCAACTCCCGATCGATGCCGTTCACTTCCACCGCTGGCTTGCGCTCTTTGAAGAGACGGCCTATGAAACACTCTCCCCTCTCAACGCAACGGACATACTCGACAAGGCCCACCGCATCGCCAGAAACTTCCAGGCCGGCATCGCCTATCAGCGCGAAATGCTCTCATCGTCTCACTGACCCAATAGAAAACCCCGGCAAACTCCGGAGTCTCTCGTCATCGTTCGAGGGGCGCTCTGATTCCGTCTTCGCTTTGAAGATGAAGTCTTCGTTTTGAAGGGGCGTGGCTTCAGCCACGCCATAACGTCCCTCAATTCAATGGGCTTTAGAGGGTGCTGAAAAAGTCTTTGCGGTTGCTTTTTGGGATGAGCGTGGGGCTTCAGCCCCACGAAAAAGCCGGCAAATTCAAGGGGCTTTAGCCCCGGGCCATTCTGGACGTGCTGACGGATGGACTTTTTCCGCAGCCTCTTTAGCCCCCGAGGGAATCTTCGCTAACTTCATCCGACGCAACGCAAACAGTTGTCATCCTTCCGCGCAGCGGGAGGACCTGTTTTTGTCTCTATCAACCACCACCTACTGATTCACGCCGCTCGCCAGAAATCCGCCATCCACCACCAGAATCTCCCCCGTCACGAACGCCGAAGCATCGCTCGCCAGAAAGATCGCCGACCCAATCAGCTCCTCGGTCTTGCCGAACCGCCCCATCGGCGTCCGCATCAGCAGTTCCTTGCCGCGGTCGCTCTCGTCCAGCAGCTTCTGATTCAGCGCCGTGCGAAAAACTCCCGGAGCAATCGCATTCACCGTCACGCCCTGCGAGCTCCACTCCACCGCCAGCGACTTCGTCAGCGCGCCCACGGCCGCCTTGCTCGCCGCATAGGCCGTCACTTCCTTCAGACTCACAAACGTATTCAACGACGCGATGTTGATGATGCGCCCATAGCCGCGCTCCAGCATATGCTTGCCGAAGATCTGGCAGGCGCGCAGCGTCCCGGTCACGTTCGTGTTCATAATGTCGTTCCAGGTCTCTTCCGGCACCGTCAGCGTAGGCTCGCGCTTAATCTTGCCCGCGCAATTGATCAGAATATCGACCTTGCCGAACGCCTTCACCGTCCCGTCGAGCAGCGCCTGCAAACTCGCGCGATCGCCCACATCCGAAGTCAGCCGCAGCGACCTGCGTCCCTTGGCCTCAATCGCCTTCGCGGCTTCGTCCACCTGCTCGGCACGTCGCGAGGTCGCAACAACATCGGCGCCGGCCTCGGCCAGCCCAATCGCCATCGCCAGCCCGATCCCCGACGTTCCCCCCACCACCACAGCCGACTTCCCGCTCAGGTCAAACAACGGATGCCCCATCAAATGCTCCTCTCATCTTCCCAATCTGTTCTCACGGCTTCGGCTTTGCTTAACCGCTTTACCAACTCTTTCGTCCCATCAAAAAATATAACCCGGCTCCCGCCAAAACCAAATCAGCAAGCGCGCCGATGCCGTCACGACGCGCTCGCCTTCCCTATCTCTGAATCCGCGCCGACCCGCCGCTGGCAAACGCCTTCACCTGGTCCAGCGTCGCCATCGTCGTGTCACCCGGGAACGTCGTCATCAACGCGCCATGCGCCCACCCCAGCTTGATCGCTTCTTCCGGATCAGCGCCGCTCAGCAGCCCATAGATGAACCCTGCCGCAAAGCCATCGCCGCCTCCCACACGGTCCAGCACATCCAGCTCGCAGGTCGGCGCGGACACCGCCTTGCCGTTCACCCACGCCACCGCGCTCCACGTGTGATGGTTCGTCGTATGCACCTCGCGCAGCGTCGTCGCCACCACCTTTACCTTCGGGAACTTCTTCACCACATTCTCAATCATGCCCAGAAACACGCTCGTGTCCAGCTTCGACTTCGCCGTAACCTCCGGCCCGGCCACTCCAAGTCCCTTCTGCAGGTCCTCTTCGTTGCCCACCAGCACGTCCACGTTCTCGACAATCGCGCCCAGCACCTTGTGCGCGCGCTCCATGCCGCCCAACGGCTTCCACAGCTTCTCGCGGTAGTTCAGGTCAAACGAGCAGATCGCCCCCGCCGCCTTCGCCGCCCTCATCGCCTCAATCGCCAGCTCCGACGTCGTCTCCGAGAGCGACGCGAAGATGCCGCCGCTATGGAACCACCGCACGCCCTGCCCGAAGATCGCCTTCCAGTCGAAGTCGCCCGGCTTCATCAGCGCCGCGGCTTCATTGCACCGGTTGTAAAACACCACCGGAGCGCGCACGCCCAGGCCCTGATCGCTGTACACGGTCGCCATATTCGGCCCGCGCACGCCGTCATGCGCAAACTCCTTGTAGTACGGACGCACACCCATCGCGCGCACCCGCTCGGCGATCAGGTCGCCAATCGGATAGTTCACCATCGCCGTCGCAATACCCGTGCGTTGCTTGAAGCAATCCGAAAGGTTTGCCGCAACGTTGAACTCGCCGCCGCTCACATGCACATCAAACCGCGTCGCCTTACGAAATGGAATAATCCCCGGATCGAGCCGATGCACCATTGCGCCCAGCGAAAGCAAATCGAGTGACCCCTTTTCGGGGATGGTAAAGCCAAGACTCACGACATTCCTCCTCAAATTCTCGAAGCCCGAGGCATCGAGTGTACTCCTCTAAAGTCTGTTCTCTGCTGTTTTGAATTTGTCATTCTGAGCGTAGCGAAGAATCCCCGTATTTTGCTTTTCTCTACCGGCCCAGAAACACCGGCCTGATATGCCGCTCGTACAGATTCGTCGTCACATTCCGCGCCACGACCGCCTCGTTCGCCTCCAGCGCCTTCAAATACCGATCGCCCATCTTCGCCGCCACCTTGAAGCCCACATGCAGCAACTGCCGGAAGCTCTGGTTATACGCCTCGTTCGACTGATCATGCCTCAGCGCCGACGTGTACTGCTCGCTGGTCCACCCATTCACCACCTCAGGCTTTGGCAGCTTCGCAGGATCAATATCAATCACCGTCGCGTATGGCGCGCACAACTCCTCGGCGTGCGCATACGCCTCGGCGTAAACCTCCTTGGCAATCTCCAGCCCCGTGCCGCCCGCCTCGGCCAGGCCAATCAACTCCTCCAGCCACGTCGTGCCCGCCGTCTTCATATGCACGCCCGCGTCAAACTTCTTCACGCCGTCGTGAATCGCCTTGTAGATAGAAAACTTGTCCGACCCCGAATGCACACTCAACTTCAAATTCGCCGGCAGCCCGTATGCCTTCACCGCAAACGCAATCGTCGCCAGGTCTTCGTTGAACTCCCGCGTAAACTGCGCCACGTCGCCCACATAGTCCACGCCCTTGTTAAAGCGCCCGGTAAACTTCGGCGCAATCGTCTGAATCGGGATCTTCTCATCGGCAATCGCCGCCAGAATAATCAGCAGCTCCACCGGCGTCTGCGGCGCGTCCGTCTCGTCCATCGAGACCTCGGCAATAAAATTCCCCGCGCCTTTCTTCTCCACCAGGTGCCTGTAGATGCGTCCCGCATCCTCCACCGCCGCCAGAAACTGATTCGCCACGCCCGTCACAAATGCCGCGTCCGTCTTGAACGGCTTCTCGATATGCGGGATCGTCACCGCGCCCACCAACTCCGGATGCCGCGTCACGAACGCCTCGACGTTCTTCGCGTCAGCCGGCTTGCCAATCATCTCCGCCACATCCAGCGTGAAGAAATCGCACGGCGCCAGAAACCGCTCCACCGTCTTCAGATTGATGTGGTCCGCGTCCAGAAAGTAAGGCTTCGTCCACTTCAACGCCTTCACCGCGGCATCCGCCTCAACCCGCGTCTGGCTCGGCTCCGAGCCAATAATCGTATGTTCGCGGTTCGACTTATTCCACACCGGGACCACTTCAACCCCGGCATCGGCAGCCATCACACACGCAGCAAGCTGCGCCTTCGCCTGATGCGCAAACCTGTCCCCCACACCCAAAGAAAACTTCGGAAGCCTCAATCCCTCACTCATCACTTACACCTTTTCCAATCGAGTTCAAACAAAATTGGTCTAACCAATTTCAAACTCCCCTAGCATACCGGCAAAGCCACATCCCCTGCAAATGTCTCTGCGCTTCCATCTCGCTCCCCTTTGTTTGTCATTCCCGAAGGGAATCTGCGTCTCGCAACGGCCCGCGCCGGGCTACACCTCTATGGAGAATGCTCAATTCTTAAACCGCTCCTCATACGCCCAAAGCCCCAGCCCCGGATTCGAAACATAAAAAATCTCCTCACCATCCACCACATTCCACCCATCCTTCAACTTCGCCACATCGTACCTGGCCGAGTACTCCTTCAAATCCCCATACGCAAAATGCACACCCTCAATCTCCTCGCGCGTCAGGTGCCCCGGACAATACCGAATCGTGAACCGCCCCTCGCTCGACCCATGAATCAGGTGCGCCGCCGCGCTCAGGTTCCCTGCCAGCGCCGGATCTTCCTTCACCAGTTCCAGCGTCTTCGGAGTCCCGCAATACCCATACTTGCGAATCAGCTTGTCAATCGCCGCGTCCTCGCCAAACTCATGCACCCCGGGAGCCAGCACAATCAGCTCCGCATTGTCCGCCAACGCCATCCGCGTGCGATACACCGACTTGTTCCCCAGCCACGTACTCCTGAACTCATGCGGGTCCAGAAACACCACGGCCTTTTTGATCTCGCGGCCCATCATCTGAAAGTTCACCTTCAAGCTCAGCGCCGCCGCCAGCTCGAAACATTCGGCATCGTCGCCCACATAGAGCCCGCGAATCACCAGATCGCCAGCAGCATTCTTCCCCACCACCGTCTGCACATAAACAATCGGCGGCATGTGCTTGGCAAAGTGCTCACTCGCATAGTTCAGCACCCGCCGCACCGGAGTATCCGCGCGCCCCATCATGCGCTCCATGCCATACACCGCGCCCAGAAAGTGGCTGCGATGAATCCCAATCGACCCACCCGTTCCCACAAAAATATTTTTGTTGTAGTTCGCCATGCCGATCACTTCATGCGGCACCACCTGCCCAATCGACAGAATCAAATCGTGCCCGCCATCCCGCAGCAGCTTGTTCACCTGCGCCGGCCACGGATAGTCCACCTTGCCTTCGCTCACGTCGTACAAAAAGCTGCCCGGCACCTCGCCCAGCGTCACCACATCGTTCCGCCAGTCATGCACGCGAAACAGCCCACGCGGAGTCGCCCCAAACATCGTCGCAATCTCGTTGTCGGTCATCGCCTTGTGCGTACCCAGCGCGGGCAGCACATCGGTCAACCGGTCGCCGTAGTACTGCCAAGCCATCTCGGTCAACACGCCGCTCTGCGAGTGCATCCGCGTAAAGTCAGGCGGCACCGCCAGCACACGCTTCCGCGCGCCCAGCTTATCCAGCGCAGAAAACAAATTAGCCCGCACCTCTGCCAGAGACATCTCAGTCGTAGGCGACCCTGCTGCAAAAAACAAACTCATCGCAATCCCATCCTGAATTGACCTCTAGATTGTCATCCTGAGCGAAGCCTCTCACGGTTTCATCGTGAGAGACGGAGTCGAAGGACCTGCGGTTTCTTCCTCAGCCACGGCATTTTGCCCTACAACCTATAAGCCTTCTTCACCAGATTCACCGTCAAATCCCGAGCCACTTCAAACGCCTCATCCTCATCCAGCCTGTGCTCGGCCACCAGCCGTCCCAGGAACGCGCAATCAATCCGCCGCGCCACATCATGCCGCGCCGGGATCGAGAGAAACGCCCGCGTATCGTCGTTAAACCCGACCGTGTTGTAGAAGCCTGCCGTCTCCGTCGCCTGCTCACGGAAGCGCATCATGCCCTCGGGAGAATCGTGGAACCACCACGGCGGCCCCAGCCGCAGCGCCGGATAGTGCCCTGCCAGCGGAGCCAGTTCGCGCGAGTACGTCGTCTCATCCAGCGTGAACAAGATAAACGTCAGCCGCGAGTCGTTCCCGTACTTATTCAACAGCGGCCGCAGTCCGCGCACATACTCCGTCGGAGCAGGAATGTCCCCGCCCTTGTCGCGCCCGAACTTCTCATACACCTTCTGGTTATGGTTCCGCACCGACCCCGGATGAAGCTGCATCGTCAGCCCATCCTCCACGCTCATCCCGGCCATCTCCGTCAGCATCTGCGCCTGGAACAGCTCAATGTCCTGCGAGCAGGCATGGCCCGTAACAACCCGCTCGTAAAGCGCCGACGCTTCAGACATCGACAGGTCTGCCGTATTCGCCGTCAAGTGCCCGTGATCCGTCGCCGTCGCGCCCATCGACTTGAAGAACGCCCGCCGGTTCCTGAGCGCATTCAAATAACCCTTGTACGTCCCCACATCCTCGCCGGTCATCTCACCCAGCTTCTGGATGTTCTCAACAAACCCCGTATATTCCGCGTCGATCACCGAGTCGGGCCGGAACGTCGGCAACACCCTGCCCTTCCATCCCGAAGCCCGCATCGCCTTGTGATACTCCAGCGTATCCAGCGGCGTATCGGTCGTCGTCAACACGTCGATATTGAACGACTCGAACAACGCCCGTGGCCGAAACTCCGGCGTCTCCAGCCTCTTCGCAATCACGTCGTAATACTCGTCCGCGTTGTCCGGGCCCAGCCGCTTCTTCAGCCCAAACTGTTTCTCAAACGCATAGTCAATCCACAATCGCGTAGGCGTGCCGCGAAACAGATAGTAGTGCTTCGCAAAGATCCGCCACACCTCCCTCGGGTCAGCCGACTGCTTCCCATCCGCCTGCGGAATCCCCAGCGACTCCATCGAAACGCCCTGCGAATACAGCATCCTGAAAATGTAATGATCAGGCTGAATGAACAACGCCGTTGGATTCGGAAACGCGCCATTCTCCGCAAACCAGCGCGGATCGCAATGCCCATGCGGCGAGACAATCGGCATATCCCGAATCGAGTCATACAGCTTCACCGCTACCGCTCGCGCCGCGCCATCCGCCGGAAACAGCCTGTTCTCATTCAGCATTCGTATCGACTCCTCAAAGTGGTACTACCATCTCACCACGAAAACCACCAGCACTACAAAGCCTACCAAATTTGTTCGCACCATGAGCAATACCTTTTCCGCAAAAGAAAAAAGACGCCCCGCAAGGCGTCCTCCCGGCATTGCTATTCCGCAACACCCTCACATTTCCATTCCATAGCGAAGCGAAGGAATCTGCTTTCCCTCCACCCGCCATGACACTTCGGGTGCCCCATCCATCGCGCTCTTTGCGATGGATGGGAAAGTACAAACTCAACCAGCCGCCTTTTCCAATCTCGGCAAGCAGCACCCTACGGAATGTAATACCGCATGCTCGTAAACACCATATTGTTATCCGCCCTGGGAGCGCCGCCCACCCCAGCCCACGTCTTTTTGCTCAGGTAGCTGTACTGCACCTGATACTGCAAGCGCCCGATCTTCGGGTTGTTATACACGCGATACGTAAACCCGCCCGTAGCCTCAAAGACCCCGCGCGTCAACGCCCCGCACGACCCCGCCGGCGAAGTCCCGCCCGCGCCAGGCAGCCCCTCCGTAAAACACCCCGCATTATTCTGCGTCGCAGGAGCATACCCCACCTGCTGCCCCTTCGCATTCACATACAGCGTCCGCTGCACATACTCGCCGCCGTAGTAGCCGAACAGGTCCAGCTTCGCCGCCGGATGCAGCTCCACCGAAAACAACCCCTGATACGCCCGCAGCGGTTCCAGCGTCCCATTCGGGTGCACCGTCACATCCGACAACCCGGAAGTCCCATACCGCCCCACGCCATCGCCGCCCATAAAGTGAACGCCCACATCGGCAAACTTCGTCGCCTTCACCCGCGCATTGGCAAACACCCCGCCGCCCACCTTCGTATCGTTCACCGCCCCGACAGAAGAACCCGTCGCAGCATTCGGATAGTAGCGGTCGCGGAACCACCGCGCCACCCCACCCACCTCAAAGTGACCGAACGCCGGATCGAACGCCGCCTTCACAATCACATCCGGAGCAACATTATTCGTATACGTCGTCGTCGTGTTGTACAACCCGCCATTGTTGCCTGTCCCGCCGAAGAAATAATTCGTCGGCCCATTCGCGCCGCCGTTGTTGAACCCGACCGTCTGGCCATTCTCCAGCGACACCGCCACCGTCGTCATCGTCCCCACCTTCTGCTGGAAACGAATCGCAGGCACGCGCAGCCAGCTAAACCCGACGTGGTACTGCGCGTCAATCGTCATCGGCAGGTTCTCCGTCCGATTGTCCGTACCCTTCTTCGTCTCCGTCACCAGCGACCACATCTGCCCGCCGGTCACGGCAAACCCTCCCCGCGCCGCCTGCCCCCATATCTGCCGCTGCCTCAGCGTGTAGCTGTTGCTCTGATTGTCATTGCTCGTCGTCCCGCTCGAAAGAAAATCCGCCTCAACATATCCCGACAACTTCAGCGTCCCCGCATCTCCCTCGAACAACGCGCCCACGCGACTCTGCCGTCCGGAAAAATTCAACTCACTCACATGAGCATTGCCCGCATTGGCGAAAGGCGTGCTCGTAAACGGAGTATTGACGTCCGAATTGATCGCACGCTCGCGCCACACCGACTCCGCCGCAAAAAACGCCACCGGCGTAATCTTCACGCCCTTGTATTGCAGCGCCACCGGCGAATCCGCCGACCCCTTCTTCGCCGCACTACCCGTCTGCGCCCCAGCCCAAACCGCGCTCAACATCACCACCGCCGTCGCAACTAACACCAGCTTCCTCATCGCACCTCGCAAAATGTTTTCTTTCCTCCATCCTGCCCGCACTCTGTGAACAAACGAAGAATCCGCCCACGATTCACACAAAAATCACAATTCGCAGCGATCAAAGCAGTCTCCACTTTTTGTTGTCACTCCCTTTGTTGTCATTCCCTTTGTTGTCATTCCCGAAGGGAATCTGCGTTTCTGTTTTGCTTAACGACACCGGTTTACCCGTGCCGTAACGCCACAACATCAGCGCAGCTTTACAGGCTGCGGAAAAACTCGCCCTACGTGCTTTTCGGTAGGAGCGCAGGGCTTTAGCCCTGCGAAAAAGCCGGCAAATTCGAGGGGCTTTAGAGGGTGCTGAAAAAGTCTCTGCGGTTGCTTTTGAGGATTAGCGTGGGGCTTCAGCCCCACGAAAAATCCAGCAAATTCAAGGGGCTTTAGCCCCGGGCCCTCTCTCCAATCAACGCAAACAGCCTTTTCAGCACCCTCTTTAGCCCCGGGTCTTTCTGGACATGCTGCCACGAATCAACACGAACGCTTTTAATCCGCGCCATTCCGTAATCGCCTTTTTTAAAATCGGCGCCATCGGTGCCCATCGGTGTTAAGCCTTCCGAACTTCCCCACCCACCCTCATCTCATTTAGCTTTATCTGCATGTCCAGAATCCGCTTCGGCGCAATCGTTCTCGCCCTCTCTGCCTTTGCCTCCGCACAGAACCCGCTGCACCTCATTCCAGTCCCCCGCGAAGTCCGCCCCGCAGCCGACCAGCCGCTCACCAACGGCATCTCCGTTACCTGCGCCTCGCCCTGCGACGCAGACGACACCTTCGCCACCGACGACCTCAAGGACTTCCTTAGCCAGCGCGGCATCGCCGTCACCGACTCCGCGCCCACCCACATCCTCATCGAGCGATACGGCTCCGCGCTCTCGAAGTCCATCTACAAAGACTCGCTCCCGCCCAACACCTCAGCCGAGCCCACCGCCGACATCCGGCCCGAAGGCTACGCCATCATCCCCGACAAAAAGGGCCTCGCCCTCACCGGCTTCACCGCCTCCGGCGTCTTCTACGCCATCCAGACCGTCAAGCAGCTCATCACCGGCAACGGCCCCGACGCCATCCTCCACACCGCCACCATCCGCGACTGGCCCGCGCTCAAATACCGCGGCCTCGACGACGATCTCTCCCGCGGCCCCGTCCCCACGCTCGACTTCCAGAAGAAGCAGATCCGCACCATCGCTGCCTACAAACTCAACATCTACTCGCCCTACTTTGAAAACACCATGCAGTACCTGAGCCACCCGCTCATGGGACCTCCCGGCGGCACGCTCACCCAGCAGCAGGCGCGCGAACTCGTCGCCTACGCCGCCCACTACCACGTCACCATCATCCCCGAGCAGGAAGCCTTCGGCCATCTCCACTACCTCCTCAACTGGGAGCAGTACTCCCAGCTCGCCGAAACCCCGCACGGCTACGTCCTCGCCCCCGGCCAGCCCGGCTCGCTCAAAGTCACGCACGACATGTTCGCCGAGCTGGCGCAGGTCTACCCCGGCCCATTCCTCCACCTCGGCGCAGACGAGACCCAGGACCTCGGCCGCGGCCAGACCAAGGCGCAGGTCGATGCGCAGGGCCTCGGCGCGGTCTACCTCGACTATCTGCAAAAGATCGTCGCCGACCTCCAACCCCTCCACCGCAAGCTCCTCTTCTGGGGAGACATCGCCATGCACGACCCCGACCTCGTCAAGCAGATGCCTGACAGCTTCAAACAGGCCACCATCGCCGTCGCCTGGGAGTACAGCCCGCAGCCCAACGGCTACGACCGCTGGATCAAGCCCTTCACCGACGCGCACATGGAAACCTGGGTCGCTCCCGGCATCAACAACTGGTCCCGCGTCTATCCCAACTACAACAACGGCCTCACCAACATCCAGCAGTTCACCGTGCAGGGCCAGCGTCTCGGCGTCACCGGCCAGCTCAACACCATCTGGGACGACGACGGTGAAGCCCTCGCCAACAACAACTGGTACGGCATCCTCTTCGGCGCCGAAGCCGCATGGCACCAGGGCGAAGCCTCCATCCCCGACTTCCAATCCAGCTTCGGCGCCAACTTCCACGGCGACCTCACCGGAAACATCGACCAGGCCCAGCGCGAAATGATGGCCGCCCACCAGCTCCTCCACGACTCGCCCCTTGGGGCCGACGGCTCCGACCTCGTCTTCTGGATCGATCCCTTCTCCGTCGATGGCCAGCGCGAAGCCGCGCAAGTCCGCCCCGTCCTCTCCGAAGTTCGCCTCCACGCCGAGCGAGCCATCACCCTCATCGCGCAGGCCCGCAACGCCAACCCCAGCCTCCGCGAGCAGGACGCGCTCGACGCCCTCGACCTCGGCGCGCGCCGCATGGACCTCATCGGCCTCAAGTTCCAGGTCGCCGACGAGATCGCCGACGACTACGCCGTAGCCTACTCCCTCCAAACCTCAAAGCAGCGCGAAGACCGCATCGAAGTCTCCCGCCGCCTCAACGAGATCAACGGCGTCAACGGCAAGCTCCAGGACATGCGCAGCGGCTACTCGCTCATCCGCGACCTCTACAAAGAGGCATGGCTCAAATCCAACCGCCCCTACTTCCTCACCAACAACCTCGAACGCTACGACCTCACCATCCAGCTCTGGCTCAACCGCATCGACCAGGTCCGCACCGTCCAACGCGGCTGGGCGCTCAACCACACCATCCCACCCGCCACCACCCTAGGCATCCCCGCCCCACCAACCCCATAGAGCCCTCTCCAAAACGACATTGTCATCCTGAGCGAAGCCTCTCACAGTTTCATCTTGAGAGGCGGAGTCGAAGGACCTGCGGTTTCCCTCTCAACCAGCCACAAACATTCAGGGCCCATCCGTACGCGCTTTTTGCGGACGGGAGGGAATGTAAGCACTTGCCCAGCCAGCTTTTGCATTTCCATTCCGTAGCGCAGCGAAGGAATCCGCTTTCCTCCCAGTCGCCGGGTGCCCCATCTTCAACCAAACCGGGTGCCCCATCTTCGGCGCAGTTTCATCGCGCCTAAGGTGGGGCCTTCCGCGCGACCCTCTTTTTAGTTGTCATCCTTCCGCGCAGCGGGAGGACCCGCGTCTGTCTTCCTTCAACCCAACACGAATCGTCGGGTGCCCTATCCATGACGGCTTCTTCGTCATGGGTGGGAAAGAACACACTCCACCAGCCTGCTTTTGTCGTTGCTTTGCGTTGTCATCCTTCCGCGCAGCGGGAGGACCCACCTTTTTCTTAAAACCGTGGCGGTCGAGTTTCCCCAACCCGCTATACTTAAAACAGAGAGTAAAAAAGGCCCGGCTCCACCAGCCGGGCCTTCGCATTGACTTCGGCCCAGAACGTGCGCAGGTAGTCCAAACCTAACCCCTTTGTTCAAAGGATTTTGAGTACTTTAAGGGGGGGAGGGGGCACCCAACCCCCAGCCGCATGAACAACACAAAAACCCGTACACTCATACCAATGCCCCAGACCATAACCGCCCGCCGCCTCCTGACGCCCGAAGGCGTCCTCGACCACCCCGTCATCACCATCGCCGACGGCCTCATCCAGTCCATCACCCAGGCCGAGACCAGCCGCGAAGACACCACCCTCGCCCCCGCCTTCCTCGACATCCACACCCACGGCGCAGCCAACCACGACGTCATGGAAGGCACCCCCGAAGCCCTCGCCGCCATCAGCCGCTTCCTCGGCACCCGGGGCGTCGGCCGCTACCTCGCCACCACCGTCACCGCGCCCATCGACAAGACCCTCCGCTCGCTCGAAGGCATCGCCAACGCCATCGAGAAGCCGACACCCGGCGCAGCCATCCCGGTCGGCATCCACCTCGAAGGTCCCTTCATCTCGCACGCCAAGCGCGGCGTCCACCCACCAGCCGACATCCTCCCACCCGACATCGCCCTCTTCGACCGCTTCCAGCAGGCCGCCCGCGGACACATCCGCCTGATGACCATCGCGCCCGAAGTCCCCGGCGCGCTCGACCTCATCCGCCACGCCCGCAAGCAAGGCGTCAAGCTCAGCATCGGCCACACCAACTCCACCGCCTCCGAAGCCCAGGCCGCCATCACAGCCGGAGCCGCCAGCGCCACCCACACCTACAACGCCATGCGTCCGCTCGACCACCGCGACCCCGGCGTCATCGCCACCGTCCTCGACGACCCCAGCCTCTACGCCGAGTTGATCTGCGACGGCGTCCACGTCGCCCCCGAGATGGTCCGCCTCTGGCTCAAAGCAAAAGGCGAAGACCTCGCCATCCTCGTCACCGACAGCATGTCCGCCGCCGGAATGCCCGACGGAGTCTACATGCTCGGCACCTTCCAGGTTCAGGTCGCCGAAGGCCGCGCCTTCCTCAAGCTGGACGACAACAAAGGAAAGTTCAGCCTCGCCGGCTCCGTCCTCACCATGGACCGCGCCGTCGAAAACATCCAGAAGTTCGCCGGAGCCTCCCTCGCCACAGCCATCCGCCTCGCCTCGCACAACCCGGCCAGGCTCCTCGGCCTCGAATCGAAACTAGCCCCCGGCCAACCCGCCCGCTTCAACCTCTTCAACGCCCGAGGCCAACTCCAGTCCACCACCCTCAACTAAGCAACCGGAGTTGCATTTCCATTCCGTAGCTCGTTTGCATTTCCATTCCGTAGCACAGCGAAGGAATCCGCTTCTCTCTTCATTGCCACGAACCTTCGGGTGCCCCATCCTTCGCAGCTTCATCGCGAAGGGTGGGAGAGAATACGCTCCATCTACTGACACGTTCCGTCGCTTTTACATTTCCATTCCGTAGCGGAGCGAAGGAATCTGCTTTCCCTTCCACCGCCACAAACGTTCGGGTGCCGTTTTGTTTGTCATTCCCGAAGGGAATCTGCGTTTCCATCCCGTAGCGAAGCGGGTGCCCATCCATGCTCAGCTTCATCGAGCATGGGTGGGAATGAATCCACTCCACGAGCCTAACGTTGCAGTTGTCTTTCACCCGCTCCGTGCCCGCCACAACGCACCCTCCAGCGCATCCGCCGCACTCTCCATCACCCTCGCCTCAGGCGCAGCCTCCTTCAGCATCCGCACCATCGCCGACCGCACCAGCGAAATATGCTCCAGCACGCTGCCCGTGTAAGCCACGCCAATCTCGCGCCCCCCGGTGAACTCCCTCATCTTCACCGCAACAATCGCCACCTGATCTCCCAGTTCCTCACCACCGCGAGCCAGCACAGCCGTAGCCAGCTCATCGCCCGCCTCGGCACACTTCGCCACCACCGGAGCGAGCGCCGCGAAGTCAGGCGCAGGAATCCCATTCGCAATCCCCACCATCTCGCCCAGCGAAGCTCCATCCCAGAACTCGCCAATCTTCTCCAGCAGCGTCGTCGGCACGCCGCGGTCCTTGGCCCAGAAGCCCGCCCGCAGCCCCTCCAGCCCAATCCAGTACCCACTGCCCTCATCGCCCAGCACGTGCCCCCAGCCGCCCGAGGTCAGGTTGACCTTCTCGCCCGTCCGCCGGTCGAGCGCCCGTCCCATCACAATCGCCCCCGTTCCAGCGACGATCAGAATCCCCTGCCCGCCCTTGAACGCGCCTTCGAGCGCAATCTCCTCATCGCCACACAGAATCACATCGCCGCCCACCGCTGCGGCAAGCTCGCGCTCCGCCCACTCCCGCACCGCGTCGATGCCGTACCCGCCCAGCCCCGCGCAGGTCCGCGTCACGTCCTTCAGATTCACGCCGGCGGACGCCGCAACCTCAGCCAGCATGGCGCGCAGCCGCCGCGTCGCTTCTTCTTCGCCCACGCGCGTCAGCTTGATGCTGCCCGTCGCGGCGCGCGCCAACACGCGCGTGTCATCGGCCAGCAAGCAGCGTGTCTTCGTTCCACCGGAGTCGATTGCCAGAAAAAGAGCCATAGACTGCAATGATAAGTGATCGCCTGCCTACTCCAGCAAGCGGCCCCAAACCTATACACTCTCGTCTATGCTCGCAGCCGCTCTTCCGACGCGCCTCCACGCCGCCGACCTCGCCCTCATCGCCGTCTATCTCATCGGCATCACGCTCTTCGGCCTGCGCTTCCGCAGCAAAGACAAAAGCTCCCGCTCGCTGCGCAACTACTTCCTCGCCGACCAGGCCATCCCCTGGTGGGCCATCATGCTCTCCATCGTCTCAGCCGAGACCAGCACCCTCACCATCATCTCCATCCCCGGCCTCGCCTTCATGAGCGACTTCGGCTTCCTGCAGCTCGTCATCGGATACGTCATCGGCCGCACCATCGTCGCCTTCCTCTTCCTGCCCAAATACTTCAAGGGCGAGATGTACACCGCCTACCAGCTCATCGACAACCGCTTCGGCCCTGCGCTCCACAAAGTCACCGCCGGCCTCTTCCTCGCCACGCGCGCTGCGGCTGAAGGCGTCCGCGTCTTCGCCGTCTCCATCGTCGTCGCCATCGCCATCGGGACAGGGGACGTCATCTCCATCGTGCTCATCTCCGCCCTCACCCTGCTCTATACGTTTGAAGGAGGCATGGCGGCCGTCATCTGGACCGATGTCGTCCAGATGATCATCTACTTCGGCGGCACGCTGGTTGCGATCTCCACGCTCAGCAGTCACGTCCCCGGAGGCTGGCACACCATCCACACCGTCGCCGGTGCAGCAGGCCGCTTCCACCTCTTCCATTTTGCGATGAACCTCACCGAGACCTACACCTTCTGGGCGGGCATCCTCGGCGGCACGTTCCTCACCATGGCCTCGCACGGGACAGATCAGCTCATGGTCCAGCGCATGCTCGCCGCGCGCAACCTGCGCCAGTCGCAGCTCGCGCTCATCTCATCCGGCCTGGTAATCTTCGTCCAGTTCTCCATCTTCCTTCTGATCGGCGCCGGCCTCTACGTCTTCTACGGAGCGGGTGCCCCAGGTCCCGCTTTTGGGACCTGGGTTTCCACCGTGTCCCCCGACCGCATCTTCCCCACCTTCATCGTGCAGGAGATGCCCACCGGCATCGCCGGTCTTCTGATCGCCGCCATTCTCGCCGCGGCCATGTCCAACCTCAGCGCCGCATACAACTCGCTCTCCTCGACCACGGTCGTCGACTTCTACATGCACCTCAGGCCCAACGCCGACGACCGCGAACGCATGTTGATCTCCCGTTCCTCGACCGTCATCTGGGCACTGGTCCTCTGCGTCATCGCCGTCTACTGCTTCTACGCCGGAGGCAAAGGCCACGTCGTCGAGATCGGCCTCTCCATCGCCTCGGTGGCCTATGGCGCACTGCTCGGCGTCTTCCTCCTCGGCACACTCGCCCGCTGGGCCACGCAGACCGGCGC